>Ga0105046_10007662_pt1 | contig 16976 bp, 21 predicted proteins | sample MAT03_FD_78385 | JGI IMG/M metagenome (GOLD analysis project Ga0105046, IMG submission 78385) | Freshwater microbial communities from Lake Fryxell liftoff mats and glacier meltwater in Antarctica - MAT-03 (megahit assembly) | ecosystem: Environmental > Aquatic > Freshwater > Ice > Liftoff...
CAGGTCTCAACACCTTCCCCGGCTGATAGGGGATCGCAACACACCGGAGCAGATCGAAAAAATCGTTAAGCTAAAGTCTCAACACCTTCCCCGGCTGATAGGGGATCGCAACCAGTCCTGGCCCTGATTCGCTAGATTCGCTCTGGTCTCAACACCTTCCCCGGCTGATAGGGGATCGCAACGGACGGCCTTCTCTAAAGCCCTCATATAGCTCTGGTCTCAACACCTTCCCCGGCTGATAGGGGATCGCAACCCGAACTCGGCGGGCTTTGCCGTGCAGCGAGTTGTCTCAGCACCTTCACCTGGCGGTCGCGAGAATCCCGGACATTTAAGAACGATACCCACCTCGCGACTTAGCCCTGGCCATGTCCATGGAAGAGATGGTTTATGCATTTGACGACGACGATCTATTGATCGAAAGATCTCTTAGCTTTGCTCTCGAACGAACGGCCAGTCGATATCAACTCTTTCGCTCCGGCCTTGCTCGCGGAAATAGCGCTGCAGCTCCCAGGCCGACTTTTCAGCCCAGACCCTTTCCCGCCGAGTCAATTCAGTAAGGTCTACTTGAAGCTCGGGAATGATCTGGCCCATCCGCCAAGCGAGCCGAGCGCCGGCAAGAGCGTCAGTCTCGGCATTATGGGCATCGTCAGTCTGGAAGGGAACCCGGTAATGGTCACAAAGATCCTCGAGGCGGCGCCGGCCGGGTCGAAAGCGATCGAGGCGGCGATCAATGACCATTGGATCAACAACTAGAAGCTCAACTCGTTCATCAAGCGGGGTCAGTTGATTGCGAAGCGCTTCATTGTGGAGGATTGAGATATCAAAGCGAGCGTTAAAAACAACCAGGGCGAGACCCTGCTTCTGGATCTGCTCGAGATAGTCGAGAATTTCGCTCAGCGCTTGCTTCGGCTCAACGCCAACTGCCGCCGCCCGGGCGTCATCAATCCCGTGAATTGCGGTTGCCTCAGCCGGAATCTTGATTCCTGGATTGATGATCCAACTCTGGTGTACGCCCGGCTGATCGGCTCCAACCGTACTAATCGCTGCCTGAACAATCCGCGCCTTGACGTAATCAACACCGGTCGTCTCGAGGTCAAGCGAAACCAGACGACGCTGATACCACTTATCGGGGGCTGCCGCTAGGGCCCGAAGAGAAGCCGAAGACAGATCACGACCGTCCGGTTCTAAAGGAGCGGCCATTTCAGCTTCGGCTTTCGCTTCCGGGCAAGGGAAAATCAAGCCTCGGATTGTCCTGGCGAGCGGCAAGGCAGATTGCTAGGAGTGGCGAGTATTCGAGGGAAAGACTGCGATGGCTCTCAGAGTAGTCAAGCGCGCGCTGAGATAGGCGCTCGAGAAAAGCGGCATTTGCCTCACCGCGATGTTCGAGGATCTGGCGGCTGAGCTCGGCCCAGGAATCGAGCGCTCGAGGCAACTCGGTATCTTCGGGAATAAGCCGGCCCGAGGCAGCAAAAAGCTCATCTCCCCGAGAAAATATATAGCGCTGTTTTTCGCCCGTACTGTTATCAACCTGAGCGTGGATTACTCCGGGGCCAATAAATGGTTCCGGATTTGCCTTGAGCTGGAGATAAGCTTCGATCAGCGTGCAGTTGTTCGCCAGCTCAATCTGGTCGTCAAGGATCGATTCGACAGTGACTTCTTTCGGACGACCGGCCGAGCGTAGCCTGATCGAGTGATTCCGCCGGAGCTGACGAAAAACCGAGACCGGGCCGAAGGGGATCCCACTGTCGCGGCCGGCACACAATTCGCGGCGATTCAGCCCCGAATCGGCGTGCTGCTTGGCGAAAGAGGCCGGGACGAGCATCTCTTCGACGGAGGCCGCGACCATTCGCTCTTGGCTGCGACGCTTGATAATCCCAGCGCTGTTGAGAGCAAAGATAAGTGCAGATATCTCGGCCCGGCCGCTGAGCGGATTAATCAGCTCCGGAAAACGGTCTTTGATCATTTTTCGCGACTCGATCAAATCGCGCTGAACCGAGCGAGCGAGGGCGAGGCCAACCTCAGCGGCAGTAAAAGGGCGGTTTCCCAAGTGAGAGGTCAAGCCCTCGGCTGCAATCAGATTTCGTGAAGTTGGCGCGAGCGTAAAAAGATAGTTTGTCATGTAGATCGGCAAGCTACTCAGCTCGGGATTCTTTGAGATTGTCATCAAATTAGAGAGCAGCGTCTCTTCGGAATCGTCTTTGGATTCACCATTAATGCTGGCGATGAATCGATTCGGCTTCGTTGTTGAACTCATATTCGGAGCGACGGCGCTCGGGTTAATCCGCAAGGTGCTTAGATCAAAATCACAGGTATCTGCTTGGTCCGCCTTTGACATACAAATAGTTTAGCAGATCCGAGGCCGCTTGCCGGGTTTGCGAAGCGAGCAAGTGTACTCCTCCGTGCTTCTAGGTGCATCGGTTGCTTTTTCCTCTGAGCCGTCTGCTATAGCTGGTAGACGATAGTGGATGAGAGACGCGGATGGTTATTGAAAACGGCCGGCCGGAGCGACTCTTGGGAGCGCTGATTCTGCGGCTGGCTGGAGTAGGTACTTATCGCGGCAGATATTTTTTAGCAAGAATTGATTTTAAAAAGCTTGAGCTTGCGCAAGCCGGACTAGCGATCAGTGCCCTCAAGCAGTTCGGCAAGAACCGCCTCGAGGTCCGGCGCTGAATATCCAGCGGGCTTGAGCTGTTTGCCGTCGGCGCGGAGCTCGCCGCCAAGCTTACTCAAATTGCTGCGGTGGACCTCTTCCCAAAATGGCTCAAGATCGATGCCAGCCTCAATCGCTGTTCCATAAGCAACATAAATCAGATCGCAAAGACCGTCAATTGTTCCGATCAAATCGTTCGCGTTCAGAGCAAGAACTGTTTCATTAGCTTCTTCGGCAATCAGTTCGGAGCGGAGCTGATTATTCCGCAGCTCAATTTGATCGACGTCTCCGATCGAAAGATGATTCAGTCGATGAAATTCAGCGACATCACGCTGGCACGGATTTTCGGCGGCGCGATTACGGATCTGCTCTCGGCCGTGAGCGATCTTTGAGCGAGCTCGGCCATAGGCTGCTTCAGAAGAGTCGTTGCCGAGTAAAGCTTCAATATCTCCTTCGCTCAACTTGATTGCAATCTGCCTTTTTCTCATCTAAAAATTGAATCTAGCGACCGGTGCGGCTCGAGAGGGCGACTTTGTCTGCGCGCCCGGTTTGAGAATCAAAAAAGCGAGCGAATCAGCTTAAACTCACCCTCAACGACCGAAATTACTTCGCCATTATCGAGGCGAACCTGGTAGATGCTCGTTTGTCGATTTGCCCCGGTGAGCGCGAGCTCACTATGATTCAGCTGAGCCGAATCGATTATTTCGCCAGCTGCATCATAGTGAGCATGACCATTTTTAGTGATTAGGATTCTCATTATTGCTAAGTCTAGCTCAGGGGAAACCTCTTGTCAAGCTTTTCGATTAACTGGCGGTTTCATTAATGCTTTGCTCGCTTTGCTCCGATTGCAAGCAATCATTAGGGAGATTGCCGCTGGACTACCGGGGCCAGTCCGGCCGGGTTTAGGCCTTGCGTGAAGGCGAACCCTAAATGAATCATACCATCAATTTACTCAAACGCTTCGGCGTTGCTGACGAGCGACCTCCTCGCGGTTGCGCTGACGGCGATGTTTGCTCGCTCGTTTTTTCAGAAACGAGCGCTGCTCGGTTGTTGGTAGAATCATCTCCCCGGTTTCCTCGGATCTGGCCGGATGCTTACTGCCCATCTGCCGATCCGGACGATCTTCAGCAAGAAATTGTTTTTCGGGCACTGGCTTATGCGAGTGAGCCTGCTGACCGGGATCTCTTTTTTGAGGAAAGCGTTTACGAAACATTCATTAACTATAACTGATCGGCCGATGAGTATCCGCCGATTCGTAAAAGTACCCGGTTGATCTCTGCTCGATCGCAGGCGATTTCTGCCTGAGTCAGTCTGGCCCTGCTGACGAAACCGCCGTCGCGAATTCAAGTAACTCAGCATGAGCAGAGCCCGGGAGCAGCTGGCTCGGGTCAAGACGAATTAGCAAGGTCCGCTCGCTTCGCTCCTCAGCCCAGAGCCGGGCATCAGCACCGAACTCTCCGTCGACCCAAGCCAACGGGCGCTGGAGATTTTGAGCCCAACTAGCAACCGAACCAAGCTTAAGGGTTGCCTCTTGCTTGGAAAGATCCAGTTGCTCGGCCCAGTTATTCTCGCCTCGACTCGAGCGGAAGAATCTTAGCGGCGGCTCGATCGGCAACCAGACCAGGGTCTGGCCCGGCCCGGGCCAGCTTGTCGTCCAGACAACTTCAAAAATACCGAAAAGCGATTGAACCCGAAAAATAGATTCTCCGGCTGCTTCGCCTCGGTCTCGGTCGAGTCCGGCCCGCAAATCTGAAGCTGAAGCTGAATCTAAGTCCGCATCTATGTTCAGCTTAGATCGGTCTTCGTCTTTGTCAGCGGCGGCGGCGGCAACGGCGGCGGCAAGAGGAAGCTTGATTCCGTCGATGTCAAGAAGTAGGATCGGTTTTAGTCCCTGCCCCTGCTCGGCGGTGGAGTGTTCTTTTTCTTCCTCGAGCATCCTTAGCCAGATTAACACGGGCAGGCGGCGCCGGCGGGCAATCGCATCCGAAACAGCGCCGGAGCCTGAATGACGGATTTCAAGCTAGAGAAGCAACGAGCAAATCCGAGTAAAAGCCGAATACTGATCACCGCCAAGGAAAGTCAAACCGGTGCGGATATATTCTCGGCCGGGCTTGCCGGGCTGCTCGAGGTTTAGTTAGCGAGTTTGGTCCGGAGGCTCGCTGTTTCAAGCCTGATCGAGCTTGAGTCAAAGGTCAGTTCCGGCTTCTCTCTCCGATCCAGATAAGCACTGACCCGCTCGTTCAAGGAATAGAGAACGGCCTGGATTATCTGTTCGCGCTTGTCAAGTTCCTTTGTCAGAAGCGCGCGTCGCTTTGTGGCCGACTGTTGGCAAAAGTTATCGATTGCAGCGACACCATTCAAGAGCGTAAAAGTTTCATAGCAATAGACTGGATATTCGCTGTTTGCATCGCTCTTGCGCCAGTCAGCGGTTAAGAATGCGAGTGGGCTAAGTTGATTTATTCCCAGCTGGGTGTGCTGCTGAACATTGTGGCGATGAGCGAGGTAAAGCGAGCGCGTTTGCAGCATATCCTGATAACTGGCAAAGCTACCATTTTGCATCAGCTTAAAAGTTGCTTCCTCGATCCAATTAAAAAATAGCAGCTTGCCCTGCGTGAGCCGGTTGTATTGTGGTGATCCGATATATTCAAGGAGAACGGGGGCCCTTGGCCCGGCTGGACAAAAATTCAGCCGGTGAATCTCCTCACTTAGATAGTCGTTGACCTCAGCTTTTACTCGACTGCAGAAGATCGTGAGCTCGCTGGCGGAGTAAGGGCGGGTGTACCCAGCACGAGTTAGGCGAATGATTTCAATCCAGGTTTCCGGATTTGCAATTCGAGTCGATGAAAGGCGATCGCTTAGGGCATTTGGCAAGCGCCGGAGCAGACTGTCAGCCGAAGAGTTCGAGAGTAAAGCGAGAACAGGCTCAAGCTGGCGCGGGGTTCGCGTTGCGGCCAGATCCCAGAGCTGCTGGCGGGCAAGATCAGAAACAACCTCGACCCCGGCCTCGCGGCAAGCACCGAGCAGCCCGGCATAGTGACGGCGCGCCTCAATATCGGCGCCGCTATCTTCGAGCTGGCCCGGCGGCTCGTCTAGGTCGATGCCGATCGAGTCGGATCGGCTGCTGATTTCAAAATAGCAATTGCTAGCATCCGCCTTAGCCATCTCTAGTCATCAGCTCCGTTGTAAATTCTGATTGCCTGGCTCGCACCGGTGCTCATTTCAATTTTAGCAGCAACGATGTCTTTCGGGGCACGCAGGGGCGGAAAATCAAATTCAAGCTCAATCCGCTCGGAGCTTTGCTTGTAGACTTCGCAGCGTCGAAGGATTGTTTTCAGATAGCGCGTGTCAACTTCGCGAAGCCAACTTGTGTACTCTTCGCCAGCGGCGTAAATTAGCTCCGGGCTGGCGTCAGAATGTTCGACCGCACAGAGCCATTGATATTCGAGGAGGCGATCCGCAAGCAGAATTTCGAGCGAATCTTCGCCGAGGCCGTAGCGTCTCGCGTCTGTGGATAACTGCAGAAGCGCAAAATGGCCAGCGTCGGCGAGGCTCTCAGCGCGAGCGCTGTCGCCCAACCCACCGCCGCCGAGCTCAAGAACCTCGGAGAGAATATAGAGCTCGTTTTGTGAATTGACTAGACGTTTTTCGACGAGATCAAAAAGGATTTGGTTTGGCTGAAGCTTGCCATAATTACTAGAGAAGCTGGCCGCGCTTATCTCGGGGCTGCTCGGCAGAAACTTGTCGAATTGATCATTAAGCCGTTTTGAAAAATTGTTGAGCTCGGCAACCGTGAAACAGCGCTTGCCCGCAAAGTTGCCGAGCTGGAGGTAGAGACTGATTCGCTGCAGATCAGAAAGATAAAGCCTTGAGAGCGGCTCGGCAAGAACCCCCGGCAGACGCCAGTCCGGGGCAAGGGAAACGAGCCGATTTTTGCGAAGAAAAGCAAAAACTGTTGAGAGGCTGTGGCATCGGTACAAAGAACGAATCAGCGCCGGCTTGATCACTGTCGTATCCGCTGCTGAGTCGCCGGCGCAGTGGCTATAGCGGGACTGCGCGTGAGTGGGCTGGCTGCCATGCACGCTAATTGACTGACTCTGAATATGTTCGCCATCGTCTGAAATTAAACCGACCACTGCCTGACTCGGCAGAAAAATTGAGTCGGGCCTAAGCAGCGCGGTCACGGCCGCGCCTTGATCAATCGCGCTCTCGCGGAAAACTATTCCATCAAGAAGGCCCGAATCGCTTTGCTCAGCTTTACTCACTCAACTATTTTAGCATATTTTCGGCCAGGGTCACCTTTCTGGCAAGCCGGTTCGATTTAGATGCGGAATAGAGTAGTAAATAGACTTACTAAACGATTCGCTGGAATTAACCAGGCCGCATGTGTATCCTCGACGCAAATGAGTAGCGACAGAAAAAGCAGTGATGCGGATATTCCCGGACGAGAGGGCGCTAGCCGAAGCAGGAATCTGAAAGAATTGGCACCGACGGTTCAGGTAACCCACTCCTCCGGGTTTGTTTGGGATAGAGATCAGGTCCGATCAATCGAGCGGGTGCTGAAATTTCGAATTGGTCGCCGGGTTCTGAGCGAGGCTGAGTTTCAGCGTTGGAATGAACGTGATCAACGCCGAGCCAATCCTGAAGATCGAGCTAAAGCCGAGAAAAAGCGAATCAAAGAGCAAACCAGCCACTTGAGAGTCAGTGAATGATTTCAACGCCAAACATCAGTCAGCATAGCCCGAGCCTCGATCGCCGAGATCGAAGAAGTGATGGCGACAACAGCCTCGGCATCAGCCTGATTGACAGCGACCGTTGCGGCTGGGCCCTACTTCCTGAACAGCCGCTCGGCTGGGCCGCTTTCTTGAGAAAAATTGAAGCCGGTCCGGCGCCAATCCCCGCCGACCAGCTTGATAAAGTAGTTCAGCACGGGGTCAGCTATGCCGCATTGCTCAAGGCAGCAACAAGAAATGACCCGCTCCGGGCGGCAGCGTTGGAATTTCTCAATCCCTGGCTGAAAAGATTCCTCTGCCTCCCGAGCTACTCGCTTTTTGATCAGGTTGCTTGCCTGACGCTCCTTGACCGGGTCAGCAATCCGCCCGGATCTCTGGAAACAGCTGATCTCATCAGCAAGCTGATTGGCGCGAATGAGCTCCTAACAAGCGGTTGCCGGGCTTTTTCAAGTGGAAGTGCGGGAGAAAAAGAGCTTTCCGATCAGTTTCGCCTACTCCGAGTTGGTAAAAGTCGCCCAGCAACGATTCTAGCTCTGAGCGAAAAGCGACTTGAGCGGATTGACACCTGGGTGCGGAACTGGAGCCGCTCGGCCGGGCTAAACAGCATCGTCGGCGATCTCCGCCACGCTCTGCCAGCAATTATTCGCGAGAACGGCCTCGAGGCGGTGTTCGTTTCTCCTGAGCTTCCATCGCTAAGCCTTGTCGGCCAGCGCTTTGCCGGGGCCCAGCTTTATTTTGCCAGCTGCCTCGAGGAAGAAGACTTTGAGGCAAGCTGTCAGCGCCTGCGTCAGCGCTGCCTTCTCCACGACGCCGACATGAGCCTCGCTCTTTTTGCGGGCTGGAATTCGCTTGCATTGCTAACTGCCTTGAGCGAACAAAGCTTAGAGTTTAGAACTTAGCGAGCCAGCGACGACGGTTGGTTATTCGTGTCAGAAAAAGAGCTTCACCTTCGATCCGGCCGATTGCCAAAAGAGTTCAGAGTTCAGAGTTCAGAGTTCAGAGTTCAGAGCGCTTCGTGGATCCGAACATTCAGCAATCAAGTCACCGTCAGTAAGCCTCGGTTGCGCAAGCAATTTTCAAAGCGAGTAATCGCTCGAAGCGAGGCCTTTTCACTTGGTCGATATTTGCAGATCAGCGGCCGGCGCTGGCGCTTCAGGCTTGATATCTGCCGGCGGGCGTCACTGATCTGACGATTGATCTTATTGCGAGAGGATTCACTAGCAAGCGGACTGTTTGGATCGGTCGAAGCATCAAGCTGGAGCAGCTCGGCACTGAGCTCGACAAGGCGAATCTGTTCTGCCGTCAACGACCTATCAACTCGGCTCAGGCGCCGATAGACTCGGTCAAAGCGATCGTAGGTCCGGTAGACGTTCTGCTTTGTCGCTCGACACTGGCCGAAGCTATTTCGCTGAACAAGAATGATTCCGGCAATTAGAATTGGATTTTCGTCGGGGGCAACAATCTCTGGGTCGGAGCCGCTCGCTGTTGCATTAGAGCCCTCGTCGGCTCGAGCCGCATTTTCAGCTTCAGCCTCGCTTGAGGCGGAGTCGGCGCTCGGCTCAGAGGCTGAGATCGAGGCAACCCCGAGAAAAAGGCCGGCCGCGAATAGCGAGAGAAGAATCAGCAAGAAAGTTATTTTTGATCGGGACATAAGCCAACTATGTCGGAAATCGCTCAGCTTGCAGAAAGTTCGCAAGAGATTCATCTCAAATTGGCACGAAAATTCTCTACTTCTATATATTACTAGGAGCTACTAAGATCTACTAGTAGCTCCTAGTAGCTTAAATATCTACTAGGAGCTTAAGGAACTCCTAAGAGTTAATTAAGAAGAAGTACGTATTATACTTTGTGGGGTCACGCGGTGACCCCTCCCCCCAGCTATAGCTGGCTTTGCTGGCTTTTCTTTGGTTGCTTTGAGTTTTAGGGCGGCTGAGCCGCTTCCTCGGCGCTTCTGCAGGAGGGGCCCTTTCCGGGTCGAGAAAGGCAATTTTAGAGCAGAATCGTCAGGATACACTTCCTCCTGGGGGTTGCTGTTTGATGAATCCTCAGCTTGGCCACTCCTCGAGCTGACTCGGGCAGCCTTCTTCCGGGATCGGAGCGAATTCAAGTCGAGCCGGGAATGAGCAGCAACAGCAGCTAAATCTCATTTTATCGGATTTTCAAGATCGCTTTAAGGAGATTCTAACCGAAACGCTCATCCTCGCGTAATAATCTGGCTCAGATTGCTACGAGACCTGCTCAGAGAGCTCCTCCGGTGGGCTCGAGTCTTAGCTGCATGCTTTTGCGGCGCCGGGGAGCTTCGGGCTTAGAAGCGCGGAAAATTGATCAAGCGGCAAAAGAACCTCCGAGCTATGTCTAGGCGCGTGGGCACGCGCGCGCGAGCTTGGACTGAAGGGCGCTTGTGTCAATCTCAATCAGCCGCCGATCAATCTTTAGCGGCGGCGGCTTTTTGCTCTTCGCCCGAGCCCGAGCCCGCTCGCTCAGGCAACTCAGAGTCGCAACAAGAATTTCCTCCTTGTCGAGAATCTTCTTCTCAAAAAGATCAAGCTGGCGCTCTTGAGACCAGCTTGAGAGATTCGCTTGATCAGCAATCGCATTCAAAAAGAGAAATACTTGATAGTCACGAACTTCCGGGTTCTCTTGGTTTTTCTGCGTGAAAAAATCAAGAAAACCTGACCGGACCGAATCAGTAGAGCGCTTTGATTCAGCGTAGTCTTCAACACCAAAAGAACCAATTAGTGCGGCGGACCGACGCAACTCAAAATAGTTATCAAAGCGACAGCTCTGAGCGAGCCGGAAAAATGCTTCTTGAAACCAGTGGCAACTGCTGATCACTTCATTGGCCTCGGCAGATGTCCGGGAGCCGGGAGCGAATTCCTCCGCTTCTTGAGCGATATCCGCGCCAGCCGAAATCTGAGCAGCGGTCGGGTCCGGATGAAAGCGAGTTTCTTCAACTGCTGATCGCAAATAGTTCTGCACCTGTTTGCTGACAGCCAGGCAGAGTCGAGAGAGATCATCGCTAAGTTGCCTAACTGAACAATCGTGGTCGACGCCGCTGCCGCGAGCGTTGGCGAGACGAAAAAGCTCAACCCAGACACGCGGGTTCGAGATAGCAATCTTGTCGATTCGCTCGACGATCACGGCTGGCAGCCTCTCTTCGAGAAACCCAGCCCGGCTTAAACCAAAAAGATTGGTACCGACATCGGCAAGGATTTGCCGGTGGCCGTTCGCTACGTACCAAACGTCGGCGGCGTTTGCCTGACTGGCGGCGCTCGTTTCGTTCTTTACCTGTCGCGGCCGAGCTTGCATTGCGTCGGCCGCTCCGGTTTGAGCTGCTCGGGCGACCCGGGCGAGTCTAAAATCACTCGTCGGAGCAGATCCCGGCACCGAGACAGATCGAGTTGCCGGCGCGAAACGGAGTTTATCAATTTGCTCGAGCAGATCGAGATAGGTGTTGATTGCTGGCAGATCCGCTGAGGAAAAGTCGCTCAACGGCTTAATCCAGCTCAGCTGCTCAAGGGCGAGCTTGCTTCGGCCGTTTGCTAGTCGGGGCTGCTTCATTCGTTTTGCCAGCCGTGTGGTCGGGATTGATCTCGATCGAGCGGCAACGGATTGGTTTGTCGAGGCTGAACGCTGCCCGGGTCGGCGAGGGTCGGGAGGACGCGCGGCTCACTCCGGCCGGGGCGAGACCGCGATTGATCGATCAGCATTCGCAAAAAGGCACAGTCAATCTTCTGGAGCCAATTCGAATAAGTAACGCCGGCGCCATGAATCAGCTCGGGGCTCGCGCTCCCCTGCTCGACTGCAACAAGATGCTGATAATTCAAGCAGCGGTTTTGCAGCAATAAATAGAGAGTCGGATCTATGGATTCGAAGTCTGCTGGGATTCGCTTGTCGTCGCGGCGACCGTAGAGAGCGTCAGCGGCGACTGCCAGCGAAAGAAAAACAAAGCGCTCTCTCGAGGTCAGGTTTTCGATCGCCCAGGGCCGGCTTAGATCACCGCCGGCAAAGCTGGCAACTAAATCGATGCAATCGAAGTCGCTTTGGCTCGCGACCCAGCCGCGCTCCATCAGCGAAAAGACGATGTCTGAAGACTGAATCAAGTTCGGATCCGAAAAGCGACTTCGATCAAGACTTGGGCTGAGCGGAGACTGCTCGCTGATCGCAGCTAACAGCCAGTCGTGATAGTCGTCAAACTCATAAATGCTCAGGTGAGCCGATTCGCCGAGCTCGCCGAGCTCGACTAAAAGCCGAAGCCGCTCAAGATCGTGGATCTGGATTTGATCGTGAGCGGCCAGTTTAGCAATCGGATCTGGTAGCTGCCAGCTGTCATCAATCAAGATCGCTCGATGCTCGGCCAGTGTTTTGATGACGCTGAGCAGCGGCGCAGCCTGACAGTTATCGCTGATATGTTCAGCGTCTACCGGAAGGAGGTCGGGTCGAGGCCAGCGGCCGAGAACCGTTTTGCCGAGTCGGTATCTACTCGTTGAGTAAGCGGGTTCAAGCGAGAATGAATCGAGAGTGTAGATTGGATTGTAGTTCCGTCCGTCTTCGGCGACAAGGCCAAGCAGGGCGGGGGTAAAGACCGAGTCCGGGCCGGTCTGAGCGGAAACACAAATCAGTTTCTCGGCAAGTTGAGGATTGAGGCGAATCAGCTCCGAATCGGATTTAGAACGAGAGTCGCTGGTCCGGATTCCTACGTCAGAGCCAATCGGGACTGGTCTCAGCATTGAGCTTTCGGCATTGGCGGGCCCGGGTGGGTGATCCGGCTGTTTTTCGCGGCGGCTCGCCATTTCCTTAAATATAGCAGATCAAGCAGTCGCTGCGCTGATCTGTACTGATCTGACCCTTTTCGTCGCTAGCCTCGCTAATTTCAGCAAAAGCTTAGACGGAAAGGCTTCTCGGTGACGGCTGATCTAGTAAGCCTGGCAGTCTGGACAGAAAGTCGTTCCCCGGCCACCGACGCGCGTCTTTTCGAGAGTGGCTTGGCAGCGCCGGCAGGCCTCGCCGGCGCGGCCGTAACAGTCGAGATCATTTTGGCCACTGCCGGCGACGCCGTTCGTGTTCAGATAATCGCGAATTGAAACTCCGCCGGCGGCGAGAGTTGTCAGGGCAACTGCTTTTGCAGCAGCGACTGCTCTGTTCAGAAGCTTCGGGTCGAGTTCAGAAGCCGGCCGGAGCGGACTGACCCGAACTCGCCAAAGCGCTTCGTCAACCAGGTAGTTGCCAATCCCGGCGACAACCGCCTGATCAAGAAGATAAGTCTTAATCGCTCGAGTTGACTCGGCACGCTCAAGCTCGAAGCTAGCGTTGAGCAAGTCTGGGCCGAGGCCGAGGCCGGCGCTGCTACTCGCGACCAAATCAGCAGTTGCAAAACGGCGCTGATCGCGGAAGTGAATTGTCGCGGAGCTGGTTCTAATCAAAAGTCGGTCGGAGCCGAACGGCTCTTCTCGCTGCGAGAGAATTAGCTGGCCGCTGAGCCGGAGATGAAGACGGAGGCTCTGCCGATTATCGAGGTCAATGAAAAGCCACTTGCCAAAGCGGCGCAGATCGCTGATCCTCTGGCCAACCAGCGACGTCGGATCGAGCTCGAGCTTCGGATCAAGCACCTCGACCCGAAGCAGCTCATCCCCGATAACGCGGGCAAGACCAGCTCTGACAATTTCAACTTCGGCGGCCTCGGGCATCCCGCTGAATGTACACGAAGAGCATTTCGCTGTGGGCTATCAAGAAAAGGCGGCGCTAGCGATCAGAGCCCGCTACTCTTGGTAGATGTTCAAGGATCCGAAGACAGTGATCAGCAACGGCGCCAGAAGTTTACCGACCGAGCGAGCAGCCGGAGCGCCTCTTGAAATCGAATTGATCGACGAAGCACTCGAGCTACTCGATCGAGCAAATCAGCGCGAAGATCTGCTTGTCGGATCACTGACTCTCGCCAGCGAATCGATTAATCCGGGATCAACCCGACTTGATCGAGTTGAGGCCCGCCTGAATCTGATTGAAAGCAATCAACGTGCCGAAGCGAGCAACGCTCTGTTGAAAACAGTCGCCGAGATTTTTGCGAGCAACCATCTTGATCGCGCTGGCAAAGAAATTCTTGGCCCGGTTCTTGAGGAATTTCTTGACAGCGCCCGCTAGCACTAGAGTTGAGGGCTCGGGACCTGATCCTTACCGAGTAGCCAGAGATATTGATTAGCGGCTCGGTTTCGCTGATCAGTGATAGCGCTAGCAACTGGAATCAGTGCGAGGATCAATGCTGGCGCTTTACCGAGTAAAGCGTAGGCGGCCCTAATCGTCATTTTTCCTGAATTGGCTCAGCGCGAATCATTTGCAAGATAAACCGAAAATCTTTTTGCATGAGTTGCATGAGCCCGGAGGATCTGCTAAAATTGATCTATGGAAGAGGATCAGACAGACATTCGCTTCGATGCCGACCTTCGCCGGACTAGCGATGACTGGCCGGATAAGGCGTCGACACAACTGCTCGCCCGGAGTTGGCAGCCAGCGCAAACTCGCGCCGATGCCGAGATGCTTGCCCTGGCTCTCGGACCATTCCTGCTGATCAGGATTAAAAAGAGTCGACCGCATCTGAGCGATCTGCTCCTTGGCCGCTCAAGACTATCAATCCAAGTTATTGGCGAGCGGGCTGAGGTCTGCCGCTTCACTGAGCTGATGCAGAAGAGCTGCTCGATCAGAGTCATCGGTAAAAATTATTCGGACTGAAACGCAAGCACGAGTTTGACTCGAATCGGGCCAGCGCGCCCGGCGCTGAGGCTTCAGTCTTCTTCAGAGCCACGATCGCGACTGTCGCCAGCGCTTGCTCCAGCAGCGACTGCCAGCAGGAGCCCGACGCCGACCCACCAGATCGAGTAGGTGATTGCCACATAGGCCGCAACAATCAAAGCAATCAGAACGATGATACCGGTAAAGCGGCGCCGACGCGAACGGTGGCGGCGATACTGTCCGTATTCTTTCTCTTGACGACGACTGAACATAGGCCGATAATAGCCGAAGCTACGCGTTTGGCTGGCTTTTCCGAAAACTAAAGAGTTTTTGCTTCGAGCGCGAAGGCGAAGGCTGACGACAATTATGCGAAATTGGCTGCCTGAGCTGACATTTAGCTGCTAGGTTACTTTTGATGAGCGAATTAAATTTTAACGAAAGCGATGCCAATATGAAAGGCGGCCCGGATCCGGATGACTGGATTAACGCCGTGATTGAGATCGTTGTTCCCCTCGGCGAAGCGAGTCGAGAGCAAGAGGTAAGCGAAAAACTTGCCTTGGCAACCCCAATCTTCGAAGAGATTCTTGAGCTGATTGAGATCGGCAATCCGGAGCTGTTCGAAAAGATAACTGCTTCGCTCTCGTTCGAGGATGCTCCGGTTGCGGTTGATTCGGACGAATATGCCAGTGCTCATTTTCTCTCGGCTTCTTCGACTCGAGCGGCAATTGCCACTGTATTCGCTGAAGCAGCGGAAAATCCTCAGCTTGATTGGCAGGCCGCGCTCCTTGGCCAACTTGCCCTCGCCGACACTGTCTCTGACGCTCGAGCGGCTGCCACTGAGTCCAGCGTCGATGGCGCTGGTGCTGAGGAGAACGGCGTCAGCGAAACTCTGAGTGAATATTTTACGAACAACGGCGAAAGGCTTCGCCTGAGCGGAGAGATTCGCATTGCCGAGCAGGGTGAGTGGTATCTTCCCGGCAGCTACATCAGCGAACCGCTCCGTTGCCAGAGTGAACAAACGGTTCGTCGTTTTCCGATTCTTGTCAAAGAATAAAAGTCGTCGACCTTCCCCGGCTCGCTCGCTTGAGAAGATCCTTGACGAGCCCAGCTCCAGGGAGGGGCGGTCCCCGGGCTGCTTAACTCCAGAGAGACGGCTTACTACTCAACCGGAAACCAGGTTGCTTCGCGCCAGTCATCTGTCTCGCCAGCGAGGAGTAGCCAGCTTGAGCGAGTCTCGTCTTCTCGATTGTACTGCTTGAAGCTGATTGAGCCGGGATTCAACGCGAGCTTGCTTCGGCTCGGAAAGGCGCTTAGATTGAGCGGAATCGAAAATGTCGGGTCAACGGCCAGATATTCGTTACCGCCAGCGTCAAGCTCGGCGAGGAGCCGAGCCCGATGAGTGTGCCCGACAATACTGATTCGCCCGGACTGGTTCTCAAAGTGTTCCGGGGCATCCTCGGCGCGTAAAAATCCACCGACTGGATCAAAGCTTGCTCCGTGATAGAGCTCAATTCCGTGCCGGCTGCCGGCTGCCGGCCAAGTTCCGATTTGAGCTCGTTCCTGATCGCTGAGTTTGGCGGAGATTTTCTCAAGTTCGTCTTCTAGCCAGGCAACCGGCTCACCGCCGGCCCAGGCCCAGTCGCCGAGAAGCGACCGCTCATGATTGCCAGCAAGCAAGACTGTCATCCGCGCCTGGACCAGCTCGAGGGTTGCTCGAGGGTTCGGGCTCTTTGTTCTCGGCGCGCCGAGGGCATCGCCAAGCGACCAGATCTCGTCGACCGGTAGCGGCGCGGCATCAATCGCAGTGAGGACCTGCTCAAGGCGCTCACTGTCTGAATGAATGTCAGAAATAACGGCAATCCGCATTTACCAAGCATAGGCAAAGAGAACCGCAAACCAATTAGCTCAATCAAAATTGGCGGATTGGTTTGCGGTTCTCTTCTTCGGCGCTGCTGAACCAATCAGCGCGTCCGCTGAGGCCGGGCTGGAGCGATGCTCAGCTTGGCCTCAGCGGCACCACTATAGAGATTCGTCGATCCGATCGGAACAGAGATCGGCTTTCTGAGGCCGTCGATATTAACAAGCAGTTTCTGACGCTGATTCATTCCGCTAAAGAGCCGGAGTTGATCAAGGAGCTCTTTGTTACTGTAGCTTGGCTCTGGATAGGTTTCGGTTTGCGGTGGAGCTGAAGAATCGGCATAGTTCGGCCCAGCTGATCCGGACTCAATAGGCAACTCTTCTCCTCCGCTGGCGGTTGAAGTACTCAATAAGAGCGCTTTTTCTTTCCCAGCGACATTCTTGTCGAGCGGAATCTTGATTCGAATAAACTCTCGGTGAAGCTTATTATCGCTGTCGGCGCTGACAATTCGTAGCCTAAGTAAAGATCCGGCTCGAGCTCGGTTGAGCGGAATAACTCGGATCAGCCGGCGGAGCGGATTTGCTCCGGAGTCGAGAGTAACGTTGATTTCAGCTGCTCCAAGAGCGACACTGGCAAACTCGGCCCGGTCAACAATTTCCTGAATCCGACTCGAATAGGCATTAAGCCCAGCGGCAAGTCCGTTTCCGCCCGTTTCCGCAAAGCGCAGACAACCGTTGAACTGGACCGGGCTGCCAAGAAGACGCTGGGCGACGCAGACTCGGCCGTGCACACGGCGCTTGAATGGACTTGAATAAGGCTGGGCGGCGAAGAGAGTTGCTCCGGCATATTCGGACCAGCCCGGGATTCCGAAGTCGACGAGCGGGTTCCCAAGCGGAATCTGGCTCAAGTCGGTAACCTGAGTTTGGCGAGTTCGCGTTATTCCCTCAGCTCTGAGCGTAGCTGTAATCGGAAAAGTGTTCGCTGCGGCCCGATCAAAATTGCCAGAGACCGCAAA
>Ga0105046_10007664_pt1 | contig 16973 bp, 16 predicted proteins | sample MAT03_FD_78385 | JGI IMG/M metagenome (GOLD analysis project Ga0105046, IMG submission 78385) | Freshwater microbial communities from Lake Fryxell liftoff mats and glacier meltwater in Antarctica - MAT-03 (megahit assembly) | ecosystem: Environmental > Aquatic > Freshwater > Ice > Liftoff...
CAGCGGCGCATTTCTTCAGCGCCGCTGACGATGGCGCCAAAAGCGAACTCGGGCTGCGGCAGGTGCGGCGCGGTGGTGTCGCCCAGGCCGCCGGGCACGGTGATCTCCTGGCTCGCCGCCAGATAGCGCGGCCCGACGATCGTGCCGTCATTGATGGCGTTGCGGATCACCACGTCCAGCCGCGGTTTGGCCGCTGCCGCACCCACCGCGCTGGTCCAGCCCATGTCGAGGTAGAGCTTGGCAACCTGCGCGCACCACAGGATGTGCTCCTCGGGCGGCATGCGCTGGATGGCGTCGAGGCTCGGCTGGTCGTTCCAGCTGAAGTGGGTGTGCGCCTCCACCATGCCGGGCATGAGGAAGGCGCCAGCGCCATCGATGACCTGAGCGCCCGCCACCGGCGGGGTGCGCTGGCCATGGCTGGTCTTGACGACGCGGCTGATGGTGTTGCCTTGCACCAGCACGTCGCCGGTGAAGGGCGCCTCGCCGCCGCCATCGAAGATGCGCACGTTGGTGTACAGAACGTTGGCCATGAAGGGTGTCTCCTAACGTTGGCCGGCAAAGAAGGCGCGCAGCTCGGTCTGGCATTCGGCTGCGCGCTCGATCGGGGTCCAGTGGCCGCAGCGCGGCAGCACCACCACGCGCGTGCTGCGCGCGGCATGCAGGCGCTCGGCCATCGTGCGCACGGCCTGCGGCGGGGCCACGCCGTCTTCGTCGCCGGTCACCAGCAGAACCGGCACGTTGATGCGCTCGACTTCGGCCGACTGCGCATCGGCCAGTGCGTGGCAGTTGCGGCCGTAGGCTTCGCCCTCCTGGCGCATCAGGCTTTCGCGAACGAAGGCCGTGGCAACGGGCCTGTTTTGCCGGGAGTCGGCAGACAGCGACGTTTTAATCAGGCTTTCGGCAATCTCCTGCATGCCGGCCGCACCTTCGGCCTGCGCTTTCTGCCCCCGCCCGCGCAACGCGGCACGCGCCGGCTCGGGCGGCGCCAGCAACGGGCCGAACAGCGCCAGGCTGCGTACCAAGGCAGGACGCTTCAGCGCAAGATGCTGGCAGACGATGGTACCCATTGAATGCCCGATCCAGTGGGCGTGCGATATCTTCAGACGCGCGCAAACGTCGACGACAGAATCGACAAAGCGCGCGATCGACAGGGCACCCTCCGCCCGCTGCGATCTGCCACTGCCCGGAAGGTCCACTGCGATCACACGATATCCGGCCAACGCAGGCGTGATCGCGGCAAACGTATTGCTGCTGCCGCCCAGGCCATGCACGCAAAAAACGGCTTCACCTTCGCCGGAGTCTTCCACCGCGACGCGGTCGAAAAGATGAAATGGCATCTCTATTCCTTCTCGAATCGGTTCTCGATCGCACCAACGCCATCTATTTCAACGCGCACGACATCGCCCGGCTGAAGCCAGCGCGGCGGCTTGAAACCCATGCCGACGCCAGCCGGCGTGCCGGTTGCGATCACATCGCCCGGCAACAGCGTGATACCGCGCGAACAGGTCTCGATCAGCGACTCGATGTCGAAGATCATGTCTTCCGTACTCGCGTCCTGCCGCAATTCGCCGTTGACCCACGTACGCAGTCGCGTGTTGCGCGCGTCGACTTCATCGGCAGTCACGATCCACGGGCCCATTGGGCAGAATGTGTCGAAGCACTTGCCCAGATCCCATTGTTGATGACGAACCTGCACATCACGCGCGGTCACGTCGTTAACCACCGTGTAGCCGAAGACATGATCCATGGCGCGGTCCCGCGTGATGTTGCGTCCGCGCTTTCCGATGACCACAGCCAGTTCGCCTTCGTAGTCGATCTGCACCGAAACTGAAGCTTCCGGCATGCGAACGCGGTCGTGGGGGCCCACCACGGTTTCAGGCACCTTGGTGAAGACGATGGGCCACGCATCCTTGTCGGCGGTACTGCCACTGAAGACCGAGGCGGCCAGTTCGGCGGCATGTTCGCGGTAGTTGCGCCCCACGCAAAACAGGTTCCGCTGCGGACGTGGCAGTGGCGACTGCAGACTGACCGCTGAGACCGGCAACCGCACGCCCGCAGGGGCCGGCAACCCTTTGCCATGCGCCAGAGCTTCGATGAGCGGCAATGCGCCCAGCGATGCATCGGCCACAGCCAGCGCTATCAGCTCGGCACCATCTGCCGACACCGTTCCCACACTTAGCTTTCCGCCCCAGTTCCAGCATGCCAATCGCATCGTTCGACCTTGTCCTCTGTGGCTCTGCAACTTGGTTCCGCGCCGACGACACGTAGCAGCTCTCTGGCCGGATTGTTCGGTATTTGAGACTCATGTCTCACAAATGAATCGATGAATCTTATCGACAAACCGGTTTTTTCAGTAGGACAATACAGGCTGTCATCTAGTGAGTTTCCCTAATGCCCCTGCCCAAACGTCGCCCCAGCCAACCCATAGCCCCGCCAGCACGTGGGGTCAAGGCATCCACATTCAAAATTCTGATTGACACAGCAATGGATTTGATCCGGAAGGACGGTCACATTCCCACTGTGGCTGAAGTGGCGGTGCGTTCGAGCGTCTCGCGGGCGACTGCTTATCGCTACTTTCCCAGTCGCAGCGCGCTGATCACCACCGTGATCGATGCGTCGCTTGGCCCGGTGCGCAGCATCGAGCTGCAAAATCCTGATGGGCGCGCGCGCGTGCAGGAATTGTTCAAGCTGACTCTCCCCCGATTCCAGGAATTCGAGCCGCAGCTTCGTGCCGCCCTGCAATTGGGTTTGGAGCAATGGGCACTGGAGCGGGCGGGTCTTCTGGAAGAAGAGCCTTACCGGCGTGGTCATCGCGTTCAGATCCTGGGACGGGCGACGCAGCCCTTCGTCAAGGTGCTGCGCCCGGCAGCGCTCGCACGGCTTCAGATGTCGCTTTCGGTTATCTATGGGATTGAAACGTATATAGTCTTGAAGGACATATGGGGCCTGCGACAAGGCCAACTCGAAAAGCTCTCGCTTTGGATGGCTGAGGCCATGATCGATGCCGCCCTGCGCGATGCCGGAAAGATGGCGAGCGAGGCCAAGGCAACCGCCCGCTCCATCCCAGCCAGACCCCGCACGCCCCGATTGGTCAATCGTGGACTTTGAGCGTTGAGGCGTGCGGCTTGGTGGGGTGAGACCGCCCACCACCCAAACCGGCCACGACCATGCTGACTGCGAGTGACTTCAAAGACACGCGTTATCCCTTGTAAATCGACATCACAACGCGGCAAGCCAGACACGGCCCGAACTTTTACGACTGGTTGCTCATGTGTATCGGTCGGCAATCTGGTCACAAAAAAGACCGCAGCCGCAGGCTTTTTCGTGGCGTCTGACCCGTGCTGAATGAAGTTGAGCCTCCTCAAGATCCGGGTCAATTCGGCCAGTGCAAAAGACCCGCAGCCAAACTGGTCGGCTTTCTTTCAGCAAAATGGGGTTCTCAAATGCTGCAACAGTGGCATGCGACATTTTTCTGATATTCAGGGAGCCCCATGGACGAAGACGAACGCTGCTGCGGAACGGGTACCTGCCTCATCAACTTTGAAGGACTGTGCTGGTGCGGCCAACAGTGGAACGGCACCAGCATGTGCCGCCCCGCCAGGCTAGAAGCTTCAGCGCCCGCACCACTCGAACGCAAGGCCGAAATCGCGCAAGGTGACACGCCTTGAGTACCCGCACCAGGGAAGCACTGCCCCAGCTTCGCTGGCCGGCCTGTTTGGGCTGCGCCATCTGCCTGGCGGCGGACCGGCGCAGCCTCCCGGCAGGCGTCACAGGGAGGTAACCGGCCAAGAAAAAAGCCCGGACCGAGCGTTTAAGCGGGTTCCGGGCTGCATCTGGCGGAAACGGAGGGATTCGAACCCTCGATGAGGCTCTACACCCCATACTCCCTTAGCAGGGGAGCACCTTCGGCCACTCGGTCACGTTTCCTGATTTCTGGCTGAGCTGCGATTATCTCACGACTTGCACGCTTGTCCAGCCGCACGCTGGTGCGCCTCAAGCGGCGCTCTGGTCCAGGTCGAAGGCCTTGTGCAGTGCGCGCACGGCGAGCTCCATGTATTTTTCGTCGATCACCACCGAGGTCTTGATTTCGCTGGTGGAGATCATCTGGATGTTGATGCCCTCTTCGCTCAGCACGCGAAACATCTTGCTGGCGATGCCGACGTGGCTGCGCATGCCGATGCCGACAATGCTGACCTTGCAGATCTTCGCGTCGCCGATGATCTCGTGCGCGCCCAGCTTGGGCAGAACTTTGTCCTTGAGCAGGTCCATCGCGCGGGCGTAGTCGTTGCGGTGCACGGTGAAACTGAAGTCGGTCAAGCCGCCCTTGCTGATGTTCTGGATGATCACATCGACTTCGATGTTGGCGTCAGCCACGGCACCGAGGATCTGGTAGGCAATACCTGGTGTGTCGGGCACACCGAGGATGGAGATTTTGGCTTCGTCGCGGTTGAATGCGATGCCGGATACGATGGCTTGTTCCATTTGTTCGTCTTCCTCAAAACTGATCAGGGTGCCGGACTTGGCCTCTTCGTCGATGTTGATGTCCCAGTCGGTAAAACTCGACAACACGCGCAGCGGCACCTTGTACTTGCCGGCAAATTCGACCGAGCGGATCTGCAGCACCTTGGAGCCCAACGATGCCATCTCCAGCATCTCTTCAAAACTGATGGTGAGCATGCGCCGCGCTTCAGGCACAACGCGCGGGTCGGTGGTGTAGACGCCATCGACGTCGGTGTAGATCAGGCACTCGTGGGCCTTCAGCGCAGCGGCAATCGCCACGGCCGAGGTGTCGGAGCCGCCGCGGCCCAGCGTGGTGACGTTGCCGCCCTCGTCCACCCCCTGAAAGCCAGTGATGATGACGACCTTGCCGGCATCGAGATCGGCGCGCACGCGCTTGTCGTCAATCGACTCGATACGCGCCTTGGTGTGGGCGCTGTTGGTCTTGATGGCGACCTGCCAGCCGGCATAACTCACGGCGGGCATACCCTCGGCCAGCAGCGCAATCGCCAGCAGCGCGCTGGATGCCTGCTCGCCGGTGGCGGCCAAGGCGTCGAGTTCGCGGTGGTAGGCATCCAGCGCCTGTGATGGCGCCAGCTCTTTGGCCAGGCCCAGCAGGCGGTTGGTTTCGCCGTTCATGGCGCTGGGCACCACCACCATCTGGTGGCCGGCGCGCGCCCACTTGGCGACGCGTTTGGCAACGTTGCGGATGCGCTCGGTCGAGCCCATTGACGTGCCACCGTATTTATGAACGATTAAGGCCATTGCAGGAGGTCAATCAGGGGTTGGTTGCAAACATTGCCGTGACGGCGCTTGTCAGCTCGTGCAGAAGGCAAGCAGGGTGTTGAGTGCTGTCGGCACCAGCAAAGGCCCGAATTATACCCAGACCACCTGCCACCGCCTGGCCCCAGATCGCCCGCCGACGCTGCGCGCTGGGGACCCTTTGCCTGACTCCGCGCGCGGAGTCAGGCGGACGGCCTCTCCGCAGCAGGCGCATAGTGCAAATGGTCGCCCACTCGCGTCACATGACCGTCGGCCACCTTGAGGTGAATCCGGTGTCCACGGGTGGTGCAGGCAGCAAGCTGCCCGAGCCACTGCTCCAGCTGCGCGGCAGTCGGTGTGGCCTGATGGGCGCTTTGCAGCCAATGGCGCAACACGTTGGCTTGCCGCGCCTTCGACAGCCGCTGCAAGGCTTTGATCGGCGGGGGTGTTCCCAGCGCCTGGAGGTCTTCCCGGGCCATCTCCAGCAACAGCGCTTGTGCCTGCGCGGCATGCCGGGCACTGCGCGCGAAAGTCTCGCGAAACTGGGGCAGGCTGCTGTCCAGCACCGGCAGCAGGCGGGCCCGGATGCGGTTGCGGGTGAAGCGCTGGTCGGTGTTGCTCGGGTCTTCGATGAAGGCCGCGCCACGCCGCGCCAGCCAGGCACGAATCCCGGCACCGGGCACCTGCAGCAGGGGGCGGGAGTAGTTCACCCCATCGCGCTGCCAGGTCGCTGGCATGGCACTGAGGCCGGGCAAGCCGGCGCCCCGACTCAGCGCCAGCAACAGGGTCTCGATCTGGTCGTCCGCATGTTGTGCAAGCGCTATGCTTTTGATAGCTGGTTGCACGCCTGCCTCCTGGGCGAGCGCCCGAAACGCCGCATAACGCGCATTGCGGGCGGCGTCTTCGGGGCTTTCGCCGGCGGCGTGCCCCGCGCTGACGCGCCTGAGCAGCAGGGGAACCTGCAGTTGTTCGCACACTGTCTCGCAGTGCCTCGCAAAATCGTCGGCCGCAGCCTGCAGCCCATGATGCACATGCACCGCCCGCACCTGCCCGGGCCATTTTTCGGCGCAGGCCAACAGCAAGGCGGTGGAATCGGCACCCCCGCTGTAGGCCACGGCCAGCGGCAGCGGCGGGGAGAAAACGCGCAGCGCGTCCTCAACCGTGGGGCTCACCAAACGGCTCCCGCGCGGCAGTGGCGACCTGCATCGCTGCGCGACAGCCACGCTGTTTCAGCAGGGCAGGCGGGGCAGGACAGGGGCAGGTGACAGCGCATCCGCTGATTATCGACGGGCTCGGGGCTCGAAAACTGGGGCATGTCGCGCGTGCAAGAGGCAGCCCGCTCTGTCAGAGAGGCGTCAGGCCCGCATGGATACTGGGATTTTTAACAAAGTCAACAAGGGAGACCCCTCCATGAACCTCACAAGACGCTTGCGATGGCTGGCGGCCGTTCTGCTGATGGGCAGCTTGCTCAGCGGCTGCATCAACAGCACCTTTTCGCGTGGCCTGTTTCAGGGTTATGTCATGGACCAGACACAGGAAGTGGTTGTCGACAAGATCGGCAAGCCCGAGTCGGAAGAAAAGTCCGGGGAGGCCGTGAACTGGACCTACAAGAAGAAAACCTTTGATCCGGACAACATGAACGCCTTCGATGGGACGACCACCGTTATTTTCCGCCCCGATCCGGTGTCGAAAAAACTTGTTGTGATGGCGGTGCAGTTCGGCTAGCCGGGTTGCGGGAGCTCGCGGGGGTTCTGCCTGGCCGACCCCGGCCGGCTTCTCGTCGGCCGTTTTCGCGGCGCGCTATTTCGCGTCGGCCTTGGTGTCGGTGTAACGGCCATAACTTTGCAGGCGCTCGTAGCGGCGGTCCAGCAACTCCTTGACCTTGAGGTCGCTGACCTGACGGAAGGCGTCGTTGAGCGCGCGCTTCAAAAAGGCCGCCATCTGTTTGTGGTCGCGGTGCGCGCCGCCCACCGGCTCGTTGACGATCTTGTCGATCACACCCAGCGCCTTGAGCCGGTGCGCGGTGATGCCCAGGGCCTCGGCGGCTTCCTCGGCTTTTTCAGAGGTCTTCCAGAGGATGGAGGCGCAGCCCTCGGGGCTGATGACGGAGTAGATCGAGTATTGCAGCATCACCACCTGGTCGGCCACCGAAATCGCCAGCGCGCCGCCAGAGCCGCCCTCGCCGATGATGGTAGTGATGATGGGCACCTCGAGCTGCGCCATTTCAAAAATGTTGCGCCCAATGGCTTCGGACTGGCCGCGCTCTTCGGCGTCGATGCCGGGGTAGGCGCCGGGCGTATCCACAAAAGTGAACACCGGCAGCTTGAATTTTTCAGCGGTTTTCATCAGGCGCAAGGCCTTGCGATAACCCTCGGGCTTGCTCATGCCGAAGTTGCGCAGGCCGCGCTCTTTGGTGTCACGCCCCTTCTGATGCCCCAGCACCATGCAGGCGGTGCCATTGAAACGGGCCAGGCCGCCAACGATGCTCAGGTCGTCGGAAAAATGCCGGTCGCCGTGCAGCTCGACAAAATCGGTAAACAGCTCGTTGACATAGTCCAGCGTGTAGGGCCGCTCCGGGTGGCGCGCGATCTTGGTGATCTGCCAGGGCGTCAGGTCGCTGTAGATGTCTTTGGTGAGCTGCTGGCTTTTTTTGGCGAGCTGGTCGATTTCTTCGGAGATATCGACAGCCGACTCCGTCTGCACGTAGCGCAGCTCTTCTATTTTTCCTTCAAGCTCCGCAATCGGCTGCTCGAAATCGAGGAAGGTCTTCTTGGCCATGTTATGCCTCCTGACGAGCCGCCTCCAGGGAGGCATGTGCCCCCTCGGGGGGCAGTGAACGAAAGTGAATGTGGGGGCTCATTGTTGCTCCTCAGGCTTGCTTTGATCAGGGTTACTCGGCACCCAGAACCGGCAAGGGGTCCAGCGAGCGCCAAATATACCAAGTTGCGACACTGCAGTACGGTGCCCAGGCGGCGGCCACCTCGCGCGCATCGCTGCGGCTCACGGCTTCACCGGAGAAATAGTTCTTGCTGATGCCGTTGATCAGGCCGACATCGTCCAGCGGCAATACATTGGGGCGCCGCAAATAGAAGATCAAAAACATCTCGGCGGTCCAGCGTCCTATGCCGCGGATGGCGATCAGCTCGGCAATGATGGCCTCGTCGTCCATCGCCTGCCAGTCCTTCACGTGCACGGTGCCGGCGTCGAAGTGGATGGACAGATCGACCAGGTACTCGACCTTGCGCGCGCTCAGGCCGGCAGCGCGCATGTCATCGACCTTGAGCTTGAGCACATTGCCCGGCGATGGAAAAGCCCCCTCGCTTGCCACCCTGCGTGCGGCGTTCCCCCCCGAGGTGACCTTCGGCCCTTGGGGCGGCCCGGCGGCCTTCGTTTTCGGCAGCAAATCAACAAAGCGGTGCCAGACGGTTTGCGCCGCCTTCACCGAAATCTGCTGCCCGACGATGCTGCGCGCCAGCGTGCTGAAGGCATCGCCGCGCGACTGCAGGCAGGCGTCGCCGAACTGCGGGATCAGGCGCTTCATCACCCGGTCTTTTTTGACCAGGTGTTTGCAGGCCTCGGCCCAATACTCGGGCACCGTGGTCGTGGCAGGCTCGGCGACCTCCGCCAACTCGGTGCTGGCCGGGCCGCTTTTTACTATCTTTTTCATAGCTGCTTGCGCAAGCCCGTCAGGGGCTGGAGGCCGAAATGGCTTGGATAGTTGGTCAAGACTGGACTTCCCAGGTGGTGCCTTGCGGCGAATCCTTGAGAACGATGCCCTTGGCGAGCAGGTCCTGGCGGATGCGGTCGGCTTCGGCAAAGTTTTTGGCGGCCTTGGCCTGAGCGCGCTGCGCGATCAAGCCTTGGATGGCGGCGGCGTCCAGCCCGGCGCCAGCCTGCAGAAAGGCCTGCGGGTCCCCCTGCAGCAGCCCCAGCGTGTGGCCCAGGCTTTTGAGCATGCCGGCCAGTTCGCCCGATCCGGTTTTGTTGACCTCGCCAGCCAGCTCGAACAACACCGCCACGGCTTCGGGCGTGCCGAAGTCCTCGTCCATGGCGGCCTTGAAGCGCATGGCGAAGGGATGAGACCAATCGACCGTGACAGCCGCCGGCTTGACAAGATCGAGGGCTGTATAGAGGCGCTTGAGCGAGCTGCGTGCATCGTCCAGGTGCGCGTCGCTGTAATTGAGCGCACTGCGGTAATGGGCCCGCACGATAAAAAAGCGGAGAGTCTCCGCGTCGTAGCGGGTCAGCACGTCCCGGATGGTGAAGAAGTTGCCCAGGCTCTTGGACATTTTCTCGTTGTCCACCCGCACAAAGCCGTTGTGCATCCAGAAGCGGGCCAGCGGCTTGCCGTTGGCGGCTTCGCTCTGGGCGATCTCGTTTTCGTGGTGGGGAAACTGCAGGTCGGCGCCGCCCCCATGGATGTCAAAGGTCTCGCCCAGCGTCTGGCAGCTCATGGCCGAGCACTCGATGTGCCAGCCCGGACGCCCCACGCCGTAAGGGCTGTCCCATTTGGCGTCGTCCGGCTCGGTCGGTTTGGCGCTTTTCCAGAGCACGAAATCGAGCGGGTCTTCCTTGCCTTCGAGCACGGCCACCCGCTCGCCCGCTCGCAACTCGTCGACCGACTTGCCGGAAAGCTTGCCGTAACCCGGGAACTTGCGCACGGAATAGTTCATGTCGCCGGTCGAGCCGCGGTAAGCGAAGCCCTTGGCCTCCAGCTGGCTGATCATGCCGAGCATCTGCGGCACGTAGTCAGTGGCGCGGGGCTCCAGGGTGGGCGGCTCGATGCCAAGCGCGCCGATGTCCTGGTGCATGGCGGCAATCATCTCGTCCGTGAGCGCGCGCAGGGTGATGCCGCGCTCGAAGGCGCGCTTGATGATCTTGTCGTCAATGTCGGTGATGTTACGCACATAGTTGACCGCATAACCGCTGGACTTGAGCCAGCGCTGCACCACGTCGAAAGCCATCATCATGCGTGCGTGGCCGATGTGGCAGAGGTCGTAAATCGTCATGCCGCATACATACATGCGAACCTGTCCTGGCACCAAAGGCGAAAAATCTTCTACGGCACGCGACAGCGTGTTGTAAATGCGAAGGCTCATGAATGTCTGGAATTTCAGCCCGGATTGAATCGCCGGACCGGTGAAAATGGTGGAACCGGGGCCAAGATTAAACTATACCCCTCAGATACAATCGTCCAGTATATCCAGCTGGTCAGGGCCCGTGCAGCACGCTGCAACGCCGGCTTTTGCAGGCTTAGCTTCTCGTGCCCGCCCTCCCCCATGCGTCCCAGAGGAAATATGTCCAAGTCAGCTTCCCTTTCGAGCAAATCACTGTCGGCAACACTGCACTGGCTGGCACTGGCGGCAGCCCTGTCCCTGTCCTTGCTGTCGCCCGCCCACGCCGACGACTACACCGCCGTGAACGACCTGATCCGCTCCGGCAAACTCACGGAAGCCCTGGCCAGGGCCGATCAGTACCTGGTCGGCAAACCGCGCGATCCGCAGATGCGCTTCATCAGGGGTGTGATCCAGACCGAGGCCGGCAAGCCGTCCGACGCCATCAACACCTTCACCAAGATCACCCAGGACTACCCGGAGCTGCCCGAGCCTTACAACAACCTGGCCGTGCTGTACGCCGGCCAGAACCAGTTCGACAAGGCCAGGGCCGCCCTGGAGATGGCGATCCGCACCAACCCAAGCTACGCCACCGCCCATGAAAACCTGGGCGATGTATACGCCAAGCTGGCCAGCCAGGCCTACAGCAAGGCCTTGCAACTCGACGGCGGCAACACGGGCGTGCAGCCCAAGCTGGCCCTGATCCGCACGCTGTTCAGTGCCGAGCCCAAAGGGCAAAAACCGGCGGCCAGCAGTTCATCCTCCGGCCCCGTCACTACCACCCCGCCGCCTGCCGCTCCCGCGGCACCTGCTGCACCGCGCCCCGCCACGGTGGTGCCAGCCACGCCGGCACCTGCGCCCGCAGCGCCGGCGGCTCCAGCCGCTTCGGTGCCTGTCAGCGCCGCTGAACAGGAAGTTGAAAGCGCAGTCCGCGCCTGGGCCAGCGCCTGGTCGTCCAAGGACATGGCGGCCTACCTCGCGGCCTACGGCCAGGAATTCGACACCCCCGGCAACCAGTCGCGCAAGGCCTGGGAAGAAGAGCGCCGCAGCCGCATCGTCGGCAAATCACGCATCAACGTAAAGCTCAGCAACCTGTCCGTGGACGTCAAGGGCAGCAAGGCCACCGCCAAATTCAGGCAGGACTACAGCGCCGACGCCCTCAACGTGTCCAGCCGCAAGACACTGGACATGGCCAAGACCGGCGAACGCTGGCTCATCGTCAGGGAATCCACCGGCGGCTGATGCGGATGGCTGGCACCGCACCCGATACCCCGCCAGCCGGCCGCCTGCGGGCCGTCGCTCCTGACCCCTTCTGACCGCACTTTATGCAACGGGCCGCCGCTACTCTCCTTCTCGCAGCCTTCCCGGTGCTGTGCAGCGCAGCCACAGGCGCGGATGCGCCATCAAAAAAGAGCGAGGAAAAAACCAAGCGATCCATCGCTGACAAACGCGAGCGTGCCTCCCGCCCGCCTGCGCCAGCCAAGGACGGTGAAGCGGAAGCGCGGCTGATCGAGATCTACAAACTCGCCGGCCAGGCCAAAGGCCGCGAAGCGCTGGCCAAAGCCGAACGACTGGTGGGCGACCACCCCAACTTCCAGCTCGCGCAGCTGGTGTACGGTGATTTGCTGGCGGCCCAGGCCCGCCCGCTGCGCACCTTGGGCGATGTGCCCGATGGCCCGGCCAAGGCCGGCGCCGGCATGCTGGAGGACCTGCGCCAGGAGTCGCTGCTGCGCCTGAAGGCGCTGCGTGAACGGCCGGCCGCCGGCACGATTCCTTCGCAGTTTCTGGCGCTGTCACCGCGCAACAAACACGCGATTGCGGTGGACGCGTCCCGGGCCCGGCTCTACCTGTTTGAAAACACCGCCACCGGCCTGAAGCTGCTGGCCGACTACTACATTTCGATCGGCAAATCGGGCATTGAAAAATCCGTCGAAGGCGATTCGCGCACGCCGTTGGGCGTTTATTTCGTGACCAGCAACCTGGACCCGAAGTCATTGAAGGACTTCTATGGCGCCGGCGCACTGCCCATCAACTACCCCAATGCGCTGGACCTGAAACGCGGCAAGACCGGCAGCGGCATCTGGCTGCATGGCACGCCGCCCACGCAGTTTGCACGCGCGCCGCTGGCCAGCGATGGCTGCGTGGTGCTGGCCAACCCGGACCTCGAGCGCATCATCCGTACCGTGGAAGTGCGCACCACCCCCGTGGTGATCGCGCAACGCCTCAATTGGGTGGCGCCGCACAGGATCAAGGCGGACGGCAAGGCCTTCGAAGACGCGCTGCACACCTGGCAGAAGGCGCGCTCCGGCCGCGACCTGGCCGCCCTGACCAGCCTGTACACCAGCGACTTCAACAGCCATGGCAAGACGCTGACCGAATGGACCGCCGTGCTGCGCGCCGACCTTGAAAAAACAGCGGGTCGCCCGATGCAACTCAAGGACTTGTCCTACCTGCGCTGGACTGACAGCAATGACACCATGGTGGTCACCTTTGGCGAGGTGCTCAATGGTTCGCGCACTGGCCCGACCAAGCGCCAGTACTGGGTGCGCCAGGGCAGCCAGTGGAAGATATTTTTTGAAGGAGTGATTGGATGATGTCCAGCAAATCAACGCGCCGTGCCTGCCTGGCGCTGGTAGCGCTCGGCCTGGTGGCCAGCCAGGCCTGGGCCCAGGCTTCGGCCGCCGCGCCCCGAGTCAGGTTCGCAACCAGCGCCGGCGAGTTTGTGGTCGAGGTCTACCCCGACAAGGCGCCCAAAACGGTCGAGAACTTTCTGCAGTACGTCAAGGACAAGCACTATGACGGCACGGTGTTTCACCGCGTGATCAACAACTTCATGGTGCAGGGCGGCGGCTACGACGCCAGTTATGCCGAGAAGAAAACCCGCGCACCCGTGGTGCACGAGGGCCGCGAAGCGCTCGCCAAAGGCGGCGACAAAAACGTCGTGGGTACGCTGGCGATGGCACGCACCAACGACCCCAACTCGGCGTCGTCGCAGTTTTTCATCAACGTCAAGGACAACGATTTCCTGAACCCCAGCGTGCAGGCCCCTGGCTACACCGTGTTCGGCAAGGTCGTCAGCGGTATGGACGTCGTCAACAAAATCAAGGCCACACCCACCGGCGCAGGCGGACCCTTCCCCGGTGATGTGCCGAAAACACCGATTCTCGTCAACTCCGCAACCCTCCTCAAGCAAACACCATGAGCAACCCCCAAGTCGAACTCCACATTGCCGGCCACGGCGTCATCACCCTTGAACTGGACCATGAAAAAGCGCCCGTGTCGGTCGCCAACTTCCTGAGCTACGTCGCCAAGGGCCACTACGACAACACGGTGTTTCACCGCGTGATTCCCAACTTCATGATCCAGGGCGGCGGTTTCACGCCAGGCATGAAACAAAAACCGTCGGACGCACCGATTGCCAACGAAGCCAGCAACGGCCTGAAAAACGACAAGTACACCGTCGCCATGGCCCGCACCAGCGCGCCCGATTCGGCCACCGCGCAGTTTTTCATCAACGCCTCCGACAACGGCTTCCTGAACCATAGCTCGCCCACGCCGTCCGGCTGGGGCTACGCGGTGTTCGGCAAGGTCATCTCGGGCATCGACGTGGTGGACAAGATCGAGGCTGTCAAGACCGGCAGCAAGGGCGGCCACAGCGACGTGCCGCAAACCGATGTCGTGATTGAAAAAGCCGTCGCGCTCTAAAACGCCGCCGGCTTTCAACCTGCCCATGGCCCCGGCTGTGCCCCAGATCTCGGAGCTTGTTGCGCCCGCGGCCTGGCGCACGGTCGATTTCATTTCCGACATCCACCTGCAGGCCGGCGAGCCCGCCACCTTCGATGCCTGGCAGGCCTACCTGCAGGCCACGGCGGCCGACGCGGTGTTCATCCTCGGCGACCTGTTTGACGCCTGGGTCGGTGACGACGCGGTCGGCGATGTGTCGAGCGCCGACGCCGCACTGAACTTTGACGCGCAGTGCGCGCAGGTGCTGCAGGGCACCGGCCAACGGCTGAAGCTGTATGTCATGCATGGCAACCGCGACTTCCTCATCGGTCCGCAACTGATGGCGATGTGCCACGGCACCTTGCTGGCCGATCCCACAGCCCTCACGTTTGCCGGCCGGCGCTGGCTGCTGAGCCACGGCGACGCGCTTTGCCTGGACGACGTGGACTACATGCGCTTTCGCGAGCAGGTGCGCGGCAGTCAGTGGCAGCAGGCCTTTCTCGCGCAACCGCTGGCCGCGCGCCAGGCCATCGCGCGTGGCTTGCGCCAGCAAAGCCGCGAGCAGCACGAAAAACGCAAGCAGTCCGGCTCCCCGTCCATCGACGTGGACGCCGGTGCCGCGCGCCAGTGGCTGCAGGCCGCCAGCGCGCCGGTGCTGATCCACGGCCACACCCACCAGCCCGCCATGCATGGCCTGGGCGCGGGCCTGGAGCGTCTGGTGCTCAGCGACTGGGACGCAGCCGCCGTGCCGCCGCGTACCCAGGTGCTGCGCCTGGATGCCTCGGGCCTGCAGCGCATCGCGCTGGCATAAACGGCGCGATGCTGGACCGGCTGTTTCGGCTGTTCAGGGGCAAGGCCACTGAGCGCCCCATCCCCGGCGCGCTGTGGCAGGCCACGCTGGCGCACTACCCTTTTCTGGCGGAGCTGCCCGAGGCGCAGGGGGCCCACTTGCGCGTGCTCTCCAGTCGCTTCCTGGCGCAGAAAGAGTTCCATGGCGCGCAGGGCATGCTGATCACCGACGCCATCGCGGTCGCGATTGCCGCACAGGCCTGCCTGCCGGTGCTGCACCTGGGCCTGGCCTGGTACGACGACTTTGTCGGCATTGTGGTGCACCCCAGCCAGATGCTCGCGCGCCGCGAGCAGACCGACGAGATCGGCGTGGTGCACCGCTACAGCGAGGTGCTGGCCGGCGAAGCCATGGACGGCGGCCCGGTCACCCTGAGCTGGCAGGACGTGGCGAGCGCTGGCGAATTGGCCGGGCAAGGCTACAACGTGGTGATCCACGAGTTCGTCCACAAGATCGACATGAAGAACGGCACGCCCGACGGCTGCCCGCCCCTGCCCTCGCGCTCGGCGCGCTCAAGCTGGCACGACGCCATGCAGGCCGCCTACGACGGCTTTCGCGACAAGGTGGCCATCGCCGAGCGCTTCGGCGGCGAGCCGCCCTGGCTGGACCCCTACGGTGCCACCTCGCCGGCCGAGTTTTTTGCGGTGGCCTGCGAGGCCTACTTCGTGAACCGGACGCGCTTCAACGAAGATTTTGCGCCGCTGACCCGGCAGTTTGACCAGTTCTTCAAGCGAAATAGCCCTCTCGCCCTTTAGTGGCGTGCGCAAGCAGCTATCAATTCAATAGCGGACTTGCGCTGCGGCCAGGCCAGCACCATTATTTTTTGGTGTTTTTAACCCCATCGCGCCGCCTGCCTCGTTTCAGCAGCTTCCATCACTTCTTTCTGGAGCTGACATGAAATCGCAACTTCCTGGCCTGTGCGGCCTGTCCCTGCTGGTGGCCGCGCTGGCCCTCACCGCAAGCCTGCCGGCGCATGCCGTCGGCCGGCTCGCCGACGTGACGGTGATCGACCGCGACTCCGGCGCCAGCCTGCCTGTGCATCACCACCGCGGCGAGTACTGGGTGGCCGGCCAGCCCGGCGCACGGTATGCCATCTTGGTGCGCAACCGGCTCGGCGAGCGCGTCCTGGCCGTGCCTTCGGTGGACGGCGTCAATGTGCTCAGTGGCGAAACCGCCGCCTGGGACCAGACCGGTTATGTCTTCTCGGCCTGGCAGCGCTACCAGATCACCGGCTGGCGCAAAAGCAGCAGCGAGGTTGCGGCCTTCGAGTTTTCAAGCGTGGCGGACTCCTACGCGGGGCGCACCGGGCGGCCCGCGCATGTGGGCGTGATCGGCGTGGCGCTGTTCAGGGAAAGGCTGCCCGAGCCCGTCGCGCAGGCGCCCGCGCCGTTCGAGCGGCGCGAGCGCGAGGCCGATGCGTCGGGCACCCTGCGCCATGCGCCGCCTGCGCCATCGACGCCGTCCCCGGCCGCCCGCTCCGGCGCCGCCGAATCGCAGGAGGCACCCGCTGCAGCCGACAGCCAGGCACGCGCACCGTCTTTTGCGCCGCAGCGCCCGTCCCTGCCGGGTGCCAAGCTGGGCACGGGCCACGGCGCACGCGAGACCTCGGTGGTGTCGCACACCTCTTTTGCACGCCTGCAGGCCCAGCCCAACGAGATCATCCGCATCCGTTACGACAGCCGCAGCAACCTGGTGGCTGCCGGCGTGATCCGTGAGCCGCTGGCTTACCCGCGGCTGCCTTCGCCCAACGCGTTTCCGCAGTCAGGTAACGCCGCGTATGTGCCTGACCCACTGTAGTATTGAGCCCCCACGGTTGCTCACTGCGTGTAGCGCCCTGCCCCCCGGGGGGGCCGCTGCGCCTGCGGGCCGGCAAAGCCGGACCCGCGGCGCCTGCTGGGGTGGAGAGGCGCCCGTAGCGTCTGCAGCGCCGTGATACGCTGATACATGCCTCGCGCCCCGACACCAGCCGCCGAAGCCGCCGACAGCGACGAGTCGCTGATGCTGCGTTATGCGGCGGGCGAGGCTGCGGC
>Ga0105046_10007667_pt1 | contig 16970 bp, 9 predicted proteins | sample MAT03_FD_78385 | JGI IMG/M metagenome (GOLD analysis project Ga0105046, IMG submission 78385) | Freshwater microbial communities from Lake Fryxell liftoff mats and glacier meltwater in Antarctica - MAT-03 (megahit assembly) | ecosystem: Environmental > Aquatic > Freshwater > Ice > Liftoff...
CAACGTGGTCACCCTGCGGCAGCCCTGGTCTGGTCCGACTCTGAACTCAGGCACAGCCGTGCGTAATGCTGTGGACGGTGATGTTCTGATTTCGGCGTTGCTGAACGATGCGACGCTGCCCAAACAGCCTGTACGACACGGAAGCCGGTCAGACACTTCGAGCCAACGATCTGCCGCTGACGTCGCTGCAGCCCACTGCGACCGATGCTGACAACGACGTCATGGCGTATCGGCTGGTCACCGGCGTCAGTCATGGAGTGCTGTCGCTGCGGGCAGACGGCACGTTCGAGTACACGCCGCAACTCGGGTTTGTGGGGTCGGATTCCTTCGAGTACCTCGTCACTGATGGGCTGAGCGAATTCACAAGGCAGGCCACGATCCGCGTGTGGGCTTCCAGTTTGGATCTGCTGGGCGACCGCATGCGGCAGATCGTTTTGGCCCTTCACAATTTTCACGACGTGAATCAGCGGTTTGGACTCATTGGAAACGAGTTCAATCGCGCCTGGTTTGACGCTGCCGGGAACCCCAAACTCAGTTGGCGAGTCTACATCCTTCCGTATCTTGGATACTCAGAACTCTTTTCAAAGTTCCACCTGGGCGAGTCCTGGAACAGCACAAACAATCTGCCACTTTTGTCACAGATGCCTGCGGTTTTCCGTTCTCCAGGTGATGCAACTTCGACGACGGCTACGCGATTTCAGACGATCAGTGACATGCAGGATCTTGCCACAGGAAAGTACCTTGCGCGACGGGAAAACAGCTATTTCGATAACCTTACGTTTGCGAGGTTGAGCGGCTTTGTTGATGGCTGGTCTCACAGCATCCTGTTTCTGCAGACCGGAAGCGACGTCACAGTTTCCTGGACGGCGCCCCTGGATGTCGATCATGACCCTGCCAATCCGTTTGGTCCCCTTGGGAATCTGCCGGATGGTCGCTTGAATCTGGCAATGGCCGATGGAGCGAGGATTTCGCTTTCGACGGACGACATTACGCCAGCCACGTTCAACGGCCTCGTGACGATTGCTGGCGGAGAACTCATTGATGCGGCAACTCTGGTCCGCCAGGATTGTGAACGTCACGCAGGACCACGACTGAGTCAGCCCTCTACTGTTGGAATCAACCAGGTCTCTACGGAGTCAACGTCTCAGAATCTCAAACAACTTGGACTTGGTCTTCACAACTTCAATGACACTTTCAGCCGGTTCCCGGTAACCGAGTATCCGATTTCGAGTTTCGATGCGAGCGGCAAGCCGTATCTGAGCTGGCGAGTTTATTTGCTTCCGTATCTCGGCTATTCGAATCTCTACAATCAGTTTCGCTTCAATGAGCCATGGAATAGTCCAAATAACCTGCCACTTCTTAACCAGATGCCGGAGTTCTTTCGAAGCCCGGGAGATGCGTCCACCAGTCACACAACTCGTATGCAGGTTCTCACGGGACCGGACGCCTTGTTTGGCCGGGATTTCATCAATGGTCGACAGGTTGGTCCACGACTCCAGAGTATCATAGATGGTACATCCAACACGATCATGGTCGCGGAAGTCGGGACCGATCGGGCTGTACCCTGGACAGCACCGGATGACGTGATCTTCGATGCCGCCAATCCACTCGCCGCGCTCGGAATATTGTCATCCGGCGAACTGCCCGTTCTGCTGGCCGATGGCAGCGTCATGACGCTCGGTTCAGACATGTTGCCTCGATTCCTTCCAGCGCTGGCTTCGCGAAACGGTGAGGAGATTCTGGATGGCTACGGGCTGCGATTGCTGGAATCTCAGCGATCGGGCAGGATTCGCGGCGGCGGAACAGATCTCAAGAATCAATTGAAGGGGGTTGGGCTCGCGTTTCACAATTATCACGATGTATTCAATCGATTTCCAACATGGAACAATTGGCAGTACTTCGATTCCAACGGTCGCCCGTTCGTCAGTTGGCGAGTGCATCTGCTCCCGTACATCGACCAAAGCATCCTCTACAGCCAGTTTCGCCTGACAGAGCCCTGGGACAGCCCGCACAATATTCAGCTGCTCGACAAGATGCCGCAGGTCTATCGAAGCCGGGGCGATGCGTGGGACAGCAGCACAACCGGCTTTCAGGTGTTTACGGGACCGGAGGCATTATTTGAACGAGTAGCGACCGGCAACTATAACGGCCCAACCTATCTTGGCCCAAGGATTCAAGACATCTTCGATGGCACATCGAATACATTTCTGGCCGTCGAAGCAGGTGAAAGCAAAGCCGTTCCATGGACCAGGCCCGATGATCTGGAGTTCGATCCGAATGATCCGCTTGGAACAATGGGACTCAATCCGGAAGATGTCTTCACTGCACTCCTGGCGGACGGAAGTGTTCGACAGATCAGTGCAAGGACAATGCATTCGATTCTCAAGGCGCTCATCACTCCTTCCGGCAACGAATATACATACGCCAATTACCAACTCGTTGATTCACCACAGGGAAAGGTTCGTCCCGGCATCTCTGTGAGCGGCGTTAGGGATGCGACACTGGTCATCTCCGAAGGCAAACTCGGTGCCATCAATGTGGTCCTGGACAAACCGGGCAACGTGACAATCGATTTTTCGCTGTCTGTTGGTGGCGTCGTGTTGGCTGATAAGACGACGCTGACGTTTACCACGGCGAATTGGAATGTGCCGCAGGCGTTGACTCTGAAGGCGATTGATGACGACCTCATCGACGGTGCGGAATCGGTCGTGATGACTCTGTCGGTCAACGATGCCGCGACGACCACGAATGAGTTCGACGCTTTGACGGATATCGTGATTCCGGTGTTTAATGTTAACGACGATGTGCCTTCGATTGTCACGACAGGTGGTACTGGGATAACTGTGACCGAAGGAGCCGCAGGGCAAGTGGTTTCTGTTTCGCTGTCGCACAAGCCCGCAGACAATGTCACGATCTCCGTCATGTCAGCAGATTCAACTCAGGCGACGGTGAATAATGCAAGCCTGACATTTACAACGACCAACTGGAACACGCCGCAATCAGTGACGGTGACGGCTGTGAATGATGTCATCGCCAATGGAACGGTTGACAGCTCGGTACGTTTCTATGTGACAAGTTCAACAGATCCTGCATTCAAAGGACTGCTGGATGTGATCACGCCCGTCTCGGTGCGCGACAACGAGGTTCCGGATCTGGTTGTCGCAATTACCGGCAGTGATACGGTCATTTCGGAAGACGGCATGACGGATACAATCTCCATCAAACTTGCGGTGCAGCCCGTCGGAAATGTTGTGGTGAACGTGTTGCCGTTGGACAGTACGGAAGTCCTGGTCTCGCATTCACAACTGACATTCACCCCCGCAAATTGGAACACACTGCAGACGATCACTGTATTCGGTGTGAATGACGCATTGCTGGACGGTGACCAGTTGTCGAATGTGCAATTCAGCGTCGCAGCTCAGTCTTCGCTGCCGTATCTGGCGGCAGCCATCAAGACGGCTGTTGTCAAAACGCTGGATGATGAGTCGGCTGAAATCATTCTGACCGAAACAGGCGGTTCCACAATCGTCAGCGAAGCAGGCAGCACGGACACTGTTTTTGTTCGTCTGTCGCAGCAGCCGCTTGGAAATGTTGTCGTACGAGTTACCTCAGCAACCACTACGGAAGTCACGGTTCAAAATTCACTGCTGACGTTTACGCCGACAAATTGGGATCAGTCGCAAACCGTCACTGTCACTGGTGTTGATGATAACGTTGCTGACGGGACGCAGGTTGTGACATTGACCGCTGCCGTGCAAGCCAATTCCGCAACGCCGTTCAAGCTGGCATTGCCCAGGTCCCTGAACGTGCAGAATACCGACAACGAAACGGTATCATTCATCGTTCAGCACTCAAACGGCAGCACGATTGTGAATGAATCCGGCACGGCCGATGCGTTTACGGTTGCACTGTCATCAAAGCCAACTGGCCCGGTGGTTGTGAAAGTGTTCTCGACAAACACTAATGAAGTTATTGTGAACACGTCATCGCTGACATTCACCAGCACGAACTGGAATACACCTCAGAATGTGCAGGTGGTGGGTGCTGATGACCTGTTGGCCGATGGTAATCAGTTGACGTCGATCAGAGTTACGGTCGATGCCGCTCAGAGTTCGGGAGCTTACGTTCTCGCGGCACCCGCGACGTTAAATGTGACAACGGTTGATAATGAATTGGCCGCACTTGTCATTGATCAAACCGCTGGCAGCACGACGGTTTCAGAAAGTGGCAACACGGACACGTTTAATGTTTCGCTGCGTTCGAAGCCTGTCGGTTCGGTGGTCGTTCAAGTGACTTCAGGAAACATTACAGAAGCCATCGTCAGTCCGGCCACATTGACCTTTACTCCAGCCAACTGGAATCAGCCTCAGCAAGTGCAGGTGACAGGAGTCGATGACGTGGTCGCAGATGGCGATCAATCGACAGCCGTGACACTCGGCTTTGACGGCACGAGCGCCGGTGCGTATTTAATCGCGTCACCTTCCACAGTGGCAGTCGCAACCACCGACAACGAAAACGCATCACTGATTATCATGCAGTCGGGCGGATCAACGATCGTTTCGGAATCCGGGACATCCGATAGTTTTACAGTCGCGTTGTCGTCGAAGCCAACTGGTCCCGTCGTGCTCAAAACACTCTCCGGAAACACGGCCGAAGCGTTGGTGAGTCCGGCGTTGCTGACATTCACCGCTCAGAACTGGAACATTCCGCAAACCGTGCAGGTTCAAGCGGTTGACGACACAGTTGCCGATGGTGATCAAGCAACGTCGATCACTTTGACGGTTGATGCCGCTCAGAGTTCCGGAGCTTACGTGTCGATGTCGCCCACGACCGTGAACGTGACGACCATGGACGACGATATTCCTTCATTATTGATCGCGGAAACCAGTGGATCAACAATTGTCAATGAATCCGGTGCGACGGATTCGTTCTCCGTCAAACTGGCTGTGCACCCTGTTGGTGTGGTCAATGTTCAAATTTTTTCTGCGTTGACATCGGAAGTCGATGTGCGAACTCCAATGCTTGTCTTCAATGAATTCAACTGGAACCAGCCTCAGTTCGTCACGGTCGCCGGAGTGGACGACGCAATTGCAGATGGCGATCGCACCGCTGCGGTGACAGTGTCCGTTGCTGCAGGATCATCGACGGCCTATCTGAACGCTGCCTCGCGAAATGTCAATGTGACCAATGTCGACAATGAAGTTGCCGCGATCATTGTGCTGGAATCGTCAGGCAGTACGGTCGTCTCTGAAAGTGGCCCGACGGATACCATCAGCGTTTCGCTTTCCGCTCAGCCCAGTGGCAACGTCGTTATTCGCGTAGTCTCCGGGGATACTGGAGAGGCAACGGTCAGTCCGCAGGTACTGACTTTTACTGCTTCTAACTGGAATACCAGACAGAGCGTTCAAATTGCGGGAGTCGATGATGCGGCAGCCGATGGAGATCAGACAACAGTCGTCAGCATTGACGTCGATGCCGCACAAAGCTCAGCAGCATTTGCCGCTGCAACGTCGCAATCTATTGATGTCAAAACAACAGACGACGAAGTCCCGGCCATCGTGGTGACGGAATCAGGTAGTGGAACTTCCGTGAGCGAATCTGGAAGCACCGATACATTCACCGTGAAGTTGTCGGTTGCTCCCACCGGACCGGTGACTCTGAATGTGAAGACATCGTCGATTGGTGAAGTTTCAGTTCAGCCAACGACGCTCACGTTTACTCCATCGAACTGGGATCAGCCGCAGTCTGTCACCGTCACTGGAGTTGACGACAACGTGGCGGATGGCGATCAAACAGCAAAAGTCTCTATATCAATCGCTTCCAACTCGCCGCCTCCGTGGTTGCCGGCGCTGCCGCAGGAAGTGAACGTGAGAAACGCGGACAATGAATTGGCAGCGATTGTACTTCAGCCAACTGGTTCAGGTACTGTCGTTTCTGAATCCGGGTCTGTGGACTCCGTTCAGGTGTCGTTGTCGTCGAAACCGACGGGCAATGTTTTTCTTCAAATTGAGTCCAGCAATGCGGCTGAGGTGACGGCATTGTCGTCGGTTCTGGCGTTCACGCCCCTGAACTGGAACGTTGTGCAGCCCGTCCAGGTGAAAGGAATCAACGATCTGCTGGCCGACGGAGATCAGAATTCGTTGATACGTTTTTCGGTTATCGCTGCCAGCGCGCCGGGGAGTTACGCAACGGTACCAACGGCTTCAATCTCTGTCACGACTCTTGACGACGAAGTGGCCGGCCTTGTCGTTGCCGAATCTGATGGAAACACGATTGTGAATGAATCCGGAACGACGGACACAATAACCGTTCGCCTCGCAGTGGCTCCCGTTGGCGTTGTCTTTGTGAATTTGACTTCACAGGATACAACAGAGTGCACAGTTTCACCGCCAATATTGACGTTCGACAGTTCGAACTGGAACATTCCGCAAACTGTCACCGTTCAGGGCGTTGATGACACGCTGATTGATGGACCTCAGACCTCGATCTTGAAAGTTGCGGTGGAGTCTGGTGCATCGAGTCCCGTCTTTTCCGGCCTGCAAAAACAGATTCAGGTAACGACCGCAGATAATGAGCAGCTGCGGCCGGTTCTGCTGACTCCGTCTGCATCAGGCACCAGCCAGCAGCCGCAAATTACCTGGACTCCAATCGCAAACGCAGTTGAATATCAGGTCTGGGTTACAAATAACTCCACAGGCCAGAATCCACTCCTGAAAGTCTCTGTGACCTCGACCAGTCTGACGCCTTCTCAGCCACTTGGAATCGGCAGCTACACCGTCTGGGTTCGCGCCATCGGGCCTGACAATCGGGCGGGCGCATGGAGTGTTCCGCTAAAGTTCAGTATCACGACTCGAGTGGTCATGAACTCGTTGCCGAAATACGTTCCCACATCGCAGCCAACTTTCAGCTGGGCTGCAGTACCAGGAGCTGTGAAATATGATCTTTGGGTGAACAACCGGCTGACTGGTCAGAGTCAGGTCATTCGGGAAACTTCACTGACAAATACGTCCTGGACTCCGACTACTCCTTTGCCGCTTGGACTGTACAACGCATGGGTTCGAGCGATCGATGTGGCGGGAATATTTGCTTCATGGTCGCTGCCGATGGATTTCTATATTGCCACACCGCCACAGCTAAACGCGCCTCTGAACCCGACGTTTGATCTTAGTCCGACGTTTACCTGGCAGTCCGTGCAAGGTGCAGTGAAGTATGATATCTTTTACCGTGAAGTGGCTAACTCTGTCGATAAAGTTATCGCAGATCTGACAGGAACATCATGGACAACTTCGGCAGATTTCTCGATAGGATTGTTCAAGTGGTGGGTTCGCGCCAAAGGTTCGAACGGCGTCGTCAGTGTCTGGAGCAGCGCGGGCTTTGTTGATGTGGGCGGCGCGCCGTTGTTGACGGCCCTTCTGACTTCATCAAATCACACGCCGCTGTTTCAATGGCGTCCGGTGGATGGAGCCGTGCGATACATTCTGCATGTCAATCGGATCGACGTTCCAGTCGCCCGCGTAATTCGAAATGAATCTATTACCGCCACTCAGTTTCGTCCCATAACAGCACTTCCATCAGGATCCTATCGAGCGTGGGTTCAGGCAATTTCGAGCAGTGGTGCGTTTACTCCATGGAGTATACCCATCGATTTTACTGTCGCTCAGCGTGAAGGTGCAGAGGTTGAAATTCTGGATTCGTTAAACCCCCTTCTGGAGGTTTCCATTCGTCGTGGCGAATTGAACTCGGTACTCAAGCCGGTGGCGACACCAACGCATGCAACCACACCCGATATAGCGAAGAATCCAAGCCGCAATGACTACGCCACTGCTACGGAAAACAATGCTCAAGAGGCTTTGCCTCAGGAACTGTCAGCGTTGCCCTGCCAGAAAGATGAGACTTGGTTGGATGTGACATGGCTGTTGGATGAGTTCTTTTTCGATATGAATCTCGATGCTGCGTTCGCAAAGGAAATCCACGGTTGATCGCAGGCATCGGATTCATGGAAACCAGCAAACAGATTCTGACTCTGCCAGCGTTCCAAAATTGCCGTTATGAATATAAACAATTCGATTTGCGTCGCACTTAAAATGCGTCCCTGTTACTTCATCATAATCTGAAACACCGCCAATACCGGGCAGTGATCAGAGGCCAGCGGCTCGGCAATCACTTCAGAAGAAATCAACTTCAGCGACTCGCCACGATGAAAAACGTAATCAATACGTGATTGAGGATTCAACGACGGCGCGCTGGGTACAGCGGCCGGATCAATCGCATTTTTCCATTTTTGTTCAAGGATCACGATTGGTTCGGAACCCGGAGTCGCATTCATGTCGCCGGCAAGAATCGAAGTCACGGTGTCGTCAGCGAAATGTTCATTGATCGCTTTCGCTTCAGCGACTCTGTCTTCCGGGACATTGTGCTGAAATTGCGTGCTGATAAATTTCAGTGACTCACCGTAGGGCAACTTTACCGTCACCGCGATCGCTCCGCGCGGATAAGTCGTTCGTTCGGCAGACGCTTCCTGAACCTTTCGTTTTACTGAATCAAGCCAGACTTTAACTTCAGATAAAGTCGCTGAACTTCGCGGAGGCAGCATTGACCGTCTACGGAAAGTGCCTGACAGCGTGCGTCCGCAGATTTTGATTTTGTCACCAACTCACGGATGCGATGCGGAACAGCATTCCGCGAATCATCATCGACGTCGTCGTAGGTGAAGCCAAAGCACAGACAGATCGGCGCGTCGAGATCATACGGATAGACGCGATCCTTGAGTTCATCAACTGTGACTGTTTGATCGAACAGATTGAAGTAGACGACGGAACATTCTGAGTTTCCACAGCACCAGGCGGAATCCGAAATGCGTGACCGAGCTCCTTCACTCACATGAGTATCCAGCGGTCCCTTTCCGACTGCGGTTCCTACGGCACCACATTTGGGGCACAGTACCCGAGCATCCGCGTCAATTTCTTTAACAAACGCTTTGTTCATGTGAGCAATCTGTTTGGTGTCTTCTATAACTGCGGACCGGCGGATCTCAGGTCACCATTTCTGATTGTGATCTTTTGTGCGTCCCAGAATTCGGCGAGCGGCACGACGTGTTTACGAGTCATCTGCAGAGTGTCACGGATCTCAGCGAGCGTCACGGCAGAATTGGTCTGAAGCAGAGAGCGCAAATCGTTACGAAGGAGTTCCAGACCGGCCGGTGTGTATGACAAGTCCTGATTTACGGCGACAAGTGTACCGTCTTCTCGACAGAGTTTCAGCAACTGCTCGATGTCGTTGGGACTCAGGCGATCCGTCGCCGTATAGAGTTCGCGATGGGTCGGCGGCGTCCGTTCATTTGCCGCAATCCTTTGCAACAATAAGTCCATGACTTCTCGTTGGCGTTTTGTGAGAACGACCTGCTGATCGGCGATGCCAATTAAGTCACCTCTCTGTATTAGTTCCCCTGATTTCAGCAGTGCGTCAATCGCCAATGGAATGTGGATCGCTCCTTCAAAGTTGCGGCATAGCGATGCCACTAGTGATCGCGGCAATAATCGTCGCGGACTTCGCCGTTGAACTTCGTCCGCGATGATGCGCAGCAGGCTTTTACCTAAACGCTGTAACCAGTTGGCGGAGATCCAGTGCCCTGACGATTTGTCGTGAACCACATTTGCTGACTTGCCGATTGTCATGGAATGCAGCAGTTCGCTCGCCTCAGCCAGTGATAACCCAAGGCGCTGCACGGCATCGCCATTAGAAATTGATGGTTGCTGTTCCAGCAAACTGGCAATGCGAATCTCGGGCTTAAAATCGCCGGCGCCCGAACAACGGCCTTCAAGATCACGGACGCGTCGTCGCCCTGGCAAACCATCAACGATTCGTCCTCCGCCGACGGTGTCAGACGAAGAAGTTCGCAGAATGAAGCGTTGTCCCCAGGCAAGGACCAACGGTTCCTTCAGACGAAGGTCAACACAGGCCTTTTCGCCCGGAAGCAGCAACGGTTCCTTCAACCTAAGACGAACCGTGACAGCCGTCGTCCCGGCGTGCAAAGTCAAGACCTGTCGATGTCGCAGTGGACGTTTAGATGTGTTCAGACATTCAATTTCTGCCAGCGCTCGAGTTGTCGGCGTGAAGACTCCGGGTGTCGCTAATTCGCAGCCTCGATGGATTTCAGAAACCGCAATCGCAGCCAGATTAATGGCAGCTCGCCGATGAGCGTCGGCCTGTTCAACGTTTTGACCGTGATGCTGCAAGCCGCGAACGCGAACAAGACGTTGCTCCGGCAATAGTTCAACTTCGTCGCCCGCTGAAACGCTGCCGGACAAAACGGAACCAGTGACAATCGTTCCGCGTCCGGCAAGTGTAAAGACTCGATCAATTGGCATTCGAAATACCGGCAATGCGCTGCGGTCGGGAATTTTTTGGGCAACCTGGCAAAGAGCGTTTTTCAGCTCTTCGATTCCTTCACCCGTCAGTCCGGAAACCGGGATGATCTGAGCGGATTCCAGAAAGGTACCTTCGACGAGTTCCCGCAGCTCTTCAGCGACAAGATCACGCATCTCGGCATCAATCAGATCACTGCGCGTGATAACGATGACACCATACTGCACGCCAAGCAGTTGCAGAATATCGAGGTGTTCACGAGTCTGCGGCATGACACCGTCATCGCCCGCAACGACCAGAATGGAAATATCGATGTTTGCGGCACCAGCCACCATCTGACGGATGAAACGTTCGTGCCCCGGAACATCAACGATTCCGAATCTGAATGAGCCAGCATCAAAGTGTGCAAAACCCAGATCAATGGAAATGCCGCGCGCCTTCTCTTCTGGCAAACGGTCTGTGTTTGTTCCTGTCAACCTGTAGACGAGTGTCGTCTTGCCGTGATCAATGTGTCCTGCGGTGCCGATGAGCAGCGGACGAAGTGGGGTTTCAGATTCACCCGAAGCGTTTTGGGCGGTTGATTGCGGCGGGGAGTTCTTCATTGAGAATGGGCACCAGATGGTAGCCGGATTCGTAAGAATTCGGTGCGATTTCGGAACTCTCACGAGTCCCGCTACACGTATTATTCAGGTTCTGTCGCGGGGCGTTGCAAAGATACGACTGCATTGCGAGCCGCTTGTTGCTCGGCTTCTTTCTTGGTCTTGCCACGCCCCGATTCAAAAATGGTGTCACCCACCCGAGCAACGATACAGAACTCTCTTGCATGGTCTGGACCAGTTTCTGCGACGATCAGGTATTCTGGTGTCTTGCCCATGTCGCGTTGTGTGATTTCCTGAAGCTGACTTTTAAAGTTTTCAGCATCTTCAGGACGACACAGCGAAAGCTCTTCGCAAAACGCTGTCAGAATGAATTGCCGCGCCGCATCAAGACCGCCGTCGAAATAAATACCGGCAATCAACGCTTCGACGACTGCGGAAAGAATTGAATCCGGTATGCTCTGCAGACCGCGACCGACAAGTATGAGTTCCTGCACGTCCAGCAGTCTGGCGACACGTGCGCATGTTTGGCGACTGACGAGCCATGACTTCATCTGAGTCATCTGCCCTTCCCGCTGTTCGGGAAAATTCTGAAACAGATATTCACAGATCACCACGCCCAGTACTGAATCACCCAGAAACTCGAGGCGTTCATTCGAATCCAGCCGTGTTTCCGCTGAGGAACTGTGCGTCAGGCAGCGACGCAGTAACACCTGATCACGGAATCTGTAAGCAATTCGTTTTTCGCAGGTGCGGAGAATGTCTTCAATGGACGACATGAATAATGCAGGTTCCGATGGAAATGTGGCGTGATTCTCCATCGAAGTATAACGAAAAATTCTGTCCTGCGAACCCTGCCGAAACCTTGATTTTTCCCAATCGCGTAGCTGTCATCGCTCGACAGTGAGCCGCAGGCGCTAGCCCAATGGCACTCGATTTAACAAAGTAGACCTCACTCTCCGAGTGAGGCAGGCCGAAAACGCGGCCATTGGCATTCATCACTCGGAGAGTGATGGCTACTATAAACACAAATCGAGTGCCATTGGGCGCTAGCCTCGGGTTTCGCCGGGAACTGCGCCTTACTGCCCAATGCCCAATCGTCCAGCGCGTTCGGCTTAAGCCGCAGCGGGCATAAGTTCGGCGGATACCGCATCGATCTGGCTCGTTGTGATTTGGCCGAGTTGTTCGGCATAGCCAACCAGCAAAGCCATGTCGCTGAGTCGGTTGATCCGTCTGGGGTTACCTGCAGTGATTTCGAAAAGTCTCTGCAACGCGTCGGCGGAGAAGATGTCGGAACGTCCGCCCGATTGCAACAGACTGCTGCGGACATAGTCTGCCGTTTCTGCTGCCGTGAAGCCCGTGATGGCAGTGGTCACCGCGATGCGTTCACTGATTTGATGCAGTTTGCGAATCTTTGCAGACAGCACGGGTTGTCCAACAAGCAGCACGCTCAGCAGCGCTGAGTCTTCAGCTTCCGCAAGATTCAGCAATGGTTGCACAACCTGCTCCAGTGATTCTTCTAAAAGCAGATGCGCATCGTCGAAGCAAATTAATGGACGATGGCCGGTACTTGCCAGACGTCGCAGCGAGTTGACAATTTCACGCAACACTCCGTCGTTTCCTGTCGAAAGTACAGGACTGATTGCTGCAAATGTCGCGATCTCGCCAGCCACATGACGCAACAAATCGTCCGGTGAAATTGCGGGAAACACGATATGGATGAATGGCTTCAAGTCCGAAGAATCCGCTGACAGCAATTTCACCATCGCCGTTTTACCGGTGCCGGATGCGCCCAGGATCAAGCCTGGACCAGTCAGATTGTCGATGGCGTAGTTCAGGCGCAGCAGTGCGGTTTGATGACTCTTGCTGCGATAGAATCGAGATGGATCCTGACGCTGCGTAAATGGCTTTTGGCTGAGTTTCCAATACGCTTCGTACATGTATGCGGTCTTTCGTTAGTGGCTGTGATGCATTGGCGAATCAATTGGCGGGTTTGATGCGCCCTGCGAACCGCACTCTTCGATTTTGCCGGGAGCCAGAATTGTTCGCGTCGAATTCTGTACTGCCGGCGTTTGTTCTGTAGGCCGGTGAGCCAGAGGCATCTGCATCGGCTGGATACTGAGCAGCCGTCGTCGCTGAATCGCGAGTTTTGCTTGAGGAATTGCTGGGTTCAAACACGGAGTCACCGTAGTTCGCTGTGACCGTACCTGCGAATTCAGACTGCCGCGTTTGCGGAATCGTCAAAGCGCGGCTGAACGATGCTGGTGATTGAGTATCAGCAGGATCTGCGGACTGTCTCAACGGCGTACTGGATTCTTCTGTCTCGAAATCGGAAAGATACGATTCGAAGCCATCCATCGGGTCGAGTGATTTCGACGTCTGGTCTTTTGGAGAATTGGAATCACCTGAGTCCAGCCAAATGATCGCAGTGACGACAAGAACCACGATGGCTGCTGTTTCGCGAGGTTGACTGCGAAGTCTCTGCCAGAGCGATTCCTTCGCCACGGGTTCCAGTGCGATCACAGGTCGTTCCATTGCAGCGGGTTCCATTGCAGCGGGTTCGGCCACGGTCGATATAGTCGTGGCCGGACCAGCAGTTGCCAAACCTGCATCAGCAGAAGTCATTGCCGTAGCAAGTGGTTCGGGCTGTTTTTCGAGATCACCAATTCCCATGGTAATTTCCCTTCAGACAGACGTGGCGTCGGTTGATGAGTGTGACAGAATTGCGTCCCGCTGTTTGCTCGCGAAATCCAGGTATCGCGAGCATGCCGGAGCGAAGAATACGAAAGACTTTCGAATCCGGAAACAGACAAGACGCCCGTTTGCAGATGAGCCGCCCCCGGCTTTCAATGACGCACTTTTTGCCCTGTCGCTAGTATCGACCTCCGGATACGCCAAACTTTACGTTTCTTCCGATTGTGACGGTTGTTTTGACGCTGCCATACAATGAAAAATTCGATTATGCTTCCGTTGGCGATTTCTGTGCTGTTGTAGTCGATCGCCAATTGTTTCGATTCGGGAGTCCGCAGCCATGGCCAAGAATGTTTTCGGAGACGACATGCTCGTCTGTTCCGCTGATCCGCTCACCGGTTTTTTTCGTACAGGAAAATGCGAGACCTGCGGCGATGATCATGGCATGCACACTGTTTGTGCTGTGATGACTGCCGAGTTTCTGAAGTTTTCCAAAAAGGCCGGGAATGATTTGTCTACGCCGCATCCAGAATATCGCTTTCCCGGACTGCGGCCTGGCGATCACTGGTGTTTGTGCTTGCCGCGTTGGCTGGAAGCACTCGAAGCCGGCTTCGCACCGCAACTGGCTTTAAGGGCCACACACATTTCTGCGATAGAACATATCTCAATGGAAGTATTATTAAAGTACGCCGTCGATGCGGACGGTTATGTCTATGAACCGCCGGATATTGATGAGTGATCGGCGATCAAAAAACCGGCGAGCGGCGTGCGTCAGCTTGCCGGTACAAAACGATGCACGGAACACCCGTCCAAAAAACTTACCGGACGGCTGACGCCACTCCGCTCGCCGTCACACAAAGAACAACGGCCTGTCCCACGTAGTAAATTTTCTCTCATTGGTAAATCAATATGCGTCGTCCTCGTAGTGGTGGTGGCTGGAAAGCCATCGAATACAGTCTGAAACTTGCGAAGCGTGTTGGCTTTCTGAAAATGTGGAACGCTATGCGTTCCAAAAATACGTGCAAGACGTGCGCAGTCGGCATGGGCGGGCAGTTGGGGGGTATGGTCAACGAAGGCGGCCACTTTCCAGAAGTCTGCAAGAAGTCGTTTCAGGCCATGGCCTCCGACATGCAAGGCGCGCTGCGGTCGGATGTCATTGAAAAACTGAACCTTCATCAACTGCGTGCGATGACCTCGCGACAGCTTGAGATGTCCGGGCGCATCAGCGAACCGTTATATCTGGCGAAAGGCGCGTCGTCGTACAAAGTGACAACGTGGGAACATGTAATTTCGACACTTGTCGATCGTATGAAAGCCGCCGGACCAGAACGTAGTTTTTTCTACGCCAGCGGGCGAGCGTCTAACGAAGCTGGTTTTTTGTTCCAGATGCTGGCTCGATTATTCGGGACCAACTACGTCAACAACTGCTCCTATTTTTGTCATCAGGCCAGCGGCGTTGGTTTGGCAATGTCGATCGGCACGGGAGCTGGCACCGTTCGACTGGAAGATCTGCAACACACCGATCTCTACATTCTGATTGGAGCGAATCCGTCATCGAATCATCCCCGATTGATGCGGTCGCTGATGGAAATGCGTCGTCGAGGCGGAAAGATCATCGTCGTCAATCCGTTGCGGGAACTGGGGCTGGAAAACTTTCGCGTCCCAAGTGACGTTCGCAGTCTGCTGTTCGGGACACAAATTGCCAGCCAATACGTGCAGCCACATATTGGCGGTGATTTGGCACTGCTCAGTGGCATCGCCAAAGAAGTGCTGGAACGCGGCGGGCAAGATCAGAAGTTCGTGGCAGACCATACTGAAGGGTTCGACGAGTTTCTGAAGACCGTTCAGACAACAACATGGGACGCTATTATCGCGCAATGTGGCGTTGATCGTGAAACGATTCGCACCATCGCCGATCAATACATGAAAGCCAGGAACGTCGTGATCGCGTGGTGCATGGGGATCACACATCACCTGCATGGGACACGCAGCGTTCACGCGATTGCCAATCTGGCACTGCTGCGCGGCATGGTCGGTCGAGAGAACGCGGGGCTGATGCCAATTCGCGGCCACAGTAATGTACAGGGATTAGGGACGGTCGGAGTCACCCCGGCATTGAAACAGAACATGCTGGAACGCTACGAAAAGACGTTAGGCATCAAGCCGCCCACGTCGCCGGGTTTCGATACAATGGCGTGCATGGATGCGGCTCATGCAGGTTCCATGGATTTCGCTTTGTGTCTTGGCGGCAATCTCTATGGAAGCAATCCAAACTCGAAACGTGCGTTCGAAGCGATGCAGAAGCTTAAGACTGTTGTCTACTTTTCGACGACGCTCAATACAGGTCACGCCTGGGGTACCGGCGAAGAAACGTTCATTCTGCCCGTGGTGCCTCGCGACGAAGAACCACAAACGACAACTCAGGAATCCATGTTCAGCTTCGTGCGACTCAGCGACGGCGGACCAACGCGACACAACAACGCGCGCAGTGAAGTCTCGATCCTGGCTGAGATTGGTCGCCGCATTTTTCCGGACGACAGCCGTCTCGATTGGTCAAAGATGGAAAGCCACGCCGCCGTGCGTGAGCTCATCGCAGACTTGATACCCGGCTACGAAGAAATGAAAACAATCGACGCCACAAAAAAAGAATTCCACGTCCCCGGCCGTGCGGTGCAGAATTACAAATTCCCGACCGCGTCCGGCAAGGCAAAGTTTCATGCCACGGAGTTGCCTGCTTCAATCTTGTCGCCCGGTCAATTGCGCTTGATGACGATGCGATCCGAAGGCCAGTTCAACAGCGTCGTATACGACGAAGAGGACCTCTATCGCGGCCAGGAACGCCGTGATGTGATTCTGATGAATATTGAAGACATTCATCGACTAGGATTAAAGCCTGAGCAGCGAGTCTACATCAAAAGTTCCGCTGGCGAAATGCGTTACATCCTTGCGCGACCGTTCGACATTCGAGCTGGGAATGTGGCGATGTATTATCCGGAATCAAACGTACTGATTCCAAGCACCGTGGATCCGCTGTCCAAGACGCCAGCTTTCAAATCGATCGCCGTCACGATTAAGGCCGAACCGGATCTGTAGGAAATCCAGCATGTTCGGCAGTTGACTCAAAACTCATCTGCTGAAGATCGTTCCGGCTGCGGCATGTATTTGCTGAATCGCCAGAAGTTTCCGACCTGCATACCCGAAACAGTTCGGTGAAACGAATGCGCCGTTCATCGATATCGAATCGGATCGACAGCACCGGCTTCTGCAAATCCCTTGAGTCGCAATTGGCATGAATCACATTCGCCGCAGGAGACTCCA
>Ga0105046_10007669_pt1 | contig 16970 bp, 15 predicted proteins | sample MAT03_FD_78385 | JGI IMG/M metagenome (GOLD analysis project Ga0105046, IMG submission 78385) | Freshwater microbial communities from Lake Fryxell liftoff mats and glacier meltwater in Antarctica - MAT-03 (megahit assembly) | ecosystem: Environmental > Aquatic > Freshwater > Ice > Liftoff...
CAGTCGCGGGCAGTCGCGGGTAGCAGCGGTCAACGGTGGCCAGCGCACCCATGGCTTCATAGCGGCAGACGGTACAATCCTGCGTTTATCGCAGCGGCAAGAGTGACAGCAGCACGATCTTCGGGACAAAAGGGATCCAGGGCCCCGACCACCCACGACAAGGGTCACACGGTCAATCCACCCTCCCCCCGCAAGAACTGCACACCCAAACAGGTTCACAAGAACTTGCCAGCGCTGCACGTGCGCGCCCTCGCGCTGCCGCAAATTTGCCTGCGGCGGGTTGCTTTGAGCGCTTGTGCCACTGCCGGCCCTGCCCGGCAAGGGCGGGGCCGCAGGGCCTGCACGTGTCACCCGTTGCCCCTTCAGCATCAAGGATTCGCATGACCGCCAAGAAGCCCGCGCCTGCCGCACATTCGGCCGCCAAACCCGTGGCCAAGCCCGCCGCCAAACCCGCGCACGACCCCAAGGCCAAGGTCGCGCCGAAGGTTGAAGCTCCGCCCAAGCCTGCCGCCAAGGCCGCTGCACCCTCAAAGACGGCGTCGAAGGCCGAAGCGAAGGCCGTGAAGCCAGAAGCCAAGGTGGCCGTGAAGGCCAACGCAAAGGCCACACCGGCCAAGCCCGAGGCCAAGGGCGCCAAGCCGGGCAAGAACGGCGATATTGCGGCCAAGGGCGCGCCGGGCGTTGAAGACGTGGACATGGCCGAGATCGAAGCCGAAATCGCAGGCGAGCCCGAGGTTGAAGTTGGTGTCGTGGACGAGAAGGAAGTCAAGGCCAAGCCGCTGCGCATGAAGGTCAGCCGGGCCAAGGAACGCGCACTGATGCGCGAGTTCGGCCTGGAAGAAACCACGCTCACCGAAGAAGAAGCCAACAAGCGCCGCCAGGAGCTGAAGACGCTCATCAAGATGGGTAAGACGCGTGGCTTCCTGACCAATCAGGAAATCAACGATCACCTGCCCGAGAAGCTGATCAACGAGGAAATCCTCGAAGCGATCATCTCCATGCTCAATGACATGGGCATCGCGGTGTACGAACAGGCGCCCGACGCCGCCACGTTGCTGGTGGCTGGCGGTGGTGCCACCACGGCGACCGAAGAAGAAGCCGAAGAAGCCGCTGAAGCCGCACTGTCCACGGTGGACAGCGAGTTCGGCCGCACGACCGACCCGGTGCGCATGTACATGCGCGAAATGGGCACGGTGGAACTGTTGACGCGTGAAGGCGAGATCGAGATCGCCAAGCGCATCGAAGGCGGTCTGCAGGCGATGATGCTGGCCATCAGCGCATCGCCCACCACCATCGCCGAGATCCTGGCCACGGCCGACAAGATCGCTGCTGGCGGCATGCAGATTTCCGAAGCCGTGGACGGCTTCATCAGCAGCGACGAAGCCGACGACTACGTGGCCGAAGAAGACTTCGACGAATTCGACGAAGAAGACGACGACGACGGCCAGGGCGGCAGCAAGGCGCTGACGAAGAAGCTCGAAGAGTTGAAGAAGCTGGCGCTGGTGAAGTTTGAAACCCTGCGCACGCACTTCGACAAGATGCGCAAGTCCTACGAAAAAGAGGGCTACAAGTCCACGCCCTACAACAAGGCGCAGCACGCCATCAGCGAAGACCTGATGACGATCCGCTTCACGGTGAAGACCATCGAACGGCTGTGCCACATCCTGCGCAGCCAGGTTGACGATGTGCGCCGCTATGAACGCGAAATCCGCAAGATCGTGGTGGACAAGTGCGGCATGCCGCAAGAGCACTTCATCAAGACCTTCCCGCCCAACGTCATGAACCTGAAGTGGGCCGAGAAGGAGATTGCCACTGGCAAGCCTTACGCCACCATCCTGGCGCGCAACCTGCCAGCCGTGCAGGAACTGCAGACCAAGCTCGCCGATCTGCAAAGCCGTGCCGTGGTGCCGCTGGAAGACCTGAAGCTCATCAACAAGAAGATGAACGAAGGCGAAAAGGCCAGCCGCGACGCGAAGAAGGAAATGATCGAGGCCAACCTGCGCCTGGTGATCTCCATCGCCAAGAAATACACCAGCCGCGGGCTGCAGTTCCTGGACCTGATTCAAGAGGGCAACATCGGCCTGATGAAGGCGGTGGACAAGTTTGAATACCGCCGCGGCTACAAGTTCTCGACGTATGCGACATGGTGGATCCGCCAGGCCATCACACGTTCGATCGCCGACCAGGCGCGCACCATCCGCATCCCGGTGCACATGATCGAAACCATCAACAAGATGAACCGCATCAGCCGCCAGCATTTGCAGGAATTCGGCTACGAGCCCGACGCGCCGACGTTGGCCGAGAAGATGGAAATCCCGGAAGACAAGATCCGCAAGATCATGAAGATCGCCAAAGAGCCGATCTCGATGGAAACGCCGATCGGCGACGACGACGACAGCCACCTGGGTGACTTTATCGAAGACACCAACAACGTGGCGCCAGTCGACGCCGCGATGCAGGCCGGCCTGCGCGACGTGGTGAAGGACATCCTCGACAGCCTGACCCCGCGTGAAGCCAAGGTGCTGCGCATGCGCTTCGGCATCGAGATGTCCACCGACCACACGCTGGAAGAAGTGGGCAAGCAGTTTGACGTCACCCGCGAACGCATCCGCCAGATCGAGGCCAAGGCGATCCGCAAGCTCAAGCACCCGAGCCGGTCGGACAAGCTGCGCACCTACCTCGACAACCTTTGAACCCAAGGGTATTCACGAGGGCAGCGCTACACTTTCGCCCGACATGACCCGCATCTCCGACCGCACCGTACTGTTCGCCGACTTGCGCGGCAGCACGGCGCTGTTTGAAACGTTGGGCAATGCCGAAGCGACGTCGGTCGTCACCCACTGCGTCAACGCGCTGGGTGGCCCCGTCACCAGCTACGAAGGCCATGTCGTCAAAACGCTCGGCGATGGCCTCATGGCGGTCTTCGACGACCCCATGCAAGCGGCCCAAGCCGCGATGCTGATGCACGACCTGCTAGAGGGCATGGTGTCGCGCGGCAGCGAGCGCGGCGCCTCGTCCGGCCTGCGTGCGCTGCGCCTGCAGGTGGGGCTTGCCCGCGGCGAAGTCGTGGAGATGGCCGGCGACTGTTTCGGCGACGCCGTCAACGTGGCGGCGCGCTTGCTGGACCACGCCGGCGACAACGAAACGCTGCTGACGATGGAGGTGCTGCAAGGCCTGCCGCTGGAAATGCGGTCGCGCTTTCGCAGCCTGGACCGCCTCGTCCTGCGCGGCCGCGCCGAACCCGTGCAAGTGCACGTGCTGGGCGGCCGGCGCGGCGCGTCGTCCGACATGGCCGCCACCCAGTTTGGTGACGTGGCGGCAGTGTCCGAACCCGACGGCCTGCGCCTGATGTGGGCTGGACTGCACCGCGTCTTTGCCAGCCAGCAGACACCCGTGGTCTTGGGCCGCAGCCCGCAAGCCACTTTCTGCGTTGACGACGGCCGCGTTTCGCGCTCGCACGCCCGCGTGGACTGGCACAGCGGCAGTTTCCAGATCACCGACCTCAGCTACAACGGCACCTACGTGCGCTTCAACGACGGCGAAATCGTCAGCCTGCGCCGTGGCAGTTGCACGCTGCATGGCAGCGGCGCCATCGGCCTCGGCGGCACGCCCACCGACCCCGGCTCGGCCTGCGTCAGCTTCGACGTGCTGCGCTTTGCCGACACGCAGCCGCAAGTGCCGTTGGAGCTGCGCTGACGATGAAGGTGCTCTATGTGGACGACGACCGCATCAACACGCTGTTGTTCGTCGAGACCTGCCGCTTCGCCCGCGCTGTTGAAGTCGAAACCGCCGGCAGCGGTGCAGAAGCACTGGAAGTCGCCTTGCGCTGGCAGCCCGATCTGCTGGTGATTGACCTCCACCTGCCCGACACCACTGGCTACGACCTGCTGCCTGCTTTGCGCCAGGCGCTGTCCGCGCCCCTCCTGCCTGCCTTCCTGTGCACGGCCGACGAAGCGCCCCTGGTGGAGCAGCCCGCGCGCGAGGCCGGGTTTGCGGGCTGTTGGACCAAGCCCGTTGAACTGCAACAGATGCTCGACGAGCTCAACCGCCGCAGTGGCGGCGCTGCTGCTCGATGAGCTTTCAGCCCGAACCCGCCTACCACCATGGCCAGCCCGCGCGCACTGCCGTGCTGCTGGTCAACCTGGGCACACCCGACGAACCCACCGCCCCGGCGCTGCGACGCTACTTGCGCGAATTCCTGAGCGACCCGCGCGTGGTGGAAATACCGCGCGTCGTCTGGTGGCCCATCCTGCACGGCATCATCCTGCGCACCCGGCCGGCCCGCTCTGCCGCCAAGTACGCCTCCGTCTGGATGCCCGAAGGCTCGCCACTGGCGGTGTGGACGCAGCGCCAGGCCACGGCCCTGGGCGCGTCGCTGGCCGCGGCCGGCCATACCGTGACCGTGCGTGCGGCCATGCGCTACGGCAACCCGTCGCTGCCGGACACGCTCGATGCGCTGCGCGCAGAAGGGGTGACGCGCGTGCTGGTGTTGCCGCTGTACCCGCAGTACGCCGCGGCCACCACGGCCAGCGTGGCCGACAAGGTGCTGCAGTGGGCCACGCAGGCGCGGCGCATGCCCGAGCTGCGCTTCGTCAATGAGTACCACGACGACCACGCCTACATCAACGCCCTGGCGCAGCAGCTGCGTGCGCACTGGGCCGCCAACGGCCGCGGCGACAAGCTGGTGCTCAGCTTCCACGGCATCCCTGAACGCAGCCTGCTGCTGGGTGACCCCTACCACTGCCATTGCCACAAGACCGCGCGGCTGCTCAGCACCGCGCTTGGCTTGTCAAAGGACGAGGTCGTGGTCACCTTTCAGAGCCGCTTCGGCAAGGCAAAGTGGCTCGAGCCCTACACCGAACCCACGCTCGAAAAGCTGGCCGCAGCGGGTGTCAAGCGCGTGGACGTGATGTGCCCGGGCTTCGTCGCCGATTGCCTGGAAACCCTGGAAGAAATTGCGCAGGAAGCGCGCGTCGCCTTCATCGCGGCGGGTGGCGAGACCTTCAACTACGTGCCCTGCCTGAACGATGCCCCGGCCTGGATCAGCGCGCTGACCACCCTGGCAGAGCGCCACCTCTCAGGGTGGGACACCCGGGCCGTGGCCGATGTCCCGGTGCTGGCCGCCCAGCGTGAAGCGGCGCTGGCGATGGGCGCGCCGGACTGATTCCGGCGCGAGGCGCTCAGGCTGGCGCGGCCGGCCGCTTCATCCATTTCATCAGCTGTGGCAGCAGCAGCACCGCGACGATGATCGCCAGCAGAACCGCGGACATCGGCCGCTGGATGAACACGCTCCAGTGCCCTTCGCCGATCGACAGCGCATTGCGCATCTGCGCTTCGGCCAGCGGCCCCAGGATCATGCCGACAATGATCGGCGCCGTGGGAAAGTCAAAGCGCCGCATGACCACACCGACGAGGCCGATGCCCAGCATCAGGAAGAGGTCGAAGGCACTCTGCCGCATGCCGTACACACCGATGGTGGCGAATATCAGGATGCCGGCATACAGCGGCGGCCGCGGGATCTTCAGCAGCTTCACACACAACCCCACCAGCGGCAGGGTCAGCACCAGCAACATGAGGTTGCCGATGTAGAGCGACGCAATCAGCGCCCACACCAGCGTGCTGCTGGTCTGGAACAGTTGCGGGCCGGCGTTGATGCCGTAGTTCTGCAAGGCGCTGAGCAGGATCGCGGCCGTCACCGACGTTGGAATGCCCAGCGTAAACAATGGCACCAGCGTCGCCGTCACCGCCGCGTTGTTGGCCGCTTCCGGCCCCGCCACACCTTCGATGGCGCCGACGGTGCCGAATTCTTCCTTGTGCCTGGACAGCCTGCGCTCGACGCCATAACTCAGGAATGTAGGGATCTCGGAGCCACCCGCAGGGATGGTGCCGAAGGGGAAGCCGATGGCCGTGCCGCGCAGCCATGCCGGCCACGACCGCTTCCACTCTTCGCGCGTCATGTGCACGCTGCCCATGCGGTTGAGCTGCTGTTCACTGCGGCCTTCGTAGAGTGCGGTATAGAGGCACTCACCGACGGCGAAGAGCCCCACCGCCACCAGCACCACCTCGATGCCGTCCATGAATTCGGGCACGCCGGCCGTGTAGCGCACCTGGGCCGTGATCTGGTCCAGCCCCACGAGGCCGATGGCCAGGCCGATGAAGAGCGCCGTCATGCCCCGAAGCGTGCTCTTGCCCAGCACCGCACTCACCGTGGTGAAGGCCAGGATCATGAGCATGAAGTACTCAGGCGGCCCGAGCTTCACGGCGTAGGCCGCCACCAGCGGTGCGAAGAGCGTCACCAGCACGGTGGCGATGGTGCCGGCGACGAAGGAGCCGATGGCCGACGTCGCCAGCGCCGCACCGGCGCGGCCGCTCTTGGCCATCTTGAAGCCTTCCAGCGCCGTCACCATCGTGCCAGTCTCACCCGGCGTGTTGAGCAGGATCGACGTCGTGCTGCCGCCGTACATGGCGCCGTAGTAGATGCCGGCAAAGAAGATCATGCTGGCGGTGGGTTCGACCTGCGAGGTGATGGGCAGCAGCATCGCCACCGTCACCGCCGGCCCGATGCCAGGCAGCACGCCGATGGCGGTGCCCAGCGCGCAGCCGACAAAGGCCCACAACAGGTTGATCGGCGTGCCGGCCGTGATGAAGCCACCAAGGAGCTGGTTCCAGATGTCCATGGTGTGCTCTCAGATCCAGCCGCTGGCCGTCAGGCCCGGCAGGTTGATGGCCAGCAGCTTGGTGAAGAGCCAGAACGCCGGCGCCGCAATCAGAAAGCCGGTGACGAAGTCCATCACCAGGCCACGCGCGCCGCCGTGCGGCTTGCCTTCGGAACTGCGAAGTCCACGCACCGCCAGCATGAAGCACAAGGTGCAGCTGAGGATGAATCCGATGGTGGTGATGAGGGCCGCGTTGGCCACCACACCCGCTGCCACCCAGGCCAGCGCGGGCCAGTCGCCTGCGGCGGCGCCGGAGGCTTTATCCATCTCGCGCCAGCCCCCGCTGCGCGCGTGCACGATGAGCCAGACGCCGCACACCATCAGCACCACCGACACCAGCCAGGGCAGGAAGTTGGGCCCGACACCGGCATAGCCCGCGGCGGACGGAATGCTCCACGCCCCCAAGGCCATGAGCGCGCCCAGCACGAGCGCGCCAGCGCCGATGAGAGTCTGATGCCGCGTGGCGGCTACCGCGTCTGCCATTTCTGCCCCCTCCTGGCCCGTCTGCTCATGGGTCTGCAGACGGCCCTGACTTTTTTCAGCGCGTGGTTGCTGGCACGCCGCAGTGCTTCAAATCATCCCGGCCTTGACCATGGTGGCGCGCAGACTGGCAAATTCACGGTCCACGAAGTCGGCAAATTCCTTGCCGGTCTGCAGTGCTGGCGTCCAGTTGTTCTTGTCCAGTGACTCGGCCCAGGACTTGGTCTTTGTCGCCTTGACGATCATGTCGATCAGCACCTTGCTCTGCTCAGGCGTGATGCCGGGCGCGCCATACACGCCGCGCCAGTTGCCGATCTCGACGTTGTAGCCCTGCTATTTCATCGTCGGGATGTTGATGCCCTTCAGCCGTGCGGCTGCGGTCACCGCAATGGCGCGCATCTTGCCGCTGTCGATGTACTGCTGGAATTCGCTGTAGCCGCTGCCGCCGACGGTGACGTTGTTGCCCAGGATGGCTGCCACCGCCTCACCGCCGCCACGGAAGGGCACGTAGTTGATCTTCGACGGATCGACGCCCACTTCGCGCGCCAGCATGGCCGCAGCGATGTGTTCGGTGGACCCGCGTGAACCGCCGCCCCACTTGACGCTGCCGGGGTCTTTCTTCATCTGCTCGACGACGTCCTTCATGCTCTTCAGCGGGGACTCCGCAGGCACCACGAAGACGTTGTATTCACTCGTCAGGCGCGCCAGCGGCGTGGCCTGCGTCACCGTCACCGGTGGCTTGCCGGTGATGATGCCGCCGAGCATCACGGCGCCCATCACCATCATCGAATTGCCGTCGCCCTTGGCGGCGTTGACAAACTGCGCCAGGCCGATGGCGCCAGCCGCGCCGCCCTTGTTCTCAAACGTCACGGCCGTGGCCGCGCCCGATTCCTGCAGCGCCTTGCCGAGGGCGCGGCCGGTGGTGTCCCAGCCGCCGCCCGGGTTGGCGGGGATCATCACCTTCAGGTTGGCGGCAGCGCGTGCCGACAGCGGCAGCGCAGCGGCGGCAGCCATTGCGGCCAGGCTCTTGAGGAAATCGTCGCGACGCATGGGGTGTCTCCTGCTTTGGATTGATGCAAAAACGTGGCGCGATGATGACCCCGGCGCCTGTCAAAAGGCTGTCGCAGACCCCCGGGGAATCACTGAGGCCGGTGCCGGCCGAAGCCCTGCGTGCCGATAATCGCGCCCGCCGATGAAACTGCTGCTGATCGAAGACAACACCGCCATGCAGACCACCCTGCAGCGCAGCTTCGAGCGCTGCGGCATGCAGGTGGTGGTGTGCGGCGACGGCGCCCGCGCACTGGACCGCTGGCGTGCCAGCGTGCCCGACGTGGTGCTGCTGGACCTGAGCCTGCCCGGCCAGGACGGCCTGACCGTGCTGGCCCAGGCGCGTGCCGAAGGCCTGGCCACGCCGGTGCTGATTCTGACCGCGCGCGGCACCGTGGGTGACCGCATCCTGGGCCTGAACACGGGCGCTGATGACTACCTGGCCAAGCCCTTCGACCTGGACGAACTCGAAGCGCGCGTGCGCGCCCTGGCGCGCCGTGGTGCCGGGCGCAGCAATGACGGCCAGGGGGCCGAGTTCTGCGGTCTGCGCGGTGACGCTGCCAGTGGCGCCATTTACCTGCACGGCCAGCCGATGGAGTTGAGCGTGCGTGAAGCGGCGCTGCTGCATGCCCTGCTCACCAGGCCCGGGCAGGCGGTGGCCAAAGAGCGCCTGAGCGAGATCGTGTTTGCGGGCGAAGCCCGGGTGCAGCCCGATGCCATCGAGGTCGTGGCCTACCGCTTGCGCAAGAAGCTGGGCATCACCGGCGCCCAACTCGTCACGCTGCGTGGCCTGGGCTACCTGCTGAAGGAACAAGGTTGACCCGCAGCAGCGCAGCACAGCGCATGTCCTTGCGCATGTCCTTGCGGCGCTACCTGTTGCTGGGCATCCTGCTGCCGGTGCTGGCCTTCGTGGTGCTCAACTCTGTCGGCCTGTCCCGCCAGGCCCTGGCCGCCGCCGACACGGCCTATGACCGCACCCTGCTGGCGTCCGCCAAGGCCATCGGTGAGTTGCTGGAGGTGGCCGACGATGCGACCCCGGCCCGCGTGCGTGCCAGCCTGCCCTACAGCGCACTGGAGGCCTTCGAGGCCGACAACCGCAGCCGCATGTACTACCGCGTGTCGGGCTTCGAGGGCGAAATGGTGTCGGGCTTTGCCGACCTGCCCGCCGCCAGGCCGGCAGGACGCGAAGCCAGCGTCTACGCGGCGCTGGTGCACTTCTACGACGACAGCTACCTCGCAGAGCCGGTGCGCATGGCCGTGCTGCTGCAGCCGGTGGCAGGCACCACGGGGCGCGGCATGGCGACGATCCAGGTGGCCGAAACGCTGGAACTGCGCCGCACGCTGGCCCGCAGCCTGCTGGTGCAGACGGTATGGCAGCAACTGCTGCTGGTGGCGCTGATTGCGCTGGTGGTGGTCTTCGTCGTCCAGCGCGCCACGGCGCCGGTGCGGCTGCTGAGTGCGCAGTTGCGCGCCCGCGCCGAGACCGACTTGTCACCACTGCCGCTGGCCAACGCACCGCGTGAGCTGCAGCCGATGGTGGACGCCACCAACGCGCTGATGGCGCGTTTGGCGCACCTGCTGGAACACCAGAAGCGCTTTGTGCGCGACGCCTCGCACCAGCTGCGCACGCCACTGGCGGTGCTGAAGGCGCAGGTGCAGTCGGCCCAGCGCGGAGATGTGGCGCCAGGGCTGGCGCTGGCCGAGATGAGCAGCACCGTGCAACGCGCCACCGAGCTGGCCAACCAGATGCTGGCGCTGGCCAAGGTGGAGCAGTTGCGCCACCAGGGCGACGGTGCAGTGCAGCCCTGGCACGAGATCGTGCGGGCAGTGGCGCTGGACGTGGGCCCGCTGCTGGCCGCCGGACGCATCGACTTCGACATCGAGACTCTGCCGTCACCCGTGCTGGCGCATGAATGGGCGCTGCGCGAGCTGACGCGCAACCTGCTGCACAACGCCATCAAGCACACCCCCGCTGGCGGCCGGCTGTCGGTGCAGCTGCGGGTGCTGGACCGCCTGGCGACGCTGACGGTGTCCGACAGCGGGCCTGGCATCGGCAGCGATCAGCGCACGCGCCTCTTCCAGCCCTTTGCGGCGTCTGGCGCGCAGGGCGGGTCGGGCCTGGGGCTGGCGATCTGCCGCGAGATCGTGCAGACACTGCACGGCAGCATCGAACTGACAAACCGCGAGGGCCGGGGCGGTGTGAGCGGTGTGCTCGGCCTGGATGCCATCGTCACCCTGCCGCAGGAGAGCAGCCATGAACCCTGAAGACCGCGTGCGCCTGGACAAATGGCTGTGGGTGGCGCGTTTCTACAAGACCCGCGCGCTGGCGTCTGAAGAGATTGGCCGCGGCCGCGTGATGGTGAACGAGCAGGTGGCGAAGGCATCGCGCGAACTCAAGCCTGGCGACCTGCTGGCACTGCGCCAAGGCCCCGTCACCCGCACGCTGCGGGTGCGAGCCCTGAGCCACTTTCGCGGCCCCGCACCTGTTGCCCAGGCGCTGTACGAAGAAACGCCAGACAGCATCGCCCTGCGCGAAAAGGCCGCCGAGCAACGCCGCCTGGGCGCCGAGCCGTCCCAGTCCATCGAACAGGGCCGGCCCACCAAGCGCAACCGTCGCGATCTGGCCGACTGGCAACGCTGGAGCGCCAGCGTGGACGACATCGATCCAGCGCGAGATTGAGGAAAAGACCGAGGCAAAACTTTTCAGCAAAACCCTATTGAAAGCGCGGGCTCCGGCCCCAAGTCGATGGGGAACAATTTTCTGCACGCCATGAACCAGAACCCGGACACCGATCAGCCCCATGCCAACGGCGCGGCCACGTCGCAGGACGAAGCGCCCGCCGCGGCACAGAACCTCGAAGCCCAGTGGGCCGAACTGCAGGCCCGCCACAGCGAGCTGTCCGACTCCTTCCTGCGCGCCAAGGCCGAGGCTGAAAACACCCGCCGCCGCGCCGACGAAGAGGTGACGAAGGCGCGCAAGTTCGCCATCGAAAGTTTCGCCGACAGCCTGCTGCCGGTGAAGGACAGCCTGGAAGCCGCCATCGCCCTGCCCGGCGCCACGGTGGAGCAGGTTTTGGAAGGTGTGCACGCCACGCTGCGCCAGTTGAGCGCGGCGCTGGAGCGCAACAAGGTGCTGGTCATCGCGCCGCCGGCCGGCACCAAGTTCGACCCCCACCAGCACCAGGCCATCAGCGTGGTGCCGGCCGACAACGAAGCCGGCACCGTGGTGGCGGTGTTGCAGAAGGGCTACCTGATCGCCGACCGCGTCTTGCGGCCCGCGCTGGTGACCGTGGCCGCGCCGAAGTAAGCCTCCATCTCATTCTCATGACACGCTGGCGGCCTTGAAAGCCGGTGAGTTATCCACAACTTAGAACCACTGAATCACTCCTGAAGGAGCACTAAAAATGGGCAAGATCATCGGCATCGACCTCGGCACGACCAATTCGTGCGTGGCGATCATGGAAGGCAACACCACGCGTGTGATCGAGAACAGCGAAGGCGCCCGCACCACGCCGTCGATCATTGCGTACCAGGACGATGGCGAGATCCTCGTCGGCGCCAGCGCCAAACGCCAGTCGGTGACGAACCCGCGCAACACGCTGTATGCGGTGAAGCGCCTGATCGGCCGCAAGTTCGCCGAAAAGGAAGTGCAGAAGGACATCGGCCTGATGCCCTTCACCATCGCCGCCGCCGACAACGGCGACGCCTGGGTGGAAGTGCGTGGCAAGAAGATGGCGCCGCCGCAGGTCAGCGCCGAAGTGCTGCGCAAGATGAAGAAGACGGCTGAGGACTATCTGGGTGAGGAAGTGACGGAAGCCGTCATCACCGTTCCGGCGTACTTCAATGACTCACAACGCCAGGCCACCAAGGATGCCGGCCGCATCGCGGGCCTGGACGTCAAGCGCATCATCAACGAGCCCACGGCGGCGGCACTCGCCTTCGGCCTCGACAAACACGGCAAGGGCGACCGCAAGATCGCGGTCTTCGACCTCGGCGGCGGCACCTTCGACATCAGCATCATCGAGATCGCCGATGTCGATGGCGAAAAGCAGTTTGAGGTGCTGTCCACCAACGGCGACACCTTCCTGGGCGGCGAAGACTTCGACCAACGCATCATCGACTACATCGTGGCCGAATTCCGCAAGGAACAAGGCGTCGATCTGACGAAGGACGTGCTGGCCCTGCAGCGCCTGAAGGAAGCCGCCGAGAAGGCCAAGATCGAGCTGTCCAACACGACGCAGACCGACATCAACCTGCCGTACATCACGGCCGACGCGTCGGGGCCGAAGCACCTGAACATCAAGCTCACACGCGCCAAGCTGGAAAGCCTGGTCGATGAGTTGATTGCGCGCACGATGGAGCCTTGTCGCATTGCAGTGAAGGACGCCGGCGTCAAGCTGACCGAGATCGACGACATCATCCTGGTCGGTGGCATGTCGCGCATGCCGAAGGTGCAGGAGAAGGTCAAGGAGTTCTTCGGCAAGGAGCCGCGCAAGGACGTCAACCCCGACGAGGCCGTGGCCGTGGGCGCGGCCATCCAGGGTCAGGTGCTGAGTGGCGACCGCAAGGACGTGCTGCTGCTGGACGTGACGCCGCTGAGCCTGGGCATCGAGACACTGGGCGGCGTGATGACCAAGATGATCAAGAAGAACACGACCATCCCGACCAAATTCGCGCAGACCTTCAGCACCGCCGACGACAGCCAGCCTGCCGTCACCATCAAGGTCTATCAAGGTGAGCGTGAACTGGCCACCGGCAACAAGTGCCTGGGCGAATTCAACCTGGAAGGCATTCCGCCGGCACCGCGCGGCCTGCCGCAGATCGAGGTCACCTTCGACATCGACGCCAACGGCATCCTGCACGTCAGCGCCAAGGACAAGGGCACCGGCAAGGAAAACAAGATCACCATCAAGGCCAACTCGGGCCTGACGGAAGAAGAGATCCAGAAGATGGTGAAGGACGCCGAACTGAATGCGGCCGACGACGCCAAGAAGGTCGAACTGGTGCAGGCCCGCAACCAGGCCGACGCCATGCTGCACAGCGTCAGGAAGAGCGTGGCCGAACACGGCGACAAGCTCGACGCGGCCGAGAAGGAAAAGATCGAGCTCGCTCTGAAGGACGTGGAAGAAGCGATCAAGGGTGACGACAAGGCGGTCATCGAAGCCAAGACCGAAGTGCTGATGACGGCCAGCCAGAAGCTGGGCGAGAAGATGTACGCCGACGCACAGGCGGCACAAGCGGCTGCCGGCGCCGCGGCTGGTTCTGCAGCTGGGTCTGCGGCCGGCGAAGCGCCGCAGCAAGCCAAGCCGGCTGACGACAACGTCGTGGACGCCGAGTTCAAGGAAGTCAAGAAAGGCTAGGCTGAGTGGCCCGCGGCGAACCGCTGGCCAGCGGGCCACCAGTCTGGCGCGCCGCGTTTGAAGAGGCAGGCTGCAGCCTGCTTTTCAACGCGGCGGTGTTGTTTTTGAATTGCAGAAAGTCTTCATGGCCAAGCGTGACTACTACGACGTACTCGGTGTGCCCAAGAACGCCACTGAGGAAGACATCAAGAAGGCTTATCGCAAGCTGGCGATGAAGCATCACCCCGACCGCAACCAGGGCAGCGACGCGGCCAAGTCAGAGGAGAAATTCAAGGAGGCCAAAGAGGCCTACGAGATGCTGTCCGATGGCCAGAAGCGCGCTGCCTACGACCAGCATGGTCATGCCGGCGTGGACCCCAACATGGGCGGCCGCGGCGGCCCGGGTGGCGAAGGTTTTGGCGGCTTTGCCGAAGCCTTCGGCGACATCTTCGGCGACATCTTTGGCGGCGCCGGCGCAGCAGCCGGTGGCCGGCGCGGCGCTGGCGGCCAGCAGGTGTACCGCGGCAGCGACCTGAGCTATGCGATGGAGATCACGCTTGAAGAAGCGGCCTTCGGCAAGGACACGCAGATCCGCGTGCCCACGTGGGAGAACTGCGAAACCTGCAAAGGCACCGGCGCCAAGCCCGGCACGAGCCCCAAGACCTGCAGCACCTGCAATGGCGCTGGCACGGTGCACATGCGCCAGGGCTTCTTCAGCATCCAGCAGACCTGCCCGCAGTGCCACGGCAGCGGCAAGATCACTCCCGAGCCCTGCGTCACCTGCAACGGCGCCGGCAAGCTGAAGAAACAGAAGACGCTGGAGGTGAAGATCCCCGCCGGCATCAACGAAGGCATGCGCATCCGCAGCGCCGGCAACGGCGAGCCCGGCACCAACGGCGGGCCGAGTGGCGACCTCTACATCGAGATCCGCGTCAAGCAGCACGAGATCTTCGAACGCGACGGCGACGACCTGCACTGCACCGTGCCCGTCGGCCTGACGACCGCGGCGCTGGGCGGCAGCATGGAAGTGCCGACGCTGGGCAGCAAGGCCGAGATCGAATTGCCTGAAGGCACGCAGCACGGCAAGACCTTTCGCCTGCGAGGCAAGGGCATCAAGGGCCTACGCTCCAGTTACCCCGGCGATCTGTACTGCCACGTCGCGGTGGAAACGCCGATCAAGATCACCGAGCACCAGCGCAAGCTGCTGAAGGAACTGGACGAGTCCTTCCGCAAGTCCGGCGACCGGCATTCCCCCAATGCCAAGAGCTGGACCGACAGGGTGAAAGATCTGTTCAAGTAAAGGCGTTCAAGTCAGGTTCACCTTGCGCCGATAGCCAAAGGGTTCTCTTTCAACCCCCAGGCAGATGCACCGCCCGCACATTCGGCCTTCTCAGCACGGCGCATGCCGCCGCCGCCAGCCAAGGGCAGGCGCGTGATCGACCGCGAGATCCACCTCGCCCGCGCGCTGCTGGTTGAAAGCAACGCCCTGCTGCGCAGCGTGGCCGCGGCCCAGCTGCGAGACGTCGGCGTGGGGCATCTGTCGCAGACCTCGCGCATCAAGGAAGCGCGGCTGCTGATCGAACGCGAGCCCTTCGACATCATTGTCTGCAACCGCGAATTCGAAGGCCTGGACGACAACGGCCAGGACTTGCTGGATGAGCTGCGCCGCGAGAACCTGCTGCCTCACCGCACGGTGTTCCTGATGGTCACGGCGCAGGCCCGGTACCACCACGTGGTGGAAGCGGCAGAGGCGTCGATGGACGGTTTTCTGGTGCGCCCCTATACAACGGGCCTGCTCTCGGACCGACTGCGTGAAGCGCGGCAACGCAAGCGTGAGCTGGCTGATGTGCTGCAGGCCCTGGACAGCGGCCAGAACGAGCTCGCCCTGGCGCGCGCGCTCAAACGCTTTCAGGAGCAGATGCCCTACGCCATTTACTGCGGTCGTCTGGTGGCCGAGTTGCTGCTGCGCATGAACAAGCCCGACGACGCGGCCACGATGTTCCAGAAGTTGGCGCTCCCACAAGGGGCGGCCTGGGCCCGGCTCGGCGTGGCGCGTTGCAGGTTGGCCAATGCCGACTTGCCGCTGGCACGCAAGGCCGTGACCGAAGTGCTGAAGGACGAACCCGACAACGCCGACGCACACGACCTGATGGGCCGCGTCCTGGCCGAACAGAGCGACTTCGACGCCGCCTTGGGTGCCTACCGCCGCGCGTCCATGCTGACACCGGGCTGCCTGCTGCGTGCCCAGCACACGGGCGCGCTGGCCTTCTACCAGGGCGAAGCCGAGCTGGCCCTTAAAATGCTGGAACGCAGCGTCGGCCTGGGGGTGCAATCGCGACTCTTTGACGCGATGACGCTGTCGCTGATTGCGATGCTGCGCTTTGACGCGGGGGACATGCAAGGCGTGGTGTCGATGGGGGTCCAACTGAGACGCTACCGCGAACGTTTTCCGGCGTCGCAGCGGCTGCAGCGCATGGAAGGCACGGTGGGCGTGCTGGCAGCGCTGCTGGGCGACGCGCAGGAATCCGCGCTGTTGGCACTGCGACAGCTTTCCTTGCAGGCAACAGAGTCCGACTTTGACCTCGAAGGCGCAAACCTGCTGCTCAGCCTCTGGGCCAGATTGCCAGCCTCACTGGCGCAAGCCGGCGAACACGAAGCCCTGGTCGAGCGCATCGGCATGCGCTTTTGCACCAGCAAGGCCATCGGCGAAGTACTGTCTGCATCTGCCCGCCGCAGTGAACCGGCACTCCGTGTGCTGCAACGGTGCCAGGCGCGCATCACGGCTGTGGCCGAACAGGCGATGGAACATGCGCTGCGTGGAAACCCAGGCACTGCGGTGCAGATGCTGCTGGCTGCGGGTGAGCAGACACTCAATGCCAAGTTGCTGGAGCTGACAGGCGCGCTGGCCCGCCGCCACGCGGCAACCGTGGCCGACTGCGCCGCAAAGGCCGCCCAGGCCACTGAGCTGCTGAAGCGCTGCTGCCATCCGGTGAGCCACATCGCCGGCATGCAGCGCACCGGGCGCGCTCCGGGGGGCCTTCAGCTGCGCCTGCGGGCAGAAGTCAAAACCGCCGCCGCGCAGCCTGCGCCGGCGGCGGTGGACGTCAGCTGAGGTCTTGAGCAGACGACGTCCAGCGCGTCAAGCTCATGCAGAGGACAGCGGACAGCGCCAGCACTTCAGAACAGTTCGCTTTGTCCGCTGGCCCAGCCGGCGGGCCGGAACTGGGTCAGGTCCAGGTCCAACCGCTCGCGGTTCAAACCGAGCCGGCTGCAGGCTTTCTTGAAACGGTGGCGAAGCAGTTGTGCCCACACGCCCTGCCCTGTCATGCGGGTGCCGAACTGGGCGTCGTTGTCCTTGCCCCCGCGCATGTCGCGGACGCGCGACATG
>Ga0105046_10007671_pt1 | contig 16967 bp, 13 predicted proteins | sample MAT03_FD_78385 | JGI IMG/M metagenome (GOLD analysis project Ga0105046, IMG submission 78385) | Freshwater microbial communities from Lake Fryxell liftoff mats and glacier meltwater in Antarctica - MAT-03 (megahit assembly) | ecosystem: Environmental > Aquatic > Freshwater > Ice > Liftoff...
CGCCGGCTTCTGGAACCTGGTCAACAACTCGGCCAACTCGCGGGCCGCGTCCAGGTCGCCGCCGGCGCATTCCAGTTGCAAGAAGAGCAAGTTCCCTTTCCGCGCCATCACCCCTTCGATGCTGCGGCGAACGGACTCCTTCACCCCCTGATCGATGGCCCCGGTCAGGGTGTAGCGGAACGCGACCGGCGGGTTGCCGCCGAGGGGGTCGTCGCGCAGGCTACTGGGGACAATGCCGAGCAGGTCGGCCAGCTCGGTGCGGGTGTCGCGGATGCCGCGCGCCAGGCCCAGTCGCACGGCCAAATCCGCCTTGTACAGCCCGATCCCCTCCTCCGACGCGCCTCGCACCGGCTGCGGGTTTTCCACCGACTCGCGGTCGGCCTTGTCGGCCAGGTTCACCAGCCACTCGCCGCCGGCCTTCTTGCCGCTGCCGAGCTTGATTCGGGGGTCGAACATCTTCCGCACGGCGGCCAGTTGCGTCGGCCGGACTTTCGCCAGCAACTCCCGGTAGGCCTCTTGAACCCAGTTCGCCGGCGGCGGGTCGGTGGCCCCGACCACTTCGCCGACGGTGGACTCCTTGCCCATCACCACGTTCCGGCAAGCGAGGAACGGCAGGACGGTGTGCCCGGACACCTTTTTCGTGGCGAAGCCGACGGTCTTCACGTCATTCAGATTGGCGATGTACGTCCCCAACTCGACGGCGTTCGAGGCGTCCGGGTTGTACGCATCCTTGCCGTTCGGGGTGAAGTCGAACACCACCCACTCGGGGCGGTCGGCCCCCTTCGCGCGGGCGGCATCCACCGAGTTGCGAATGCGGGTCAGGCCGTCGGACGTGAGCGGGTGCGGCACGGTGACGTACAGCCCGCGTTCGGTGCCGCCGCCGTCGGCCGGATTGGGCGGCTGCGCGGCCGCGAACGCGGCGGCGAGAAAGACCCCGAGCAGCGGCATCCCGTGGCGCATGACACAGACTCCCATTCCGACGGACGGTGCGAACTCTTCCCGATTATACGTCACCCCGCGCGGCTCCGGGCCGGGAAACGGCGCGACCGCCGGCGAGCGGCGGTCGCGTGCGCGGCGGATTGCCCGTCGCGGGTCGGCCCGGTTCTCAGCGGACGAGGACGCGGACGCAACGGCCGTCCTCCCCGTAAAACGCCACCAAGGTGCCGACCGGCTTGTTCAACACGCGCGGCCCGAAACGGTACTCGACGAGCCGCAACTGGCCGGACACGGGGTCCGCGACGACGTAATCCGGCCGGCCGAACTTCAGCGTCACCGCCTCCATCGGCGTCTGAATGTAGGTGTCGTTCAACTCCGTCTCGGTCCAGTGGTGGGGCATCAGCACCGAGTACAACCCGGCCGCGATGCCGAAGAAGAGCGCGACGCTCAAGACGAGGCCAACGATGACTTTCCATCGGTTCCCACTGCGATCCACCCCGGCCCCGATGGCGGTCTCTTGGTTCGGCGTTTCCCCACCGACCACCTGCGTCGGGACGACGACGGGTCCGATGACATCGGTCTTTTGCATGACGGCCTCCGGTTTCCGTGTGTCGAAGCGGGCGAACGTGTCGCAATTCGCGTGCCGACCCCGGTGGCCGGGTTTCTCCCGTGAAGGGCTTCCGGCGGTATCGCCCGTCGATACGATGACCGCTGCGATCTGCGCCAGCGCAACAGGAACACCGCCTCATGACCCGCAACGGGCTGCTGAACTTCTTCGTCTTCATCCTGCTCGCCGCCGGTGCGACGGCCGGCTGGTGGTACGTCAACAAGACCTTCTTCCCGCCGCCACCGCCGAAGGAAGCGCCGCCCCCGCCGCCCGTCCCGCCACCGGCCCTCTACCCGGACCAACACTACGGCCTCATGGCCGGTGTCGGCGGGTTCGGCTCCTTCGCCGAGAAGAAGTGGGTGCCGATGAATGTGCTGACGGCCGCGGCGGCGGGTTCGTATGCCGCCGGGCCGCAACTCCAGCGCCCCGTCGAGCCGCCGAAACCGGCCGCGCCGGTCGAGCCGCAAACGCTCCTCCGCCTCGGCACCGACGCCGCGTATTTGCACGTCTTGCTGAACACGAAGGGCGGCGGCGTCCAGCAAGTGATTTTGCCCCGGTTCGACGAGGCCACCCGCCTGGGCGTGCCCGCCAAGCAGGACGGCAAGACGCTGCCGCTGCACCTGATCCCCGGCGTGAAACGGCCGCGCTCGCCGTCGATGCTCGACCAGCCGCCGTTCCCCGGCCTGACGCCCGGCAAGGTGGCCGACCCGTCGGTCCTGTCCGAGCCGTCGTACCTGCTGCTGCATTACCCGGTCGGCGCGGACGGCAAGGCGACCGAAAACCCGGTCGATGAGCTGGCCGAGCGGACGTGGAAGGTGGTGACCGATCCGAGCGAACACGCGACTTCCGACGCCGAATCGCGGGTGACGTTCGAGACCGACCTTCTCGCCCCGTACTTCGTCCGCATCCGCAAGACGTTCTCCCTGAAGCCGGGCGAGTATCACCTCGGCTTCCGCGTGTCGTTCGAAGCACTGCCGGGCCGCCCGGCCGGCAAGGACGCGGTCAAACTCCGCTACCAGTTGTCCGGCGCGCGGGGGCTGCCCGTCGAGGGCGAGTGGTACACCAGCACCTACCGGAACGCCCTCATCGGCTGGACCGGGCCGACCGGCACCCCCCGGCGGACCATCGAGGACGCGCTCACCATCCAGACCGGGCACGGCGGCACGGCGGTGAAGGAGGAGGGCAACACGTTCGCTTACGCGGGCGTGGCCAACCAGTACTTCGCCAGCGCCCTGGCCATCGACGACACCCAACCGGTGGAGGCCCGCAAGGGCATGTGGGCTTACGCCCGGCCGACCCGCGAGCCGCTGCCGGGGCGGTCCGGCGAGAAGGACCCGTTCACCGCCGGCATCGAGGAGAAGACGTTCCTCGGCGACATCACCGTCCGCGTGGCGGCCGCCCCCATCAACCCGCAGGCGGGCCAGCCGGTCTCGCACTCGTACCTGATTTACAACGGGCCGATCAAGGTGCGGCTGCTGGACCAGTTGAAGAACCCGGACGGCACCCGCGCGGTGGACGCCGCCCTGGTGGACCGCTACCTGGACGACCTCACCCTGCTCACCCTGACCGACCACCACTCGCCGCACTTCTTCGGCCGGCTGTCGAACACGCTGTGGCTGGCCGACGTGATCATCTTCTTCACCAACGTCATGCACACCGTCCTGGGGTGGCTGCACGGCATCGTCCCCATCTGGGGCGTGGACATCCTGCTGCTCACGTTCCTGGTGCGGATGCTGCTGCTCATTCCCAGCAAGAAGCAACAGGGGATGATGGCGCGGATGCAGGAGAAGATGGCCAAGCTGAAGCCGGAAGTGGACAAGTTGAAGGAGAAATACGGCAGCGACTACCACACGTTCAACCAGGAACGGACGCGGCTGATGTTGCGCAACGGCATCAGCCCGCTGTCCAGCATGGGCGGGTGCCTGCTCATGTTCGCGCAACTGCCGATCTTCATGGGGCTGTACTTCTGCCTGCAAGAGAGCGTCTTCTTCCGGCTGGAGTCGTTCCTCTGGATGCCCAACCTGGCCGCCCCGGACATGCTGCTGTGGTGGGGCGAGAAGGTGCCGTGGATCAGCGACCCGAACTCGCTGGGCAGCACCCTGTACCTGGGGCCGTACCTGAACATCCTGCCCATCCTGGCCGTCGGTTTGATGGTGATTCAGCAGGCCGTCAGCATGCCGCCGCCGACGGACGACCAGCAGGCGATGAACGCCAAGGTCATGCGCATCATGATGCTCTTCATGGGCGTCTTCTTCTACAAGATGGCGGCCGGGATGTGCCTGTACTTCATCGCCAGTACCAGTTGGGCCTTGATCGAACGGCGGTTTATCAAGAAGGCCGTCCACGACGAGGCGGTCGCGGCCGAAGACGCGGCGCTGGGCGCGGCCGCGGTGCCACTGCCGGCCCGCCCGCAATCGGCCAAGGCCGCGGACCCGGCCCCCGCGCCGACCGGCTTCCTGGGGAAGATGCGAGCCAAACTGGAGCAACTCCAGAAGCAGGCCGAGCAGCAGCGCCAGATCCGTAACGACCAAGGTCCGCCGCAACCGGGCCAACCGCCGAAGCCGGGCGGCCAACAAGGCGGCGGCGGCAAAGGCGGCGGCGGCAAAGGCGGGAAGGGCGGAAAGAAGAGGAAGAAATGAACAATGGAGAATGGACAATGGAGAAATGAAGGGCGTGGCCCGACCAGACATTTTCCATTGTTCACTCTCCATTTTCCATTGAACATGTCGCCATTCACCCAGCAGCAGTTCCTCACCGTCCTCGACCGCGATGACGCCGAGCGGCGGTTCCATCATCATCTCGATTTGTCCTCCCTTTCGGCTGAGGTTATTCCACTCGCCGACGCGCTCGGCCGCGTGCTGGCGGTTGATTTCCGCGCGCCGGTCGATGTCCCCGCCTTCGACCGGTCGAACGTGGACGGGTTCGCGGTGCGGGCCGAGGACACGTTCGGCGCGGCCGAAGACACCCCGGTGTCACTGACCGTGGCGGGCGACACCCTCACCCCCGGTCGGATGCCGACCGTGTCCGTCGCGAGTGGCGCGGCGGTGGCCGTCGCCACCGGGGCCGTGCTGCCGCGCGGCGCGACGGCCGTGGTGATGGTCGAACACACCGACTTCCGCGATGGGCAACTCCTGCTCAACCGCCCGGCGGTGCCCGGCGCGAACGTCACCTGGGCCGGCACCGACATCGGCCGGGGGGAAACGGTCCTGCTCCGCGGAACCGTTCTCACTTCAAGAGAGACGGGCGTACTCGCGGCGCTCGGCGTGGCGGAAGTGGCGGTCGTGCGGAAGCCCCGCGTCGGCATTATTTCCACCGGCGACGAACTGCAACCGCCGGGCGAACCGCCGAAGCCGGGGTGCGTGTTCGACAGCAACCAGACCGTGATCGCGGACGCCGTGCGGGAACTGGGCGGTGAGGCCGTGCGCTTCGGCATCGTGCCAGATGACCTGGAAAAGCTAAGGGAAACGTTCGCCGACGCGCTGCGAACGTGCGACGTGGTGTTGCTCTCCGGCGGCACCTCCAAGGGCACCGGCGACGTGAGTTACCGGGTGGTGGACGAGTTCGGCCCGCCGGGAATCGTGGCGCATGGCGTCGCACTGAAGCCCGGCAAACCGCTGTGCTTGGGAATTTGCCGGAACCCCTCTCCCCTGGGGGAGAGGGGCAGCGGTGAGGGGGAATCGGGTTCGGTAACTGGTGGGTCGGAAACGGGGTTGGATTCGCATGAGTCCCCCTCACCCCTAACCCCTGCCTCTCTCCCCCAGGGGAGAGGGGGACCAGCAAGAACCCAACCCCTCACCCCCAGGGGAGAGGGGAGCCGGCAAAAGCCCATTCCCGTCGCCGTCCTGCCGGGGTTCCCCACGTCGGCCGTGTTCACCTTTCACGAGTTCCTGGCCCCGGTCATTCGCCGACTCGCGGGGCGACCACCCGACCCGGCAGCGGTGGCGACAGCGACGATTTCCCAGCGACTCAACAGCGAACGCGGGCGGACGGAGTTCGTGCTGGTCGGACTCGCCGACGGAAACGCAATCCCCCTCGGCAAGGGGTCCGGGTCGGTGACGGCGTTCGGCCGGGCGGACGGGTTCGTCACCATCCCCCGGCACCGCGAATACCTGGAAGCGGGCGAAACCGTGTCGGTCACGCTCATCGGCACCGGGTCGCGGCCGGCGGATGTGGTCGTCGTCGGCTCGCACTGCCTCGGCCTCGACGTGATCCTCGGCGCGCTGCGCGACCGCGGCTTCTCGGCGAAGGTGTTCTCGGTGGGCAGCACGGCCGGGCTGGAAGCAGTCAAGCGTGGCGAATGCGACCTCGCCGGTATCCACTTACTGGACCCGACCACGAACGAATACAACCGCCCGTTCCTGACGCCCGTACTCACACTGATTCCCGGCTACGCGCGGCGACAAGGGATCGTCTTCCGCCCGGACGACGCACGGTTTCTTGGCAAGTCGCTCGCGGAAGTTTTGGCGTCCGCCGTGTCCGACCCGGCATGCGTGTTGGCCAACCGCAACCGAGGCAGTGGCACGCGGATCGTCCTGGATTTGCTTTTGAAAGGGGCGAAGCCGGCGGGCTACTTGAGTGAGGCGAAGTCGCATTCGGCGGTGGTCGCGGCGGTGGCGCAGGGCCGCGCCGACTGGGGACTCGCCATCGAACCAGCGGCCCGCGAGTACGCCCTGGGGTTCCTGCCCGTCCGCGATGAGCGGTACGACTTCGTTACCCCGACGGAGCGATTATCAAAGCCGGCGGTCGCGGCATTCGTCGAAGCGCTATCGTCTACGGAGATGGCGGCGCAGTTGCGGGAGTTAGGCTTCGGCGGTGATTGAAGAAGACGATTGAACCGCCAAGACGCCAAGGGGCCAAGGAAAAGTAGAGTACAAACATTCGCTCTTTTCCTTGGCCCCTTGTCGTCTTGGCGGTTCAACTAAAAATGTTACCCCTCACTCCGTCAACTTCTTTCTTCTTAACGTATGCAGGTAATGTTGCGCGAACCGGTGGGCCTCATCCCTCACGTATTGCAACAGCCGCAGCGCCGCCGAGTGGCGGCTCAGTTTGATCGACTCGGACTGGCCGGGGCGGAAGATTTCCTCCTCCTGCTTCGCCAGCGAGATGAGCACCGGCGGGTCGATGCCGAGCAGCTTGAAGGAATCGAGGGCCGCGTTCAGTTGCCCCTTGCCGCCGTCGATGAGCAGGATATCCGGGAAGACCGACTCGTCGTCGTGCAGCCGCTTGAACCGCCGCGTCACCACCTCCCGCATGGAAGCGAAGTCGTCCACCCCTTCGACGGTGCGAATCTTGTACTTGCGATAAGCATCCTTGAACGGTAGCCCGTCGAGGAAACTCACGAGGCTGGCCACCGTGTCTTCGCCGCCCAGGTGCGCGATGTCCATGCCTTCGATGGCGCGGGGCACCTTCGCTAATCCCAACACCTTCTTCAGCCCGATGAGGCCGCGCTTCGGGTCGAGCGGAAACACCTCCGGCTGCGCGTGCTTGTCCACGTCGCCGCGCAAATCCAGGTTTTGAAGCGCCGCCATCTCGTCGCGGATGCGGGCGGCCTTTTCGTACATGAAGGCCGCGCTCGCCTCCTTCATCTCCCGCTCCATGCGGCGGATCAGCTTCCCGGTGCGGCCTTCCAGAACGGCGATCAGCTTGCGAATCTGCTTGCGGTAGTCGTCCTTCGTAACCCGCAGCCCGCACGGGGCGGTACACTGCCGGATGCTGTGCAGCAGGCACGGGCGGAACCACCGCCAGCGCGGGTCTTCGGATTTGATGTCGAGGGTGCAGGTGCGGAACTTCAACACCCGTTGAAGCACCGTCAGCGCCTGTTTGATGCGGGCTTTGCTCAGGAACGGCCCGTACAACCGCACGCCGCGCCGCCGGGGGGTGCGGGTGATCTCGACGCGGGGGAACTCCTCGCGGGTGCGAATCTGGATGTACGGAAAACTCTTGCCGTCCTTGAGATCCTTGTTGAAGCGGGGCCGCAAGTCCTTGATGAGCCGGGCCTCCCGCATGAGCGCATCGACTTCGTTCTCGCACGGGATGAAGTCCACGTCGGCGATGAGCGGGATCAAGTCGCGGGTTCGGGGGTCGGCGAGCGCTTCCTTCTGGAAGTAATGCCCGACCCGCGCGCGGAGGTTCTTCGCCTTGCCGATGTACAGCACGACGCCGTTCACGTCTTTATGCAGGTATACGCCGGGCGTGGTGGGGAACGTGCGGGCCTTGTCGGCCGGGCTGAGGCGCGGGTCTGGGGTCTGCGAACTGACGGCATCGACGGCAGGCGTGTCCATGACGGCATCCGGAGCGAAGTGAAGCGCGTTGGTGCGGAAACCGGTTCAGTCAGAAACGGCCATCGGTGATAGAGAGACACCGAAGCTGTCGGAAGTGCCGGGCGATGTTGGAGTTGTGCCGCTGCGTGGCGGATCGTGGTCGGTACCGAGTGATCCTGAAAGTGATTGGGAAATACACCCGACAGGAGTTGAACCTGTAACCTTTGCCTCCGGAGGGCAACGCTCTATCCAGTTGAGCTACGGGTGCGGACGGCACGTCGAATGATGGAGCATACCCACTTTTCGCGGGGATGCAACACCGCGTCGGAACGGAACCGGCGCGCTCCGGTTACAGTTTGCCGGCTTCCTTGTACATCACCCGCCGCCGAAGGATCGGGTCGTACTTCTTCAGTTGGATCCGCTCCTTGGTGTTGTTGCGGTTCTTCTCCGTGAAGTAGCAATGGCTGCTCTCGCTGCTCACCAGTTTGATGATGCCGCGTGCCTCTTTCCCCTTCGCCATGTCCGCACCTGTCTGGAAAACGGTGGTGTTGCCCTGAACCGACCAATTTTAGCCCCGTCCGGCGTTCCGAGAAGGGGAAATTCCGAGCGAATGACCGCCGGCCCCCACGGTCTGGCAAAACGCTCCGTCGGTGGGATTTGGCTCCGCGAATGGGCCCATCACTCGCGCGGCGGCGATGACGGCAGCGGCGGCGGCTTAAATCAACCAATCCCGCGACAATTCGCCGACGAAGACCAATGCGGCATCGCGCGGCGTTTCGCCGATGCGGGTCAGGTATGCCTCCACGTCCGGCACATACCGAAGTTCTGTTCCACCGCTGCTCGCCCATTCCTCGAAGGCCGAAACGAAAGAGGCTTCGTCCGGAAAGAGCAAAGGGCGAATCCGCTCGCCCCACCGAACGACCAGCCACCGGAACCGCGACTCGTCGTTCCGGTCTTTGCCGTGCCAAGCTAGCCCACGCGGGTCCGCGCACGCCAGCCACTTCGCCTCACTCGTGATCGGCATCCGCATTCCTCCCGTTGCCTCGCGGCTCCTGAAGTCGCCCCAAAGAAGTGCCGCTGTCCGCTGTCGCGCGGCCCGCCTATAGTACCATTTTTCCCACCCACTTCAGTCCCGCGCGGTGAGACATGGCCAAGATCAAGGTGACGAACCCGGTCGTCGAGATGGACGGCGACGAGATGACCCGCATCATCTGGCAGAAGATCCGCGAGAAGCTCATCCTGCCGTACCTCGACATCGACTTGAAGTATTACGACCTGGGCATCGAACACCGCGACGCCACCGACGACCAAGTGACGCTCGATTCGGCCGAGGCGACCAAGAAGTACGGCGTTGCCGTCAAGTGCGCCACCATCACCCCGGACGAAGCTCGCGTCCAGGAGTTCGGCCTGAAGCGGATGTACCCGTCGCCCAACGGCACCATCCGGAACATCCTCAACGGCACCATCTTCCGCGAGCCGATCGTCTGCAAGAACGTGCCCCGGTTGGTCGGCCACTGGGACAAGCCGGTCGTGGTCGCCCGTCACGGGTTCGGCGACCAGTACAAGGCGAGCGAAATCCTGTTCCCCGGCGCGGGCACGGTGAAGCTGACGTACACCCCGGCGGACGGCGGCCCGACCATCGAGAAGGAAGTGTTCAAGGCCCCCGGCGGCGGGGTGACGATGGCCATGTACAACCTGGACGAGAGCATCCGCGGGTTCGCGCGGGCCTGCTTCCACTACGGCCTGGGCCGCGATTACGCCGTGTACTTGTCCACCAAGAACACCATCCTGAAAGTGTATGACGGGCGGTTCAAGAACCTGTTCCAAGAGGTGTTCGACGCCGAGTTCAAAGCCGAGTTCGACGCCAAGAAGCTGACCTACGAACACCGGCTGATCGACGACATGGTGGCGTCCAACATGAAGTGGACGGGCGGTTACCTGTGGGCGTGCAAGAACTACGACGGGGACGTGCAGTCGGACACCGTCGCGCAGGGGTACGGCAGCCTCGGCCTGATGACCAGCGTCTTGACCACGCCGGACGGCAAGACGGTGGAAGCGGAGGCGGCGCACGGCACCGTCACCCGCCACTACCGCGAACACCAGAAGGGGAAGAAGACCAGCACCAACCCCATCGCCAGCATCTACGCCTGGACGCGCGGGCTGATCTATCGCGGGCGGATGGACAACACCCCGGACGTGGTGGCCTTCGCCGAGACGCTGGAGAAGGTGTGCGTCGATCTGGTGGAAAGCGGCAAGATGACGAAGGACTTAGCGATCCTCATCAAGCCCGACGCCCCGTACCTGACCACCGACGAGTACCTGGACGCGGCCGACGCCGAGTTGAAGAAGCGGATGGGATGAGTGGGGCCGGCGGGGGCCGCCCTTACGCCCCCGCGACCCTTGGCACAGACAGGCGCGGGGAGCCGTAGCCAGAAGGACAGTCGGGTGTGCCTGCCGTTTCGCCAGCCGGAGTCGGTCCTGGACGACGCGGGGGCCACCGCTTGGATCGTCACTCCCGCTTGACGGAAGCCCACGACAACCCCGTCCCGTCCGGCAGTATGGGGTAGGTCAGCGTTTGTGCGAGCGATGTCGTGAGGCGCGAACAGCCTACACGCCGCGACCGCGTGCGGTTCGAGAGGGCCCCCACCGGCTTCCGCCGATGGGGCCAGGACGCTTTTGCCCGGTACGGTTCTGGCCCTCACGATCCGTCGTCACTTCGACACGACCGACGGCTTGTCCCCTTTCACCGCCGCCAGCAGTTTGCCGAACGAGTGCGACTTGGCGTCGCCGGCCTTCACCAGCAGCCGCACCGTTTCGGTGATCGGCTCGTCGTTCACCGTCACCACGGCCTTCAGGTCGTAGAAGTAGGTGCCGTCCGGCAGGTTCGGCGTGTGGAAGTTGCGGGTCGGGCCGGTGCCCGTCACCTTCTCGCCGTCCACGAACAGCGCCGCGTCGGGCGGCAGTTCGACGGTCAGGCGGGCCGGGGCGGTCGCCGGATTGGCGGACGCGATCTTGTACTCCCGCGCGGCCAGCCGGTCGGTCTCCGACTGCCGGGTCAGGTCCGACGCGGGCGGGACCACCGACGGAACGGTGATCGGAGTCAGCGCCGAGAACGGCGGGTCGTTGTAGCCCGAGCCGTAGTAGTGCGGGCCGACCACGCCGGTGCCGAAGCAGCCGCCCATGCTGTACCCTTGCGGGAAGGTGGGCAGGCCGGCGAAGCCGTAGCCGAACGTCGCGGCGGACACGCCGGGCGCGTTCCCCATGTAGTGGACGCCGCCGGGGGCCGAGTAGCCGTAACCGGCCCCGCCGGGGACGGACCCGGCGTAGTACCCGCCGCCCGACTCGCCGACGCAACCGCCGAACCCGTGTCCCATGCACGACGAGCCGTAACACGCCGAACCGGTGCAGGACGTGCCCTGGCAGGCGCTCCCGTAGCACGAGGCCGTGTCCCCGGAGCAGCCGCCGCACGAGAACCGCCCGGCCAGCCGCGCCCGTAGCCGCGGGAAGAGCGGGAACAGCCCGCGACACCCGCCGCAGCCGGAACACCCGCTCGCCACCACGCCGCCGCAGCAGCCGACCGGGGCCGCCCCGTAGCAGCCGCTCGCCACCACCCCACTGCACGACCCGCCGTAGCACCCGACGCCCCAGCCGGACGCGGGCGCGTCCCCGCCGGTGGCCATCGCGGACATGAGAAGTAAACTGTACATCCGTTGCACCTCACAGAAGTTGGACCCGTCGACGGCCCCTCCGCCGTCTCGACAAGTTACGGGATATGGTAAGGATGGGCGGACTTCGCGTCAAACGCCAACCGATGAACTGGGGGGAAGGATCGGGTCGGGCAAGGCGGGGGAAGTGTGGCCGCACGGGATGGGACGGCTGTGACGGCTCAGTCGCACTCGCCGCCGGGCTTGAGTCCGGGAAAGATTGATGTTTCCACGTCGGTCGAGCGGGACACGTCGGGCCGTCTTGGCGCGGCCGGGGCGACGGAGACGGTCGCCCACCACGCGGCGGCGGCGGTCGCGGACCAGCCGCCGGAGACGGGGCAGGCGTTCAACTCGGTCAGCAGCACGCCGGCCGAGCGGGGTCGGCCGGCCGGGGACTTCGCCAGGCAGCGGAGGACCAACTCCTCGAACGCCGGGCTGACCGTCACCCCGAGAGCGGCGAACGGCTCCGGCGGGGTGCCGACGTGCTTCATCAGAATGTCGGTGACGGACTTGCCGGTGAACGGCGGGCGGCCGCTCAGCAGGAAGTACGCCACCGCCCCGACGGCGTACACGTCCGCCCGCGCGTCCACGTCCTCCGGGGAGGTGATCCCCTCCGGCGACAGGTACAGCGGGGTGCCGGTGATGGCGTTGGTGGTGGTCAGGTTCGTGTCGCCCTCCCCGGTCGTCTTCACCAGCCCGAAGTCCAGCACCTTGACGAAGTCCCGCACCCCGCCGCGGGTGGTCAGGAACATGTTCGCCGGCTTCACGTCGCGGTGAACCATGTCGGCCGCGTGCGCCTCGGCCAGCGCCCCGCACGCCTGCCGCAGCAGGTGCGCCACGCGGGCTTCCGGCAGCGGCCCGTGGCGGGCGACGAAGTCGTCCAGGTCGATCCCGTCCAGGTACTCCATCGCGTAATAGAAGACGCCCTCCGGGGTGCGGCCGTAGTCGTACACGGCCACCGTGTTCGGGTGCGTCAGGGTGGCCGTCAGTTGCACCTCCCGCTCGAACCGGGCGACGGCCGTGTCCGACATGCGGCCGATGTCCAGCAGCTTCACCGCCGTCGGCCGGCGGAGCAGCGCGTGCCGCGCCTTGTACACGGTGCCCATGCCGCCGGAGCCGAGCTTGTCCTCCAGCGTGTACTGCCCGAACTGCTTCGCCTGGAGGACGGCCTCGAGCAACTGCTTGCGGTTGCGGGCCAGCACCAGCATGGCGACGAACAGGGCGACGGCGGCCAGGGCCAGCAGCACCAGCAGCACGGCGAACGCCCGGCGGAGGATGTAGACCGGCTGATACGCCTCGTCGCGGGACACCTCGGTGACGACGCCGAAGTCGTACTCCGGCAGCCACGTCCACGCCCCCAGGGTCCAGACGCCACGGTAATCGCGGTAGCCGTCCACGTCCGCGCCGGGGCCGGTCGGCGCTTCCGTCACGGGTTTCGTGAAGGGCATGTCCGCGCGGCGAAGGTTCGGCCGTCCGCCGGCCATCAGGTCGGTGCCGGGGTCGCGGAGTTCCAGCGTCAGCGTGGACTGCACCGTCGCCGCGTCCACCAGTAGTCCGAACTGCTTTAAATCGTCGTCGAATCGGGATTGGGACAGCATCAGGCCGTTGCGGTCGAAGGCGTAGGTGTCGCCGGTGATGCCGCTGCCGGCGGTGTGCAGGATGCGGGAGAAGTCGGCGTCCGGGCGGATGCGGAAGGCCAGGGCGGCGACGGGTGTCCCGTTGGCGTCTCGGACGGGCGCGCCGACGAACAGGGTGGGCACGTTCGCCCGCAGTTCGCCGTCCTTGTCCCGGAGCAGGACCAGGCTTTTCCACGGGCGGGAGACGCTCGGCGCGCCGTCGCTGACCCGCTTGAAGAACTCTTTCCGCTGAGTGGCGAGGACCTTCCCGATGGCGCTCTCGGTCTCGCCCGCCAGCACCACCCCGTCGGGCGACGCGAGGATGTATCCGCTGTAGTCGTACCGCTTCATGCGGGCGGCCAGCAGGTCGCGGAAGCGGCCCTGCGCGGGGCTGTTCAACAGCGCCTTCTCCACCGCCGGCCCGCCGCCCTCGGTGCCGAGGGCCAGCAGTTCCGTCGTCACGCCCAACAGCCCTTCCGTCTCGGTCAGCAGTTCGGTCGTGCGGAGTTGCGTCTTCATCCACTCGCGCAGGGCTTCCACGTCGGCCGCCAGGATCGTGTGCAACTCGGCCGCCCGCCGCTCCCGCAGGGCCGACTCGACCGAGTGGTTGGTCCACAGCCCGACGCCGGCGAGGACGACGGCCGCGATCACCGGCCACGCCCACAACTGGCGGCGGAGGAACTGCCCGGTCGTCGCCGTCACCGCCTTCCGGCGGACGGTGTCGAGCAGTCGGCCGGCGACTGTAGTGCGGGACGAGGTTCGCGGCATGACGTTGACGGAGCCGGGGCCAATGAGCCGGAGCGCGAAGTCATCCTAGCACGTTGCGAGAAAGAAACGGGTGGCCGTCCCCGTAACTCGAGCGAGAAATCCACCCCGGAGGTTGACCATGGCGCTCACCGACGACGACGTGAAGCGGGCCGTCGAGCTGGTGCTGAACAAGTACGGGAATCACCTGCCGGCGGGAGTGGCGTCGGCCATCCGCGGGAAGAAGCCGACGGACATCGTCCGCCTGCTGCCGGCGTCCCAGTACCGACCACAATTCGACCAATATTACCGCAGCTTCTTCGCCGCCATCAACTCGAAGGCGTTCGGCGTGACGTTCACGCTGGATATCGCCGACGACGACGCCGAGGTGTGCGGCTCGTTCAACTGCCCGGCCTTCTGCTCGCCGGCCGTGCTCAACACCGGCCGGCTGATCTACGTCAACCTGGACGAGGACAACACGTTCGCCACCCTGTGCCACGAGTTGTGCCACTACATCTCGCACGGCAACTTCTACCCGGAGTTCTACGCGATGGGTGGGGAGAACCCGAAAATCCTGGAGGGCGTGACCGAGTACCTGACCCGCAACCTGAGTACGGCGGTGCGGGACGAGCGGGCGCGGAAGGAGAAGTATCAGGCGTGGTACGAGGCGGTGACGAAGGCGATGGTGGCCGGCGGTCAGGGCGAGTTGGACATGATCCGGTTCGCCCTGCGGGGCGAGTACGTCGCCCTCCCGAACCTGGACGGGGTGAAGCCGCGGGGCTGACGGCCGATTGAGGGCATCGAACTCGAACGTGCGGAGGAGGCCGTTCGGTTTCAGAGCCGTTTCCGTCGCCACTCGCGTGGGGTTAATCCAAGCCAGGGGTTGATCCAACGCTTGCGACAGGTCTTCGAGGAACGCGCTGAGGAATGGGCACCGTTTCACGGAGTTCTCGGCGACGAGTTGAACCGGAGCGGACGCCGACGCTTGCCGCACCGACGCCGGCGATCCGTCACCTTCGCCCGACGCTTCGCTTTCTCGCTCGCAGTCACCGTCGGGGCCATCACCCCGTCACACCCCGGATGAAGACGGTCATCTCGCTGGCGGCGATGACGTGTCCGTCGGGGGCCGTGCTGATGGCGTCGGCCACCCGGCCGAGGACCGCCTCGACCTGGACACGCAGGGCGGCGACGTAGGCGGCGCGGTCGAACGGGGGCACCGCTTCCATCGGCGGCAACTCCTAAAGGGGGCGTGGGGATACACCCAGTCTGACCCATCCCAACCCCACGCGCAAGAAACTTTTGCCAGACCCCGCACCAACGCACCAAGCCCGAATCGCCTTGACTTTGTCGCGGGGCTTGTCAATACTTGGGCATGGCTCGCGTTGCCCTCACCTGCTGGTTTACGATCACGGCTCTTCTGGGGCCGGGGGTGTGCTGCTGCTCGTTCGCCAACGCATCGCCCATCACCGCTAACGGCCAGACCACTTCGGCGACGAAGCCCACGAAGTCGTGCTGCCAGCAGGAAGTCCCGCCGTGCGGCGACAACGGCAAGTCGGAGCCGGGCAAGCCCTCCAAGTGCCCGTGCAATCACGGCAAGCAGGCCGCGACCCTACCCGCGACCGCATCAACGACTGCCGACCTCGTTACCCAATTGAATCTGCTCGACGTTCTCGGCGTGTGGCTGCTGGCTTCGTTCGCGTTAGAGTACCCGGCGATCCCCTCGGCGTCAGCCGACACGTCCCCACCGGTCGCCAAGCTCGCTGGCCGCGATCTCCTCGCGGTCTACTCCGTTCTTCGCTGCTGATCCCCTTCTCGACGCCCACTGGCGTACTCCCCCGTCCTCGTGACTTTTGACTTACCACGGCGTACCCACGCCTGCGTCTTGCATCCTCCCGGATCGCCGCGTCGTTCGACGCGCGTACCGCCGCATTCTTGATCGCCACCCGACCGCGGGCGTCCGTCGCCGCGCGTCGCAACCCGAACCGGAGGGCCGTCATGGTCCGTTTCCAGCGTTTCGTTCTGTTCACCGCCTTGGTGGGTGCGGCCCTCGTTGTCGCGGGCTGTTCCAACCCGACCGCGACCCCCACGCCGGACCCGGCGAAGGCCGCCCCCGGTACGACCCCCGCCGACCCGAAGGGCGACGGCGAACACGGGCACAAGCCGACTGCTCACGGCGGCATCGTCGTCCCCATCGGCAGCGACAGCTACCACGCCGAGGCGGTGTTCGAGAAGGGCGGCATCCTGCGGCTGTACACCCTCGGCCAGAACGAAGCCGTCGTTCTCGAGGTCGAGGCCCAACCGCTGACCGGCTTCGTCAAAGTCGAGGGCGGGATGGAGTCGGAGTCGTTCGTGCTGGCGGCTAAGCCGCAGTCCGGCGACAAGGTCGGCATGACCTCGCTGTTCGTCGGCCACCTGCCGAAGGACGTGGCCGGGAAGAAGGTCGAGGTGACGATCCCGGCCATCCGCATCGGCAACGAGCGGTTCCGCATCGCGTTCAAGTCGGTCCCGGACGGCGACCACGGCATGCCCACGAAGGTTCCCGACGCCGAGGAGCGGAAGCTCTACCTGACCCCCGGCGGCAAATACACCGAGGCCGACATCAAGGCCAACGGCGGGGTCGTCGCGTCGGCGAAGTTCAAGGGGATGAAGGCGGAACACGACCTGAAGCCGAAGACCGGGGAGAAGATTTGCCCCGTCACCCTGACCAAGGCCAATCCGAAATTCTCCTGGGTGGTCGGCGGCAAGACGTACGAGTTCTGCTGTCCGCCGTGCGTGGACGAGTTCGTCGCCCTCGCCAAGGAGAAGCCGGACGAGGTCAAACCGCCCGAGTTCTACCGCAAGAAGTGACGGTTCGGGGCGGACGAGCTTCTTGATACACCGCCGGCGGGCCGGGCCGACCCGCCCGCGGAACGCACCGTCGGCTCTGACTCGGTGGCCGGGGAATGGGATCGCCCGGCCATGCAACCTCAACTGATCCCCGCGAGGATTTATCGCATGTTCCGCAAGTTGTTCAGCGGGTTCGTGGCCCTGTCCTTGAGCGTCGTGGCCGCCTCCGGTCAGGACGCGCCCAAGCCCATCGAGTTGCCGAAGGCCCCCGCGA
>Ga0105046_10007672_pt1 | contig 16966 bp, 18 predicted proteins | sample MAT03_FD_78385 | JGI IMG/M metagenome (GOLD analysis project Ga0105046, IMG submission 78385) | Freshwater microbial communities from Lake Fryxell liftoff mats and glacier meltwater in Antarctica - MAT-03 (megahit assembly) | ecosystem: Environmental > Aquatic > Freshwater > Ice > Liftoff...
CGCGACGACCGCGAGCGCCGCCGAGATCAACGCCGTACCGGTGCAGCGACCGCGCGCGATGGTCGAGGCGCCAGCTCCGGTGGCGATCGCCCCGACGCCGAGCGCCGAGCCTGCGCCCGCGGTCGTGGCGCCTGCTCGCTCGAGCCCGGCTCGCGTCTCGCCCGCCGTCGACGATCCGACGGCAGCATCGCCACCGCCTCCACGCGTGTCATCGGTGGGCGCGACCGGTGTGCGCAAGACCGCGACGCCGCCGGCCAGGCAGCGCAAGTTCTCCCACCAGGGATTCACCGCCGACTTCCGTCTCGGCGCGCTCGGCTGCGTGCGCGGCCTGTGCTCCGGCGAGCACAACGTGCGCCCCGGCTTCCGCATGGACGGCTTCATCGGCGGCAACATCAAGGGCTTCGTCGACGTCGGCCTCGCGGGAGGTTGGGGCGCGCTCACGTCCGACGTCGCGCCGGGCACCAATGCACTCACGCTCTACGGTCTCGATCCGTACCTGCTGCAGCAGGCGCTGACGCTGATCAACGGCGGACAAGCGCCCGGCATCGATCTCACCGCGTTGTCGGTCACCGACAGCAAGCTGCGCACCGCACAAGGTGGACCGGTCATCCGCGTACACTTCATCCCGCGCGGGCGCTTCACGGCGTATGTCGGCAGCGGCGTGCAGTACAACCTCTTCCGCGCGCGCTACGGCACGGCGGCCGGCGGTGCGAAGATCGATTTCCACGGAATCGCCGTGCCGATCGAGGCGGCGTTCGGTGTGTACGTGCACGAGCACGTCGCCGTCGGCGTGCAGTTCGACTACCTGTGGACGTGGTACGCGCTCGCAAACCTCGATCACGGCGGGCAGGCGCTGACCGTGCCGGTGCGGATCCTCGACGAGGCCGCCCGCATGCAGAGCACGTCGCTGCGCAGCCAGCTGCCACAGTTCTGGACGTTCGGCCTGATGCTGCGCGCCCGGATCTGAGCGCCCCAAGGCTCGGCCCGGTGGGCCAGTGTGACCCCTGGGCCGCGCGGCGGTGAAACCAGGCCGTGTCGCGCGCGTTGACTGCCCACGGCCGGCCGTCCTATTGTCCGCCCGCGCCGCCGAGACACGTGTCGGCGCTAGCTCAGGAGCGAACATCCATGTCGCACGCGTTCCTCAATCTTCCTCTCGTTGGCGCCCTCGTTGGCGCCCTCGCGCTCGTTTCCTGCGACAAGTCCGGCAGCAGCGGCGCCAAGCTGCGCGGGCCGAACTCCAAGGAGCTCGCGCAGGGCGGCATCTACGTCGTCTACAACATGGGCTGCGAGAAGGGCTGCGATCAGCTCGGCAAGGGCGACCTCATCAAGAAGGTCGACGGTCAGGCGGTCGAGAGCAACGAGGCGTTCGATGCGATCGACATCGCCGACGGCAAGCCGCACAAGCTCGACGTGCTCGCGAACGGCAGCATGGCGCCGAAGCAGGTCGAGCTGACCGCGACGCCGAAGGACAACCTGCCGCCGCTCACGAAGGTGCCGCCTTTGTGGACCGTCGCCGCGGCGAAGCTCGACGGTGCGCCGACATGGGCCCGTCGCCGCATGATGGGTCACGCGAGCCCGATGACGCAGATCGTGAGCATCAACGGCGGCATCCTCGACGGGCGTCAGCTCAAGGGCAAAAAGCGCCTGATGATCTGGTGGGACTGGGGAGACCGCATCGAAGAGGCCAACGCCGTCGCGTTCATGCAGGTGCTGCAGAAGGCCCAGGTCGATCTCACCGCAAAGGGCGTCGAGATCATGTTCACGCACGTGCCGTTCCCGACCGCACGCAGGCAGCCGATGAACGACAGCGATCTTCGTGCATGGGCCGACAAGTGGGCGGTCAAGGGCGCCGACGGCCAGAAGATGCCGATGATTCCGTTTTATCGCCGCCCGAACAAGACGGAGTACAACGAGGCACGCGAGCTCGGCATGGAGAACGCGTACACCGTGGCGGAGAACCTCGGGCAGAGCCCGGCGATCCTCATCCTCGACGAGCGCGGCGTCGTGCGCTGGCACTCCGAGGGCCTCGAGGCCGGCGACGGCAAGCTGCCGCCGGAGCAGTACACGATCATCGAGGCTGTGAAGTTCAGCCTCGACAAGCTGTAGGGCGTCAGCCCTTTCGCTCCGCGAGCCACCGCAAGCGCCCCTGGTGATCCACCTCGGGCGCTTCGCCAATGGCCCAGCTCGCCGCCCACGACCGTACACACGCGAGCGCGCGGTCGACGTCGTCGCGACGGCCGGTGAACACGACACCGCGAGGGGCGTCTGCGGGGCCCTCGCCGATCACGACCAGCGGCACGCCTTGGACGATCGCTTCGATCGTCGTGCGCGGCCACGGCGTGCCGGGATCCTGCGCGGTGAGGACGGCCGATGCGGCGCGACGACGCGCGGCGCGATCACGGGGCGCGACCTCGGACTCGTCGTAGACCTCGACGCGGACCTCGGGTCGCGTGAGTGCCTCGATCTCGATGCGCAGGTGTTGGCGCATGCCGTCGTCGATCGACTCGGCGAGGCACACGACGGCGAGTCGGCCGCAGTCGTCGAGCACCAGCGGTAGCGCACCGCAGGCGCGCGGCAAGAGATCGGGCGCGTCGGTGTCGATGAAGATGCGGTCGGGCGTGTTCGCGGCGACGTCGAGCGTGCCTGCGGCACTCGCATCGGCGAGCATTTCACCGGGCCAGCTCGACTCGCCGACCGGCGCAACCGTGGTCGCGACCGGGCCGTGCACGATGAGTGGTATGCCGGCGAGCACCGAGCGACGCACGTCGGGCAGGTGCCTCAGCGCGATGCGGGGATGGATGCCGTGCAGGTGCAGCTCCGCGGCGTCGTGCAGCACCGCGACGATCTCGGGCACGTCACGCTCGGCGAGCGTCAGATCGACGGTCTCGACACCGGCACGCGGCTCGAACAGCTCGATGACGCGCACGGTCGGCGACGACGCCCACGGTGCATTCGCGAGATCGCGCGCGAGTGCAGACGGCTGCGCGTGTGCGGGACGAGACACGAGATGAACGACGCAGGACACCGCGGTTCCCTACGGCGCGAGCGCGAAGCGGCCACGCGATCGTGCCGAATTGGTACGCGGCTCGAGCCGCGCGCGGGCGCGATTTCACGGGATGCCTTCATCGCGAAGGGACGTCGACGACCAAGCGCGCGTGCTAGCATGGTGTCGTGAGCGAGCGAGCCGCCAAGCCGCCGGAGGGAATCCGCCCGGAGGTGTGGCAGGCGTACCTCGATGCGCCCGAGCACATGGTCGCGGAGATCCTCGGCGGCGAGCTCTCGGTGATGCCGAGGCCGCGGCCACGCCACGCCAATGTCGCCGGACGCCTGCGGCGACGCCTCGGTGCGTTCGACGATCCCGACGAAGGCGAGCCCGGTGGTTGGCTGATCCTCGTCGAGCCCGAGCTACATCTCGGTGCAACCGACCGGCCCGTCGTGCCCGACCTCTGCGGCTGGCGGCGCGAGCAGCTCACGGATGACTTCCTCGAGCCCGCCGCGATCGTCGTGCCACCGGACTGGGTCTGCGAGGTCCTCTCGGATCGAACGCGCGGACTCGACCGCGTGAAGAAACAACGCGTGTATCACCGCGCCGAGGTGGCCCATGTCTGGCACATCGATCCCGACGCGAGGACGTTCGAGGTATTCCGCCGCGAGCACGAGGGCTGGACGCTCGTGCTCGAGGCCGAAGGCGTCGAGCGCGTCCGCGCGCCGCCGTTCGAGGCGATCGAGATCGATCTCGCCCGCCTGTGGACCGTGTGAAGTCGTGGATCACCCGCGTAACCGACGCGTGGGCACGGGATAGACTCGCGACATGGCCCGGCTCGTCGGCGTGATCCTGTCGCTGTGTGCGTGGCCGGCGATCGCCGGTGCCCACCCCACGCTGACCGAGCCTCCCGCGCCGCCGAGGATCGGCGCGAGACCGCGGCGTGGGGGCTGGTGCTGCTGGGCGCGGCGCTCCGCAAGCGTCGTCGACGGGCAACGCCGGCGCCCCGCGCCAGCGCCCGCTAGGGATTGCCGGTCGGCTTGTTCTTGCGCCGCAGCGGGTGCTGCAAGGTCGGCGGCTTCTCGTGCTCGCCGCGCTCGACGAGCAGCTCGAGGCCATCGACGAGCAGATCCGGCGTCGTCACCTGGGCGTCGACCGTCTGGCTCAGCGCACCATCGATGCCGACGTCCGCACCGAAGCCACCGTATGCACCGACCGCGACGCGCATCTGCACCGTGTGCGGCTTGTTACCGAACGCGCGGATCCGTCGGAGCACGCGCATCGATGCGGGCGCGAGCATCGCTCCGCGCACGAGCGTGCGGCCTCCACCTGGCTCGATTCGGAACACCCGCGCGGGCAACGGCAAGTTGAGGTTGCCGGTGCCGGCGTATGCGGCCGCGCTCTCGCGTGGCACCGGACCGAGCACCGCACCATCGCGCAGACTCTCGATCACGTACGCGAACTCGTAGCCGTCTTCTTGCGCACGCGACAAGAGCTCGCGCTCGAGCTGCTGCATGCTGCTGCCCTTCTTCTTGCTACTGAGCGTCAGGTTGCTGATCGTCGCGCCCGACTCGAGCGCGGGGCTCATGCGCGCGCGGCCGTTGCTGCCGACGACCTTCGCGTTCGGCACGCGCGTCATGAGCAGCGCCTCGAGCTTGCCGGCTTTCACGAGCGTGAGCTTCGACGCCTTCACGCCCTCGGCATCGATCTCGTAGCTGCCGAACGCACCGGTGACCGTCGGGTCGTCGACGAGATCGACATGGTTCGGCATCACCTGCTTGCCGAGCTTGCCCTGCCACGCGGGCTCGAGATCCACCATGCGCCCGCTCTCTCCGATCGGCGCCGGCGTGCCGACCGCTTCCGTCGCGACCGTCGCACCGAGGAGCTGCGCGGCGGCTTCGCCCGCGAACAGCAGTGGTCCGTCGTAGTCCTCTTCGATCATCGGTGCGGCCGCGAGCTCCTCGAGCTCGCGCAGCGTGCGATCGACGAGCTTCTCGCCGGCTGCGAGCAGCTCGTCGTCGGCCGCCGGGATCCCGCGGAGCTGGATCGCGTAGCCGTGATCGAGGTGCATGCCGTCGGCGGCCTTCGTGTCGGCGACGACCGCGAGCACTGCACGATCGCGGGCCCACTGCAGCACCATGCCGTCGGTGTTCACGACGGTCTCCTGGGTGCGGAGGATCTGCACGTGCACGTCGCCGTTGTCGATCAACGGATGCTCGGAGAACCGCGCCGACAACGACGCGACCATCGAGGCGAGGCCGTCGCGGTCGATCGTCACGGGGGCGAGATCGGCACGCATCGTCACCGGTGCGACGGGCGGCGTGAAGTCGGGCGGCTGCTCGCCGCTCGCGAGTCGCTTGAGCACGACCTGCTTCGTCGACCACGCCTTGGTCGCGCCGCGGAACGCGTTGTCGAGCGCGAGCCACAGCTTCTTCGTCGCGAAGCGCGGCGCCGAGTCGAGGGCGACCTCGAGCTGCGCGATGCCGCTGTCGCCGCCGAAGAAGTTCGTGTTGTCGCGCGCGGGTGATCCGACGCGGACCTCGACGGCGCCCGCCGATTGCCGATCGAGCACGTTGACGATCACGCCACCATACGAGCCGTCGAGACTCAGCAACTGCGCTCGCACGGTGCGGACCTCGGCGCGGTACGGCGCGGGTGATCCCGGCACGCGCAGGCCGGCAAGACCACGGCCGAGCTCCCCCTGCATCGCGGCGACCTCGCCATCGAGGACCGGCGACGTGGCCGGAGGCGCGGGGGTCTCGGCCGGTTTGCTCGGCGCGGCGGCCGGGGCGAGCATCAGCGCCGCGATCCACCAGGCGTGCAGTGTCATCGGCCCCCCCGAGCGCTGCGGACGGCCGACGCCCGCGGCGGCGAAAGCAGCGGCGGCTTGTCGCGCTCGTGGATGCCGCGCTCGATCTCGAGGTTGCGCAGCAGCAGCGACGGGCTCACCGCGCTGACCGGAACCCAGCCCGACTCCGCACCGCACACGCCGTTGAAGATCCGCGGCTGATCGTCGGTCGCGACGATCGTCTCGAACGCCTGCAGCGGCGTGCCGACGATCTCGACACCGCGCACGAGCTCGTCCGGTCGACCATCGGTGTACACGCGATACACGAGCAGCGGCTCCACCTTGAACGCCTGCGGACCGCTGCGATCCGTGATCGTGTAGCCGCCGGAGATGTCGGTGAACCACAGGCCATACGGCTTGTCCTGGCGCTCGACCTCGTCGAGCAGCGCTGCACGCAGCTGTTTGCGCGACAGCGTACGTCGCGAGCTGACGATGAGGTTGCCCTGCCGCGCGACGACCTGATAGCCCGGCTCGCGCCGACCGTGACCGTTGCTCTTGAGGAACGGCTTCACCGGCGAGCGCCCGAGCAAGAACGTGCGCAGCTTGCCCTTCTCGACGAGCACCGTGCGCTGCGCCGGCACGCCTTCGTCGTCGACGAAGTAGTGACCCGACAGCGGCTGACCGTCGAGCAACGCGATCGTGGGATCATCGGTGACGTCGAGGAACTTCGGCAGCACCGGCTTGCCGAGACGATCGGTGAACGTCTGGCCTTCGGCATCGTCCTTTTGCCGGTGACCTTCGAGCCGATGGCCGAAGATCTCGTGGAAGAACACCCCCGCGGCGCGGCCCTCGAGCACGGCCGGGCCCGTATAAGGATCGGCGATCGGAGCCGACTGCAGCGCGATGAGGTTGTCGCGCATCTTGTCGGCCGCTGCGAGCAACACCTCGCGCGCGGGCAACTGCGCTGCCGTGTGCGCCTCGAAGGTCTCGGTGAGCCCCAGGCGCATGCCGTCCTCGGCCTGGGTGTGCGCCTCGAGCAGCACACGAAGGCGGCCGCGACCGCTCTGCGCGCGCGTGCCTTCCGAGTTCACGAAGTAGTGGTTCTCGGTCGTCGCGGTCATCGACACGCTGCTGCCGAGCACGCGCGGATCGTTGCCGAGCCGCGCCGACACCTCGGTCGCGAGCGGGCGTAGTTTCGTCGCGATCGCGGCGAAGTCGAGATCGGCCTCGGCCTGCACCAGCAGCACCGGTTTCTCGACGGAGAAGTCGGGGTGCTCGTCCTCGTCGTTGCGCAGCTGCTCGCTGCTCTCGATCTCGCGCAGCGCCGACACTGCGTTGTGGTACTGGGCCTCGGTCGCGAGCCACAGGCCCTGCGCGAGCGACAGATCCTCATCGTTGAGGCTGACCGACAGGCCCGAGCCGAGGCCGTTGCCGGGGCCGTGATCGCCGTCGGCGCTGTGGCTGTTGTCGAGCTGCGGCGTGCCGACGCGGATGTCGACGTCGATCGTGCGATCGGCGTCGAGCTCGTCGCGGACCAGCGCGCCATCTTCGGCGGCGATCCACAGCTGCTCCTGGGCAACGAGATCGTAGGCGAGAAAGTACGCGGCCTGCTCGACGCCGTCGCCGGAGAGCTGGGCGAGGTTGTTCGCGAGCTCGCGATCGAGGATGTCGAGCGACGGCGACGGATCGCCCGCCTCGAGCTTCGGGCGCACGACCTTCGGCGCGCGGCCGGGCTTGGAGCCGCGTACCGTGCCGTCAGGTGTGATGCGACCCGTGGTTCGACACGCGCAGGCTGGCGAGAGAGCGCCGGCGAGGGCGGTCGCGAGGGCGAAACGCAAAAAGGCCGACACCGGCGGCGAGCCTAGCACCACTGCCCGATCCAAGCGCCCCGCCCGACGAACGCACCGTTTCGCCAACACGACCTACGATCGCGGCACGAAGATACCCCCGCTTGCGGGGGGCAATCCGCGCGCAGCGCGTACCGTTTCGCCCGAGCTGGCCTCGGGGGGAAAAACTAGAACCCGAATTTGCCGAAGATCATGAACGCGATGACGAACGTGAAGATCACGAGCGACTCGATGAAGGCGAGGCCGAGGAGCATCGGCGTGAACACCTTGTCGGCGCTGTTCGGGTTGCGGCAGATGCCCTCGAGCGCAGCCGCTGCGGCCTTGCCCTGACCCATGCCGCAGCCGAGCGCTGCGATGCCCATGCCGAGGCCCATCGCGATGGCGTAGATGCCGTCTTGCGGACCGCTCTGCTGCGCAGCGCCGGCAGCAGCCGGAGCCGCGGCAGCGATGGCCGGCGCAAGGAAGGCGGTGGCGAAAGCGACGAGCTTGGCGATGCGAGCGTTGTTGTTGGTCATGACTCTCAGTGTTCTTCGGCGTGCTCGATGGCCATGCCGATGTAGATGATGGTGAGCAGTGTGAAGATGAGGGTCTGGACGATCGCGACCATGACCCCGAGCAGGAGAAACGGCACGGGCAACAGCAACGCGATGAGCGAGCTGATCGCGATGACCACCTTGTGGTCGGCGAGGATGTTGCCCATCAGGCGCAGCGACAGCGAGACCGGCCGCGCGAAGTGACTCGCGAGCTCGACGACGAGGAACAGCGGCGCGAGCCACGGGAAGCCGCCGATCTTCGGACCGAGGAAGTGCGCGAGGTAGTGCATCCCGTTGCGCCACACGCCGGCGACGTTGTAGATGACGAACACCATCACCGACAGGGCGAGGTTCGTCTTGAGCGTATCGGTCGCGGGCAGCAGACCGGGGATGAGGCCCTGGATGTTGCAGCAGAAGATGAACAGGCCGAGCGTACCCACGAGCGGCAGGTACTTCTTCGCGTCCTTGTCGCCCATCACGTCGACGGCGAGCTTGTAGACCGCGCCGACGAAGCCGTCGATCATCGCGCCGAGCGTGAAGCGCCGCGACGGCACGACGCCCTTGGTCGGATCATTGAGGCTCGCGCGATAACGAAACGCGGCGACGAGGATCAGTACGGCCGCAATCAGTGCCGCCATCACGTGGATCAACGTGAAGTGCGTGTCCTGGAACATCAGCGCTCGCCAGTCGCGGCGCAGACCCTCCTCGAACGCGTGCTCGAGATCGTGCCAGCCGGGCAGGAGCGTGTACCAAGTGTCGTGATCGCCCATGGGCCTGAGGTTTCAGGAGGAGGCGGATGCCGGCGGCTTGGACCGCGGTAGCGCTGCGATTGAAGCCGCAGCCAGAGCGATCGCGACGCCGAGGGCTACCCCTTCCGGACGCGCGGGCAAATACCAAAGGATCCCCCACAGCGCAAGCAGGAACAGGGGCCACTTGATCAGCAATGCCGTTGGTAACGCCCACTTGGCGCCGGGTGCAGGTCGATGCTCGTGTGGGCGCTCGACGATCCCTCGCAGCGTGCGCGCGGCGAACCACAGGTTCGCGTAGCCGAGGGCTGCACCGAGCACGATCCCGAGCGCCATCTCCCCGCCGAGCCAGACGCCGAGGGCAACGGCGGCTCCGATCCCGAGGACCGTCGTCCACCGCGCCATGCGGCGCAGCAGGCCATCGATGTCGATCGTCACGAGCGAGGGAGTCATGCCTCACGCAGCCGCCGCACTCAAGGCGTCTCGAGCAGGTCCGAAGTGACGTACCTCCACGGGTCCTAACGCACGGATGCGGGCGCCGCAGGCGCGGGGCCAGCTCGAGACGTACCCTCGCGCGCATGCTCGATCGCGTCGTCGTCATCACGGGTGCGAGCGCGGGGATCGGCGCAGCGCTGGCCGAGCAGCTCGGCACGGCCGGCGCGAAGCTGGTGCTCGTCGCGAGACGTCAGCGCGCGCTCGATGCCGTCGCGGCGCGATGCGGCGCCCACGTGCTGACCGTCGCGGCGGATGTCACCCATCGCAACGACGTCGAGCGTGCACGCGATGCGGCGATCGAGCGCTTCGGGCACGTCGACGCGTGGGTGAACAACGCGGGCCGCGGCATCACGAAGGCCGTCTCGCAGCTCACGGACGAAGACATCGACGAGATGATGCGCATCAACGTGAAGTCGGCGCTCTACGGCGCGCAGGCGATCCTGCCGAGCTTCCGCCTGCAGGGTCGCGGGCACATCCTGTGCGTGTCGTCGATGCTGAGTCGCGTGCCGTTCGCACCGATGCGATCGGCCTACAGCGCGGCGAAGCACGCGTTGAACGCGCTCATGGCGAACCTGCGGATGGAGCTCGCGGCGAGTGATCCCGGGATCCACGTGAGCGTCGTGCATCCGGGAGTCGTCGACACGGAGTTCGCGAGGAACGCCGTACATGCCGGGGCGTCCGCGACGGACATGCCGGGCGCTCAGACGGCGGACGAGGTCGCGTCCGTCATCGCGCAGACGCTCGCGGTGCCGCGGGCCGATGTCTACACGCGGCCCGGGGCACAAAAGATGGTCGTCGCGTACTTCTCCGCGCCCGACATGGCCGTCGCCGAGCGCGTCTACGTCAAGGTCCCCGGCCGGGATTGATCAACGCCCCGGTTTGGTGCCAGCATGCTGCGCCCCGACTTCCCGGGGAATCAGGAGCCTCCGCAGATGCCGACGTGGTCCGAAGTCCAACAGTACGCCCGCAACAAGTACAAGCTCGCGAAGGACGAGCCCGAACGCTTCGCGATTGTCTTCGGCATGGAAGGTGGACGCACGCAGCAGATCTGGGTGCGCACGTTCAACGCGTACAACCAGGCGTTCATCGAGTACCGCTCGTACTTCTGCAAAGAAGGCGAGATGCAGCCGATCGTCGCGCTGCGCAAGAACGCCGAGATGGCGACGGGCTTCATCGCGCTGCTCGGTGAGTACTACGCGGTGCTGTGGAACACGCCGCTCAACCAGATGGATGCTGAAGAATTCGATCTGCCGCTGCAGGCGATCGCGTGGCAGGCCGAGGCGCTCGAGAAGCTGTACGCGTCCGGTAACGACGAGTTCTAGGTAGGTCGGTAACGCAAGCGGGCTCGCAAGCGGGCTCGGCCGCAGCGCGCCGGTGGGGAGCCAGCTGGTGCGCTTGCGGTTTTTGTTCGCCGAGCTCGGCCGCGCCGAAGTGGTTGTCCCCGCGCGATGTTGTGGTTCGCTCGTGAATTGGCGACACCGCCGAGACCTGATCATCGACGCCATCGTCGTCGTCGTCGTTGTCCTCGGCGTCGGGCGCCGCGGCGTGCACGATCGGCGTGCCGATTCCTCACTCCACCGCGCGCGCGCAGCGAGACCCCGTCGCGATCAAGCTCGTGCGCGTCCAGGGATCACGCGCCGCGCTGGAACGTGGTCGCGATCGACGACGTCGGTCTGTTCGAGGACGCCGTCACCCTCGATGGCCCCGCTCCGTTCGTTCTTGTTACGCTTCGTGAAGATGCCACGCACATTCGCGCTCGCGCTCGTCTCGATGCTCGCTTGCTCGCCGCGCGGCACGCTGCCCCCGGCGCCCGTCGGCGACACCACCAACGACTCGCACTGCACCGGACCACGTCCCGGCCCGACGCAGGAGTGCGTGCAGGATTGTGGTCCGCCGGTCGCGGGACCCGAGGATCCCACGCCAGGCTGGAGCTGGCTCAGTGCCGAGGATGCGGCCAACCGCAAGAAATTCGGCTGTCCGATCTGCCTGCCCGAGTCGACCCGCATCTCGACGCCTGCGGGCGAGCAACGGATCGACGCGCTGCGCGTCGGCGATCCGATCTGGACCCTCGACGCAAGTGGATCGCGCGTCGAAGCGAGCATCGTACACATCGGTTCCACACCGATCGCGGGCGAGCATCGCGTCGTTCGGATCGAGCTCGCCGACGGCCGCAGCGTCGAAGCGTCGGCAGGCCATCCGGATGCGAGCGGCCGCCCGATCGCCGAGCTGCGGACCGGCGAGCGCCTCTCGGGATCGACGATCGAATCGATCGAGCATGTGCGCTACGCGGGCACCCGCACCTTCGACGTGTTGCCGTCCGGCACGACCGGCGCGTACTGGGCCGATGGCGTGCTGTTGCGCTCGAGCTTCGTGCGCGCGCAGCCGTGAGCCTGGCTCGACCTCGAGGTCGGCCGCTGGGCAGATGTGCGCTCGAGCTGGGCCCAGTTGCTCGGTCGGGTGTTCGACGAGCTCACGTCGCAGCAACGGCCGCGGCCTGTCGCATCGCGACGATCGACTGCATGTCGAGGAGCAGCTTCGCGTCCGCGAGCGCGCCGATGCGGGCGTCGGGCTCGGCCTGCAGCAGCTCTACGAACGCCAGGTTGGTGGCGAGGCTCGGCGCGACCGAGTCTTCGTGCCAGGCGAGGTCGTCGTCGAGGCGCCGGCGCATCGCCGCGACGCGCTCGACGATCTGTGCCGCGCCTTGCGCCCGGCCTCGAACGCCGCGAACAGCTCGCCGAAGCGGGCGATGCTGATGCCGTGCTCGCTCTGATCGCGGCGATCGCCTGCAGCGACCCGCGCGCCTACGAAGGCCCGCGAGAAGCTCGGTCGGTGCAGCCAGAGATCGACCCGTTCGAAGCTGCCGTGCCCACGCAGCGCGACGCAGCACTCCCGGACATCACATCCGCCCGGCGAGCCGAGTGAGCGAACCGCCGCGTCGCAGCAGCAACGTCGGCTCGGCGTCCTTCGAAGCGCGGGCGAGCGCGAGCTGAGACGGGTCGATGACCCGCAGCGCTCGCGGTCAAGCAGCCGTCACCCGTGGGCACGGCGGCGAGCGTGAAGCCGTCGTCGTCGGTGGTCGCGTGCAACGGCGCCGCGACGTCGCCGCGATGCGCGGTACCGGGACTGCCGCTCGTCGTCTCGGCGACGACGACCGCGCCCGCGATCGGGTTCCGGGTCTCGGCATCGAGCACTCGCGGTCCCGCCGGCAGTCTCGGCTCGACGTAGGCGATCTCGATCTCGGACCCGGACGCTGAGCGCGGAACGGCGTCGAGTCGGCGCGCGGTCCGTTGCATGTCACGATCTGGACTCGCGACGGGGTTTCGCAGCTCCGAACGCGCGCTCATCTCGAGGAGCTGCGCTGATGGTTCCTCGGCTGACGGCGTTTGTGTACCATCCGCGCGATGGACATCAAGGATCTGGCCGTCGCGATAGACGCATTCCGGGCCGATGCCCCCGAGGACGCGGTGCTCGACGCGATGGTGTTGTTCGCGTTCGCCGACGGCCTCGCGTCGGTCGCCGAGATGCAGTACATCGGCGAGCTCCGCTTCGGTGGCGATCAGCAGGTCGCGTACGTGGCGATCGAGACGTCCACGGAGCGACTGCGCGACGACGGTGATTTCCAGCGCGCCAGCATGCGCATCGCTGCGCTCGCGCCGTCGACCGAGCAACGCGAGGAGGTGCTCGCGTACGCGGTCGCGGTCGCGTACGCGGACCTCGAGATCAAGGACGACGAGGACACCGCGATCCGGTGGCTACGCGAAGCACTCGGGGTCCCGTTCGCACGCACGCAGCAGATCTGCGACGCGGTCGCGGACGCGGTCGAGCAGTACGATCCGAGCGTGAACGTGGCGGCGGACTTGCCACTGCCGCCGGCGTTCATGCGCGGGGATGTTTGGCCGGGATTTCGCGTGCCGTGAGTCGCGGCAGCGCGATCACCACCCGCAGCAAGCGACCGCGTAGTTCCCGATTGCCCCGCACTACGAAGGCTCGATCCGCACGATCTCGTTGCCGAACCCATCCGCGTAGTAGAGGCGATCGTCGGGCCCGAACGTGATGCCCATGATCCTCGTGGCCGAGGTCGCGACGCGGCCGATCTCGACGCCGTCCATCTCGTAGGCGACGAGCTCACCGGTGCCAGCGTCGCTCACGAAGATGCGGCCGCCGTGCAGCGCGAGACCCGACGGTAGATCGAGTCCTTCGGCGACGACCGGCTCGAACGTCGCACCGTCCCAGCCGGTGTACTCGTCGGCACCGTCCCAGTTGTTCGGCAGATCGCCGTTGGTCGCCCCGCTCGCGGTGTCGAGTCGCATGATGCGACCGCCGGCGGTGTCGGCGATGTAGAGCATGCCGGTGTCGTGGTCGAGCTCCATGTGGCTCGGGATCTCGGGCTCGCGGACCACGACCGCGTTGAGGTAGCGGCGGATGATGCCGTCGACGTGGCTCGATCCGCCGGGCCCGTGGTCTTCCACGAAGTCGTAGCGCACGACGTGGCCCTCGATCCCGTCGAGCGTCCAAAAGACGTTCCCTGTGTCGTGCGCGATGCCCATGCACAGCGGACTCTGGTGCAGCATGTCGAGGTGGCTGCCCTCGAGCGGATTGGGCGGGAAGTCCTGGTTCACCATCGCGAAGATGTCGAGATCCGCGGACCACAACGAGGGGCCCATGAAGTCGTCGGGTTCTTGCGGGCCGACGTTCCACTCGTTGCGCGATTCCTGGCACGACGAGAAGCGGTTCTCGACGCCGAACGCGAGCGACGAGACGTACGCCATGAAGTGCTGACCGTACGCGTCGACACGCGCTTCGGCGGTCTGCTCCGGTGTGCCGGGATCGGAGAAGATCACGACGCCGTGCGTCGCTCCGTTGACGACCCACAGCTGATCGGGGTGATCCGGCGCGAACTCGAGGTCGCGCGGCACGTTGAGTCCGTCGTCTACAGTGCCGATCACGACGAACTCGCCGTCGAGCTCCGGCACGCCGGATGGCTCCGCGGTCGTCGTGTCGGCGGCGTCGTCGGAGCTCGCGGGATCCGTGCTCGTCTCGTCGATGGTGCTCGCGGTCGTCGGCGTGTCGCTCGACGATGCATCGTCGTCGGTGGTCTCGGCGGGCTCGGTCGCTGCATCGGTGGTGGGGTCGGTTCCGGGATCGGAGCCGCCGCAAGCGAGCGCGAAGATCAGGGAAGCGAAGGCGTGACGACGCTGCACGGGCGGACCCTACAAGCGTCCCGTCGCCCCACGCAAATGAGCGCTCGGCGCCGCCCTTGACGCCGACCCTCGCGATCGCAAACTGGGGCCGACCATGGCCACGACGTCCTTGTCGCCGGTGCTCGTGCCCGAGCCCGCCCTCGATTCGGTCGCCGACGCGGAGCGCATGGCTGAGCGCCATCTCGCGCAGACCGACGAAGTCCGCCGGGTCGGCGCGCTCGTGCGGTGGCTCGACGATCTCGTGCGCGTGCCTGGCACCAAGCTCGGTATCGGGCTCGACGCGATCTTGGGCTTCTTCGTGCCGGTGATCGGCGACGCGATCACCGGCTTCGTGTCGCTGACGTTGCTCGGCACCGCGGTGCGCCGCGGCGTGCCGCGGATCGTCGTCGCCCGGATGTTCGTGAACATCGCAGTGGACTCGCTGGTCGGCATGGTGCCGGTTGTTGGCGACGTGTTCGACCTCTTGTGGCGATCGAACAGCAAGAACCTCGCGCTGCTCGAACGCCACGACGGCGAGCTCGAGCCCGTCGCGCGCAAGAGCGACTGGCTCGTGGTCGGCGCCGCGGCGACGCTCGTCATTGCGACGATCGCCGCGCCGATCTTCCTCGTCGCGTGGCTGCTGTCGGCGCTGTTCTGATTCGCTACCCGCGTCGAGCAAAGCGTGGGTCTGCGATCATTGCGCCGGGGGCCACCAACTGGCGAGATCGATCTCGACGGTCTCGAACGGCTCGAGGCGAGCGCGTTCGTCGTCGCCATGCACCGCGAGCTCGCGCCACGTGCCCGCCTCGAGCCGACACACGCTGACGGAGCGGGCCTCGACATCGACGTACCACAGCCACCCGACGCCGATGCGCGCGTAGAAGCGACGCTTCGTCACGAGGTCGTAGCCGCGGGTGCGCGGCGAGAGAACCTCGCAGATCCAGTCGGGCACGACCGTGATCGCGGTGTCGGAGGGCAACGTCGGCAACCGTTCGCGACGCCAGCCCGCGACATCCGGCGAGAATTCCGGTGAGCCCGGCAGCTCGATCCCGGGCTCCGGAAGCAGCCACCAGCCCCCCGGACCTCCGCGCCCGCGCTGGTACGGCCCCCGGACGTCTTCGAGGATGGCGCCCTCGACGTTGGCGTGCACGGCACGCGGCCGCGGCTGGACGTACAGCTCGCCGTCGATCACCTCGCCCTTGAGGTGCGGAGGCAGGGCATCGATGTCCGCGAGGGTCGCGGGTCGACCGAGGGACTGTCGCAACGAGGACGACACGGGCTCAGGATAGCACGGCGGCGACGCAGCCACGCGAACACGAGCGCGCACAGGAGGATCGTCATTCGTCGTCCTTTGTGAGTGCGTCGAACTCCGCCGCGAGCACCGCGTCGGCGTGCTCGACCTGGGCCTCGCGACGCACCTGGCGATACGCGAGCCCACCACCGCCGACCAGTACGACGAACACCGCGCCGATGCCGAGCGCGACGCGGTGCTTGGTGTCCGCGCGGCGCTCGACGACACCGATCACGCCGCCCTGTTGCACGATCGCGGACGTTGGAACGTACTGCGCACCGATCTCCGAGCGCTGTCGGGGCAGCAGCGAGTCGATGCTCTCGCGCTCGTGCGACGACATCGTCGCGGGCTGCGTGCGGCCCATGTGCACGACGAGACCGAGCCGCGGATCCGGGCGAAACCCGACGTCGTCGCCGAAACGCACGCGCTGCACGAACGTGCTGCACACGATCGGCAGCGGGAGCCGGCCGCTCGCCTCGACCTCGCTGGCGTCGACCTCGACGTGCACCGACGGTCGACGTTCGTGCCCCGCGTCGAGCACGAGCGCGGTCACACCCGCGGGTCCGCGCTCGACCTGGGCACCGCTGACGATCGCGTTCGCTGGCAGCGGCACCGCGAGCTCGATCCGCAGCTCGCCCTCGTCGACGACGCTGAACGTCGTGTCGATCGCGATGCGGTCGCCGACGAGCAGCACGTCATGATGCGCGGCGACGGGCTCCGGGACGTTCACGCACGCACCGACGACACCCGCGAGGATTGCAGTGGCAAGCACGACTCAGCTTCTCACCACGTGGTCGATGCCACTGTCGAAGATCGTCGTCTCGGGCAGGATCGGCGACGCGAGCGCGATGAGCTGCAGCAGCGCCGCGAGCTGCATGAACACCATCACGACGATCGGGATCGCGAGCAGGCCACGGTTCGGGCTCGGCTCGCTGCGGGCGATCGTACTGCGCACGAACGAGACGATCGCGACGATGATCGCGGCGCATGCCGAGCCGAGGCCGAGGTACGGACCGGCCCACGCGCTCGTGTTGTAGTAGAGCGCGACGAGCGGGGACAGCACTGCGAGCGCGAGCGAGCCCGCGAACACCGACGTCGCGAAC
>Ga0105046_10007673_pt1 | contig 16965 bp, 13 predicted proteins | sample MAT03_FD_78385 | JGI IMG/M metagenome (GOLD analysis project Ga0105046, IMG submission 78385) | Freshwater microbial communities from Lake Fryxell liftoff mats and glacier meltwater in Antarctica - MAT-03 (megahit assembly) | ecosystem: Environmental > Aquatic > Freshwater > Ice > Liftoff...
ACCGCCAAAACAACGTCCAACACCCAAAAAGAAGTGGATGCTTTCATGAAATTCGTGAAGGTCCGCAACGGCAATGAACCTGAATTCCTACAGGCCGTACACGAGGTTGCCGAAATGGTGATCCCGTTCATCGAGGCCAATCCCAAGTACAAGGGCAAGATGCTTTTGGAGCGTATGGTGGAGCCGGAGCGGACCATCATTTTCCGGGTGCCATGGGTGGACGATAAGGGGAACACCCAGGTGAACCGGGCGTTCCGCATCGAGTTCAACAGCGCGATCGGACCTTACAAAGGCGGCCTGCGTTTCCACCCGAGCGTGAACCTGAGCATCTTGAAATTCCTCGGCTTCGAGCAGACCTTCAAGAACAGCCTGACCACATTGCCCATGGGCGGCGGCAAGGGCGGCAGTGATTTCGATCCGAAGGGGAAGAGCGACAATGAAGTGATGCGTTTCTGCCAGAGCCTGATGTCGGAGCTGTTCCGCCATATCGGCCCTGATACGGACGTGCCTGCTGGTGACATCGGTGTGGGTGGTCGTGAGATCGGATACATGTTCGGCCAGTACAAGCGCTTGGCGAATGAATTCACCGGAGTACTTACCGGCAAGGGTGCCACGTGGGGTGGTTCGTTGATCCGCCCGGAAGCGACAGGCTACGGCTGCGTGTACTTCGCACAGGAAATGATGGCCCGCAACAAGACCAGCTTCAAGGGCAAGGTTGTGGCGGTGAGCGGAAGTGGTAACGTGGCCCAGTACGCCATCGAAAAAGCGACCCAGTTCGGTGGTAAGGTGGTAAGCGCCAGCGACAGTGATGGAGCGATCTACGATCCAACAGGGATCACCCCTGAGAAGCTCGCTTTCTTGATGGAGCTGAAGAACGTGAAGCGTGGACGGATCGAGGAGTACACCAAGAAGTTCAAAGGATCGAAGTTCGTGAAGGGTGCCAGTTCGTGGGATGTTGTTGCCAAATGCGATGTTGCATTGCCCTGCGCCACCCAGAACGAATTGGATGCCAACGATGCGAAGAGTTTGATCAAGAAAGGCATTAAGTACATCGCCGAAGGAGCTAACATGCCTACCACGCCAGAAGCGATCACGATCCTGCAGAACGCAGGTGTTGTATTCGCACCCGGCAAGGCCAGCAACGCCGGTGGTGTTGCAACCAGTGGTTTGGAAATGAGCCAGAACAGCTTGCGCCTCGCATGGACACGCGATGAAGTGGACGCCAAACTCCACGCCATTATGAAGAACATCCACGCAGCTTGCGTTAGGCATGGCCAAGAAGGCAAGTCGATCAACTACGTGAAGGGCGCGAATATCGCGGGCTTCGTTAAGGTTGCCGATGCGATGTTGGACCAGGGGGTGGTGTAAGTCGCTGACCCAACCCCTCTAAGAGAGGAGCTACCTAAGAAATTGAAAAGCCCTGCCAGAGACGGCGGGGCTTTTCGTATTCGAGCATTTTCAATGTCCTACTTGGGATAGTACTTGCTTCGGAGCAGTGTAATACTCTCGAGGATCTCATCCACCGTAGCGGCCAATTCGGTGGGCATTACACGCACGGCATCTTCGCCTTTCTTTCCCACTATTTTCGCGGTTGCGTAATACAGGGGTTGCAATTCGTCCTTCATGGCTGGGCCAAGGTCTTCACTGTTGAAGCAAGCCCACAATTGGTTTACCTGGTGATGGGCCAGAAGGTGCTTGATTAAATCAGCATGCTCGCCAAGTGTGCCAAGAGCCATTGCCTCCTTCAAAGATCCTATGATGTCTGCCTTCTCCGGCTGACCTGACCAAATGAGTAGCACATCACGAAAGAACTGCAGGTCAAATCGCTTTTCACCTTGAGCTTCCTTGTATTTGTTCAGTAGAGCGATCCCGCGATGTGGATCTTTCGCCAGCCAATAATCAACAGCGGCCAAATTAAAGAGGGCTTTCCCATGACCACACTCAATCGAACGCATGTAGAAGGCTTCGGCTTCCTCGTACCTGTTTGTCTCTTTGTAAAGGTTCCCCAAATTGACCAGCGCATCCACAATGCCTTTATCGGCCGCTAACAAGTATTTAAGTTCCGCTCGCTCATAATCCTTAAGTTTATCATAAACGAACCCGGCTTTGTACAATGTTTCTGGACTACTAACCAGCTTCAGTGCTTGGTCAATGTAGTAATGTAGCTTCGATGTATCGCCCAAGCCGCCAAAACCCCAAGCTGTGAGAAGGAGCTTTTCCGCATTGTCTTGCTCCAGGTCACTAAGTTCATCGAGTGCTCGTTGAAATTCGCCCTTCCCCAATAGTTCAAGCGCCTTGTAACACGCCTCACTGCTCGTAGAAGGTAGAAGGTTGAAATACTCCTGTCTCTCTGAAACCACCGAACGGGCTTCATTGATCAATTCATCGCGTTGATCGGAAGTCAGGTACGAAGAACGAGCGAAAGCTTGGGTCATTAACGCTGCATGACCTGCGTGTACTCCACCCAACTTGAGGCGCTGTCGATAGGCGTTCACGTACTGACCCATACCATCTTGCCCGTACCAGATCTCGAAGAAAATGGTGAGGTACTTCACACGTCGTTTCTGCTTCGGCCCACCTTGCGTCATGATCAGCCACAGGTTGAAGAAGCGCTCCTTTACGCGGTAGAGATTGTTCTTCCCTTTACCGGGCAAGGTCTCCACATAGCGCATTTCGGTAAGCTTGTTCAAAGCGGCCGATATGGTCTTTGCGTCCATGCGGGCTGTCGTTTTCAGTTGGCCCGTAGATGCGGATTCCCAGAAGAAGGAGAGCTCCAATAAGACCTTTCGTTGGTGTGCGCTCAAGGTTCCTAAGCGCTCTTGGTAGATCGCAGTTGCCTTGTCCACGATATGCCGGAGGTATTCATAGCTATCGTCATTGGGGCGCTGCAACACCAGTTCCATAAGGTGCAACATCGTGCGTGGCATGCCATCGCTAAGGATCCGTAATGATTCCAATCGACCATCACCACTTTCCAAGAACGACTTGATCTCAGGTCTGTTCAATTTTTCAGCCCATGTTGTAAGCAGAGCTTTCATCTCTTCTTTAGTCAGCGGCTCCAAGCGCACGATCTGGAAGAACTCATAGAATGGTTCATTGTATTTCCAGTGGTGTTCGCTAAGCCGTGTGCTTCCGCCAATGATCCGCACATCCTTGTGATTGATCAGCAGTTCGCGGAAAAGATGCGATTCCTGTTTATCCAGATTCTCGAAGATCCGATCGATGTTGTCTAGCAAAAGCACGAGTTTCTTGCCTGCCTTCTGAAGCGCATTATGGATCGCGGCGTATGAAGCACGGGCCAACGCGATCTTATCGTTGTCGAACTTCGTCCAATCCACGGGGTCGACTGTAACGCCTTGCTCATTCAACTCCTCAGCGGTACGGTCCCAGAGATCGTGCAGGCGATAGATCCCTGCTTGCTCTTCGCTAAGGTTCACGGCGATCAGACGAGACTTCAGTGCATCGGTTGAGTTGATCTCGGCCTGCACCCTGCGAAGCAATGTGGATTTTCCGCTGCCCCGTTGACCGATCAATACGTAATGTTGGATCGATCCGGACATGTCATTGGTCCGGATTTCAGAGAGTAAAAGGTCCAATTCGTTTTCGCGAACAACGAACTGGTCAATACTCTCCTGATCGTTCGAGTTTGCTGCTTGGAAAATAGTCAGGTGCTCCATGTTCAGTCGTTGATCTCGTGTTCGGGGTGGCGAATGACCCACCAGCGGCGTACGAATGGTGCCAGAAATAATAATCGGTTGCCCTCTTGATACAGATAGCCATCCCGGCAAAGGACATCCTGTATCAGCGCCATATAGCTGCGTTCGGGTACGACAACTTTGGATAGATCGAATGCCTGCTGAATGGTATACATCTCACCATGGGCACAGCGGGTCAGAACGGCCAAACAGTATTCATGGTCAGCCTTGGGTAAATAGTCGTTCAACCGAAGTTCCCAATCCTCGAATTTGTCACTCCAGCTTACCACCATATTTGCTGCCTCATCTATAAGTTCTGGTGTTACGATCTCTTGGCCTTTTACTTCTGATCGTGCGTCTATCGCTACTACCACTAATTGCATATGGTAGGGCAGCAAGTAGCCAACAGTTTCAAGTAAGTGGGTCCTGGCTACTTTGTCCAATTGAATGGTAGCTCCGTTCAACATCAGCTCAAGCAGATCGGCTCCTTCTTCTTTAGTAAGCACCGGAACATCTGCAGTGCGCATGTCATTGATCGTGGTAAGTCTTCCCAACATGCTCACCACATGGTGAAGCCCGATCGACCCGGCAATGATCGTAGAGAAATTTCTGAAGTCTGCGCTATGGCGGATCTCCCTAAGGGTGTGAAGGATCGCCAGAGCAGCTTCCTCGCCTTCCTTTTTCCGAATGGCCATAAGCACTTCTGGGAATTCATCCAGCATAAGCACCACTTTATAGGGCTCCTTGCCAAGTGCTTTCACCAATGAGAGTAGTTCGGCCTTGTGATCAAGCTCCACTTTCTGCAGTTCAACACCGTCCATGGAAGCCCCGGAGACTGTGCGCCCTTTGATCCATTGTTGAAGCTGTTTGCTGGCCTTGATTTGAGAGGAGAGCTGCTTTACCAAGAGTCCCCAAAGTCGTTGATAGAATTCTCGGCTGCTGCCATCTGATTCAATGTTTTCGTAGATCAAGACCAGGTCAGGATGTTCTTGAGAAGCCAAAGCGATCATTACGGAGCTTTTGCCAACTCTGCGTGGGGCAGTAAGAATGACGTGTTCGCCATTCCGGATCGCCTCTAACAATTCCGCTTGCAGCTTTGACCTTTCCAGATATTTTGCTCCTTCAGCAGGCGGGCCGATGATGGTATTAGGTCGTTTTCTGCTCATGACAATGATTTTGGTGCCACAAACATATGACAATAAAATTGGTGCCACAAGTACGTGGCAATGATCTTGGTGTCAAATAGGTGGTTTCTATTTACCTTCACCATCCTGGACCAAGGCGTGGTGATCACCACTGGACCATTAGTAAAAGACCCCTTGGAGATCTCCGAGGGGTCTTTCTTTTTGCGAACTTATAAGTCTAACGAGCGACGACGACCTTTCGTGCTTCCCCACCAGCGAATGACGCGAAGTAGATCCCGGACTTGAGATCGGCCACGGAAAGCACCACGTTGGTTGCATCTGTGGCTACACGTTCCTGCGCAACCAAACGGCCAAGGGCATCGCGCAACACGAGGGTATTTCCAGCGGTTGCGGGATCAACATTGATAAAGACCAGATCTGTTGCAGGCATGGGATAAATGTTGCCCAAGTCCAATGTGCTTCGTGCTTCGTTGATCGCTGTGGTGCTACCTCCATCGGCATCCACTTGGTGTACTTGGTAGATGGTACCGCTGGCTGGACCAACGAAGGCGACCACACGCAGGTCCGCGATAGTCCAACTTGGGTCCAACGGAGTAGTATAGGTCCGTTCAACCAAGGTGCCTGCCGCGGTAACATCCACAGGATCCCCGGTCACTTCAGTCATCACGTTGCGAAGGATGTGCCTGTGGTCATAATTCTGTTGGGCCCCGTTCACATAATCCTGCTGATAGCCTACGATATGGTCTTGTATGAGTGCCACGTGTATTTCGTCGACATTGGCTGTAGCACTGGTATAATACACCTCAACGTCAACGGTAAGAACATTCCCGTCAACCGTGGAAGACAAACCGATATTGGCAGGTGAGTCCTGCGAAAGGATGCTACTAATGGCGTTGTTCCATGCGGAGGCACCGCTAAGGCCACCTCGATTCACTGTTCCTTGGGGCTGGAATGATACACCGAAAAGGCTCCAAAGCATGCTGCCATCCACGGTTCGGAAATCGGGTTGCGATCCACTAGGATTGGACAAACTTCCACCATGGATCTCGATGCCCACAAGCTGATCCCCGTACTGGGTAAAGAGCGAGTTGGCCGTGGCATGTGCAGCAGGACAATTGCCACAGTTGATCGCGGTGAATTCTTCCAGCAAAGCGGTCCGTGGCTGCGGCATTGTACTGACCAAAGTTTGGGCTTGGACAAGCAATGGAGAAAGCAGGAGCAGGGAGAAGATGGATCTCATGGAATTTTGTGTTGGTGGCTCAATGCACTGGCCGCTTATCACGCATTTGTCACGGAACAAACAGGTCAGTCCTTCCTATTTATCTGCGTGATGGAACATGCTCTGGACCAAAACGAACAAAGCCTCCAACTAAGGAGGCTCGTTCAATGGATTTGGACGTGTTGCGGTGCATGCCATTCACATGGCTAGCAACCAACGAGCAAGTTCAGCAGAACTCGTCGTATGCCATCATCAAATTCTCAGCTATCATCTCCGCACTGCGGCCTTCAATGTGGTGGCGCTCCAAAAAGTGTACGAGCTTACCGTCCTTGAACAAGGCCATGGCTGGGCTGCTGGGTGGGTACGGCAGGAAATGTTTACGCGCTTGGTTGGTGGCATCGGAATCCACCCCGGCGAAAACGGTAACGAGCTTGTCAGGTCGCTTGGCACCTTTCAACGACTCCTTCGCTCCTGGTCGGGCAGCACCAGCGGCACAACCGCACACGCTATTCACAACGCACAACACGGTGCCGGGTTGGGTAAGTGCTTTGTCCACCTGTTCGGGGGTATGTAGATCTTGGAAACCGACCGAGGTGAGGTCGGTCTTCATTGGGGCAACTAATTCAGCTGGGTACATGGGTTGAAGAGCTTGGATGGGTTGAAAGTAATGTGGGTTGAGACGTTGTGGAAATTGCTTGCGATCGTAATTGCACGTTCTCGGATCCGTTGAAAAAGTCCTTCGACCCCCATGATCCAGAAGCGGTCGCCATTGGGAAGATCCACGGTACAAAGGTAAGAAGTCGAGCAATGTTCCCTGATTTGGAGAGGGATCCGTATGAGAAACTACTTTTGATGGTATGAGTGCCGTTGATGGTTGGTTCGAGGAGTTGCCTGAAGAATGGCACGAAGTCGCTTTCGCTTTGCGCACTAGGCTTCTCGAAGCTTCGCCTCGAATGAAGGAGGAGTGGAAATACAAGTTGCCTTTCTACTCGAACGGCCGGTGGATGTGCTACTTGTCCTTTCAAAAGAAGCGCTTGGTCCTTGGTTTCATAGAGGGGTCCATCTGTTGGACCCCGATGCCCTGTTCGCTCCCACGGGGCACAAAATGATCCGGCATTTTCTGCCTGGACCATCTCCATCGGCCTTGAACGACCGAGCATTATGCCAGCTGATCACTGTAGCTGTCCTGTACAACGAGGAGTTATTGGCCCGAAGGAAAGGTCGAAAGAGAAAGAACGGCTAGAGCGCGCGTTTCCGTTTGAAGAACGCTTTCAAAAGATCAGCGCATTCCGCTTCCAGTATGCCGCCGGTAACTTGGGTCTTGGGGTGAAGCAAAGCACCTCCGAACCGACGGTAACCTGCTTTCTCATCGAACGCACCGAAGACCACCCTTCCCAGTTGCGCCCATTGCATAGCCCCGGCGCACATTACGCACGGTTCAAGCGTAACGTAAAGGGTACAATCACCGAGGTATTTGCCGCCGAGGTTCTCCGCCGCAGCGGTGATCGACTGCATTTCAGCATGGGCCGTCACATCATTCAAACGTTCGGTCAGGTTGTGGCCACGCGCAATGATCTGGTCCTTGCACACCACCACTACACCAACGGGCACCTCATCGACCTTGAACGCTTGTTCGGCTTCCTTCAACGCTTGGCGCATGAAGTGTTCGTCACTGTTGGGCACGATCATTCCAACAGCACTTTTACCGGTGCGCTGATGGCCAGGTGTGAAACGTGTTGCACGGAATAAACCCCACGCGCCAGTTCGTTGACACCGATGGTAATGATCGGGTCCGTGGCACGCATTCGCCGAACCACTCTTCCGCTTACATCGGTCATTACCAACTCGCCAGAGTGTACCGTGGAGCGGACGAACAACTGATCATGCGCTGGTGAAGGCCACACTTCCAACTGAACGAGTGCGCTTGCCTCGTTGATCCCAACTTGCTGCAATGGCGCACAGTTCATGTAGTGTTCTGAATGCGATCCATCATCCACCACAATGCTGGTATCGCCGGGCAAGCCAGCGGTGTACGCGAAATAGAACAGCATCATTTCATTGGTGGTGGATTCGCCCAGCCACACCCAATCCGGTGGGGAGTTCGGGTTCTCGTCGTTCTCCGCCGTGTTGTCGTACCAAGCTTCGCCGTGCAACACGGTGCCGGGTGGCAAATAGATCGGGTTGCGGAAGGCGTATAGACCTTGCCAATGGAAATCCCAATCGGGGATATCGATCAGCGGAATGGTATCGCCATTGGGCAGCACGGCCCACGACTTCATGCTTTGGCCCAACAAATGGCAATGCGGCCCGATGGCGGTGATCGTCGCCGGCACCGGCACCGTGTATTCCTCATGGAAACTACGCACTTGATAGGGCGCTATGACCAAAGGCCCATCGGTGATCGCGTTGATGTGGTCCAAAATGGGATCGATGGAGATACTGCGCAGTGTGCTGGATACGCCCAATTGTAAATTTACACGAGTACTGTCCACGGCATCGGTCTCGGAGCTGGCCGGGTAATGCACTTGGATCACCACATCGGCGTTCGCCAAAAGCTTGATGCCCATACCGGGTGGCGTGAAGACCACATCACTGCCGGGCACCCAGATCCCGATCAACTTCGCACTGTTCACACCGATCCCGCCAAAATTCACGTAACCGGGTTCCGGCGTATCGTCATCCAACTGCTGTGCCTCGCCCGTGGTATCCTGGAACACGAGCACATGGTGTACATGTTCGGTGTTTCCGGGGACCACTTCAATGCCAGTGATGTAACGGTCCGTTGGATTATCGATGTGCAGAACGAAGCATTGATAAACATCCGTGGGGCTCGGCGGAATGGCGTACGTTTCCATGACCACGGAAATATCCGCGTTGGCCAAAACGGGGCCGTCGGTGAAAACCGGAGGCTCCGGGGCGGCTTCCGGCGGACCTTCCGGGGCACCGCCTTGCACCCAAGCCGCGATCAGGTCGATCTCGTCCTGCGTTAGCACTCGTTCATGTGCCATGGGCCTATAGGCGGGGTCCGGTGGCCAGGGCGGCATAATGCGTTCTTCGGTGGCATACGCGACCTCGAACCGATTGAAGTACGCGTTCGCATAGTTCGTAATGTCGAAGGCACCGATCCCTCCGTCGTGGTGGCAGGTTGCGCAATGCGAGAACGCGATGCATGCAATGTCCTCGTTCCATGTCGGGACTTGGGCTAAAGCAGGCACCCCCACTAACAGGGTGAGGATCAATGGAACGGAATACTTGCTCCGCTCAATGTTCTGTTCCGGCGAGTTGAATAATTTCATGTTGCGATCCGTTCAATTTGTGTTTCCTCCAATTCACCAACGAGCAGGCCATCCATCCCTGGTTTGATATCCTTGATGTTGAGCTGCATGGTAACCATGCCGTTCCATTCATTCTCCTCCAACGTGTACAGGATGCTGAAGGGTTTACCGCTCTTCACCAGATCATAATGCTCCGCCATACGGAAGGCGATCGCTTCAAAACGAGGTCCATCGCTATTGGCATGCCTTAGGCACAATTTCAAATGGTCCTCGCCCACGATCCGCATCTGTCCGGTATCGATCACTCCTCGGCTAAGGAACATGGGTTTCATATTGCCCGGTCCATAAGGTGCCATGTGGTGCAATATGCGCGCAAGCTTATCATTCAGATCGATCAACTGCACTTCGGCATCCACGGTTTCTTCAGGTACACGTAATGCTGGGTCCATGGTTTCACGCACCACTTTCTCGAACCGTTCGCGAAAGGCTTGTACGTTCTCCAAGGGCATGGACATACCGGCCGCATACATGTGTCCGCCGAATTGTTCCAACAGGTCACTGCACGCGTTGATCGCCTCGTACACATCAAAGTTCTTCACGCTGCGTGCACTGCCTACCGCCTTGCCTTGGCTTTCCGTAAGCACTACGGTGGGCCTGTAGAATTTCTCGATCAGCCGGGAAGCAACGATGCCCACGACGCCCTTGTGCCACGTATCGCTGAACACCACCGTGCTCCATGCATCGCGCATGGCGGGATCGCGCGTAATGTGGTCAAGCGCATCGGCCGTCATGTCCTTGTCCAATACTTGGCGCTGACTGTTATTTCCATCCACCCGAATGCCCATATGCTCTGCCTGGGCAAGGTCCTTGGCAAGCAGTAATTCCACTGCTTGCCTACCGTGCTCTATGCGGCCGGCCGCATTGATCCGCGGACCGATGGTGAAGACCAGGTCCCCAATGTCGAGTTGTTTCTTCACATTGGCCATTTGCATCATGCATTTGATCCCGGGCCGCGGATCCAGGTTCAATCTTTTCAATCCGAAGTGGGCCAGAACGCGGTTCTCTCCATTCACCGGAACAATGTCGCAAGCCGTGCTAACAGCAACCAGATCCAACAAGGGTTCCAGCTCCGAAATGGAGATGCCATTTCGCTGCGCGATACCCTGCACCAATTTGAACCCGATACCGCATCCGCTCAATTCCTTGAACGGGTATGGGCAATCGTCTCGTTTGGGATCGAGAACGGCAACGGCTTTGGGCAACGTATCCCCGGGCCGGTGGTGATCGCAGATGATGAAATCGATGCCCTTTTCGTTGGCGTAGGCCACCTTATCAACGGATTTGATACCGCAATCCAAAGCGATGATCAATCCCACTTTCTCCTGCTTGGCGTGATCGATGCCTTGGAATGAAATGCCATACCCTTCGGCGTATCGGTCCGGGATGTAGAAAGTGATGTTGCCGGTGAAGCGTTGGAGAAAGGAAAAGACCAGTGCCACCGCAGTGGTCCCGTCCACATCATAGTCCCCGTAGACCATGATGCGTTCGTTGTCGCCCAATGCCCGTTCGATACGTTCCACAGCCTGGAGCATATCGGCCATAATGAACGGGTCGTGCAACTGGTCCATGGCAGGCCTGAAGAAAAGGGAGGCCGCATCGTGATCCGTGATCCCGCGTTGTACCAGGATCCGCGCCGCCACTTCCGGGCAACGGTCATGGACCAGGTCTTGCACGCGGCTCTCATCCACGGCATCCTTCAACTTCCAACGTTTCGATCCCACCGGCATGGGTCCGAAGGTAAGCGGCGGACCCGATCGGCAAAAAAGCCGCGTGGCTGGTACTATTCACGGCCGAGAAGCTGTTCCGCGGACTTCAGGCCTTCCTTTTCCTTGTCACTCAGTGTAGGGAACTGCAGGTCCATGGCCTCCAGCTTATCACTCACCAACTGGCCCACGATCGCCCTGCTCTCCCATTGGTCGTCGGCCGGTACGATATACCATGGTGCGTGTTCGGTGGCGGTTGCACCAATGGCATCCTGATAGGCGCTACGGTAGGTGTCCCACAAGGCACGTTCGGCAACATCCCCGAGGTTGAACTTCCAATGTTTGGCCGGTTCCTTCATGCGTTCGAGGAACCTTTCCTTCTGCGCATCGCGGCCCATGTGCAAATAGAACTTCATGATCACCACCCCTTGCCTTGCGAGGTGTGCTTCAAAGTCAGCGATGGATGCGTAGCGCTCCTTCCAGAAGCGGGCATTGGCCTTTTCCGGTGAAGTAATTCCGGGGATCCGCTGGCCTATGAGATATTCCGGATGCACCTTTACGACCAATACTTCCTCGTAGTGCGATCGGTTGTGGATGCCGATCATTCCCTTTGGAGGAATGGCCTTGGCATGACGCCAGAGAAAATCATGTGCGAGTTCCTCACTGTTGGGTGCCTTGAAGCTATGCACTTGGCAACCTTGGGGATCCACGCCGCTCATCACGTGGCGAATGCAACTGTCCTTGCCGGCCGCATCCATGGCTTGGAAGATCAGCAGAAGAGAGCGGCTCTTCTCGGCGTACAACGTTTCCTGTAGCTCACTGATCCGTTCGCGGTCCTTCTCCAGCGCATCCTTCAACGCCTTCTTCTTCTCTGCCCCCAAGTCGGTGGGATACTTGCTGAGGTCCACGGGGCCGGGTGCTGTTATGATGTGTACAGGAAATGAAAGGTCGGTCATGGATCAAACTTTCGCGGAAAGGTAGCCGCAACCCACGTTCCGGTTGGAAAATTGCCCATCTTCGCAGCCTTATCCAAAAGCATGCTTGTTCGCCACCACCTCATACCACTCTACCTCTTGCTCTTTTCGGGCTGTGCAGGCCTTACGAAAAGTGGGCAGACCACGACGGTGATCACGACCGAGCCGCCCAGTGCGATCGTCCGCGTGAACGGAGCCGAACGCGGCACCACACCGTTCACCTATACCTACGATCCGGCGGATGGCGACAAGGTGCTCTTCGACCTGGAACTGGCCGGGTACGACAAGACCGCGATAACGATGCGGCCCAAACGGAACAATACATTGTTGTTCATGGATGCGATGCTCTTGCAGATCCCCTACATCGTGGACCACAAGTCGACCAAGATGTACACCCTACCGCTTCCGGAGTACAAGCTCCAACTTTTCAAGGAAGTTGATAAGGATGCTGAACGCGTAATTGTGCCGGTAACCGGGGCTGACGTGGTCACTTTTGATAAGTCGATCGGCACATTGAACAGTAAGCCCATCTTGACAGCCACCGATCAAATAGCCCAGGACCTGAAGGAACCCGACCTATTGGCCTCCGCCATGGTTGCTGGACTACGTGAGACATGGGTCGATGCCCGCTCTGTGCGCAAAGGCACCACCAAGGGCGACGAAACCATACAGAAGGCAAAACTGTACTTACGCCCGAAAGTCCAAGTGGTTGCAGCCACATTGACCGGATCACGCAAAGTATCCAGCGGTACCGTGGAGATCGAGGTGGATTGGCAGTTCTTCAGCAGCGTCCGGAAAGACAGTTTGTTGTTCAGCAAGACCACGCATACGATCTATCTCGCCATGGAAGAGAACAGCCGGGATCTGCTGGGCCAAGCGCTTCGTCAAGCGGCGCGGTGGTTGAGCGAAGACCCTACGCTGAAGGAACTTATCGGCACCAACATGACCAATGTGATCATGGCGAACAAGGGCGATGAGATGCGACTTAAAGCACCACTGCCAATTCCATTCGAAGGCCGAAAGGACATGTTGGCGGCCTTGGTGAAAGCGGTGGTCACCATCAGCACGGACAAAGGGCATGGCAGCGGATTCTTGATCAGCAACGACGGTTACTTGGTGACCAACGCACATGTGGTGGAGAACGAAACTTCACCCAAGGTGAAATTCGAACAAGGGTTCACCTTGGACGCGCAGGTAGTGAAACTGAACAAGGACATTGATCTGGCCCTTTTGAAAGTTCCCGCCACGGACCTGCCTGCATTGAAGATCGGGAAGGATGCCGAGCTGATGTTGGGCGAAGAGATCTTTGCGATCGGCACACCCTTGGATGCCAGTTTGGGCCAAAGCGTTTCGCGCGGTGTGCTCAGCGGTAAACGAGAGATCGAAGGCCGCACCTTCTTGCAGACCGATGTGACCATCAACCCCGGGAACAGTGGAGGGCCGTTCATTGACGAGACCGGTGCCGTTGTTGGCATGGCCACCATGAAGATCAGCGGCAAGGGATTGGAAGGACTCGGCTTCGGGGTTCCGATCTCCGTGATCTTGGAAATGCTCAACATCACCTTCGTGCCATGAATCGCTTATTGACAACTTGCTTAGTGGCGACCCTCTTTTTTGGCTCGCAGATCAGCAATGCCCAAACGGGTATTCACGTGTCCTTTCTCCACTACGAAAGGCTCATGCCGCGCGGTACCCTGAATTTGGTATTGGGCGTGGACCGCGATGTATCACCAAAGTCCGGATTCGCGATCGACTTCAATGCGGGCTATGGGGGTTCGAATGTGTTCAGGGCCTTTAATCTTTTCGACTATGGGAGTAGCTACGGCAACGAAGGCTTTGAATATGCCGGGTATTTTGGCAGTAGTAGATCTCTACTGCGGTACAAGACCCATGTAAGCAGTTTTGGATTGACCTATCGCAGCCTGTTCTTTGTTACCGGACAGAAAAATGCGGGGTTCTACTTGGGTCCGTTCATCGGATTCCGGTATGTGCATCAGAAAGTCACTACCGAGGTGACTTTACCGGATCCCTACGGCTACAATTCTTCCTTTAACTGGATACCGTACATACCTTCGACAGTGAACTCTGTGGTGGTCCCCATAGGCCTTCGATTCGGCTTGCGTTCTGGCCTACCTGGTTTCTTGGGCGACCTGTTCTTTGGAGTGGGTTACCAAGCTGGCAATAAGGATATCAAAGAGGCTCCATACTTGACCAAAAAGGATCAGCTTTCCCCCCTTTTCATGCAGTTCGGTTTTTCCATGGGAGGCGGTTGGGGTGGCAAGAAGTAAGAGGAAGAAAACCTCCACAACGTAACAAGGCCCCCACTTTCGAGGGGGCCCGGTTACCTGAGGCTTTCAGCCTTCAAGCAGGGCGAACGCGGCAGTCTGGCTAACGATAGCCGTTGATGTATGCATTGGCGATGATCTCGCTTTCGCGGACCAGCCCTTGCACGATCTCTCGGATCACGTCGTTCAACTGTTGTTCCGTATACCGATCCAGGTTGTTGTATACGTGCGTTTTGCGCTTGCTGCTTTTGATGAAGGCTATCTTATCCTTCTTCGTCATGGGACCTTCTACGGTGAGCACCGGGGAAAAGATCCAAGGAGGCTGAAGAAAAGTGGAGTGATCAACATTGACGGTCTTTTCGAGCGTGCGTAGCACCGTTGGCCCCACCCTGTTCCGATCCGTTCAAACGGATGCCTAATTCCATCAATTGAACATCCTCGCTGCGTCGATCATCACATCCGCACCCGTGTTATTCTTTGGCAATGCAATGGACCTGTTTGCAGCAGGCAGTTTCGCAGGGATCGCCGCAGCCATGGTCGTCGAGTTCCATACTGCAGGTGGAAAGCATGGTCGCTACCGCTCAATTCGGATCATGCATCTATCTTTCCCGTCCACCAAACCACCCCTCCAACATGACCTCTCCTCTTACGCGGCTTTCATTCAAAGGCAAAGGCGGTGACCTTTTCATCGTTCTCATCGTGAACATGTTGCTCACCTTCATCACGCTAGGCCTCTATTACCCATGGGCAAAAGCGCGAAGACTGAGCTGGTATTACGAAAATCTGGAATTGGACAAGCATCCGTTCCATTTTCATGGAACCGGGAACGAGATGTTCAAAGGCTTCATCAAGGCCATTGGTCTCCTGGTGTTGATGTATGGCGTGTTCTTCCTTTTGGTATTCTTCAAGATGCAGATCGTGGGTTTCCTTTGGCTCTTCGGCACTTTGATCGCGCTTATCCCCTTCATCATCCATGGTTCGTATCGCTATAGGACCAGCCGTAGCAGCTGGCGGGGGATCCATTTCGGTTATCGTGGCGATCTGAAGGAACTCATCAACCTGTGCGTAAAAGGCGGGGTCCTCACCTTGGTCACACTGGGCATCTATGGGGCGTGGTTCGCCATGGACCTGCGGAAGTACCTGATCGGCCATCTTCGGTACGGAAGCTCCCGGTTCGAGTACAAAGGTGATGGCATGGCATTCTTCATCATGAACCTGAAGGGCTATTTTCTGACCATCATTACACTGGGGATCTATGGTTTCTGGTGGCAGCGGGACATCTTCAACTACTACGTGGATAATCTGAGCTGGGAATTCACTGATGGCAAGCGCATTCAATTCAAGAGCACCGCGACCGGCGGAGGCTTCTTCGGTCTATTGGTGGGAAATCTGTTCCTGATCATCTTCACCTTGGGTATCGGTTTCGCGTGGGCCGAAGTGCGGATGATGCGTTTCGTTATTGAGAATGTCGAGTTCCATGGTGATGCCGATCTGGATGCAGTGGTCCAAACCGAATTGGAGCATAAGGACGCTACTGCGGATGATCTGGGAGATCTGATGGACTTCGGCATTTTCATCTGAAGTGGAACGGTCGGTCAAAGCCGTGTACTACGATGGCGCCACCAGCCGTCCGCAGGAGGTGGAGGTCACCATCAGTCCGTTGAACTCCATGGAAGTGGTGTTGCCGAACGGTGATCGCTTCCAGTGGCCATTGGAGCATCACGGAATGCAATGGGAGCGTACCGTCAACATGCTCCGTTTGTCGTTCGGCGAGCATCCGCGGCGGGTCATTCTCGTTCGTGACGAACTGTTCATCAAGAGTTTCGTGATCCGCATGCGCCACACGGGGCGGCTAAGCGTGTATGATCGTTTGTTGTCGTTCGCACGAACGGGGCCGGTCTTCTTTTTCCTTGGTGTCGCGGCGCTGCTCGTGTGCGGATACCTCTGGGCCTTGCCTTGGGCCGCAGAAAGACTGGTCATGCTGGTTCCCCAAGCGGTGGATGAACGGATCGGCGATGCCGTCTACGAGCCGATGGCCCGCACGATGAACGAGGATACCGAACGAACGGAGGCGTTACGTGCCTTCGGGAAGAACGTGGCGTTGAGCCAGAGCTACGAACTGATCTACCATGTCGTGGACGATGAACAGGTGAACGCCTTCGCACTGCCCGGAGGCCACATTGTGGTATTCACGGGCTTGCTGGATCGTATGGGATCACCGGAGGAATTGGTGGCCTTGTTGGCCCACGAAGCAACACATGTGGAGGAACGACACAGCACCCGGATGATGGCGCGTGGTATGGCGGGTTACCTTTTCCTCTCTTTGCTCATCGGTGATGCGAACGCGGTGATCGCCGTGGTGGCCGAGCATGCGAACGCGATGCGGAACATGAGCTACGGCCGCAATTTGGAAAGCGTAGCAGATGCCGTTGGTCAGGAACGGATGTTCGCCAACGGAGTGGATCCCGAAGGAATGGTAAACTTGCTCACGTTGCTGGAAGAGCAAGCGGCTGAACTTCCGGACGGTCTGTCATTCCTCAGCAGCCATCCGCTAACGAAAGATCGCATTGCCAATGCAAAGGCCAAGGCGACCGAACTGGGGGTTCCAG
>Ga0105046_10007675_pt1 | contig 16962 bp, 12 predicted proteins | sample MAT03_FD_78385 | JGI IMG/M metagenome (GOLD analysis project Ga0105046, IMG submission 78385) | Freshwater microbial communities from Lake Fryxell liftoff mats and glacier meltwater in Antarctica - MAT-03 (megahit assembly) | ecosystem: Environmental > Aquatic > Freshwater > Ice > Liftoff...
ACCGAGCCCCCGGCCGCACAGGCACGCCAAACGAACATTACTGGGTGCAGGTCGCCAGTCGTGAATCATCTGAGGCAAAACAGTGACTATTTTACGTGCACGAAGTGATTTCGACCTGCAGTGAGTGACAATCCTAAAGGCGACAAGAACTGTTTCTTGCGGAGTGAAGTATTGCAATGAGACAGAAATTGGGCGTGTTTTGAGCTTCTCTTCGGCGGAACCCTCTCTGTACTTTGAGCGCTAACGCCGCTCGATTTTGCGAGCTTGCCGATGCACCGCCCAACTGTCATTTGATGTGAGCATCACGGAATGAAAAGTAGTAACCCCACGTCGAAACCTTAGATGGGCTCTGCTCCGGTTCTTCCCAGACGGAGTTTCCGTCAAACAGCAGGAACACTTTGTCCGCTGTCATGTGGACTCCTCGAAACACCCAGCGTTCTCCGGAATCCGTCTTTTCCGTCTGCAGGACGAGCAACACCGAAGGATTTGTACCGCTCGCCATGCCATAGACCGCTCCGTAGGAAATCCCTTTCTTTTCGGACTTAAATTCCATCAATGGACGAGGCATCAATCGCAGCTCGTTTTCTCCACCCCGCGACGTAAACTTGCGACTGATTTGTCGAGCAGACAAGGCCAGCGCTGTTGGATTCGTTTTCACTTCGGGATTTCCAGGGACCGGCTGAAGCGCCACAGGATCTACAGTGACAGTCTGAGTCCGGACGCTGGGCCAGCCACATTTGACCTTCTGCGAGCTGCCGTTCGAAAAACACCAGGTCCATTTGTCATTGGACCCCTGATGCACGTTCACTTCAATCTTCTGAAACATTGCCGGGACGTCTTCGTCCATCCACGTCCACAACTCGGAAGCCCCGATATCTCGCGCAGGATCGCCGTAACGCAGCAGCGGTTCTTCGCGCACCTTGAACGGAGCAGACTCGTCTTCCGGCTTCTCGGCGAATTCGAAAACACACTGCTCAGCCATTTTCTTAATGTGAATCCGGGCCGAACTTTCCTCCTCGTCATCGCGCTTTGCGGCTGCTCCGTCAACTTCCTTGTTTGCCTTGGCGGTATCGGATTTTTGCGGCCTGACCTTTTCATCATTCGCGATGCTGCGAAGATTTCCGACGACGAAAGCCATCAACAGAATCAACCCAACTAACCAACGAAGCTCATATCGTTGCCTGCTCATTTTGGGCTCTTTCGTTCAACAAGGAATAGTTTCGCCGATTTCGATCAACCCAGATTCACTCAGTCTGATAACTTGTGGCTCTCAAGTGCTTTCAGCCACATCGCCTAAGCATAGACATTATGTCGATAGTTGTCGAGCGATTGTTCTGTCATGGAGAGCATCAAGGGGTCAGAGAGCATACCAGGGGTCAGGTCTCTTTGATGCAGACGTCCAGTGATGTGGCACGATTTCGTCCTGAAAAAACAAAGCGATTCCAAGTGCAAATCACCCTTGATGCCACCAGCACGAAAACGGCGGGCACCAGCGAAGCGTATGTTTATGACAAGACCGGTAACCGGATTGAGAATACCGGTGCCATGCACTTGCAGACACCACAACACAAAACAGCACACAAAACAGTGCCACCCACTTTGCGGCCTTCGCAGATGCGGACGGAGCAGGCACAGCGGCGGTCGCGTTGAGTTCCCGGATGTTGAACGGCATGAGCACCGACGAGCTTTTTGCTGACGAAAATGCATTGGGCGAGATCCTGTGGACGCTGGGCGACCATCAGGGCATGGTGCGGGATGTTCTGGATTACAACCCAACGACAAATGTCAGTACGATCGTCAATCACATCAAGTACGGTTCGTTCGGCAACATCCTGTCAGAAACAAATCCAGCGACGAACACACCTGCAACATCCGGTCGCATTGCCGCCGGGGACGTCCTTGCGGGCTACACGGGCCGTGAGTGGAACGGCGACGCGGATCTGTACTACTCAGCCGAAGCCTGTGAACTGAGGACAGCAACAATGGTTGCACTTTGATATGTGTAGACGCCAATTTGAGCTTGCAGTCACACGGCAATAAATCACACCGACAAAGTTCGCAACTCAACACTTTCGACTTCTTCCTGCAGATCGCAAAACTGCAGCAGAAGTGACATGCAGCGCCTCGAAATCGCTGAAATGACTGAGGTTGTAACGATTGGGGCGATCAAGGTGATCCAGGCAGTTTGTAGGCCCGTTTGAATGCCGTCAAAGTCAGCGCAAACCGCGTGAAATAAACCTCGCTGGACGGGCAAAATTGCTGACAAATCGCCCTGAAACAACAGGACATTGACACCTTCGCAAGTGGCTTGTAGAGTCGAGCGAATTAGTCACTGTTTTGGAGTTGGCAACGTCATCACATTGATGTGTGGCAATTGCTGGTGCAGGGCGTTTTGTGGTTTCTGAATTCGCAGGTTGAACTCAAATTGTGCTCACGAAAACAAGGCATCAAAAACTGAGCACTTGTTTTCAAAGAAAGCCAGGCTGGTTTCTGTCTGCGGTTTTTAAGTCTTGTCTGGTGATTGTTCTTTGGAGTTCTGATCACAAACTGCTTTGCCAGGAACGACAGCCGTATATGATTTCAGGGCGAGCAGTCCTGGGACGATCAGGAGATCAGCAGAGCTCGAAAGGTTCGCGACAGGATGTCAAAAAGTTATGGATGGCGGATGTTGACGAAACTCAATGGGAGTACATCATCATTCATCATTCGGCCACTGAATCGGGCAGCGTCGAATCAATTCACGAAGAACATTTGAAACGCAGGGATGCAGAAGGAAATCGCTGGCTGGGAATTGGATATCACTTTGTGATCGGTAATGGTCACGGCATGTCAGATGGAACCGTACAGTCGACGTTTCGCTGGAAGGAGCAGGTTCACGGGGCTCATTCCGGCAGTGAAGTTTTTAATTCTCGTGGAATCGGGATTTGTGTGATCGGCAATTTTGAAGACGCTCCGCCTTCGAAGGCGCAGCTGGATTCACTTAAGTCTCTTGTCAAAGTACTTTCAATTCGTCACCGGATCACTCCGGAAAACTTTATGGGTCATGCCGCTGTGAAAACAACGGCGTGTCCGGGAAAACACTTTCCTCTGAACGAAGTCAGACAGGTGATTTCCGAAACGGGTAACTGACGAGTGCCAATGCCGCAAAGCATTTTTACTGGTCAATAGATTTTGCAGCTGACAGATCAGGACGGTCTTCAGGTCACCGATTTTGATGTGTCCTCCCCCCAAACTCATTTTTCTACATCACGGAAGTTTTTAAACATGTTCAATCGCGTTCGAAGCATGTCATTCTCGTCAGGCGAACTCGAATCTTTACTGCCGGATATTGACCTGCAGATGCTTCCTACCGAACTGCGGGAAGTTTATGAATCATGGAGCCAGTCTCCGGATTGTCCTGCACAGTATTCCGGTTCAGTTGCAGAATCTGACTGGCCTGTTTCCATTTATGTTCCTGAACGATACGAAGAAGGCTATGCCTATCCGTTAGTCATCTGGTTTCATAGTGATGCCAACGATGAAGATCAGCTGGAAGAGGTCATGTCGGCCGTGAGTTCACAGAACTATATCGGTTTGGCATTGCGTGGAAATCGACAGCACGAGACCGCAGGCGGATGTCGCTGGGATGTGTCTTCCCTTGAATTCGGGTCTGTGCCACTTCAGGATTTGCTGCACGTGACGACCTGCCGACTGCGCCAGGCGTTTCATATTCACAGCGAACGCATCTTCCTGGCCGGTGCCGGTTATGGTGCTGACGCAGCTCTGCAGATGCTGGTGCAGCGACCGGAATGGTTTGCGGGCGGCATCTTGCTGGACTCTGCCTGCAAGAGCGACTGCCTGAAGGTTGATCGTCTGACCGGCCTGCGTGGCAAACCTGTGATGATGAGCGTGTCTCGCGGTTGCCCGAGCGACATGCTGGCTCGTAATGTTGAGGCCGTGCGAGTTCTGCGATCAGCTGGCTGCAATGTTGATGTCGAACTGACAGATCACCCCGTAGATCCGACGAGCAGTGAAGTTCGGGCTCTGGATCATTGGATGATGAACTGCATCAACCGCGAGGCGTTGGTGTAACGACAATGGCAGTTTAGCCAACCCATGCATAATTTGCGTGTGGCAACACGACGCAGTTTTTTGAGGCCATCGTGAGCCGCTGCAATTCGCTGGCGTCTACGATGGCAATCATCCCCAGCTCTTCGACGATGTCGGCGGGGATCTGGCTGTATAAGTAAACGCGTGCATGGCTGAGCGTATTAATCAGCTTCACGATTTCTATGGCATCTTCCGTTGGTTCACGACGCAGCGGTTTTAGTAACTCGCCAGGTTCCTGACAGCGGCGCAGCATGGTGGCTGCGGGGCCTTCGGGGACAGGCACGTCCGCGATGACGATGATTCGCCCATCCGGTTCAACGATCTTTGCAGCTTGCTCAATGGCCGTGCCAAACTGCTTCCAACCGGACAAACCGCTGGCCGGAACTGATAACAGAATGGCCTCTGCTTCTTTGCGAGACTTCACTCGCCAGACTCGATCGACGAGTTCTTTGCCAGCAGACATGACGTCTTCTGGAAGTCCAGCCAGAATGGCGAGCGGAGTTTCGCCTGCACCGGGAACGACTTGAACGGCAAACTGAGTCCCTAAGAGCCAGCCGACTTCATCAACCAGTTGGCGATAAGGTCGGTCGTCGTCTGGCGTGAGTTCGGGATGTCCCTGAGCTCGCGCCTGCAGGATTGCATCGTTTTCGGAAAACGATGGGAAGACGCTGCTGGTTGTTCCCTGATATCCCAGTAAACTGTCGAAGCAAATTACGCCGATCGTGATCAGCAGATCCGCATCGGAAATTCGGCGATTGACGTAAATGCGTTCGCCGCCGACTGAGCTGGCTACATAACTGAGTTGAGATGTATCACCTGGATCGTGGATGTGTACCGTCAGTTGCTGCTGCAGATGCAAAGGCAATCGTTCTACAAAGTTGCCCCAGCCCGTGTTTGCCGGATCTGGTGGCAGCATGAGTGACAGAGTGATGCCTTCGTCAGGGACCGACTGTAGTTGTTCACACACGACAACAAGCAGGTCGATTGAGTCAGGTGTCTCCGGATCAATCACAATGGCAACGGAATCACCCGGCACGACGCAGCGGGCCAGTTCTGGGAAACCCAATGGCTGCAGCAGCGCGTTTCGGCATTGCTCCGAAATCAACTGCGGAGCTTCGTCAGCAGTCACCAGGAGCTTCAGGTTTTTGGTATCGACAGTTGCTGAAAGGCGACCGCTGCGAAGTGTGATGAATTCCGATTGCATATCAGCGTTTCTTGCCTTTGCGTGTGTCCTTTTCTCGCTGTTGTTCAGCTTGATCGCGAGCGTTCTGAGCCGCATCCAGCAGCTTCTGCATAAAGCCCGGCGGCTTCTTGTTTTCTACTGGAGCCGCTGGTTTGGCCTTCGATTTCGATGACGGCTTTGGACTTTCTTCAGGCTCAATCACCTCAACAGAAGCCCCGGACTTCGGCGTCATGGAACCGGTGCCCAGCAATTTACGCTCAGCGATACTCCACAGACTTGACGCAATGAAGTAAATACAAAGTCCGGCCGGCTGATGCCAGAACATGACTCCCATGAAGAGCGTCATGATGTTCATCATTTTGTATTGCGTTTCCTGCTGCTCATCAGTTGCAGGCGGCATAAACATTTTTTGTTGTATCAGAAACAGTGCGACCGTACACAGTGGCAGTACGCTGAAATCGAAACCCAGATACGGCAAGCTGAATGGCATACGGAACAAGGCATCCGGTGCTGCAAGGTTGTCGATCCAGAGCAACTTTTGCAGCCGGAGGTCCACTGCCGAATTCAGTGCGGTGTACAGGCCGATAAAGATTGGCATCTGAAGGAACAACGGAAGGCAACCACCGATCGGGTTGATGTTGTGCTTCCTCCAAAGTTCCATCTGTGCTTTCGCCATTTTTTCGCGGTCATCGCCGAATTTCTCCTTCAGCTCCGCGATCTTCGGTTGCAGTTCTTTCATGCGAGCGGCACTAATGGCCTGCTTGCGCGAGATTGGAAACATGCAGCCGCGAACGAGAACGGTCAGCGATATGATGGCTAGAAAATAAGGCATTCCCCAACCAAAAAACGTGTCCAGCAGAAAGTGCATGCCGCGAGCGACAAATCCAAACATGCCGTAATTTAATACGGTGCTGGCTTCCATGGGAGCCGGGTCCAGCAGTTCACGACGCTTTGGACCGACGAAGAATGCAAACTTGTGTGTAACAGAATCTCCCTCACCCTTCGCTTTCAATGCCACAGGGTTGGATGCCATACGAACACTGACATCGGACATTCGCGGTTCAACGGGATCAGGCGTGATCAGAACGGGAAACGTGCGTTCAATCCATTTCGTCGATACGTCTGTGCGGACTTCTTCCGGACGATCGTCCAGCGGAGCGATCAATGCGGCGAAGAACTGAACATCGACACCCGTGTATCGAAATGGCGAAGTCCATTCTTTGTCTTCACGCAGACGATCGAACAGTTCTTTTGGTGACAGAGAATGTTCTTCTTCCTCCTGGATTGTGTCGGCGAATTTCTTGACAGCACCAGCGGCAGTCGTGACGCCTTTGGTCCCGTCCATGAATTCGATCTGAATGTCACGGTACTTGGATGTATGTTCCTCGTTCTCCAGCAACACGCCGACAGGCCCCTGAATTTCGTATTCGACGGTTGTTGGTTTATCCGACAGGTTGGTCATTTCGATCGCGACCTGCAGCGTATAAAACGATGCATTTTCGCGCCAGGCTGTTTCGAGTTCATTGCCGGTGAGTTCAAGGCGTGGCAATGTGTATGTCTTGCGAACAATCAACGATTGATCGGGGGCCTGATATTCGAATGTCGCAGACGAACCTTTTTCGTTTTGCTCAGTACCAGCCAGCTTCCAATGGACGGTTTCGAGTGTCTGGCCGTTCTTTTGCAATTGCTGATCGATGAGTGCAAACGCGGTTGAGAACGTGCGGTCCGACGTTGGGTTGTTTCCTACGATTCGGGCCTGTCGTGTTTCGTCTTTCAGATCGCGAAATTGTGGTGAAGTGAGTCTTACGCTTTCGATCGCGGCACCGACGGATGTCAAATCAACAGCCAATGCGTAGCCACTGGCCGGATCGACAGAACCCAGCGTTAATGCTTCGCTTTGATAATCCGGGATCTTGATTTCAGCGGCTGGTGTGACAGGAGCGTTGGGGTCAACGGGCGTGTTGGGGTCAGCCGCTTCTGCTTGCACAACCTTTTGCGGATCGGCTGCAGGATTCACTGCCTGAGCCTCAGCAGCCTTTGGTTTCTTCTTTTCCTGCGGAAAGAACTTCGGCCCGATGAACTGACTCCAGAGAATCATGAACAGCAGCGACGTCATCAGGAAGGTAAAAAGGCGACGGTTTTCCATAGAATCCAGCCACAAAGCAAGCGTGGTCGCTGTAAAGACTTTAGCCTTGGCGTCGCGATGCCATGCCATCCGACACATCCGCAGGCCACATTGAAGGCGGGCAGGATACCCGAACAGCACGCAGACGTGTATTCTCGGGTCTTTAGAACCGCGTTTTCCCTAGAGTTTTCTGCAATCCGGAAGCTGTCAGCCTAAACGCGGAAACGGAAGGTTTCGCAGACGTAACGCCACAGCCAATGGGCCGCCGTGCGATTTGATATGACAAATCGCCCATTCCCCCTCATTCCTGGCTTTAGCAGGTAGGCTTCCTGTTGATTTGCACCTGCAGCGAAATGCAATTCGGCAATTGCTCGATACGCTGTGCTCGCGAGTTGTTCCTGCCCCTGCTGATTGGCCTTTGTCGCCAATGGCCCGTGAAAACGAGTGGTCAGTGATTCCGGAGCCATGACTTCGCCCTTTGGAGAAATCAAGTGGACTCGAGTCAGGAATGTTATATCCGCCAGATGATCCAGCTTGATTTCCAGGGGCATTTCGTCCAGAAGATCATCGCGATCGCCTTGATCAATATACATCACAGCGTGAAGTTTTTCCGACGGAGCAATGCTGGCAATTTCCTGACCTGACTCCATCAGGCAACCGGCGTTTTCGGGATCGAGTGGCGTGCCTGTCCAGCGTCCGAGCTTCATCTTATCGACTTCATTGCGTGGCGGTTCGGGCACTCGCTTGGCGGCGATGAGCGTTCCGCTGGACGTTGCTCGCACGACACGCTGCAGATTCAGTCGAACAGTTTTCTTAATCTGCTGTTCCAATTCCAGGGCTTCAGCTACAGCAAGTCCTTCGCCGGCAGCATCTTCGATCGTGTTGTATTCACGAATGTCTTCCGTCCGAAAGACCCAATTACGAACATGTTGCAGCAGTTCATCATGCCGACGCATATCGTCAGGACTTTCCAGAATGACGATCACGTCGCCTGAAGTCACGATTTCGCCGTTGCGACGAATTCGAGTGTACTCTTCCGGGGTTGGCATGCCTTTCAGCAGATCGAGTTTTGACGGATCGATCATCAACTCATTTGGTTTTCCAGGTACAGTTTTCTCCACGGCGGACTTTCGAGCCCCCTCCTGGAACTTTAATAGTTCGTCGTGTTGCACCCGGTATTCATCAGGACTCATCACCGCGCCGTTGACCGGGGCTGGTACCATGACCACATTTTGTGGTTCAAGCAGACAAGGTGCTTCGTGGTACCACGGAATCGGTGTCGTGAAGGCGACATAAACAACGCCACCGAAGAGCAGCGATGAAATGGCAATCTTTGTTTTGCTCATGGGTTCCATCCGAGGAGTGGCGACAATTTGATAGATACTGCGGAACATACTGAATACGATCCCGGCCATGGAAAAAATCATGACCGAAATGCCGATGCTTTGCAGATCATAAGGCTTAAGCACGGTATACAGAAACATACTGATCGAAACCAGAATTACCCAGCGATAAAGCCACGCCGCGATCGCATACGTCACGAACCATGCACGACCGGTTTCCGGCATGAAAGGATCGGGCTTGGATTCAATCCCCAGACAGTACCATGAAAACGCTTCTTTCAAAAGTTTTTCTGACTTTTGCCGGAGGTTTGGGATCTCCAGAAAGTCGCTCATCATGTAGTAACCGTCGAATCGCATCAATGGATTCAGGTTAAAAATAACCGTCGTAATTGTGGTCACAAAGAAGGTGTTCAACGCGAGGTAATGCAGCATGCCAGCGTCTGTCAGCCACCAGATGTAGATAGCAACTCCGGACAGGATGATTTCGATATACATCCCGGCCGCACCGATAATGATTCGATGCCATTTATTCGGCATCATCCATGAATCCGTAACGTCGCAATACAGGCATGGACTGAAGACCAGCAACATCACGCCCATCTCATGACATTCGCTGCCATAATACACGCAACTCAGCCCGTGGCCAAATTCATGGATGATCTTGGCCAGGCCCAGCGTGACCCACAGGTACATCAGATTCGGCCAGCCGAAGAAGCTCTGGAATTCCGGTAGCTTGCCGCGAAATTCTTCCAGGTTTGCACCCAGAACCAGCCACGATGAAACGACAAATATCATGCAGATCGAGGCAATGAATGGATGAAACATCCAGCTTACGAATGGTTGCATTGCCCGCAGCGTTCGTTCCGGGTCCCAGCCCGGAAGGCGCAAAGAAAGCAAACTCATAAAGGTTTGCTTAATCTTTTCCTTTTGAGTCTTCTGGCGTTCGCGAACAACAGCCGCACCTTGACCTACGCGATTGCTGACGACCAACCCCTTCTTGTGGAGGTCGGTGATCAGTTGCTGGATATCGCTGAGCGTAATCTGCAATGTTGGAAATTCGAACTTCAAATCATCGCGAACTGCTTCCAGACTGCGGACACCATCCAGGAGTTCAAGGATTCGGTACTGCTCAATCTGCAGCCGATGGTATTTTAGCGCGATGGGGTCTTTGATGACCTGATAGCCAACGCCAAGATAGTCAATCTTGGCAACCACCAGATCTGCGCGTTTTCGTAATGGAATTGGTCGCTGGTTCGAGGCGACCGTGCTTCCGGAACTCATTAGTTGCGTTTCTGTGGGATGATGACGGCTTCAATCGGAAGACCCTGCTGCAGCAGATAGCGGCCGAATTTGTCTTTGCGATTCGGAACGTCAACCTGGACGCTCAGGTAGACCGTGTTCGCTTTCTTTTCAAGTGTCGGGTCGATGAAGCGAATGGTGCCAGTGAATACTTCGTCCTCCGGAGCCGTGGCCACAGGCTCCGGTGCAGAAGGCCCGCCCCGGCCAAACAACTCGTCTCCAGTCTTATCTTTTGCCGCCGGTTGTTCCTCAGTAAATGCCTTCGAATCGGGTCGCAGGGACTTGCCAGTTGTGTCGATGCGGATTTCTACAGGATCACCCACGAATACTTCACTGCGACGTTTATAGTCGATCTTCAAAACCGCACGAAGAACCGACATGTCGGTGATCGTCAATACCGGATCGCCGGGGCGAACACTCTGACCAGGCCAGCGATGGACTTTTGTGACCAAACCATCAAACGGTGCATGGACCTTGTATTGAGCCAACTGAGCCTGCTTAGTTTCAAGCGTCAGACCAAGAACTTCCTTGTCTTCCAGCGACTTAGCCAGTGAAGCTTCTGATTTCTGGACCTCCAGTGCTGTTTGACGCATTTCTGTAGGGCTAAAGGACTGGAACTCTTTGTTTGCCTCTTCTCGCTGTTGAAGGTCAACTTTTGCTTTATCTAGAGCAACCCTGGTAAACTCGATTTCCACGACCGAAGCAGCCTTCTTGCTTGCTTCAGCAACTTCCTTATTGATCAGATCATCGTTCACTTCGATAAGAAGGTCGCCTTCCTTCACATATTGCCCCTCTTCGTTCGGGCTGACATTGACCAGCCTGCCAGTGACTTCCGTAGAAATTGGCACCTGGCGAATCAGCTCCATGCGTGCTTCTTCCGCTTTTATCGAACTCTGTCCCTTAGCAACGCTGGGGCTTAAAAGCAGCAGGGCCAACGCTGCAATTGTGCAAACGGTTCGAATTCTGAGCAAAATTGGGGACATGATACGATCCTGACTGCAAACGAAAATAGCGACGGCAAGTCGCCCACAGAGTGACTATGACGACTTTCTGCCGTGATATCTAACGGAATCCGCATTTTTGCTCAATCCCGTTGTGGAAGAACAGTACTGAAGCGGGTTTTGATTTTTTTACAACCGTCTAATATACGCAGAAACTGGCCAGCTGAAAATACTGATCAAAGAATCAGATTCTTACTCAGTTCCATGCGAGCACGGTGTGCGCATCTTAACAGCGAGCAAACAACGTGAGCGACGAATTGGCAACGAGCGGGTAGACTCCTTTGGGTCAAGGGCTTTCAGCCCTTGTTAGGAACGATACTCGTTCTACAGTCTACAGTCGTGATTCCCCTGCCGGAGTTTTTGCTGACATGATTCGCCGAATCTACTTCATACAAACTTTCGCGGCTTTGGCTGCCACCTTGTTGTTTGCATCGATCACACCGATTTATGCAAACGATGCCGTCGATGCCAATCAGCCATACTCTGCTGCCAAGTCAAATCCGGTTGTTTGGGACGGAGAGTTGGTATTTGTAGTCACCGCCGCGTACAAGACGAAGATACTGCGGATCTGGGTGCCGATTCCACCAAGTGACACCGTTCAGGATGTTCGACTCTCTCAATTCGAAACATTTCCGATGGATGTCAAACCGCAAATCGGCACAGAATCGGTCTTTGGAAACACGTTCGCATATTTCGAATTCAAAGAACCACTTGGCGCGATAATGATCCGCCATCGACTAAACATCCAAACTCACGAATTGCATTGGAATCTGGATGCCGCAAAAGTACAAACACCTGCCAATTGGCCCGAAACATTCAAGCCGTATCTGAGCAGCGAACAACAGGCTGTGATGACAGACGCACGCTTCGAAAGTTTGCTGGGCGAAATTCTTCCTCAACGACGAAACCCATTGCAGGACATGGAAGCAGTAATGAATTTTGCTGACAAGAGTTTCACCTACAACCACAACAAGTCATCACTCAAGGCCAGTTCAATCCATGCGATGGAGAAGCGGACCGGCCATTGCAGCGACTATCACGGTTTCTGCGCCGCGATGGGTCGAGTGATGTCGTTGCCGACTCGCGTGACATACGGATTCAATCCGTTTCCAAAGCCATCACCTTCGCACTGCAAACTCGAAACATTCCTGCCGCCCTACGGCTGGGTCAGTTTCGATGTGTCCGAGACACAGAAGTTGACAAAAACAATCGGCGCGGACAAGGCCCTCAGTGAGGTTGACAAAGAACGCCTCGTCGAGTCAGCACACGATCGGTTGGTTGCAGGCTTTCGAGACAACAGCTGGATTCTGCAGACCAGAGGAACTGACTATGATTTGATTCCTCCTGCCGCCCAAAAAGTCGCTGTCGTTCGGACACTGCATGCGGAAGCCGATGGTGTGGCATTGCCTGATCCAGACCCTTCGAATTCAGATGAAACAAGATTTGCGTGGATGACGATGCATCGATTTACGCCCGACGTACCCGCACCATATCCGTTCAAAGATGGCACAAGCCTGTCAGTGAGGGACTGACGCATTGGACGGATACTTTTCGTAGGACGGGTCTCCAGACCCGTCCTTGTTCTTTCTGATCAGGAAATCTTCATGAGCTTTCTCAACGTCATTGTGTCATTCGTTTCAGTCCTTGCATCCTGCCTTTCTTTTGCCGCGCACGCTGCGACGGCCGCAGTCGACGAAGCGACATCAGAGACCCCGATATATCAGCATGGCGTTGTGGCTGCCGATCACTCCGCAGCCAGTGATGCCGGAGCCCGAATTCTTCGGGAAGGCGGCAACGTTGTCGATGCCGCAGTTGCCACGTCGTTCGCACTGTCCGTCGTTCGACCAGCCAGTTGCGGAATCGGTGGTGGAGGCTTCATGGTGATTTGGGATGCAAAGACACAGCGTTCTGTTGCTCTGGATTACCGCGAACGAGGCCCATCAAATGCTTCCGCCAGCGACTATGGCGATGCGGCTGACGCGGGAATAGCAGAACCAGTCAGCGTGCGCGGTGGCTTGGCTGTCGGTGTGCCAGGCAATGTCGCTGGCCTGTGTTACGCCGCAGAAAAATATGGCTCACTTCCGATCGCTCAGCTAGTCCAGCCCGCGATTGATTTGTGTCGCAACGGCGTTGCAATTGATGAGCACGACATCGAAGTGCAGGCGTCCACGCTGCAGAAACTTCGAACTCATAAAGACTATGATTCCCGCTTCGCGCTTTTGCTCAAAGGATATTTGAACAGTGGCGTAAAATGGAAACCTGGCGATCGATTTCATTCACCGCAACTGCCAGCACTGGAACGCATCGCCGCACATGGAGCCGCCGGGTTTTATCAAGGCGATGTTGCTTCCGCGATTTGCGCCACCGTGACAACCGAGTCAGGAAAGATGCAACTTGCCGACCTGCAATCGTATACTCCAACCGAACGCGACGGCCTGCAAGCCAGCTTTCATGGACAGCAACTGGTCTCCATGCCACCGCCATCCAGTGGAGGCATCGCATTGCTGGAAACTCTGCAATCACTGGAGGCATGGGAAAAAAAACAGAGTACTTCACTGAAATCGCTTGGTCACAATACGCCCGACTATATTCATGTGGTGACCGAAGCGATCAAGCACGCCTTCGCTGATCGAGCGGAATTTCTGGGAGACACCGACTTTGTTGAAGTTCCCGTCGCGAAGTTGCTCAACCCGCAATACGCCGCACAGATCGCCGACCACATTGATCTGCAGAAGACGAAGCCCATGAAAGACTACGGTCGTTTTTTTGCCAAAGACGACTCCGGCACCAGCCATTTTTCTGTGATCGATGAAGCAGGCAATGCCGTCGCCTGCACGGAAACCATCAACCTGACATTCGGCAGTTTTGTTGTCGTCCCGGAATTCGGCATTCTGCTCAACAATCAAATGGACGACTTCACCGCCAATCCTGGCAAACCGAATGCATTTGGCCTGATTCAAAGTGCAGCCAACGCCGTCGCTCCCGGCAAGAGACCTCTCAGCAGCATGACGCCAACCATCCTCATCAAAGACGGCAAAGCCACCTACGCCTGCGGCGCATCGGGAGGACCAAGAATCATCACTGCCACTTTGCAGAACATTCTCAATCACACTGTGTTTGAAATGCCCGCGCAGCAAGCCGTTTCGGTACCACGATTTCATCATCAATGGTCGCCCGATGAATTGCTGCTTGAACCGATGCTCTTTCAAACAGTCTCCTCGCCGCTGCAAGCCAGGGGCCACGCAGTCAAACGATCTTCGTCGCTGGCTGCCACTCAGGCTGCGGCGATGAAAGATCATCAACTTTTCGGTGGCAGCGATCCCAGAAAAAACGGTCGGCCAGCCGGGTATTGAAGTATTCGGACCAGTGTTTCAATCTGAACGCACATTGCTTGACGCAGAACCAAGAACGACTTTTCAGGCTATGGTGCCGCAGAGACTGCCGGGGCGGCGACTGCTAAGCCTTCTGAAAATGGCTTGCCGATCGGAAACTGCATCCGCTCCCCGGACGTTTCAATAATGACATCCTGGTCATGAACTTCAACGACACGACCACTGAGAGCAACGGTGTCGAAGTCGACTCCCAGCCCCACCTGAATCGTCCGGCTGGTGAGCTGTTCGGTGATCCAGACCTGAGGCACTCCATTGCTGAACGTGATCGCGCTGATAATCGTATGTTTCATCGGGTCCGTATTGTCGATGCCGATCCCGAAGATGTTGTCTTTGACAATGTCTTCATAGTGACTGAACTCCTTCGAGGCCAGCAGCGTGGACGGTGACGAATTGAGAGTGTCGCCCTTTCGTCCGACGAGTAAAATGGTGTCAATTCCCAGCGAAATATCAAACTGCCCGGTCGCACCAATCGGATTCAGAGTCATACTTGAAATCTGATGCAACTGGCCAGCGTTGGAAAACTGAAACAGGAAGGCATTGAATTCCGCCAGCGATCCTCGACAGCGGACACTGAAGGGCATACTTCGAAACAGCACTTTGTTGTCCTTCGCCTTGCGAGTGGATGGTGAGCCGGAGTCCACAGTGGCATTTCTTAATTTTGTTGTTCGAATCAGGGCCAGCAGCCAGCTGCGATAGACCGAACGAGTGACCTCAGGATCGGAAGGCAGAGACTGCTTCAGCCAGCTGTCAATCTGTTTGGCCGCGTTTCGAGTTTCCGCCAGGGTCGCTTCACGCTTTTTGATATCGGCCTGCAACTGTTCGGTTTTGCCGCGACGAAGCTGCAGAGGTCCCTGAATCATCGTGTTCAGAACCCAGTCACCCACCTGGACGACGGCAATGATCGCCAGAATCACCAACATTAACTGCTGTCGATTGGGTTTCATCGCGTCTTCCCCTTTACATCCGCCGGTGGACTGACGGGCACATACTGCGATGGTGATCGTTTTCGAATTGTCAGCGTCGCCTGAAATGTCGAGACGACGATGTTGCCTTCCTGCTGTTCACGTACGCCGGGAATGCGAATATCGTGATACTTGTCCCGGAGACTATTCTCCATCTGAGCGATGATTTCCGGCGACTTGCCAACACCTCGGAATGTCGCGATTGCTGTTCCTGGACCAGCGGAAGAAATGGTCAACTGCTGGATAGTCAGGTCAGGGAGAGAAGGAATTCGTTCTGTCAGATCTCGCAGCTCATCGGGCCAGCTGATGCGATTCTTTTCCCAGGCCGCAACGCTGGTCACGAGACTCCGTCGCGACTGGGTGTCTTTGACAATTTCATTTAGTTCATTGAGTCGTGTCACAAGGCGAGCGTTCTCATCGTCAATCTCGCGGAACTGTGACCAGACGTAGTAAAATCCTCCGCCGACAAGCAGAGAGACTGCCGTCAGGGCCGCCGCAATCTTCTTGATCGGGCTCGTCTTGTGCGGAGCGCGGCGAGGATTTGCGAAGTCAATCGCGGGGGCTACCGATGCCGCATCCTCAAACGCGGCGGCCAGCAGCGGGGCAAAACTTCCGGAGTTCACGATATCCGCAAATGGCAATGACGGATCAGGATCAGCCAGCACCGAGATGGGCCTGACGACGGCCGCGACGACTTGAAAATGTTCCGACAACACATCATCAAGTCCCGTCGTTTGCTCTTCATTGCCAACGATGACAACATGTGCAATCTTTGCCGGATATGCCAACTGCGCACCGGCCGAAATGAGTGTCCGTTGCGTCTCCGACCGAAGATAGCGATTTATTTCGAACTGCGGCACATCGGCGGCAAGTCGAATCGTTCGCGACAGCAACGGGAGACTACCGGCCGACAACAGCACCTCCGCAACGTCATCTCCGCGGCTGATGATCAATGCGGCTGAATCGGAATCCCCGCTGGCCTGTTGTTCAATGCGAAGCAATTCCGGAACGAAGGAGCGCAATGGATGAGTACTGACGAGCACTCCATGTGACTTGCAGCCTGACTGAGCCATGAGCTGCCGAACGAGAACCAGATCTTCCGCGACCAGCGCCATTGCGCTGATGTTACGAGTGCCATCCGGGCGGGTTGGATAGGCGATGAAATCAATCGGCGTCTGATCAGTGGCTCCGGGGATGTCACGCACGGCCATGTTTTGAACGAGGGCCGGAAGCTCGGATTCACTGGCAGGCGGGACCGCGAACGTGGCCGAGTCTACTGAGCCTCGATTCATCAGGATGAGCAGTTTGGATTTTTCAGCCTTGAGTCGACCTACAAGTTGCTGAACCTCACTGACAATTGCCGTATTGAGTTCTTCCTCGGCGGGCAGTTCTTCTTGTCCCGCGTCCAATACGCGCAGTCGCCCCTGACGATCCGCGTCCGTGTGCACGTATCGCAGTGTGCGAGCATTCCAGTTGATGACGAGAAGACGTGGCATAGGGGTAAGTGTTTTTATGGAGGAATACTGACCAGGATGTTCAACGGCAAGCCGCAGGCGACTGCAATGGTG
>Ga0105046_10007677_pt1 | contig 16962 bp, 15 predicted proteins | sample MAT03_FD_78385 | JGI IMG/M metagenome (GOLD analysis project Ga0105046, IMG submission 78385) | Freshwater microbial communities from Lake Fryxell liftoff mats and glacier meltwater in Antarctica - MAT-03 (megahit assembly) | ecosystem: Environmental > Aquatic > Freshwater > Ice > Liftoff...
CGGGACTGTGGGGCTGGGGCCCGGATTCTCCGCCGATCGGCCCGACGGTGCATCCCGCACAATTCTCCGCCATGCCCTTGCCCGCCCGGCCCGACCGCCCGCCCGCTGGCCCGCCGCATGCCCGCCGGCATGCGCCGTGGCCAGCGCTGCTGGCCGTCCTGCTGCTGGCACTGCTCACGCCGCTGGCGGGCAGCGCCTGGGCCGCACCGGTGCAGTGGCTCACCCAGGCCAGCATGCTGCCGCTGCAGCCTGGCCAGGCTGCCGACTGGAGCCGCAGCCGGCCGGTGCAGCTGCCAGATGACTGGGCCACCAGCCGGCCGGCGCAGCAGGGCGTGGTGGCTTACCGCCTGGCCCTGCCAGCGCCTGTGCCAGCGGCCGTCCACGGTGCGGGCGACAGCACGCTGTACGGCCTGTCGATCGAACGCGCCTGCAGCGTGGTGGCAGTGTGGCTGAACGGCCAGATGATCCATGAAGGTGGCCGCTTCGACGAGCCGGTGTCGCGCCACTGCCACCGGCCGCAGCTGGTCGCCGTGCCGGCCGCGCTGCTGCGGCCCGAAGGCAATGTGCTGGAGCTGCGCATCCGCGGCTATGCACTGGCCGAGGTGAGTTCGCGCCAGCGCGCCGGCGGGCTGTCGGCGGTGGAATTCGGCCGCTACGAGACGGTGGCAGCCCGCCATGCGCGCCAGCTGCTGTTCGCCATCCGCCTGCCCGAGGTGATGAGCGGCGCCCTGCTGCTGATGGGCAGCTTCATGTTCGTGCTGGGCTGGTTCAACCGCGCGCAGAGCTACCTGGCCTACTTCGGCGCGCTGATGGTGGGCTGGTCGCTGCTGCTGGCGCGGCTGTGGGCGGGCGACCTGCCGGTGGGCAACCGCAGCGCCGAGCTGGCACTGGCTGCGCTGATGGCCTTCATCACACTGGCGACGGTGCAGTTCCTCATGCGCTATGCCGGTCACCGGCTGCGCTGGCTGGATGTGGCGCTGCCGGCGCAATGCCTGCTGATGCCGGCCACACTGCTGGCGCTCGGGCCGCAGCGGCTGTACCTGGCATCGGGTGCCTGGTACATCGCCCTGTCGGCGCAGGTGCTGGCCGCCGCTGTGCTCTACCTGCTGCAGGCAAGACGCCAGCGCAGCCGCCAGCTGTGGCCCATGGCCACGCTGCTGGGCGTGGTGGCGCTGTCGCTGGTGGTGGAGCTGATCGCACAGGGCTGGCGGCTGCACAGCCAGGTGCTGCATGTGGCGCAGCTGCTGCCGGCACTGGGCTTCCTGGCGCTGGGCCTGCGCCTGGTGCAGCAATATGGCCGCGCCTTGCAGACGGCAGAGCAGACCCGCGCCGAGCTGGAGGTGCGCATCCGCGAGGCCACGGCGCAGATCGAGCGCAACTTTGCGCAGCTCTCCGAGCTGAAGGTCGAGCAGGTGACCGAGCGTGAGCGCAAGCGCATCGCCGCCGACCTGCACGACGACCTGGGCGCCAAGCTGCTGACCATCGTGCACACCAGCGACAGCGAGCGCATCAGCACGCTGGCGCGCGAGGCGCTGGAGGAGATGCGCCTGTCGGTGCGCGGCCTCACCGGCAAGCCGGTCAAGCTGATCGATGCACTGGGCGACTGGCGTGCCGAGGTGGTCTCGCGGCTGCAGCAGTCGGGCGTGCAGAGCGAATGGAGCGCGCCCTCGGACGACGAGGTGCCGCAGACGCTGTCCTCACGCGCCTATGTGCAGACCACCCGCATCCTGCGCGAGGCGGTGAGCAACATCATCAAGCACAGCGGTGCGTCGCAATGCACGGTGCGCTGCACCATCGACAACGGCGACTTCCAGCTGGTGGTGCAAGACAACGGCAAGGGCATTCCCACCGAGCTGGACGGCCGGCTCGACAAGGGCCACGGCATGGCCAGCATGAAGGGCCGGGCCAAGCAGTTGCAGGGCCAGTGCCTGGTGGAGTCGGGCCCAGGCTATGGAACCGTGATACGCCTCACGTTGCCGCTCGAACAGCACACGATGGCGCGGTAGCCCGCTGCTAGCATCCTCCGAGTGCGGCGCTGGGCCGCTTTGGACCGCCCGCCTATGAACAACATCCTGCTGCTCGAAGACCTGCCGGAGATCCGCGCCTGGCTCAAGAGCCTGGTGATGCAGGTGTTCCCGCATGCCCGCATCACCGAGTGCTCGCGGGTGCAGGACGCGCTGTTGCAGGTGCAGAGCCTGCGCTTCGACCTGGCGCTGTGCGACCTGGGCCTGCCCGACGGCAGCGGCACCGACGTGGTGGCCAAGCTGCGCGACGTGCAGCCCGAGGCGCAGTGCGTGGTGGTCACCATCCACGACGACGACGAGCATCTGTTCCCGGCGCTGCAGGCCGGTGCCTACGGCTACATCCTGAAAGAGCAGTCGCGCGAGCTGATCACCGAGCAGCTGCAGCGCATCAGCCAGGGTGAGCCGCCGCTGTCGCCGTCGATCGCCCGCAAGGTCATCAAGTACTTCGCCAACCAGAACCTGCCGCAGGCCAATGCGATGCCGGCGGTGGCGCTGACCGAGCGTGAAAGCGAAGTGCTGCTGCGCGTGGCCAAGGGCTTCACCTTGCCCGAGATCGGCGTGCAGCTGGGCCTGTCGCGCCACACCATCGCCGACTACGTCAAGCAGATCTACCGCAAGCTCAACGTGAGCTCGCGCGCCGAAGCAGCGCTGGAAGCGCAACGCCTGGGTCTGTTCCGTCGCTGACCGGCCGAGGCGCCACAATCGGCGCCCATGATCGGACGGCTCACAGGCGTGCTGGCGGAGAAGGCTCCGCCCCAGGTGCTCATCGACGCCAACGGCGTCGGCTACGAGGTCGATGTGCCGATGAGCAGCTTCTACAACCTGCCGGCGCTGGGCGAGCGGGTGACACTGCTGACGCACTTCGTGGTGCGCGAAGACGCGCAGCAGCTGTTCGGCTTTCTCACTGCGGCCGAGCGCGGCACCTTCCGCCAGCTCATCAAGATCTCCGGCATCGGCCCGCGCATGGCGCTGGGCGTGCTGTCGGGCTTGAGCGTGGCCGAGCTGACGCAGGCGGTGGCACAGCAGCAGGCCGCGCGCCTGGTCAAGGTGCCCGGCATCGGCAAGAAGACCGCCGAGCGCCTGCTGCTGGAATTGAAGGGCAAGCTGGCGCCCGATCTGGGCCTGCCCGGCATGGCGATCTTCAGCGACGCCCAGGCCGACATCGTGCAGGCCCTGATCGCCCTGGGCTACAGCGAGAAGGACGCCGCCGCCGCGCTGAAGCTGCTGCCGCCCGACGTCGGCGTGGGCGAGGGCATCAAGCTGGCCATGCGCGCACTGTCGAAGTAGCGCGCACTGCGCCGGGCCGCCCGGATCGGTGGACAATCACTGGATGGGCATCCAGACCGACGACTTTGCAGCGCCACCGGCCGGGCCCCGGGTGGTCAGCGCGGCGCGCCAATCGCCGCAGGAAGAGGCGCAGGAGCGCGCCCTGCGCCCCAAGCGGCTGGCCGACTACATCGGCCAGGCCAAGGCGCGGGAGCAGCTGGAAATCTTCATCGGCGCGGCGCGCAAGCGCGAGGAGGCACTCGACCATGTGCTGCTGTTCGGCCCGCCCGGGCTGGGCAAGACCACGCTCTCCCACATCATCGCCGCCGAGCTGGGCGTGAACCTGCGCCAGACCAGCGGCCCGGTGCTCGAGAAGCCGAAAGACCTGGCCGCGCTGCTGACCAATCTCGAAAAGAACGATGTGCTGTTCATCGACGAGATCCACCGCCTGAGCCCGGTGGTCGAAGAGATTCTCTACCCCGCGCTGGAGGACTACCAGATCGACATCATGATCGGCGAGGGGCCGGCGGCGCGCAGCATCAAGCTCGACCTGCAGCCCTTCACCCTGGTGGGCGCCACCACCCGCGCCGGCATGCTGACCAACCCGCTGCGCGACCGCTTCGGCATCGTGGCGCGGCTGGAGTTCTACACCCCGGCCGAGCTGGGCACCATCGTGCACCGCTCGGCCGGCCTGCTGAAGGTGCCCATCCAGGCCGAAGGCGCCTTCGAGATCGCCCGCCGCTCACGCGGCACGCCGCGCATCGCCAACCGCCTGCTGCGCCGGGTGCGTGACTATGCCGAGGTCAAGGCCGACGGCGTGATCACCCGCCAGATCGCCGACCTGGCGCTGCAGATGCTGGATGTCGACCCCGAGGGCTTCGACCTGATGGACCGCAAGCTGCTGGAGGCGGTGGTGCACCGCTTCGACGGCGGCCCGGTCGGCCTCGACAACGTCGCCGCGGCCATCGGCGAAGAGGCCGGCACCATCGAGGACGTGATCGAGCCCTACCTGATCATGCAGGGCTTCCTGCAGCGCACGCCGCGCGGGCGCATCGCCACGCTGGCGGCCTACCGCCACCTGGGTGTGGCGCCGCCCCAGGCGGCTGGCGGCCTGTTCGGGCAATGACCAGCCGCTGGCGGCCTGTTCGGCGGGTGACCTGCAGGCCTGCTACTGCCAGCACTTCACCGCGCTGAGGCTGGCGTCGGTGCTGACGGTCTGATCACCCAGCTGGTTGTAGAAGAAGCTGGCGCAGGCGTCGCCGACCTGGCTGCCGCGTGGCGTGGCCTTGACGGTGAAGCCGTCCAGGCTCTGCACCGTGATCGACAGGTCGTAGTAACCGCCGCTCGTCAGGTTCGGGTACAGGCCGGTGCTGCCCAGCGCGGCGCCCGCGTAGGTGCCGCGCTCGGTGTAGAAGCGCTCCATCCGCTGCGACAGCTCCAGCAGGGATTGCTTGGCGTCGGTGCGGCGGCCCTTGGCCACCTGCTGCTGGTAGCTGGGGTAGGCCAGCGCCGAGAGCAGACCGACCACCACCAGGGCGATCATCATCTCCACCAGCGTGAAGCCACGGTTGCGCAAGCGGTTCATGGTCATCCGTCGATGTAGATCAGCACGATGCGCCGGGCGGGCGCGGGGGCAGCGGCCGATGCGGCGGCAGCGGGCAGCGCCGGCTCGAGCGCCAGGCGCACCGGCTGGCCGGCACGCAGGCTGCGCGGGCCCAGCACCTGGCCGCCGCTGCCCAGCACGCGCAGTTGCTCGGCATGCAGCGGTACCCGCTGGCCGCGCACGGTGACGCTGCCGGCCGCGAGGTCCACCGCCTCCAGGCGGGCGGCCACCAGGTCGAGCGTGGCCGCCGAGGCGCCGGCAGCGGGTGTGGCCTCCACCAGGCGGCGGCCCTGCTCGGCGGTGCCACCGGGGCCGGCCACGGCCACCGCACCGGCGGTGCCTGGCAGCGCAGCCAGCGCAACCAGTGCAGCCAGCGCGACCAGTGCTGCCCGTGCGATCGGCAGTGGGCCGGCGGCCCGTGCGGCAGGATGTGCGTGCGTCATTGCAGTTGCTCCCAGGACGCCCGGCGCGACGGCACGCGGCCGCAGGAGCCGCCCACGCGCACGATCGTGCCTTCGGATGTGTTGATCAGCTTGTACTCGGCGCAGGGCACGGCCGGGCTGCCGGGCGGCGGCGGCGGCTTGCGCACGATGGTCGCGGCCGACGGCACGGCACCCACCCGCACGCCCGACGGCACGCTGCCGTCGATGTAGTCGGCGTTGTTGACCAGGTTGTCGTCGTTGAGGTCCAGCGCCGCAGCGCGGTTGCCGGTGAACACGTCCACCTCCATGATCCAGCCGTCGCCGCCGAACGAGCAGACGGCCGTGCTGGGGATCAGCGTGGAGATGACCAGACGGCCGTTGCGCACCGTGGCCTCGGTCACCACCCGCTCGCCGCTGGTGGGCAGCGACAGGCGCCAGCCCTTCTTGCCGGCCTGGTAGTCGGTGAGGCTGAGCATGTTGTCGCCCGCCAGCAGCACATCGGCCGGCTTGCCCACGGCAAAGGTGCTGAGCCGATAGGTCTTGCCGTTGGCGGCCGTGGCGGTGCGCACCACGCTCTGCAGCTGCAGGTCGGCCAGGGCCACCTCGCTGCCGTTGTCCCAGATGCCGTACATCGCCTGCGTGCTGCCGGCGGCGTTGTCGCCGACGTCCACATAGCGCCCGCTGCCCACCGTGACCATGTAGCCACCCTTGGGGTGGCGGGTGACATCGGGCCGGGCGGTGATGGCCTGGCCGCTGGGGGCCGTGAACAAGGGCCTGGGCGTGGCCGTGGTGCCATAGGCCACCTTCCAGGCGGCGGGGCTGGTGCTGCTGACGTCGAAGGCCCACAGGTTGCCCGCCAGGTCGCCGGCATAGACCGTGTCGGCCACGCCGTTGTCATTGCTGGAGACCACCGTCACCGCCGACAGGCCGTTGGGTGCCGCGTTGCTGCCGGATTTGGTGTCGATGCGGCTGATGGCGCCGCTCTCCAGGTCCACCAGCAACAACACGGCACGGCCGTTGGTGCTGTTATAGCCGTTGCCGACGATGGCGCGCCAGCGGCCGTCGCGCATCTTGGTCAGGATCGGGCGGCCGAAGATGTGGCCCACGTCGGCATCCTCGCTGCCGATCTCCCAGCGCACCACCTGGCCGGCGCGGGCTTCGGTGAAGTTGGCGGGGCTGGTGATGTCCAGCGCATACAGGCCGGGCGCGCCGGCGTTCATGCCGGCCACCAGCATCGTCTTCCAGCCGCCGCCCAGGTGCACGTCGCCCACCGACGGCGAGCCGTCCACGGTGAACAGGTGCACATACGGGTTGGTGGTCAGCGCGGACAGCCGGTTGCGCACCGCCCAGGGCACGTAGGCGAACAACTCGTTGCCGCTGCTGGCGTCGAAGGCGTGCAGCATGCCGTCATTGGCGCCGACGAAGATGGCCGGCGCCTGGCCCGCACGGCCGGCGGCATAGGTGGAATAGCGGGTCGATTCCATGGTGTCGCGGTACTCGCCGGTCGGCCCGCCCACGTACACCGGCGCCGAGTTGACGATGTCGCCCAGCACCGACACCGCCCGGTTGCGGAACACCGGCGCACTGCAGCTGCTGCAGTTGCGCTCCTCGCGCGCCGTGTTGCCACGCAGGAATTCCAGCCGCTGCGCTCCGAAGTTATCGACCGTGCCGCTGCCGTTCCGGTTCAATGCGGCCACCAGACCGGCGTCGATCTCGCCGGCCGCCGGCGCGGCGGGGTTGGCCGGCCAGCGCAAGGGCACGCCGCGGCTGCCCAGCGCCGCCGAGGGCTTGTAGGTGAGGATCTGCCGGCCGGTGCTCCAGTGCTGCTGGTTCAGGCGCTGGGCCGCGTCCCAGTCGGCGGTGTTGCCGGGGTCGCCGGTGGAGCCCACCGGAAAGGCCAGCAGCTGGCCGGCCCAGTCGGCGCTGCTGAAGCGGCCCTGGAACACCTTGGTGCCGTTGCTCAGCGAGCCCGAGTTCAGCGACACCGACGACGCCGCCGCAGTGCGCGAGATGATGTCGATGCTGATGTTGCGGAAGGCATCGGTCAGCGCGGCAGCATTGCTGGCCAGGTAGGCGCTGCTGGTGCCGCCCAGCTCGGCCATGCGGTTGAGCGTGGCCACCGAGCTGGCATTGGCCACCGAATCGCCCAGCCCGATGACATAGGTCTCCACGTCGTAGTTGGTGCCAGCCAGCGTGGTGCTGCGCAGCGCGGTGACGCGGGTGAAGACGTCGCTGGACGCGGCGCCGAAGGTCCAGGTGCCGGTGCCGGCGTTGAATGTGTTGGCGGATTCGGCCAGCGTGTACATGCTGCCGTTGGTCCTGCCGGTGGGGTTGCCGTCGGTGGCCAGCAGCACGAAGTTCTTCTGGCAGCTCTGGCTGATCGGCGAAGGCCTGCCGTTGATGGCATTGGCGAAGTAGTCGCGCGCAGTGCCCAGCGCACCGGCCAGTGGCGTGTAGACCGCCGCGTTCTTCAGCTCCCCGGTGGCGTTGTTGTTGGTCTCGGTGGCCAGCAGGTTGACCAGCGCGGTGAACTGCGCGGCTGAATCAGCCGCCACCGGCTGGTTGATGACGCCCGCGCCGGTGATGTCGCCGTAGTAGCCCCAGGCCCGGTTCAGCCAGAACATGCGGCTGTTGGGCGGCGTGGCCGGCAGGTAGCCGGCATCGGTGGGCGTGAAGTTCCAGGTGCCCAGGCTGCCGGAGAAGTCGGCCATGGTCCAGCCGGTGCCGACGAGGTGGTTGTTGTAGACCCGGTAGCTGGTGCTGTTGTTGACGCCGATGCCCCACAGCTGGTTGCCGAAGTTGCCGGCGTAGAGCACGTCGTTGATGGCCGGGTCGTCGCCGCTGAAGCGGTAGGTGATGAAGTTGAAGCCGTTGTCGGGCTGCGGGTTGGCCACGCAGCGCAGGCCGCCATTGCCCAGCGAGACGCCGGCCACGCAGTCGTTGGTGAAGCGCACCTCGGTGTCGCTGCCGAAGTAGTAGGCATAGGTGGTGTAGACGCTCGAGTTGCGCAGCGCGAAGCTGCCCAGCCCCCAGTTGAATGCGCTGCGGTAGGACGTGATGGTGTTGCGCAGCACCGAGCGGGCGATGTTGCCGCGCGTGGCGGGGTCGTTGCCGGCGATCAGCCTGCCGGCCATGGTGCCGTCCATCGACTGCGAGTTGTCGTAGACCACCAGCACGTTGGGCCTGACGGTGGTGCCCAGGAACAGCGGCGCCTGCGCCAGGTTCAGCGCCTGCGCCAGCACCTGGGGTGAAGCCAGCAGCGCGGCGGCGCCGGCTGCTGCAACCATGGCGCCGTGCAGCGCCACCTTGGACATGGCTTGTTTCATTGCTTGACGTAGACCGATTGAAGCATCACGACCGTGGAGGCCCGGATCCCGGACGCCCGCACCGTGATGCGGTAGGCCCGGGCGCGTGGCGCGGGTGTGGAGCCGCCGCCGATGGCCGCGCTCTCGCCCGGCATGGGCGGCAGCACGGGCAGGTTCTCGATGAAATAGCGCGGCTGTGCCGCCAGCGCCACGTTGTCGGGCCCCAGCAGCGACGGCGAGCCGGTGCGGCTGCCGTAGGCACGGGTGGTGTCCCAGTCGATGCCCTGCCACATCGGCGCGGACACCGGGTTGTCGGTGGAGTCCGATGGCGAGATGCACAGGCCGCTGGCGCAGCCCACCGCAAAGCCGCTGGAGGCGCTGACGTTGAGCTCGATGTCGATCTCCGCGTCGCGGACCGCCGCCTCGGCCGCCTGCAGCGCCACCTGCCGGTCGCGGGCGTTGCCGACCATCCGCTCCTGGATGATGCTGCTGTTCATCGCGCCCAGTGCCAGCATGGCCAGCGCCACCATCATCAGCAGGATGACGATCAGCGAGAAGCCGGCCGCAGGCCTGCCCCGCAGCGGGCGGCCCGACCAGGTGAACGCCGCAGATGCGGCTTGGCCGGGCTGCTGGCGTTGCCCGCTCGAGGGGGAGCGCCGCAGGCGCTTCGGAGGCGGATGGCTCATGGCACAGCGTTGCGCAACGAGACCAGGGTGGAGACCACGGTGCGCAGCTTCCTGTCGGTGGGTGTGATGGTCGCGCCGGCGAACACATAGGGCTGCACTGCGGTGGACGGGCTGTCACCGGCGCCCACCAGCACCAGCTCCACCCGGGCGCTGACCACCTGGGCCCAGTTGGTGACCTGGCCGGCATGGAAGAAGCGGTTGGCCGACAGGTTGCCTGCGCCGTCCAGGCCGTCGTTGTCCACGCCATAGGTCACGGCCATGCGCTCCACGCCGGTCACCAGTTCGCTGGTCTGCGTCTCGCCGTCGTAGGTGGGGCTGACATACAGCCACAGCGCGGTCTCGCCGCTGCGGCGCGCGCTGTCGGCCAGGTAGTAGATGCGGCTCTGCATGCGCCAGACCCGCGCGTCGTTCGAGTAGGTGCGCGCCAGGTTGCCGGTGGACACACCGGGCACCACGCCGGCGGCGCCCGACACATGCTGGATGGAGCCGGCCGCACCCGCGCCCAGGTTGGTGACCTGCAGCATCGACGCGCCGGCGCAGTCGGCCACCATCACCAGGTCGCCGCGCACGAAGTTGGCGGTGGGGGTGATGCCCAGCGCGGCGGCCCGGGTGGCCATGTCGGCCACCAGCGCCCAGGCCACGCCGACCGGGCGGCGCACCAGCAGGATGTCGCCGTCCACCGCCGCGCCCAGGGTGTCGGCCGGCGTGGTGAGCGCCGGCGCCCAGCCGCCACCGCCGTTGCGCGCGCCCCAGATCGGATCGCCGAAGTTGTAGAGCAGCGCCGTCGGCGTCACCAGGGTGTTGTCCACCTGGCCGATGGTCAGTGGCGCCGCGCTGTTGCCGGTGGGCATCACCGGCATGCAGCCGCGAAAGCCCGACATGCGCAGGTCGTTGGCGATGGTGTCCATCGCGAAGCGGCCGTTCTCCTGCAGGCGCGAGCCCGACTCCTGCGCCACGAAGGTGTTGCGGCTGCCCAGGTACATCGTGCCCATCACCGCCACCAGGAACAGGCCGATGGCCAGGCCGACCATCAGCTCGACCAGGGTCATGCCGTGCCGGGCCGGCTGGCGGGTCATGGCCGCACCCCCAGCACCAGGCGCGATGCCACGCCGCGCTCGGTCCAGAACACCTTGACGGTCAGCATGGCGCCGGCGCCGTCGCAGCCGCTGGCCTGGGCGCTGCCGTCGTCGGGCGTGGCGTCACGGCAGACCACCCCGCTGCCACCTGGCAGCTCGTTGGCCAGCGTGGCATTCCACTGCGCATGGTCCAGCACCGCCATGCGCGCCGGCGAGCAGTCGGCAGCCGCGCCGCAGTCGGTCACCACCTGCGGCGCGCTCAGCGCGTTGTAGGCGCCGGCCACTGCGCCGGTGCGGTTGGCCCGCACGCGGTCGGACATCTCGTAGGCCAGGTTGCCGGCCTTGCTGCGCCACATCGAACTGCTGGACGCCGACAGCCCCTTGATCTGCAGCGCCGCATAGCCCAGCGCGCCGATGGACAGCAGCACGATGGCGATCATCGCCTCCATCAGTGCGATGCCGCGCGGCCGCGCACGGCGGCTGTGCTGCGGGCGCTGGCTGGCTGTGGTCGGGCGCGGTGTCATGGCGTGCAGGTGTTGATGCTGGCCACGTCGGTGGCGCCGCTGGGCGTCACGGTGACGGTGAAGCCGCGGGTGCCACCGCTGGCGCGGCACAGGGTGTAGACCTGGGCGGCCGTGCCCACCAGCGCGCCGGTGGCGCGGAAGGACACCGCCGGCGTGCCGCCGAGCTTGATCTTCTCGAGCGCGACGACGTTCTTGCGCACCCGGGTCTCGCTGCTGGCGACCACGCCGCTGCCGTCGTCGTCCACCGCGATCTCCCAGCCGTTGGCGAACTCATTGCCGGTGGGCCCGCTGCCCAGCGCCTGCAGCACCACCACCCGGCCACGCTTGGCCGCCTCGGTGCGCGCCAGCGCCACCGCAGCGGCGAAGTTCGACCGGGTGGCCGCCAGCTGGTTGTTGGCGGTGAATTCCTGCATCGACGGCACCGCCACGGCCAGCAGCACCACCAGCACCGCCAGGGTGATCATCAGCTCGACCAGGGTGAAACCCAGCCGCCGCAGGGCGGGCAGTGGGCGGAGCAAGGGCAGGTTGTGCATTGAGGACCTCGACAACGTTGTTATCGGCAGCCCTGCGCAGCAACCTGAGGCCCCAGGCGGTAACGGATTGCGTCAAGTGTGCGGACTTGCATGCGCCCCGCAGCGCCCGCCGGCAGTCCCGGCTGCGCCTGACGCGAAGCGGCAGGTCTGGGGGCGCTCTCAGGCCGCGATGTCGTCGGCCGCCAGGCCGTCGAGGTGGGCGCTGTCGTTCCAGCCCACCAGGGCCAGGCCCTGGGGCGTGTGCAGCAGCCGGTTGATGCCGGCGTTGCCCAGCGGCCAGCTGCGCGGCCGGTCCAGCGCCACATGGGTGGCGGCGCGGTATAGCATGTCGAGCACACCGCCATGGCAGACCAGCGCGGTGGCCTGGCCGGCGGCCGCTGCGGCCAGGCGGTCGACCGTGGCCAGGCAGCGCGCCTGGAAGTCGATCAGGCTCTCGCCGCCCTCCGGGGCGAAGCCCGGGTCGCGTTCGCGCAGGCGGCGCGCCTGGGCGGGCCACTGCGCCTCGATCTCGGCATGCGTCAGGCCCTCCAGCATGCCGAAGCAGCGTTCGCGCAGGCCGGGCTCGGGCTGCAGCGGCAGACCCAGCGCGCCGGCCAGGGCGGTGCCGGTCTGCCAGGCGCGCTGCAGATCACTGGCCACCACCGCCGCCAGGCCCTCGTCGGCCAATGCGCCGGCCAGCGCTGCCGCCTGGCGCCGGCCCAGCGGGTTCAGCGGGATGTCCTGGTGGCCCTGCAGCCGGCCGGCGGCATTCCAGGCCGTCTCGCCGTGGCGGATGACGACCAGGCGGGTGGCCTGCATCAGACCGCCCGCATCAGCGCGCCAGCAACCGGCGGTTCAACGTGTAGGTGCCCGACAGCGTGGCCGCCCCCAGCACATGGCCGGCCAGCGCCTCGCGCACCTGGGCGCCGTTGAAAGCGCCCTCGACCGGCAGGCGCGGCAGGTCCAGCGCGTACAGCGCAAACACGTAGTGGTGCACCAGCGAATCATTGAACGGCGGAAACGGCCCGTCGTAGCCGAAATAGCGGCCGGCGTGGTCCCGGTCGCCGGCAAACCAGCCGGTGTAGTCGTTCAGGCCCTGGCGCGCCGGCCCGTCGGTGGCCGGGCCGGGCTTGCCGCGCGGGGTGAAGCCGCGGCTCCACTGGCCGCTGGCCAGCCTGTTCACCGTGGGCGGCAGGTCGATCAGCAGCCAGTGGAAGAAATCCATCCGCGGCAGGTCGACCGGCACCTCGCGGTCGGCCCGGTTGACGTCGTCGGCACGGCTGGGCACGTCGAAGTCGTGGCAGACCAGCACCAGCGAGCGGGTGCCCGCAGGCAGGTCGCCCCAGCCCAGCGGCGGGCTGAGGTTGTCGGAGAAGGCCACGCCGGTGTCAGTGAGGCGGCCGGCCGCGAAGCGCGGCGGAATCGGCTCGCCATTGCTCCAGGCATCGCTCCAGATCTTCATGGGCTGCGTTCCCGGAAGATCGGCTAGACGCCCCAGGTGACCGGCACTGCGGCGGCGGCGGCACGCTTGAGCATGTCCAGCATCGGCCACAGCCGCTGGCGCAGGGCCACACCCTCACGCGCGGCCAGGCGCTCGCCACGGTCGGCGGCCTCGCGTTCGGCCTCGGCGCGGGCCGCCTCGTCGGCCAGCACTGCCTGCTCGATGGCGGCCATGGCTGCCGGCATGTCGGCCGGCTCGATGATGCCCTGCGGCGCCGGTGGCCGGCCGATGGCGCGCAACAGCGCATCGCCGGTGGGCTCCATCATGATGATGTCGCCGCTGGCCTTGCTCTTGAACTTGTAGATCATCGCTGCCTCGTCCCCGGGCTGGCCAGGGCCAGCGCTGATTGTGCACCTGCCCCCAGGCCACGGCACGGGCCACGGCGCGGGACGCGACGGGCGCGGTGCTCAGCGCACCACCAGGCTCAGCCGGGGCCGGTTGCGGCGGCCGCGCGCCGGGCGCACCCGCTCCTCGAAGCTCAGCGCATCCAGCGCCGGCGCATACAGGAAGCCCTGGAACTGGTCGCAGCCCAGCTGCAGCAGGAAGGCGCGCTGCGGCTCGGTCTCCACGCCCTCGGCGATCACCTGCATCGCCAGCGCCTGGGCCAGCTGCACGATGGCGCGCACGATGGCGCCGTCGCTCTCGTCGGCCGGCAGGCCCTTGATGAAGCTGCGGTCGATCTTCAGCTTGTCGATCGGGAAGCGCTTCAGGTAGGCCAGGCTGGAGTAGCCGGTGCCGAAGTCGTCGATGGCCAGGCGCACGCCCAGCTGCGACAGCTGGCTCAGGCGCGCCAGCGCATCGTTGGCGTCGTGGACCAGGATGGACTCGGTCAGCTCCAGCTCCAGCAGCGCGCCGGCCAGCTTGTGCTCGCGCAGCACCGTGGCCACCCGGTCGATGAAGTCGGCCTGCTGGAACTGCAGCGCCGAGACGTTGACCGATACCGGCAACGCGAAGCCGCTGTCGCGCCAGCGCGCGGCCTGGCGCACCGCCTGCTCCAGCACCCAGTCGCCGATGGCGATGATGAAACCGGTCTCCTCGGCCACCGGGATGAACTGCCCGGGCGACACCTCGCCCAGCTCCGGGTCGCGCCAGCGGATCAACGCCTCGGCGCCGATCACCCGGCCGGTCTTCAGGTCGACCTGTGGCTGGTAGTGCAAGCGGAAGCGCTGGCTGGCCAGGGCCTGGCGCATGGCATGGTCCAGCCGCATGCGCTGGCGCCTGTCGGCGTCCTGGTGCGCCTGGTGGTAGCGGAAGCAGCCGCGCCCGCCCTGCTTGGCCGCCTGCATGGCCGATTCGGCATGGCGCACCAGCAGATCGGCGTCGCTGCCGTCGGCCGGGAACAGCGCCACGCCCACGCTGCAGGTCAGCGTGAACTGCAGGCCATCCACCGAGCAGGGGTGCGAGACCGCGTCCAGCACGCGCCGGGCGGCGGTCTCGGCACCGCGGCTGTCGGCCTCGTGCACCAGCAGCGCGAACTGGTCGCCGCCGACGCGGGCCACCACGTCGCCCTGGCGCAGGCAGGTCTTCAGGCGCTCGGCGCAGTCCAGCAGCACCCGGTCGCCCACGTCGTGGCCCAGGCTGTCGTTGATCTGCTTGAAGCGGTCCAGGTCCAGCAGCAGCAGGGCCAGGGTGCCGGCGCTGCGGCGCGCATGGCGGATGGCGTCGGTGATGGCCTGGGTCATCTGCCGGCGGTTGAACAGGCCGGTCAGTGCATCGGTGCTGGACAAGGCCTCGATGCGCTGCCCGGCGCTGACCAGGTCGGTGTGGTCGCGGAACGACCACACCCGCCCGCAGGGGCGGCCGCGGCAGTTCTGCGGCTGCGTCACCCGCTCGAGCACCTGGCCCGAGTGCAGCGTGATGCGCTCGCTGGCCTGCAGCAGCGTGGCCTCGTGGATCTGCGCCAGGCGGCGGTTGTAGGCCTCGGGGTCGACCACGCTGCGGCGCATCCAGTCGTAGACAGCGTCGTCCTGGCGCTCGGTGAGCAGGCTCTCGGGCAGGCCCCAGATCCGCGCAAAGCGGCGGTTGAAGGCGCGGATGCGGCCGCTCAGGTCGGTCACCAGGATGCCGTCGGCGGTGGACTCCAGCGTGGCCTGCAGCTCCGACAGCAGCAGCTCGCGCTCATCGGCCTCGCGCTGTGCCGCGCTGCGGTCATGCACCAACACCAGGTAGGCCTGTGGCGCGGTATCGGCCGCACCCAGCGCGCTGATGCGGCGCGTCACCTGCACCAGGCGGCCGCCGGCATCCACCAGCGTGGTGTCCGACAGCAGCAGCCCGGGGCGCGGCGCGCCGGGACTCTCGGCCGCCAGGCGCGCCTCGTCCCACCAGGCCAGGTCCTCGGGTGTGGCGATCAGGCCGTCGGCGCCCTGCCCCAGCACGGCGGCCTCGGCCAGCCCCAGCAGGGCCAGGGCCTCGGCGTTGACGGCCAGCACCTGCAGGCTGCGCGGCTCGACCAGCCAGGCGGGCGCACCCAGCGCATCGAGCAGCGCGCGCCAGCCGATCACGGCGTCTTGGGCGTTGGGCAGGTTCACGCGGCCAGTGCCTCGACGGAATCGTCGGCGCGCAGCGGTACCGGCTCGAAGAAATACACCACGCGCTGGCGTGGCGACAGGTAGTCGCGCGCTGACGCCGGCAGCTGGGTGGCCTTCAGGCTGCGGCGGATGCCCAGGTCGGTGCAGCCGTCCAGGTTCAGCAGCAGCGCCTCCTCCACCGGCACCTTGGTGTCGCAGACCAGCACCCGCGGCTTCAGCGGCCGGCTGGAATTGCAGCTGACCACGGTGGCATAGCGGTCGTCGGTCAGCTGCACCAGCGAGCCCGGCGGGTAGACGCCCATCATGCGGATGAAGGCGTTGAGCATGGTCGCGTCGTACTTGGTGCGGCTCTGCGCAAAGATCTGCGACAGCGCCTCGTGCGGCGTCAGCGCCTGCGCCACCTGCGCCGGGTTGCACAGGTTGTCGTAGCGGTTGATCAGCGAGACGATGCGTGCGCCGACGGCCATGCGGTCCAGGTTCAGCCGCGCCGGGAAGCCGCTGCCGTCGGCCATCTCGTGGTGCTGGGCCAGCACCGCCAGCGCACCGTCGCGCAGGCCCATGCGCTCGCCCAGGGCCACGCCCAGGCCGACATGCTCGCGGTAGGCCTGCAGCTCGCGCGGGTTCAGCGGCAGGTCGGCATGGCGCACGCGGTCGGGCAGGTCCAGCTTGCCGACGTCGTGCAGCAGCGCGCCCACGCCCAGGTCCAGCATCTCGTCCTCGGCAAGGCCGAACACGCGGCCCATCAGCAGGGCGATGACGGCGACGTTCAGCGCATGGCCCGAGACGCGGTCGCCGGCGGCGTCGCTGATCACGCGCACACACATCTCGCGGTCGACCATCATCTTGTCGAGCAGCGCGCGCGTCAGGCCCTCGGTCACTTCGCGCGCCTGCTCCGGTGAACGTGGCACGAGGCGCTGGGCCTCATGCCAGGCGCGGCCGGCCTCGCCGTACTGCTGCTCGCACTGCGCGCGGGCGGCGCTCTGCTGCGCCAGGGCGCTCAGGCGGGCAGCCTGCGGTCCGGGTGCGGCCATGGGCACGGCCTCGGCGAGCCCTGCGGCCGGTTCTGCGGTCGGTTCTGCGGTCGGTTCTGGGACCGCATTCGCCGCCAGCGCACCGTCATCGGTCGGGCTGGCGCTGCCAGGCAGCACGATGGCGTCAGCGTCGTTCACGTCGCCGGGTGGCTCGGGCGCCTCGGGCAGCCGGCTCTTCTCGGGGCTCCAGCGCAGCTGCTTCAGGCCGAGGCCACGGATGGTGGTGATCTGGTCGGGGCTGGTGACCAGGAAGCTCGACAGCGCGAACGGGTGCGCCCACCAGCCCAGGTCGAGGTGCACGAACATCCCGACCTGCAAATCATCGATGACAACGGACTGCGACATGGCCTGCGGTCTTCCGGCAAAGGGTCAGGGGCTGGACAGCGGCCCGCATGGCCTTGCTTTCGGCACGCCGGCGGGGGAACTTGAACCGCGCCGGCAGTCTGTGACCGATCGCACGGCCCCGGGGCCGCCCACGCCTCCA
>Ga0105046_10007679_pt1 | contig 16960 bp, 14 predicted proteins | sample MAT03_FD_78385 | JGI IMG/M metagenome (GOLD analysis project Ga0105046, IMG submission 78385) | Freshwater microbial communities from Lake Fryxell liftoff mats and glacier meltwater in Antarctica - MAT-03 (megahit assembly) | ecosystem: Environmental > Aquatic > Freshwater > Ice > Liftoff...
CTCGGGTGACACCGCGGGTGACAACGGACGGGCCATCAGCAAAGCCCAGAAGGGCCGACCGTCAGGGCCCGGCACACAAGCCAGGCCCAGCTCGGTGACCGCACTGTCGTAAACATTCACGCAGTGGCTTTCGCTGGCGATCCAGCCGTCCAGCGCCTGGGCAAAAGTGAGCTGGCCATGCGCCAGGTTTTCGACGATGCGCAGGTAGCGGTAGTCGGCCTGCTGCGCGCGCTGGCGCAGCGTTTCGCCGCCGCGCCCGGTGTGGAGCAGGCGGCCGTATTCGGCCATCCAGCGCGCCTGCTCCTGCGCCAGCGCCAGCAAGCCTTCGCTCCACCGTACGGCCCCAGAAACGGCCTGACCGCCCCGGCTGCCGCACAAGCCACCCTGCGCGCGCGCGGCATTGATTTGCTGCAACACGGCGTCGACCTGCAAGCCGGTACAGCGCGGAGTTGTGGCCACGGCTTCAGGCAGCATGGCCAAAGACAAAGCAGCCCAGCAACACACCGGCCCGGCGAGTGAAAGCCCGAGGCTCGGCGAGCTGGCGTGCAGCGCGCGCTTTGCAGATGGCGTGGGCGGTTCGGGGGGCGTGAAGGCTGTCATTGAAGGCGCATTCTGCCGCTTCGGGCGTGCCTCGACGCACTGCACCGGCGGTGTTCATCCCCCAAAGTCAGAGCCTGCCCCCGTGCTGGTACGCAGTTTCGCGCCATACCGGGCAGAGTCCCCGAAGGCCGATGCGCGCGTCCTGCCGTGATGCAAAAAGCCCTGGGTCGGTTCTGGCCGCAGCGGCTATCGGCTATCGGCTATCGGCTATCGGCGCGCATCGTCGCGCTGTCGCTGGGCTTGCTGCTGGCCATGCAACTCAGCAGCTTGCTGCTGGTGCAGTGGAGCACCAACCAGAACGCCCGCAGCCAGCTCGAAGCCCGCCTGGAGGTGGGTGAACGCATCTGGACGAGGCCGATGCTGCACCGCGCCGCAAGCTCTGGCGATTTCGACACCCCGCGCTCGGTGCTCGACCCATCACTGGCGCACGCTGCGCATTCCGTGCACTCGATTTCAGGGCTGGACGTGCTGGTGCTGCAGAAAAGCCCCGATGGCGTCGAACGCGAGTTGCTGAGCACCCTGCCCGCGGGCACCGGCCTGCAACGGCTGCAGCGAACCGGCACCCATCTGTCGCGCAGCATCGAGCAGGCGAACTTCGCACGCACCGGCGACAGCGCACTGCGCACCGTCATCGTGGGTTCGGTGGATGCTGCCGTGGCACCGTACACGGCCCTGAAGGCGAGCTTTCGCGCGCCTTCGAGCAAATGCGCGTCAACATTGGCAGCCAGGCATTGGCCATCCACCAGCTGGCCTGCTGGGACCGACTGACCGGCCTGCGCTTGTCCATCGACGACTTCGGCACCGGCTATTCGTCGCTGGCGTACCTGAAACGGCTGCCCGTGAACGAGCTCAAGATCGATCGCAGCTTCGTGATGGCCATGGAAACCGACACCGACGACGCGAAGATCGTGCGCAGCACCATCGACCTGGCCCACAACCTCGGTTTGACCGTGGTGGCCGAGGGGCGCGGGGAACATGGCCGTGCTGCGCCTGCTGGGTGAACTGGGCTGCGATGAGGCCCAGGGCTATCACCTGAGCCGACCGATGCCAGCCGCCGAGATGGCCGCCTTTGCTCGCCGCTGGAACGCGAACCCCGAGCAGGCGCTGCCCGCAGAAGACCTGGCCTAGCTCTTCTTGCTGCGGAACAAGCCAGCGAACCAGCCGCTGATCACGGTCCACATCAGCGCGAGCACGTTCAACTCTGTCGCAGGAGGAGCCGGCGCAGGCATGACCACCGGTGCACGCGACGCCGGCGTGGGGCTTGCTGCAGCGGCTACCGGCTGGGCGGCTGCGGCGGCGCTGAAGTTGGCGGCAAACTGCGCCAGCATGGCGTCGGAAACCGGCACCAGCAAGCGGCTGCCGAACTGCGCCAGCTTGCCGCTGACCACGATGGTGGCCACGCCCACCAGCACCGCCCGTGCGGCAGTTTCCCCGGGCTCGATGTGCGCTGTCAGTTGCATCGATGCCGATGAACCCGCCTTGTCCGCACCCTTGCCCAGCATTCGCAGGCTGCGCTTGTCGGGGTCGAGTCCCTGCAATTCGATGTCGCCGCCGAAGCTCATCACGGCGGGGCCGACCTTGCTCTTTACCGTGCCCTTGAAGTGGGTCTCGTCGAGCTGTTCGGTGATCTGCGCACCGGGCATGCAGGTGGCCACGGCGCGGATGTCGCTCAGCACAGTCCAGCTCTGCTCCACGCTGGCGGCGATGGGGTAACGCTTGTCGAGCTTGACTTCCATGGGGTGCAGGGAACCGGTCGGGTGAGGGGCGCTGATTCTGTCAGAGCCGATAGGCGTCCGCTGCCACGTTCGCCGCACGCAGCCCGCACCACCGCAACAGCGTGCTGCGCAGCTTCTCGGCGTCGATGGGTTTGGTCAGAAAATCGCTCATGCCGGCCACCAGCGCATCGTCGCGTTCCGTCAGCAGCGCTGCAGCGGTCAGCGCAATGATCGGTATGGGTGCAGCGTGGATTCGGGCCTCCTCCTCGCGCAGGGCGCGCGTGGCTTCGTGGCCGCCCATCACGGGCATCTGCACATCCATCAGCACGGCATGGAAGGGCTGACCTTCCGCCCGCGCCTGCTGCACGGCAGCCACCGCCTCACGACCGTCGACAGCCTGTGAAACCACCACGCCCCAATGCTCCAGCATGGCTACCGCGATCATCATGTTGACGACGTTGTCTTCGGCCATCAGCACGCGCGCGCCCTTCAATGTCAGCGCGCCCTGCAGTGACTGTTCGCCCTTGGCGTCGTCCGGGGTGCGATTTCCACCCGGCCCGGCCAGCGTCTGCAACGGCGGTGGCGCAGCCGCCGGCAAGGGCAGCTCGGCCCAGAAGGTGCTGCCTTCGCCTTCGCGGCTGTCGGCACCGACGTTGCCCCCCATCAGCACCGCCAGCTCGCGGCAAATCGACAAGCCCAGCCCGGTGCCGCCATAGCGGCGGGTGGTGGATTCGTCGGCCTGCGTGAAGGGTTTGAACAGGCGCTGCAGCACTTCGCGCGAGATGCCCGGGCCGGTGTCCTGAACCTCCAGCCTGACCATCTCGGCCTGCGAGCCGCCCAGCCGGAACACCCGCACGTACACCGACCCCTGCTCGGTGAACTTCAAGGCATTGACGATGAAATTGGTCAGGATCTGGCGTACCCGCAAGGCGTCGCCATACACCTGGGCAAGCCCGGCGCCGGGCGGCTCGACTTCCAGGCGCAAGGAGCGCAATTCGGCCAGCACGGCATACGTGCGCTGCAGCCCCAGAAGTTCGCCTCGCAAGTCGAAGACCGCACGTTCGATGGAGAACTTGCCCGCCTCGATGCGCGAGAGATCGAGGATGGCGCTGATGATGCCCGCCAGCGACTGTGCGCTCAGCTCGATCTGTTCCAGATACTGCCGTCGGCGCTCGGGTTCCAGCCGCTCGTCGCGCGCCAGGCGCGACAGTCCGATCAGGCCGTTCAGCGGAGTGCGCAGTTCGTGGCTGGTGTTGGCCAGGAAGGCACTTTTGGCGCGGTTGGCGGCTTCGGCTTCGTCGCGGGCACGGGCCAGCGTCTGCTCGAACTGCCGACGTTCGGTCACGTCTTCGACGATCCACACCGCGCCATCCGCTTGTGGGTGCCGAGGGTCGATGGAGCGCCCCTTCAAGCGCGCGGTGAAAAAGCTGCCGTCGCGCCGTTTGCCCGTGCGCTCCACCTCCACCGACTCACCACGCGCCAGCGCGGCGTACAGGCCCTCGCGAATGGCGTCGGCGTTGGGCTCGGGCTTCCACAACACGCTGGTTTCCTGCGCGGCCAGGCCGCCTTCGTCCCAGCCGAAGAGCTGCTCGAAGTGGCGGTTGACCTGCACCAGTCGGCGCTGACGCGTCAGGGCGATGCCCACCCAGGCGTTGAGCAGAATGGCCTCGCGTTCGAGCCGCTCGCGTTCCTTGTCGGTCACGTCGCGGGCGTTGATCACCATGTAGTCGCGCCGGTCCATCGTGAAGCAATTGGCCGACACCTCCATCGAAAACGAACGGCCTGTCTTGCTGATGAAGGTGGCCGCCAGGTCGGTGACAGACCCATGCTCGCGCACGCGCTGAACGAAGTCGGCGCGGACCTGCGGGTCGCCCCAGATCCCAAGCTCCGAAGCCGTACGGCCCATGGCTTCGGCAGCGGTCCAGCCGCTGATGCGCTCAAAGGCAGCGTTGACCATCGCGTAGTGTCCGGTGCTCAGGTCAGTCAACGTGATCAGGTCGGGGCTGCTGGCCACCAGCGTGGACAGCATCGCCTCGGAAGCCCGCACCACGTCTTCGGCCGCCAGGCGCTCGGTGTCGTCCACGAAGATGGCCAGCGTCGCCGGCCCGCCCTGCGCATCCACCCGAACACTGGTGGCACGCACAGTGAGCGCGCGGCCTGCGCGCGCCAGCCGCAGGTCAGTGACGGGCAGCGCCGTCCCTGCCGGCTGTCCGTGCAGCATGCCCAGCCGTCGCAGCGCGCGCTCGCGGGAATCGCCGCTTTCGCAGAAATCCAGCAGATGGGTTTCGCACAGGGACTGCAGATCGGGTCGGCCAAACAACGACAAGGCGGCAACGTTGGCATCGAAGATGTGGCCGCTGCGGTGCAAGATCAGCGGCGTGGGGATGCGGGAGAACAACTCGCGATAGCGCGTTTCGGTCGCCAGCAGGTCGCTGCGCGCCTGCTGTTCGGCGGTGATGTCGCGCGACACGCCCCAGAAGCCCGTGAAGATGCCACGGCGGTCGAAACGCGGCTCGCCACTGATCAGCAGCGCGTTCTGGACGCCGTCCTCACGCGTCCACTGCACGGCCAGGTCGCGAAAGGGCAGGCGGGATTCCAGATCGGCGCGCAGGGTGTCCAGCGTTTCGGGGTCGCAGTGCCACTGCGGCAATTCCCAGGGCACTTGCCCGATCGACCCGCTGTGGGTGGCGGGCTGCGTCACTCGGCCGCGGTGGGTGCTGGCAACCAAACGATATTGGGCGTCGATTTCCCAATAGCCGTCTACCGACAAGCCCAGCAGACGCTGGAAACGTTGCTCGCGGTCTTGCGCTGCGTCGATCCCCAGGCGCAGCAATCGCCAGATCAGCAAGCCCGCTGCCAAGCCTGCTGCGGTGGCGATCAGTTGCACGCCTGCTGGCAACCAAGGGCTGTACGGGGGGCTCAGAGGCACCCCAAGCACCCACTCGCTGGCAAGGACTTGCAATCCCGCCAACGCCACGGTCCACACAGCCAGCAACACGCCAGCCCGGCTCCCGCCAGCGGCTGCAGTGACGCACACCAGCAAGCCCACCATGGACTGCCCGGGCGTCCACAGCCCCCACTGCATCACCAGCCCAGTCGCTGCAATGGCGGCCACAAGCAGCGCCTGCACCGCCGTCATGCAGACGGTGATGCCGTGGTCGGGCAACTGCCGTGTGAGCAGCGACAGCACGCCCACCAGCGCGAACAGCCCCGCCAGGGCCAGCCTGGTTTGCAGTGGTTCGGCCGACAGCAGGATCCAGAGCAGCAGCGCCACGCCCAGGCAGCCGGCCGCCGTGGCCCCCATGAAAGCGCGTATCAAGGCGCGCATGCGCCGCTGGCCCTCAGACGGTTGCGGCGGCGGGTCCGAGCGGAAGTCGGGGCGCAGGTCGCCCTGAAGGTCGGCGGACGGCGCTCCGTGCATCGCGTTTCAGCCCCGCGGGCGGGCCTTTTGCAACTGCGTTTGTGTGGCCTGCGCCACGCGGCGGGCGGCTTGTGCGTAGTCTGTTTGGAGGCCGCCCGTACCGGCGTACAGCACGGCCCGCGACGAACTGACGATGATCGGCCCACCAGAGCCAACATCACCCGCAGCCCGCCAGCCCGCTCGCACCGTGGCCTCGGCGTCACCGCCTTGGGCACCGATGCCGGGAATCAACAGCGGCAGCGTCGGCGCCAGTTCACGCACGCGCGCCAGTTCGTTCGGGAAGGTGGCACCCACCACCAGGCCCAGTTGGCCCGCGGCCTGGCTGTTCCATTCGCCGGCCGCCAGCCGCGCAATGTGCTCGAACAGCCGCTCGCCGCCTTGCAGCGTCTGGGCCTGCAGGTCGCTGCCCCCTGGGTTGGACGTGCGACACAGCAGGATCAAGCCCTTGCCGGCGTAGCGCATGTAGGGCTCGATGCTGTCCAGGCCCATGAAGGGCGACAGGGTCAGCGCGTCGGCGCAGTAACGCTCGAAAGCCTCGCGGGCGTACTGGTCGGCGGTGCTGCCGATGTCGCCGCGCTTGGCGTCCAGGATCACGGGCACGCCAGGTGCCACGGTGTGGATGTGCGCGATCAGCCGTTCCAGCTGCTCTTCGGCGCGCTGCGCTGCGAAGTAGGCGATCTGCGGCTTGAAGGCGCAGACCAGGTCTTTGGTCGCGTCGACGATGGCGGCGCAGAAGTCGAAGATCTTGCGCGAATCGCCGGCCCAGTCGCCGGGGAACTTGGCGGGTTCGGGGTCCAGGCCCACGCACAGCATCGAGGCGTTGGCGGCCTGCGAGGCGGCGAGTTGTTCGGTGAAGCGCATCACGACCGCGGCCCCGTTCGTCAGAGCCGCCGCGCCAGCTGCTCGGCGATGCCGGTGTAGCTGGCCGGCGTCATGTCCAGCAGGCGCTGCTTGTCTGGTGCCGGCAGGTCCAGGCCGCGGATGAAACCCTGCATCAATTCCTGCGTGATGGGCTGGCCGCGGGTGAAGGTCTTGAGCTGGTTGTAGGGGTCGGGCAAGCCGTGGCGGCGCATCACCGTTTGCACGGGCTCGGCCAGCACCTCCCACGCGTTGTTCAGGTCATCAGCCAGCGCGGCTGCGTTGACTTCCAGCTTGTCCATGCCCCGGCTCAGGCTGTCGCAGGCCAGCAGCATGTAGCCCACGGCCACGCCCATGTTGCGCAGCACGGTGCTGTCGGTCAGGTCGCGTTGCCAACGGCTAATGGGCAGCTTGTGGCTCATGTGCGAAAGCAGCGCATTGGCCAGGCCGAAGTTGCCTTCAGCGTTTTCGAAGTCGATGGGGTTGACCTTGTGCGGCATGGTCGACGAACCCACTTCACCGGCCTTCACCTTCTGCTTGAAGTAACCCAGGCTGATGTAGCCCCAGACGTCGCGCGCCCAGTCGATCAACAGCGTGTTGGCGCGGGCCATGGCGTCGAACAGCTCGGCCATGTAGTCGTGCGGTTCGATCTGGATGGTGTACGGGTTGAAGGTCAGCCCCAGGCGCTCTTCCACCACCTGGCGGCTGAAGGCTTCCCAGTCGGTGTTCGGATAGGCCGCCAGGTGGGCGTTGTAGTTGCCGACCGCGCCGTTCATCTTGGCCAGCAGCGGCACGGCCGCGATGCGCGCGCGCGCCGTGGCCAGGCGGGCCGCCACGTTGGCCACTTCCTTGCCCACGGTGGTGGGGCTGGCGGTCTGGCCGTGTGTGCGGCTGAGCATGGGCAGACCGGCCATTGCGTGCGCCATGGTGGTCAGCTGGCCCAGCAGCTTGTCCACGGCGGGCAGCAACACCTGTTCGCGGGCGGCTTTCAGCATCAGCGCGTGGCTGGTGTTGTTGATGTCTTCGCTGGTGCAGGCGAAGTGCACGAACTCGGCGGCAGCTTCCAGTTCGGCGTGGCCCTTCAAGCGCGACTTGATCCACATCTCCACGGCCTTGACGTCGTGGTTGGTGGTCTTTTCGATGTCCTTGATGGCCTGTGCGTCGGCCTCGCCGAAGCGCACCACCAGCGAGCGCAGCAAGCCGCGCGCGGCTTCGCTGAGCGGCGGGAATTCGCTGAAACCGGCATCAGACAGGGCGATGAACCATTCCACTTCGACCTGCACGCGGTGGCGCATCAGGCCAAATTCCGACAGCAAAGGGCGCAGCGATCCGAGCTTGCTGGCGTAACGGCCGTCCAGCGGCGACAAGGCGCAAAGGGGTGACAGATTCATCGTCGAATTCTAGGCGGCGGGTTCAAGCTGGGGGGCCGCGGCGAATCAGCCGCTCAAGCATTGCGGCCGCGTGCGCGCAAGGCGCCCAGCCCGGCCAGCGCCAGGCCCACCAGCGCGAGGGAGGTCGGCTCGGGCACTTCGCCGTTCTGGCCCGGCGTGTTCAGTGCAGGCGCCTGAACGCGGCTGTCGCGCAGCACGATGTTGTCGAAGTAGGCGTCGCCGGCCACGCCGCCGCTGCCCGAAAAGTCTTCGGCCTTCACACACAGCGACTGGCCGATGGTGCGGGTGAACTCGATGCTGTAGCTGCGCCACTTGCCATCGTCGATGAGCTCGGTGGATCGGCTGAGGGTCCGCGTGCCCGCCAGCCACATTTCGCGGCTGCCGTAGAGGCCCCCGCTGACGCCGATGAAACCACCCAGGTCGCCCGGCACGCTCCCCGCGCGCGGCAGGCCCAGGTAGTCGAAGCTCAACACATACCTGCCGGCGCTGCTGACCTGCGTGTTGCTGAAGACGCTGCCGCCACCCACGGTGCGCTTGAAGTTCAACACGTGGTTGCCTGGGCGCAGCGGGTCGGCAACGACCTGGCCATCGGGGTCGGACGGCTGGCGGTCGGTCCAGCCCGAGAACCCGCTTTCGAAGTCGGCCCCGAAGGACCAGATCGACTGCACCGTCGTCATGGCCTGGGCCATGCCGCAGGTGGCGAACAAGGCAGCGGCAGCAGCAAGTTGGCACAGAGCGCGGGCGCGGTGGCTGATACGGTTCATGGCAGCCTTTCCAGGCAAGCAGGGGGTTGGTCGGGGAAACTGGTCGGCGGCTGTGGTGGGCCGCTATGCAGGGTTTGATTTGCAAGTCCGGGGCCACAACGGACTCGACTTGAGCCCAGGCGTGCCCGCAGGCCCACAGCGGTCGCTTCGGCGTGATGAAGCACACGCCTGACGCGGCAAACGCCCTTCGCCAGGCGCGAATTGCGCGGGATTCAAGGCCGCGGTAGCAACAGCCGAAAACCCAGTCATGGCATCTTTTTACGAACAGCATCCGCAAGCCTGGGGCGTGAACCCCACGCCAGCCGCGGTGCGCGCCCGAGATCTGGAAGCCCTGAGCCAGGTCGTGCTGCAACTGCACCGCGGCAGCCGCGACTGGCCTTCAGCCCACTTCACCGCCCGCGCGTGCGAGCTGCTCGGCGGGCTGATTCCGTACTCAGCCTGCCTGTGGGGCAGCGCCCGCGCCGATTCCCCGGCCGGCAACCGCCTGGACATGCAGGGCCTGTACAGCGAAGGCCTGCAAGGTGAAGCCCTGGCGTTGTGCCTGGCCGGAATGGGCACGCAGCCAGACCTCCAGGCTGCCCAGGCCGAGCCCCTGGCCGCGCGCCGAGTCGAGTTGCGCTTGTGGCGCAGCCTGACGCAAACACCGGCCACCGAAGGCGAACGTTCCGCCCTGAACTTCCTGATGCCGCATCTGGTGGAAGCCCAGCGCGAGAACCGCCTGAGCCGCGCTTACGACACCGAAGCCGCCGCGCCCGCCCGGCGCAGCCATGTGCTGTGTGACGCCGAAGGCGTACTGCAACAGGTAGACGAACACGGCCTGGCCCTGCTGCGCAGCGAATGGCCGCGCTGGGCCGCCGCACGCCTGCCCGAACCGCTGGCCCGCGCCGTGGCGCTGCACGCTGCGGCCATCGCCCAGAACGGCGGCGCGGCAGAGGCCACCGTGCCGTTCCACGGTCGACAAGTGACGGTGCTGATCACACGCAGCGCCGACGCCCTGCTGCTGGAAGTGCGCCGCCGCAGCATGGTCGACCGCCTCAGCCCGCGCCAGCGCGACATCGCCACGCTGTACGCCAGCGGGCAGACCGGGCCACAGATCGCCACCCACCTTAAGCTGTCGCCGTCGACCGTGAACAACCACCTGGGCGCGATCTTCAAAAAGCTGGCTGTCAGCAACAAAGTGCAGTTGCTGAACGCGATGCGGGCGCGCTAGCCGCCGTCCATTTGTTCCGGGGCCGCAGCCGCGCACAGCGCCCCGTACGATGCCCCGAGGCTTCCTTCCGAACTGAACGCGCCGCTGGCCAGGCAAGGCTTCACCCGCCTGGGCGAATCGATGCTGCTGATGCCGACTGCGGCGCTGGTGCTGGTGTCGCTGTGGCGGCATGAACCCGGCCGCTCCCTGGCCCGCCATTGGCTGACGGCCCTGGCCCTGGCCCTGGCCCTGGCCGTTTGCGTGGTCACCGCCAGCAAGCTGGCCTTCATCGGCTGGGGCATCGGCTGGGCGGCAGCCGACTTCACCGGTAGTCGCCGCCGTTCGCGGCGACGATTAAAGACCATTCAAACCCAGCCGATAACGAGACAAGCGTGCGGTGGCCCGATCGAGCAGGTGCCGCCGCACAGATCTCACCGCCATCGGCAAGGGAAGACACGCATGGGTTTCTTGAGCAACATGAAGATCGGCCAGCGACTGATCGGGGCGTTCTTCATAGCCGCGCTGATCTCGCTGCTGATCGGTGCTGTGGGCATCGTCAAGGCCGACAAGCTCGGCAACTTGCTGGTGTCGATGCACGACGACGACCTGGTGTCGATCGCCGACATCACAGACGCCAACATGGAGGCGATCTATCACCACCGCGCGCTCTTCATTTCGGCGATGAGCCCCGATATCGAGAAGCGAAAGAAGCTCGGCGACGGCATCGCCAAGAACGAGGCCCAATTGAAGGCCTTGTTGGACAAGTACCGGCAGACGAGCCTGAGCGAAAAAGAGAAGACCCTGCTGACCCAGTTCGATGCCGCCTGGGCCGCATACCTGGCCTCAACGCGGCAGGTGCTGGCCGACATGCAGGCCTACCGCGACGATGACCTGGTGGCCAGGCTCAACGGCGAGACCACGAAGCGCTTTCAGGTGGCCGATGACCTGCTGGGTGAGTTGGTGGACGTCAATCAGGCCGTGGCCAAGCAAGCCCGTGCAGCGGGCGAGGCGACGGCCAGCCAAGGGCGCATCGTCATCATCGTTGCGGTGGTGCTGGGCTTTGGCTTGTCCATCGGCATGGGTCTGTTGATCACCCGTTCGATCACCACGCCGATCAACCTGGCCGTCAAGGTGGCCCAGACCGTGGCAGCAGGCGACCTGACGTCCCGCATCGACGCCACCGGCAAGGACGAAACCGGCCAACTGCTGACTGCGCTGAAGCGCATGAACGACCACCTGGTGGACATCGTCGGCCGGGTGCGTGCCAGCAGCGACAGCATTGCCACCGGCAGCGTACAAATCGCCTCCGGCAACGCCGACCTGAGCCAGCGCACCGAAGAACAGGCCAGCAACCTGCAGCAAACCGCAGCGTCGATGGAGGAACTGTCGGGCACCGTCAGAACCAGTGCCGCCACCGCCGCCCAGGCCAATCTGCTGGCGGCGAGCGCCTCTGCCGCAGCGGTCAAGGGCGGCGAGGTGGTGGGCACGGTGGTCCACACCATGCAAGACATCGCGACGTCGTCGAAGAAGATCGCCGACATCATCGGCGTCATCGACGGCATCGCCTTTCAGACCAACATCCTGGCCTTGAACGCGGCCGTGGAAGCCGCCCGCGCTGGCGAACAAGGCCGTGGTTTTGCAGTCGTGGCGAGCGAAGTGCGCAGCCTGGCCGGACGCTCAGCCGAAGCGGCACGACAGATCAAGTCACTGATCGGCGCCAGCGTCGAGAAGGTTGAAGTTGGCGCGCGTCAGGTCAACGAAGCCGGGGACTCGATGTCGGTCATCGTGGCCGAAGTCAAGCGCGTGAGCCAGCTCATCAACGAACTGTCGACCGCCAGTGCCGAGCAGGCCACAGGCATCAGCCAGGTCGGTGAGGCCGTGACGCAGCTGGACCAGGTGACGCAACAGAACGCGGCGCTGGTGGAAGAAAGTGCGGCGGCTGCCGACAGCCTGAAGCAACAGGCCGCGAACCTGACCGAAGCGGTCAGCGTGTTCAGGCTGAACGCCGCGTGACGTGACCACAACCCGACCCCGAAGGAGAACCCAACATGAACGCACAAGCCGAAGCCATCGAAATCAGTACACCGGTGGCACCGAGTCACCCGCTTGCAGGCCCGGCACCCGCGAAGGTGATGGTGTCTGGCGAATACCTGAGCTTCCGCCTGGGCAGCGAGGAATACGGCATCGACATCCTGCGCGTGCAGGAGATCCGTTCCTATGAAACGCCGACGCGCATTGCTGGCGCGCAGGACTTCATCAAGGGCGTGATCAACCTGCGCGGCGTGATCGTGCCCATCGTCGACCTGCGCATGCGGCTGGGCTGCGACAGCGCCGAACACACCGATTCGACAGTGGTCATCGTGCTGAATGTGCGTGGTCGTGTGGTGGGTGCCGTGGTCGATTCGGTGTCGGATGTGGTTGCCCTGTCCCCAGCGCAGATCAAGCCGACGCCCGAGATGGGGTCCAGCGTGCAGGCCTGCCACCTCACCGGCATCGGCTGCGTCGGCCAAGGCGATGCGCGGCGCATGTTGATCCTGATGGACATCGAAGCGTTCATGAGCAGTTCAGACATGGGCTTGATGGACGGCGACTTCCGCTGATGTGACGGGCGCGTGGCCAGGTCAACCAGCCGAGATGTTTCGCGCCGGCTGATTCAGGGGCCGTGGGGGAACAGCCCCGGATCGGGCCAAACCACAGTCTCAGCCGCCCAAACGCAGCCCATCTCAGCCAACGTGCAAGCCTGCTGCAAGGCCTGACTGGCTGCCGCTGCCGCGGCTTCGTCTGCCGCATGCACCCAGCCCAGCGCTTCACCGGCTTGCAAGGTGGCGCCCAAAGCGCACAGTCGGCTGTAGCCTACACGCGGGTCGACGCGGTCGGCCGGGTGGCTGCGACCGCCGCCCAGGGACACCACGGCCAGGCCGACGGCCCGCACGTTGACTTGGGTCAACACACCCGCCTGCAGCGCCGGCACGGGCCGGCATACCGGCGCTGTGGGCAGGCGGTGTTCACGCAGCACATCAGGCGGGCCGCCGAGCGCGGCCACCATCTGCGCAAAACGCTCAGCTGCGGTGCCGCTGTCCAGCGCGGCTTGGGCGCGGGCCAGTCCGGTGGCCACGCTGTCGGCCAGACCGCCCAGGTGCAGCAGCTGCGCAGCGAGGGCCAAGGTCACCTCGTGCAGGCGCGGCTCGCGTTCGCGGCCCACCAGATAGTCCAGCGTCTCCAGCACTTCCAGGGCATTGCCCGCGCTGCGGCCCAGCACCTGGTTCATGTCGGTGATGACCGCCCGTGCCGGCAAGCCGGCACCGCGTGCGGTGCTGACCAGGCTGTCGGCCAAAGTGCGGGCGGCTTCCAGGCTGGGCGTGAAGGCACCGCTGCCGCACTTCACGTCCAGCACCAGGCCTTGCAGGCCGGCTGCGAGCTTTTTGCTCAGGATGCTGGCGGTGATCAGTGGCACGCTTTCCACGGTGGCCGTGACGTCGCGGATGGCATACAGCCGCCGGTCGGCCGGGGCCAGCGCGGCACTGGCGCCGACGATGGCGCAGCCGGTGCTGCGAAGCGTACGCAGCAGCAGCTCGCGGCTCGGCGTGATGCCGTAACCTGGCAGCGCTTCCAGCTTGTCTAGCGTGCCCCCGGTGTGGCCCAGGCCGCGGCCGCTGACCATCGGCACCACGCCGCCGCAGGCCGCGACGATGGGTGCCAGCATCAGGCTGACCTTGTCGCCCACGCCGCCGGTGGAATGTTTGTCCAGGATGGGTCCGTTCAGCCCGGCATCGGCCCACTGCAGCACCTCGCCGCTGTGGGTCATGGCACGGGTCAGGGCCACGGTTTCGTCGCCGGTCATGCCCTTCAGCAGGATGGCCATGGCCATCGCGCCGGCCTGGCTGTCGTCCCAGGCAGCAGCGCCTTCACGCGTCACCAGACCCTGCACGAAGGCAGCGATGTGCGACTCGTTGAGCGCCCCGCCGTCTCGCTTGATGCGGATGATTTCCTGCGGCAGCAGCACGTTCGGACCCCAGGACCGCCAGCGGCCGGGCTTCAGTTGACGCGGGTGACGCGGTCCAGCGCGCCGGGTGCCAACTCGGGGCGGGCCTGCATGTAGGCTTCCAGCGCGTCGATGTCCATCACGCCCGTCACGCGCTCGCGGCCCTCGCGCAGGGCCACAAAACTGTCGCCGCCACTGGCCATGAACGAGTTGACGGTCACACGCAGGTTCGCGGCCAGGTCAATCGTCTGACCATTGAGCCTCAAGCTGCCAGGCACCACACGCTGGCCGGCCGGGCCCTTGGCGTCCCAGGTGTAGGTGAAGCCGCGGCTGACGCTCAACACCCGGCCGCTGGGCGGTCCGCCGTCGGGTGTGCCGCGCCACTGCTGTTCCAGCACCAGCTGAAGCTGCGCACCCGTCAGCGTCATCGTCACCAGGTTGTTGTAGAAGGGCTGCACCGTGAAGATGTCTTCGTAACGCACCACGCCATCGGCCGAACGCTGCAGTGCCGCGCGGATGCCGCCCGGATTCATCAGCGCCAATTGCGCACCGACGCCGCGCGTGGCTTCCAGTTGTGCGTCGGCAATCACCTGGCCCATGGTGGTTTCGCCGCCGGGGCTGGTTTCGCGGGTCAGCGTGGCGGCAATGCGCCCCACCGGCCGCGCCGCCAATTGGCTGGCCAGCTTTTCATACGGGGCCAAAAGCGCGGTCAGTCGTGGGTCTTTGGCGAACTGCGCGGTGCGCACGATGATGTTTTCGGCCTGTGCGCTGATGACGTCCCTGGTGACAGGGTCCAGCACCAGGTCGATCTCGCTGACCACGGTGCCGTACCTGTCGCCACTGGTGACCAGCCGGCCGTCGATGCGGCAGTTGTAGGCGCGGTGCGTGTGCCCGCTGATGACCAGGTCCACGGCCTTGTCCAGCTTCTTCACGGTGTCGACGATGGGGCCGCTGATGCCCGGGCATTCGTTGTAGTCGCCCGTGGGCAGGCCACCTTCGTGGATCAGCACGACGATGGCCTCGATGCCTTTGGCGCGCAATTCGGGCACCAGTGCGTTGACTGTCTCGGCCTCGTTGCGAAACTTCAGGCCGGCCACAGCGGCCGGCACCACCAGGCTGGGCGTGGCTTCCAGCGTCAGGCCGATGAAGGCCACGGGCACGCCCTGAAAAGTCTTCACGTGGTAAGCCGGCAGCACGGTCTTGCCGGTGGCCACTTCCACGGTGCTGGCGGCCAGGTATTGGTAAGCCGCGCCCTTGAAGGGCGTCGGGCCCTTGCAGCCTTCGGTCGGGTGGCAGCCGCCCCTTTGCAGGCGCAGCAACTCGGCCAGGCCCTTGTCGAACTCGTGGTTGCCGACGGCGCTGGCTTCCAGTCCCATCAGGCTCAGGGCCTCGATGGTGGGCTCGTCGCGGAACAGCGCGCTGAGCAGCGGCGAAGCACCGATCAAGTCACCCGCGGCCACGAAGATGTGGTTCGGGTTCTTGGCGCGAATCTGCGCCACTGCGGTGGCCAGGTGCTCGGCACCGCCGGCCTCCACCGTCATCAGCCGGCCGGGGTTGGCCGGGTCCTTGATGCGGATGCCGCCCTGCGGCGTCTTCAAGTGGCCGTGGAAGTCGTTGATGGCCAGCACCTTCACGCTGATCAGGCCTTGCGGTTGAGCAGTCGGCTTGGCGGGCGGCGGGGCTTCAACGGTGCTGGCGCAACCAGCCAGCACGAGAGCGGCGGTGAGCGCGCTGCTGCGCAGGAAGAAATGTTTGAGCATGGTGTGATGAATCAGTAAGCAGCGGGTGGGCCCGGTGCCGCGGCTGCGGCTGCGGCTGCGGCCGCCCCGGTCAGCACGGCCTCGATGTCGTTCAGCAAGCCGCTGGCGCCGATGCGAAAGCGCGCGGGCGTCAGCGCAGCATCGCCCAGCAGTTCGCGCGTCAAGCCGATGTAGACGGCCGCATCGGCCACGGTGCGGATGCCGCCCGATGGCTTGAAGCCGACCCGGTGGCGGTTCAGGGGGTCGGCGGCGATGGCCTCCAGCAGCACGCGTGCGGCGTCGGGCGTGGCGCTGACGGGCACCTTGCCGGTGCTGGTCTTCAGGAAGTCGGCCCCGGCGTCCAGCGCGATGCGGCTGGCCTGCGCAATCAGGGCCCAGCCTTGCGGCAGGCCTTCCAGTTCACCGGTTTCCAGAATCACCTTCAGCTTCAAGCCCGGGCAGGCGCGTCGCACGGCACTCAACAAGCCAGCAGCAGCGCTGAAGTCGCGGTAGGGGAACACCACATCCACCTCGTCACCGCCCGCCGCCACGATGGCCAGCGTGTCGGCCACGGCGCGCGCGGTGTCGCTGCTGCCGTCCGGGAAGTTGGCCACCGCCGCCACGGCGATGTAGGGCGGCAGCAGGCTGCGGGCTTGCGCCACGAAACGCGGCCACACGCATACCGCACCGGTCGGGCCGCGCGCGGGGTTCAGGCCCTGCGCACGGGCGCAGAGCTTGTCGATGTCGGCCGGCGTGTCGGCGTCGTTCAGGCTGGTCAGGTCCAGGCAGGCCAGCGCCAGCCGGGCGGTGGCTTCGTGGGAGGTGTCGCGGGCGGCAGTTGTCATGGCGGGCTCCTTGCGCTCAAACCTTCAAAGACCCAACCACCGCCGACAGCAGCGCCACCGCACGGTCGCTGGCTGCCGCCGCCGTGGCCATGGTGTGCGCGTGGCTCAGCGCTTCGTCGGCCATGCCGGCGGCCATGTTCGTCATCAGCGACAAGGCCAGCACCTTCATGCCGGCGTGCCGGGCCAGGATGGTCTCGGGCACCGTGCTCATGCCCACGGCCTGCCCGCCCAGCATGCGGAACATGCGGATCTCGGCCGGCGTTTCGAATTGCGGGCCCATGAACCAGGCATACACACCTTCGAACACCGGCATGTTCAGTGCTGCAGCTGCGGCGTGGGCTTGCGCGCGCAGCTCAGCGTCGTAGGCGTTTTGCATGTCGACAAAACGCCCGTTGCCGGGCTCGCCGAACAGCGGGCTGCGCTGCGCGAAGTTCAGATGGTCGCTGATCACCATCA
>Ga0105046_10007681_pt1 | contig 16959 bp, 16 predicted proteins | sample MAT03_FD_78385 | JGI IMG/M metagenome (GOLD analysis project Ga0105046, IMG submission 78385) | Freshwater microbial communities from Lake Fryxell liftoff mats and glacier meltwater in Antarctica - MAT-03 (megahit assembly) | ecosystem: Environmental > Aquatic > Freshwater > Ice > Liftoff...
GATCGCGTAAGGCAAGAAGACGGTGATTCATTTCTTGATGTGAATCATCCACAATCAACAAAAAGCCTTGAGGTGTCAGTTGGGAGAGGAGAGAGCGGCTCCATTTCAGCATTTTTTCATCATCTCTTTGGAAAAGTTCGAACAAAGCATGTCCTACAATAATCAAATCGTAGGGCCCTTTTTCAGGAAAAGGATTTTGCAAAGCATCCGCTACACGTGTCGTGACAGCAAATCCCATTTGACCACACATTTCACTTCCTAAAGTCAACGCTTTTGCAGAGATATCGGTGGCCACCACTTCTGCTCCATATTTCAAAGCGGCCAGCGCAAAGGCAAGCGTTCCACTCGCTAAGTCTAAAACGCGTTGAGGAGCCTCAGGAAGCTCTCCTAATAACGAAAGCCCTTCTTGATAGTGAATCACTGTTTGATAAAGAAGGTACGCACCGAGTAGATCGGGATTTTCAAACGGATTTGTTTGGTTGCGTTTTAGCAGCTCGAGCAGAGCGTCCACTACACTTCTAAACTCACGTGTTTGGAGTCTATCAGGAGGACCTGGAAGTTTATGAAAACGTCGCCAAATCGAAAGAAGGATTGGCATCAATTCATGGATATCAGCTGCTGGAGGCTTTTTACGCTTCATCCGGAGTAGCCCCTTTAAACAGCTGCTCGAAGTCTTGTTTAGTTAAAGGACGGTAACCTCCCACAGGAAGCGTACCTAATTGAAGCCCTCCAATGCGAATACGTGTTAATTCCAAAACAGGAAGACCTGCATTCTCCATTAACATGCGCACTTCTCGCTTTTTCCCTTCGCTGATCGCAATTTTCAGCGTCCCACGTCGTACTTTACGTACTTTTAAAGGGCGAACAAAAACGCCTTCCACCCAAGCGCCTTTGGAGAGTTTGTGGAGATGCTCAGCTGTGATTTCTAAATCGGTTTTAGCCAAGTATTCTTTAGAAATATTGGAAGAGGGGTGGATCACCTGGTGTGCCCAATGTCCATCATTTGTCACCAAAAGCAAGCCTTCAGTGTCTTTATCCAGACGGCCTACTGTAAAAAGGCGGGCTTTTTCATCGGCAAAAAGTGTCAATACCGATTTTGATTTTCCATCCACACGTGTGGAGCACACATACCCTTTCGGTTTGTTCAACATAAAGTAGAGCTTAACTTCTTTTTGTTGGAGAATTTGTCCTTCGACTTCGATGGTATCTTGTTGGATATCAGCCAAAGTTTGAGGGATTTTCACAACAGCCCCATTCACTTTCACTTTGCCATCAAAAATCAATGTTTCAGCGGCCCGGCGTGAGGCAATTCCACACTGGGCTAGGATTTTGCTTAATCTCTGCATATATAAAATATCCTACCACTCAGGATGCTATATCCTCTAGACAATTGTGGTTAAAATTGTTTATTATAGTAGTTTTCTAAGGATGTATCATGAATAAAGCTCTTTTTCTAAAACTTAGTCTTTTTCTTTTGACTTGTTGTTGGGGAGAGCAAGAGCTTTCTAAAAAGCAAATGTTGGGTAGCTTAGAAATAATTGGCAACCATTTCCAACTTCTCTACTCCCCCATCGCATGGAAAGAAGAGCACCATGGATGGAGCCTGGATGTCGCGATGGCGGACGCCAAACGTGAAGTGGAGCAAATGTGTCCTTTATCCCTGAAGGACTACCAACGAGCCGTCAAAAAGTTTTTACAGAGCACACACGACTATCATGTCTCTGTCAGTTTTCTTTCTACCGAGAGTGCTTCGCTTCCGTTTTCCCTACGTCGTGCAGAAGGGCGTTATTTTATTTCTTCGATCAATCGTAGCAAACTCTCTTCTTCACTCTTTCCTTTTCATGTAGGCGACGAGCTGCTCGAGTTTGGAGGACGTCCTGTAGAGGAGGTTGTGCGAGAACTCTATGCCTCCGATTTTACGGTCAGCCATCCTGACACCGATATTGCCCTCGCAACCTATGCATTGACAAGCCGTTTAGGAAGCCGTGGACACATTGTCCCGCGCGGACCTGTGATGTTAAAAATTGCCCAAAAAGATGTTTTGAAACCCCGCACTGTTCAATTGATCTGGTCCTATGACAAAGAAATGATTCCGGCACCCAAAATGAACTGCACTCAGTTTTGGAAGCTCTTTTTAAAAAAGCGTTCCCTATGTGAAGAATCGCTTTTCAATCGACAATACGCGGTGGATTTTCCTCTCTGCAAAGACGAACCTACTAAATTAGGGGCTTTAAAGGGTTTTCTGCCACTTCTAGGCAAGAAGCTGTGGAGCGCACCTCACAATCCTTATTATGACGCCTATATTTTTGAGCATGCATCGGGCCCTGTGGGATATCTGCGCATTCCCCATTATGTCCACCCAGATGAAGCAGTCGACGTTTTTGAGAGCTTAATCGATCATATGAATGGACAAACAGTCGCCCTCGTCATTGACCAGACGCACAATTCTGGGGGCAATTATTTTCAAATGATTGCACTGGCCTCGATGCTCACCGATCAAGCCCTTATTGCCCCTCTCGAATCGATCAAAATCACCCAAAAAGATATCCTAGTGGCCTCTGAATGGCTTCCCGATGTCGAGGCTATCCAAAACGACCATGATGCACAAGAAGTAATCGGACCTTCCTTTTTTGGTATTCCTGTGACTTACACCATGGCCCAGTTTTTCGCGGAATATTTCCGCTTTATTCTAAAGCAATGGGATGAGGGAAAGACCACCACAGATCCAGTGTGGTTTTATGGCGTGAATGCCATTAATCCGCACCCGCGGACACGCTACACGAAACCTGTCGTTATGCTTATTGATGAATTGGACTTTTCTTGTGCGGATTTTCTTCCCGCCATTCTTCAAGATAATGCGAGAGCCACTCTCTTCGGTACTTGCACAGCGGGTGCAGGAGGCGCACGGGAAACCTTTTCTATCCGCAATCTCTTTGCTTTTGATAGCTTCACTCTGACGATTACGTTAGCCAAGCGACCTAACAACACCACGATCGAAGACCTCGGTGTTCACCCAGATGTTCCGTATGCGCTTACGCCACAAGATCTGGCCAATGGCTATCACGGTTATATCCACGCTTTGCACAACGTCTTAACAGATCTTATTCCTGCTTCGGCTGAGATCCCCCAAGTGACCGCTGTAGATAAAATACCCGAAGAAACCGATAGGCCAAAGGGAGAAAACATTCACCAGGCTTTCTCTCCTAAGCCACAAAGAGCGGAATAATACCATCCTTTCAAGACAATTGAGGAGGCTCCAAATTTTCAAAAGACATCAAATAAGTCCGATCCGTTGCCATCCCACCCTGCAATAAACGCATAGAGTTAAGCATTTCGAGTTGTAATGGAAGTAAAACTTTTTCATCAGGATTTACTACTGTATTGCGTACATCGCTTGGAGCTATTATTTCAGCTTGAACGAACTGCTCCACAATGGCTCGAAAGCTTACTTTTTCCGTTTCTGTCCATTGATTCCAAATCTGTCTTGCTCGTGAAAAAGTCTCGGGGTGTAATGGATGTGTAGAAAGATTTCCTTCGGTAATCTCACGGAAAACAGCTAACTTAAACAACGCGGGATAATAGTTAAAATCGCTGCAAAGGGTACTCCATTTCTCTAGCCGATCTGAACCCTCATCATACTCTAGAGGTTCTCCATTTGACACTTTCACCATCGCGTTTTTATAAAGTTCGAAAAAAGAAAGCGCAGAGTTACGCAAATGAGACGCGATTTCACCAATGTGGGCTTCATCGTGTATATTCAAAGGGCTCACATGCCCATTTTGATACTGTCCCAGCAGAGAGAGGTTTTCAAGAAAATGAATCGTATCTGCTATTCCTTTGCTTATAAAATAGATCCCATACGGTGGCATTGCCATTAACACCATATAATCACAGGGAGAAGTGAAGGCACGTATGGCCAGGCTAGCGGCTTGAGACTTGACAAGACGCGTTTGTAGCGTCAACTGTGTGTCTCCTACACGACCTTGAGGTGTGGGAAAATAACGGTGTAGCCATTGTGGTCTCCCGATAATGATCCCAAGAGAAACAAGAGCCATCGTCATCGGAATTGCCCAGGAAACGGATGCAGTAAATTGGACTACAGCCAGTGTTAATAGGAATCCTGTCATTAATACAGCTGCAGACATTCCCATGAACACACTCATCGCGACGGCCAGGACAAAAATAGCTCCGGGCACGCCTCCCAAGCGCTCTCCTAAAGCAAGAGGCGCATAACGATGGGCGCAATTGGCAATAGCTCTTAAATGCATAAATCTTCCCATTTATTGATTTTGAAAGCTAGTCTATCAAATCAAAATCAAGATTTAATCAATATAGATCCCTATGAAGCAGCGTAAGGATTTTTACTCTTTATCAAAACATTTAAATATTCACTTGAAGCATGAATGCTCCACGTTAACTCATTAATCAGGTTAAAAAGCCTCGTTTGATGGCTGCTCAGTTCCCCTTTGTCTACATCCCATTTGAGTCCTCCTGCAGGTATCGCCATTTCTGCTTGAACAGACCTCTCTAAATTGTATTGGAAGTTATTTTGCTCCGCCTCATTCCAGTTTACCCAAATTGTACGAGCGTCCAATAATTTCTCATCCAGCACATCACGCCTTGTTTGACCTTGTGTAATTTCACGGAAAACGGCCAAACGGAACCACGCATGATAGTGATCGTCATCAACAGAGAGTAAGTTCCATTTATCCGCTAAACTTTTTCTCACATTTTCTTCATCCCCATATTCCATGCGTTGAGGTTCTCCTTCTGCAAGCAAAGGAGCTCCTTTTGTAGCCAGATTTTCTACGACCATCGTACGCTTATAAAGCTCAAAAAACCAAACAGCGCTTTCTTTTAAATACTCAAGCATTAGGGCTCGATGTTGCGCTTGGCTCGTAGGTATTAAACGAGGGGGCCGAGTTTGGAACTCACCTAGTTTTTCCAGATTCTTTGTGAAACCTATGACGTCCACTATTCGTTTGGCTATCAAATAAAAGCCGTAAGGCCATACAAGCGCGCCTACAATAAAATCCAAAGGGCTTGTCGCGGCATAAGTCGCAAGAATTTTAAATTCCTTGTTGACGATGCGCTCTTGTAATGAGAGATCCGTATCGCCACTACGTACTACTACTTGAGGAATGAGGCGAATGAGAGCAGATGACCTCACCATAATAAGCAGTGCGGCCATGCCTCTGATCACCACCGGAAGCCCCTCTGAGAAAGAAGCGGCCATGCTCAAAACGCTAGTGCTTAATAGCATTCCTTGGACGCCAATGATTAGAAGGCCTGCAGAAAAAACACCCATGGCCACCAACACGACGATGCCAACTGCTTGCCGCCCATGCCATTGTTCAATGTATAAATAGGTCGAATGAGCGACTGTTCTTAAGTTCATGATGTGTAACTAGGGGGTTTCTCTCGGGCACCAATAAAAATAAGCACACCCGGGCGCGGTTCTGAGACGATTGGCAAGGCTGTAAAGAATATTATAAAGTTCTTTTTCAGGAAGAGATAATTCTTTGATTAATTCTTCCTTGGTTTTTTTAACTACTAGGTTCGTAGAAGATGCGGCTCCCTCTGTGGTGGTAGAGGCAGAACTTTTACCAGAAGTTGGCAGCGCATCTTCTTGTAAAGAGGCCACAAAAATGGCCACAAGTTTCTTGCGAAAAGAAGTTTCCCATTCTGCGTCACCACACTTATTCCGCGCCGCTTGTATATTCTCACTCCACGTTTGAGTTAACGGTTCTGTTCCCGATCCCGGTTTATTTATTTTCCAGGTAGGTGAATCATTTGATATGACTCTAGACCTAATTTCTTCAAAAATAGCCAACATAAAGTGGGGATGATATGTTTCGTCTTCTATGGACAAACTGGCGTTAGTGTCAATGGACGTATATCCTTCGACTTCCTTACATATCGCAAGCATGGTCGGTGCTGTGTCTTTCATCCAAAGTTTAAACTGTTGAAGATGGGCGCTATCTTTTCGGGCAAAATCATCCGAATTACTCGTATCCGTTTGGTGACGGTCCGCCATTACTTGTCGCTTAACACGCGCATACTCAGCTTCTGCTTGTTGTTGTTCCTCTAATGCGGCTGCTAGGCTGCGTCGCACAGCTTCTGCGAAGTCCGTATCTTCAGTATTGTCGTGAATAGGAGGGGCAGAGCGATGCGCAGGAGCAGGTAGAGGTCGGGGACCGACAAGGAGTCTTCCAATTTCTCGCAAATGATAAGACAAATCCGATGTGAGAGTATAGTAATCAAAACCCACACGTAAAGGACCTAGCACGGGTAACATACATTCAAAGGGAGCTGCCACTGTGAGATAAAATAGTTTGAAGATGCATACGAACGCAGCATTTTTGCGATTAGCAAGAGTAGGATTTGCGAATCGGTGAGGTATTCTCAGGCATAGCACTCTTCTTAATGCCATCACTGCCAAAGCTGTCCCCATAGCTCCTAATGCTAAAGCAGGAGACGTTGTTAACGATATCAAAATACTTCCACCTACTACGGCTCCCAGGCAAGCTGTTGACGCTATAAAAATGGCAAGCATCACACCTTTGCCTATGGTAGGGTATCTTTGCAGACCTTGATGACAACGATAAGCGGCTATTCCTAACCGATTCATGTAACTTTCTTATCCTCATACCATCGATTATTGGACGGCTTAGAATAGAAATGCCACGCAAGCTTTCTGATTGCTTTTAACAATTCATCGGGATTCATTTTGGTAGGATCCTCGGAATTTGTCTTTTCAAAGCTAATGACAGGTCTTTGCGTTTCTGAAAGACTATTCCATATATTCTCGAGAGAAATTGTTTCACTTGAACTGGCTCCCAAAGACTTTTGAATATAGAGCTGAAAAAGAGATTCAAAGCCCTTTGCTTCCCCTTTCTTTTCTAACGTTTGCCATGCAGAGACGCACCTAAGGTAAACTTCTTGTTCTTGAGATAGTCCCGCTTCTTCTACAAAATCAGCGCCCTTTCCAGTTTGCCCTATTTCCTGTTGCAGAATTGTTAAAGAGCCCCCACTTTCTCTTTTGAGCCCGGTAAAAAAAGCTAATGCAAAGTGGAGGGGAGCCGCCTCTTGGTCTTCGGCTAAATCTTTGTGTGTTAATTTTTCGCTTTTGCAAATTGCATAGTGGCTTTGCATCTGCTCTGCAGTTTCTAACATCAGGTCTTTAAAAGATTTTGGACGACCTAACTCCCACAGTTTTTGATTTAGGAGTCGCAAAGAACTGTAAATACTTACAGAAGAAAGAAGGGGTCCCAAACCTAGGCAAGCGAAATCAAGTGGGGAGGTCAAGAGAAGAGCCCCCAGGCGTAAAACTTCCCGTTGCACAAGCCGTTTTTGATAAGAAACCGGGGCTTCAGATTCTTGCCGTACCGCGGAAGCCATATATTTGAGAAGGATATGGCGAAGCAGGATTAAGGCTAACGATCCAATGACAATAGCAACAGGCAACGCAGGAGAAACAGTGGCTGCAAAAGCAAGCAGGGATCCCATCACTGCAACATTTTGTGTCACATAAGTAGCAATTGCTAGAAGAGCTACGGGTATCGTTGCTTTTTTCGTTAAAGCTGCTAAAGGATGAAGATTATTTTGTGAAATACGATAAACTGAATTAGCTAAATTTTGTATTGTCATGATTCTAACTTTACCAAATCAAATAATTGTTTTCAAGAGATTTTCATCATTTATGGGGTTATTCTATAGAAGGGTCGTAAAGATTGTATCAAGCCTAAAAGCCTATGGAAAAAAGGAGAGTTCTCCTCGCATGCGCGCGAGCTCTGTCTCTTGCTGAGGAGGGGAGAGACGTGTAATGAGAGTATGCGTTCGCCCTTCATATTCTCCTTTTTGAATATAAAGATGATGGTTGGCCGCGGCCGCTACCTGAGCAAAATGGGTGATGCAGAGAATTTGGTGACGGGAGGCAATCGTACGTAGTTTTGTCCCAATCAAAGTGGCCGTTGTTCCCCCAATATTGGCATCGATCTCATCAAAAACGAGGGTAGGAAGGGCCCTTTTTCCGGCTAAAAGCGTGTGAATCGCCAATAATAAGCGGGCTAATTCTCCACCACTTGCAGTTTCACGCGCTGGGGTCGCTTTTTCTCCTAAATTGGGACGTAGGTAAATTTCAAGCCGTTCATCGCCTTGAGCCGTTCGTGTTTCAGGAATCAATGCAATCGAACAAGTGGCATGAGGCATATGCAGGGTTTGCAGTTCGAGAGTTAATGCGTGACCTAACTGCTCTGCCGCCTGAAAGCGGGCCGTCGTTAAACGTAAAGCAGAAGCTTGAACGGCTTTTTCAGCCGAATGAAGCGCCTCTTCCAATTCGGCAATGCGTTGGTCGGCACCTGTGAGATGTTGTAAACGTTCCCAGCGTGCAGCCCGATATCCCAGCGGATCCCCATATTTTTTCTTCAAGCGATTTAGAAGATTTAAGCGTAGATCCAATGCGTGGAGACGTTCGGGATTTGCTGTTACAGAATAACGGCGAAGGGTATGGGTATTTTCTTCTATATCTAAAAGAGAGGTCTGCAACGTTTCCAAAATAGGAATCAGGTCTATATCGAGTGCCTGTAATTTTTCAAGCGCCCCTCTTGCTTTGACAAGAGCACTTAAAGCGCTTTGATGTGACTGAAGAGCCTGTTCGGCATGAGAAGCGCGTTCTTCTGCATTCGAAAGAAGAGCAAATTCGGTGAAAAGAATTTCTTCTTCACCTACTTGCAGATGTGCTTGATCAATCTCTTCGATTTCAACTTCCGCCACTTCAATTTCACGCATGCGTGCCGCTTCTGATGCACGAAGACTATGGAGCTCACTTGAAAGGGAGAGAAAGGTTTGATAATCGGTTTGAAAAGCCTTTAAAAGCAGAGTGGTTTCTCCAAAGAGGTCGACTATTTTGCGTTGTGCATGCAGATCAAATAGGCTTTGACAATCATGTTGATTGATAATGGAGACAAGTTGCGTTCCCAACTGACGAAGAAAGTGGAGCTGTGCTGTTTGATGATTGATTAGAATGCGGGTTTTACCTGCGGCTTTCAATTCACGTTTAAGGAGGAGGGGAGACCCTTTTTCATGATTGATACCCGCCTCTTCCAGTTCATGCAAAACGGAGGGAAGATGATCGATTTCGAACGTGGCTTCTACATACCCTTTTTCAGCTCCGTGTCGTAAAATGGAAAAATCAGATCGCTCTCCCATGACTAACGCTAGCGCGTGAAGAAGAGCGGATTTTCCAGAGCCTGTTTCTCCGGTGATCACATTAAAACCGGCTTCAAAACAGATGTCAGCCGTTTCAATTAAAACGAGGTTATGGATGTGGAGCGACTTGAGCATGGTCAAAGGCTTGCAAAAGTGTTTCGTAAAGGATCCCTCCACTTAGCTCTAGAAGGTCGTGCCCTTCATTCCAAGCAGGTGTTTGAAAAACTAGATTACGCTCTCTTACTGCGGTGGGTGTTAATACAATTGTCGAACCATCCAAGCGGTAAATCACAACTGTCGAAAAGGGGAAGGTAGCGGAGGTGTAATCACGCGCTTTAACACGCTCGGCCGTGTTAAGCGCATCGAGTAAAATTCTGTTTTGGGAATAGTTGAGCGTGTAAAGTTGACCTTGCATTTGTATAGCTGATCGTTCCACTTGATTCAAGGCAATCCAACGGGCTTTTTCAGGAACTTCAACGGGAAAATAACGGAAGCCGATCAGAAACAAAATGCCGGCTAAGCTGAGAAAAATAGCCCCTGTTAAAAAAGTTCGATTCATTATCCTCCATTTTCAGCGCGTCCCACGATCTCGTCAAGGGTTTTGAAGTGAAGCTTGGCTACCTCGCGAAAAACGGCGGGGCCAAACATCTCAGCTAATTTTTTTCCTGCCGCAATCACAGCCGGGGAGGCCCCTTTGGGAAGTCGCATCCCGTACTGGTCACTTAATTGCTCTAAGCCTTCCAAAAAGGCCGCCCGTGCCACAATAGAAGCGGCGGCCACAACGAGGTCTTCTTCGGCTCGATGACGCTGTGTAAGCTCTATATCTATTTTTTTGCGTGCAAGGGCCCCGATTACAATGCGTTCATTGGCAAATTGGTCAATAAGGACACGTCGACATGAGGTTTCAGCGACGAGTCCTTCAATGGCAGTGGCGTGCCCCCAACCCAGTAAAGCATTCAAATTCGCAAATTGAGGATACATTTCGTTATATTTGGCGGGCCCAATTTTTATCACCTGTACAGGGAAATCAGCACGTATTTTGCGTGCCAATTGTAAAGCGGCCTCATCGCGGAAGGTTTTTGAATCTCTGACACCTAAGGTTTTGAGATGAGAAATGCCGCTCCCTTCCGCAAACACACCAGCTATGCAGAGGGGGCCAAAAAAATCTCCCTTTCCTGATTCGTCAATTCCGATTCGAGCCCCATAATCGAGCCCCGCTTCAATATGTGTATAATCAAAATTTTCTAAAATTGTGGGTTCTAAAAAAAATTCAATAAACTCCCGCATTTTGGATCCCTGCACCAATAATTTCCCCGAAATGTATAAGGTGCAACTGATTCCCTTCTTCTTTCCTGAAAAAACCGTATAAGGGGGGTGCGAAATCGTAAAGCCTTGAGATTCCAAGCCCGCTAAGAGCTTGTCCGCAATTTCGATCTTCACTTTTTTGACGTAAGATTCCATTACTGGTAGCATATTACTAAAAAGGCATTATCGTATGCACCCTTCTTCTGAAGATGTGAAAACTTTGGGCAGTATCTTAAAACGGCGCCGACAAGATTTAAATTTGTCGCTAAAAGAAGTGGAAAATTCCACGTCGATTCGGATGTCCTACTTACAAGCCCTCGAAGAAGGAGAAAATCATAAACTTATCTCTCCTATCTATGCGCATGGCTTCATGAAACAATATTCCCAATTTCTGGGATTGGATGGCGAGCAACTCATCCGCGAAAATCCCCAGATTTTTAATCGGGACGCCAACCATGAATTTGCTTACGGCATCGGCACTGTCGAAATGCGAGGCAATCCAGGAGCTAGCATCAAGTGGGTGCCCAACGCAATTTGGGTGGGAGCCTTTGGCCTTCTTTTCATCGCCGCCTGGTTTATCGCCAAATCGATGGATCTTCTCTAAAATGTGGCGGACCTATTTATCCGGACTTTTAATGGGAGCTGCCGATATTGTTCCTGGCATTTCGGGTGGAACGATGGCCTTTATTCTGGGCATCTATGAACCTTTGATCGAAAGTATTCGGAAACCGAGCTTAAAAGGATGTGCCTTTCTCAGTGTTTTAGTGTCAGGAATTGCGAGTTCATTTTTAGTGTTGGCTAAAGTGATCGATTCGATTTTAAACGATCCTTTATACCGTGTCTTTTTGTACTCCTGTTTTGTGGGCCTTATTTTCGCCTCCGTCCTCATCTTATCTCGCGAAATCAAAAAGTGGAGAATGCGCGATTACGCGCTCTTAATGGGAGGGGTGCTACTCGCTTACTCTTTGACCCATCTTACAAGGACCTCTGCCACTCATTTTGATGTCCAAATAGGACATATAGAAACCACAGCCTCACTTATCAATTACACAGACGGTATTTTGCATGGGGTAGAAGCAAAAGAAGCCGCGGTCATGTTGCATAAAGGTTTTATTAATTCTGAGACTCTTATCCGCATGGATGAAAGTTGGATTCCCGTTAAGCAGCTGGATGTCTTGCCTGCTTTTCAGTGGATCGATCCTTGGGCTATCCTCTGTGGGGCGATTGCTATTTCTGCGATGCTTCTCCCTGGAATTTCCGGAAGCTACCTTCTCACAGTGCTTGGTATGTACGCGATTGCCATTGGAGCTGTTGCCGATCTTTCCCAAGGTGATTTCCATGCTCTTTTTCTCTTAGGGAATTTGGCCTTTGGTATTCTCGTGGGAGCACTTCTCTTCTCGCATGTCATTGGATGGCTCTTCCGTTATGCACGTGATGCGGCTCTTGCCTTTCTCACAGGCTGCATGCTCGGTGCTATGCAAACTATTTGGCCCTTTTGGTCCACGGCTTATGCCCTCAATCCGCTCCGCCTGCATGCCGGCCCCCAACTCCTTCCTCTCGAACCGATTCTTCCTACTTTAAATCTCCTTCTCATCGGCATTCTATTCGCGGCTTTTAGCTTCTGGCTTGTTTTTGCCATCGAACATCTCGCCGCCAAAAAGAATTAAAAACCCGAGTTCCTCTTAAACAAGAGGAACTCGAGAAGAGACATTTTACAGTCTCATTAGACCTTAAGAAAACCGGTTCTTAATGTCCGGCATAGGGCTCCCGTTCAGGATTCCCACTTGCCACCATAGGAGATCTTTCCTGCAGAGGATAGGGACATATTCCCCTTTCACCTGCCATCTCTCCTTTCTGTGCAATGTAGAATTCAGGCTCCACCGTTCCATTTAAAAGCAGACGCGAGGGAGCTGTGCAATTCAATACGCGCAACCCAGCATTCTCCAAATCTTCACGTGTCACCCATGAAGAGGTGAGCCCAGTGAAAAACATAAACCCTCCCTCTTTGAGAAGAGCCACTGTTTTGCTCAGTGTGTTCAGAACCGAAGCTCGATTCATCACCTGTTCGGCCAATGCACCGATACCAAACACAACGTCGACCCGACGCCCTTCTAAAAGAATCCCATAATCACACGTAGAGACATTAGCCTCCGCAATCGTGACATCAGGATTGTTAGAGAGCCTTTCACGGGCAATTTGAAGAGCTTTTGGATTTCCATCGACTAAGATATAGCGGCGGATGAGACATCTTTTTAGAGCGATACGCGCAAACTCGCCATCTCCTCCGCAAAGTTCCAAAACAGTCCCATTTGTAGGAAGCATTTGGTTCAATACGAGTAGGCAATCCATATAAATAGATTCCCTATAGAGAGCCTTTTGCGTATCCCATTCACCGGGATCAAACGCGCTCATCTCTAATTGACGCGCTTTCAAGAGTTTGATCTTTTCTAACTGATCACCCTCCATCCAGCGAGACAGTCCATTTTTTCTTCCTACTAGAGCCTTTCTCAGCTGTCCATACGCGAGAGGGGTCACGTAGTAAACCGTGTCTTGGTAACGTAAAATCGTGTACCCATTCTTTTCATCCATTTCAAATTGCAAACGTCCTTGAGGCAATTCAAAACGGTAAAGGGCATCGCATCTTGGGAGATAAAAATCCAAAGGACGAACGAGATCGAGATTATTCTCTCTCGCGATTTGCAATATAGCCGCTAAACGTGCGGAAATGCATGCCATTTTTTCTTCTTGAGTTACGGAATCTGTACCTTCCGTTATTTGATTCGCTTCGACGGCCGATCTAAAAATGAGCGGACGTGAGCCTACCATCGTCATACTTGTAGACATAAAAGATCCTTAAAAAAATTGTTAAAAACTAAAAATTAAAAACTAAAAAAAGAAGGCTAGATTAGCCGTGATGATGATGGTGGACAGAAAGGGGAGCAAAGCGTTCAAAAGCATTATTTTTTATGAAGCACATAATATACCTCTTGTTTGTGCAATCTCTAGGATAGCAAAAGATGAATGATTTTTGCAAGTGCAAAAAATAAAATCATCGTAGCTTTGTTTTCACGAGTAAGTAATCGAAATAAGCGTCAAGCCGTGCGCCGGAGCTGTTACTCCAGCTAAAGTACGGTCTTTAGCCTTCAACAAATGGGGTATGGCTTCTACGGGAATTTTTCCCCGTCCGACATCCACTAAGGTCCCCACGATATTACGCGCCATTTTATACAAAAAATGGGGGCCTGAAAGGATGATATCCAGATGAGTAGGCGTCGTTTGTGTGAATGACAAAACCCGCAATGTGCGTACTGTAGAGGTGTAGTTGGCGTTTTTATGCACATTGCAAAAGGTCGCAAAATCGTGCGTACCGATGAAAAAGGAAGATGCCTTTTGCATCGCATCTATATCGAGAGAAAATTGATGCCAACGATACAAACGCTCTTGGGGCATTTGCACAGGGCCTAAGGAAAGTGCGTAGCTGTATGTTTTTTCAACGACATCTAAAGTGGGATGAAAATGTAACGGTTTTGCCTCCGCTTCTAAAATGGCTATCGAAGGGGGGAGAAGGCGGTTTAAGCCGTAACGAAGTTTCGATAGATCGATGTGCTTAGACGTAAAAAAATGGACACGTTGTCCAAGGGCATGGACACCACGATCGGTACGACTCGCGGCTTCTAAATGCACGGGATGTTGTAAAATCTGCTCAAGAAGCTCTTGAAGCGTTCCTTCAATACTCGTTCCAGCTTCCGTCTTTTGCCATCCCAAAAACGGCTTTCCATCATAGGCAATGGTTAAACAGATGTTATGATCAAAGTCCTTTGACAAAGAGCTGAATCCCTTCTCCGATACGCTGAATAGCAAGTAGAATCAACACAATCCCCATGATCCGCTCGCAGGCGATCAGTCCGTTGTTTCCAAGAATCTTTTTGATCTGATTGGCAAAGAAAAGGACAAGGGTAGCGGCTCCCCACGCTGCGAAAATCGAGCCTAACATCAGCGGAATAGAGGGTTCTAAATGGGCGTAGAGCATGACGGTTGCAAGAAGCGAAGGACCCGCAATTAAAGGAATAGCCAATGGAATCACAAATGGCTCTCCAACAGGTAAGTTGGCGCGTGGATTATCTTTTGTCACGAAAAGGATTTTACAGGCGGTGAAAAAGAGGATTACACCGGCAGCCATTTGCAACGTTACGTCGTTGAGTTCTAATACATGAAAGATGAATTCACCCACAAAATTAAAGAGCAGAATCGCGGAAAGGGCGATTAACATCTCACGCAACAAAACCCAACGTTGTCTGGCAGGCGGCAAAGTTTTCACAAGCGAAAGATAAGAAGAAATGTTACCGATAGGATCCATAATCAAAAAGAGAATCAGGGCAACAGAAAATAGATTCATGTTAAGCTCCTAATGTTTGATAAAAGAGTGAAGCGCCACGTACTAACATTCCCATCGAAATCAATCCGAGAATCATTCCCATGAACTGCTCGAGAGCGGCAAGCCCCCGTTCCCCCAAAAGCTTTTTAAGATAGGGGGCCGCAATCATGATTCCAATCACACCTATAAAAGCTAGAATCACCGAAGCGGAGACATACAAACTGTTATTCACTGCTTGGCTTTTGATCATGATGATCGAGAGGAGACCGGGCCCGCTCAAAAGGGGAATCGCAATGGGCACAAAATAAGGCTCTTGTAGAGAAGCTTCTTCTTTTTCCAAACCTTCATCTTTATTAAAAATCATCCGCAATGCGGTCACAAATAAAACAAAACCGCCGCACAGGGAAACCGTAAATGGATCCAGATGAAGAGCCTGCATGAAAACCGCCCCTAAATACTGAAAAAAAAGAGCCACGATTAAGGAGAAAATCCCTTCTCGCAAAAGAATGTGTTTTTGTTTCTCAAACGGAAACCGCTTGACCATGGCTAAAACAAGAGGGGAGTTCCCAATCGGGTTGCTGATTAGAAAAAATGTAATCGCGTTACTAACTATCGTATCCATGAGCTGTAGAGTAATACTTAATCAATTTGGTATCAATGACAACTTCAATAAATCAATAAAGCAAGGCGGTATCTTCTACCGGTAGATCCTTTACTCGCCGAATGAAGTTGCTACAAGTCGTTTATCCCTTAGAGGAAAGGTCTATCCAAAAGCCTTCAGTTTTTCATCGAAGCGCTTTTATTTACAAATCGTCCAATACGTTGAATAGCTTCTAAAATGTGAGAACGATGGCCATAAGGGCTGACACGCACAAATCCTTCTCCTGCGGGGCCAAAACCCACACCTGGAGTCGTCACAATATGCGCTTTCTCTAGCAATTCCTCAAATACCTCCCACGAAGAGCGTCCCGGAAAGTGAATCCATAAATAAGGCGCATTACCACCTCCATAGACGGTAAAACCGCTCTTTTCAAACGCGTCTTTCAAAAGGGAGGCATTTTCTAAATAAAAGGCGATTTGAAGTTCGACTTCTTGGAGACCTTGCGGTTCCAAAACAGCCACACCCCCGGCTTGTGCAATATTCGATGCCCCATTGAAGCAGGTGGTTGCGATGCGTTGCCAATCGGCACGCACTGATCCTCCTTCTTCATAATGGAGTTCTTCTGGGACGATCGTCCATCCCAATCGCACGCCTGTGAACCCGGCTATTTTGGAAAAAGAGCCGAGCTCGATCGCCACTTCACGTGCACCCGCAATCTCAAAGATAGAGCGTGGAAGTGTGGGATCCTGGATATATCGGCTGTAGGCAGCATCAAAGAGAAGAATTGCGCCGCGGCACTTCACTTCTTTCACAAGTCTTTCTAGTTGCGCATGGGTGGCGACAGCTCCTGTGGGGTTGTTAGGGGAACAAAAGTAAAGAAGATCAAAGGGGGGCGCTTTTTCAATCTCAGGAAAAAAACCATTTTCAGGTTGACAAGCCAAATAAATGATCTCGGAGGAGCCGCCAATAATCGAATTGTCGACATAAGCGGGATAAGTCGGATCTTGCACGGCAACTTTAAGGCCTGTTCCAAACAGATGTTGCAAGCGTCCAATATCACATTTGGAACCGTCAGAAACAAACACCTCTTCTGGCTTCACGCCTGCTGCTAAGGCGATTTTTTCGCGAAGAAGGGGATCTCCTTGTTCAGGACCATACCCGGAATAACCACGCATTGTTCCGAGTGCTTGCGCTTTCTCTACAAGTTTTTGATCTACCGTTTGGACAATCGGTTCTGTGGTATCTCCAATTCCTAAACTGATTAATTGGGCATGGGGATTTTTAAGTAAAAAAGCGGCCTTTTGCTTGGCGATATCGGCAAATAAATAGACAGGATGAAGACGCGTGAAGTTTACGTTACGGCGCACCATGATGCTTGAAACCTTTGCAATTTTTCGAATGTTTCGGGTGAAGGTTCACAAAGGGGAAGACGGCAGGGACCTGCAGCCAGCCCTTCGAGATTCATTAA
>Ga0105046_10007682_pt1 | contig 16959 bp, 17 predicted proteins | sample MAT03_FD_78385 | JGI IMG/M metagenome (GOLD analysis project Ga0105046, IMG submission 78385) | Freshwater microbial communities from Lake Fryxell liftoff mats and glacier meltwater in Antarctica - MAT-03 (megahit assembly) | ecosystem: Environmental > Aquatic > Freshwater > Ice > Liftoff...
AAAATTTATTCGTCGGGTGTAAAATGAAATAAGTTCAAACATTTACTTAATACCCAACTATGTGCGACTTACCAACTAACAATAGTTCCAAGCTTCGGTAACTTTAATTTCATTTTTACATCCCTCCTCTTATTTTTACTTGACGCAATTTTTTGGGAGGCCCGGCTTTCAGCTTTGTAGTGGTTTTGTCTGGAGATATTATGATTCAATTCGAGGATCTCTTTTATTCCGAAGAAACGGAACTTTGTGCCTTGTGGCTTTGAACAACAGGGCTCTTTTGTTTCAAGAGTGGGGAAGATTTGCCTTCTCAAAAGGAGATTTTAAAGAAAACAACTCAAAAATTCCATTTTATTTGATTGAATGAGCTGATGATAACATTTTTTATGCTACTTTTGCAGCCGAATATAAAAGAAATTAAAACAAAACCGTTTTAAAAAAAACAAAGAAATGTCTCATTTAACAAAAGAAAGAAAAGAAACTATTTTCACAAACTTTGGCGGCAATGCTACCAACACTGGCTCTATTGAAGGCCAGGTGGCGATACTCACAGAGCGTATCAATCACATTTCTAATCACTTGAAGATCAACAAAAAAGACTTCTCTTCACAAAGAGGATTGATGATGATGGTTGGTCAACGTAAGCGTTTACTCACTTACCTAAGCAAACATGACCTTACTGGTTACAGAGCTTTGATCGAGAAATTAGGTCTCCGTAAATAAAATATTATTATATGTAAGCTGAATTGTTCCCAACTGTTTTTATGCCGTTGGGAATTATTCGTTATACATACTTACTTTCATTGCACCCGCATTAGTGGGATAAAAAATTATTACATGTCACTATTACATCCAAAATCAATCACTTTCGACATTGGTGGTGGCCGCATGGTTACCATCGAAACGGGGAAAATGGCCCGTCAGGCCGATGGATCCGTTACTGTTCGCCAAGGCAACTGTATTCTTTTAGCCACCGTGGTGGCCAATAAAGAACCCAGAGATGGTCAGTCATTTTTCCCGTTATCAGTAGATTATCAAGAAAAATTTTCTTCAGCTGGTCGTGTTCCGGGATCTTTTTTCAAGAGAGAAGCCCGTTTGAATGATTACGAAATTTTAACTTCTCGTCTTATAGATAGAGCTTTACGTCCTCTTTTTCCGGAAGACTATCTCTGCGACGTACAGGTATTGGTATCCTTGTTGTCATCAGATAGCGAAGTATTACCAGACTCACTGGCTTGTTTGGCTGCCTCTGCGGCATTAGCGGTGTCTGATATTCCGATTCAAGAAATCATTTCAGAAGTACGTATTTCCCGTAAAAATGGTCAATTTATCATCAACCCTACCAGAACTGAATTGGCGGAATCTGATATGGAATTCATCATTGCAGCTACCGACAAAAACATTATGATGGTAGAAGGCGAGAGTATGGAGTGCCAGGAAGAAGACCTGATTGTTGCTATTGAGAAGGCGCATGATGCCATCAAATTGCAAGTGAAAGCACAAGAGGAACTGCAGGCACTTGTTGGAGTTACTACCAAAAGAGATTACAAAAAACCTTACCGCAACGAAGCGCTGAACGAAAAAATAAGTGCTTTTGCCAAAGATAAAATGCATGCCATTGCTTCAGCAGCATCTGGAAAACATGAAAGAAGCGCCGCCTTCAAAGCATTACACGAAGAAGTAGTGACTTTCTTAGGCGAAGAACTTCCAGACGAAGACAAAAAACTGATAGGTGTTTATACCGGAGATTTGCAATACTACGTGGTAAGAGACATGATCTTAAATGATCGAATACGTTTGGATGGCCGCGGCACCGAAGATGTTCGTCCGCTCGAAATGGAAGTTGATACGTTGCCTTCACCTCACGGATCTGCATTATTCACCAGGGGTGAAACTCAATCACTTACTACAGTTACCTTAGGTACTCCTTTAGACGAATTGTTGGTGGAAAGTGCCTTCAAATCTGAATACACCAATTTCATTCTACATTATAATTTCCCTCCATTCAGCACCGGCGAAGTAAAAATGATGCGTGGCGTTGGGCGCAGAGAAGTAGGACATGGTAACTTAGCAATGCGTTCTTTGAAGAAAATGATGCCGGGCAGCGATTACCCTTACACCGTACGGGTGGTGAGTGATATTCTGGAAAGTAATGGTTCTTCTTCTATGGCGACCGTTTGTGCGGGTTCTATGGCTTTGATGGATGCAGGTGTTCCACTGAAAAAATCTGTAAGTGGAGTGGCCATGGGTTTGATCAAAAAAGCTGATCAGTTTGCGGTATTGACCGACATTCTGGGTGATGAAGATCATTTAGGTGATATGGACTTTAAAGTAACCGGTACCCGCGATGGTATTTGTGGTGTACAAATGGACATCAAAGTAGACGGTTTGAGCATGGATATTATGAGAGCTGCATTGGCACAAGCCCGCAATGGCCGTTTGCATATTTTAAATGCAATGGATGCCTGTATCAGCGGTGCTCGTGAAGAGGTGAAACCACATGCTCCAAGAATGGTGAAGATTATTATCGATAAAGAATTTATCGGTGCAGTGATCGGGCCAGGTGGAAAAGTGATTCAGGAAATTCAGCGTGAAACCGGCGCTACTATCAATATTGAAGAAGTAAACAATGTTGGTGAAGTAAGCATCTTCTCTAAAGAAAAAGCTGGCCTCGATAAAGCTTTGGCTTGGGTCAACGGGTTGGTTGCTGCTCCGATAGTAGGGGATACTTATGAAGGTACGGTGAAAAGCATCAAAGAGTTCGGCGCTTTCGTAGAATTCTTGCCTAAAAAAGAAGGATTGTTGCACATCAGTGAAATCAGCTGGAAGCGTTTGGAAACCATGAACGGGGTATTCAAAGAAGGCGATAAAGTAAAAGTTAAATTGCTGGAAGTAGATCAAAAAACCGGCAAATTTAAATTGAGCAGAAAAGCGTTGATGCCAAAACCAGAGGCTCCGCAAAAGCCGCAGCAAGAAAATCAATAATTAAAAAATACCATTTTAAAACTGCCCTTCTCGAAGGGCAGTTTTATTAGATAGCTCATCATGACAAATATTTATAAAACCGTTTCGTTTACTGCAGCAGAGGCAAGTAAAGACATGATCATTGCTCTTCTTATGAATGAAGGTTATGAAGGAGCGGAAGAGATCGGACAGTTCACAAATATTTCTATACCTGCCGGTGACTTTGATGAACAGGTGCTCGCCGGTATCATGCAAATGTTTCAAATCAATTATGGCATTAAAGAAGTGCAGCAACAAAACTGGAATGCTGTCTGGGAGCAGAGCTTCGAACCAGTGCAGGTTCACCATTTTGCCGTGATCAGGGCTTCCTTTCACCCGCCCGTTACCGGGGTTACCCACGATGTGATCATTACCCCAAAAATGAGTTTTGGGACTGGTCACCACGCCACTACTTACCTCATGATAGAAGCCATGCAGGAACTAGATTTTGCACAAAAATCAGTTATTGATTTTGGAACAGGTACAGGGGTGTTGGCTATTCTGGCAGAAAAAATGGGCGCCAGCAAATTGTTGGCTATCGATCACGACGAATGGAGCATCAACAATGCAGCGGAAAATATTGTGGCCAATGATTGCCAATATATTCAATTGCAACAGGCCGAAAACATGTTGGCTCCATTTAAAGTAGATATTGTTCTGGCAAACATCAACCTGAACGTGATCATCAACAATCTACCTACGATCCGCGAAGCATCACACGCCGGAACCATCGTATTATTTAGCGGATTACTGCTCTCAGATGAATTAGCGATTAGTGCAAAGATCTTAGATGCTGGTTTTAGCATCCAAAAAATAAGACATAGGAATAACTGGATATGTATAGCGGCTTCACTAAAAGGTTGATATTGGCATGGTTTTTTGCCAGGTTGAAGTTGGGTATTTTACCCTTATATTTGTAGTAACTCAACTAAAGAAACAAGCATGACAGAATTGTCGTTGATAGCATTTGCTTATTTAATTGGTTCAATACCCACGGCATTAATCATAAGCAAAAAATTTTTCGGTATCGATATCCGCGAATACGGCAGCGGAAACATGGGTGCTACCAATACCTTCAGGGTGTTGGGCTCGCGCTATGGCACCATTGTTATGATCGTAGATATTTTAAAGGGTGTAGTTGCTTCTTCTCTCTATGTAATCATTCCTTTTTATGCGGATGGCGACAATGAGTTGGAAAGAACAAACTTGATCATCGGTTTGGGAATGGCCGCAGTGCTGGGTCATATATTCCCCATCTTCGCAAAATTCAAAGGAGGAAAAGGAGTAGCTACTTTATTTGGAATGGTGTTGGCCATGCAACCAATTGTGGCGGGATGCTGTGTGGGCGTATTTTTATTGGTACTCTACCTAACCAGATACGTTTCACTCAGTTCAATCTTAGCAGCAGCTATGTTGCCTGTCAGCGTGCTTTGGATTTGGAACGAAAATGAAATCCTATATAGAGTCTTCGCTTTATTTGTGGCATTTCTGGTGATCTTCACCCACCAAAAAAATATTGGAAGATTGCTCAGAGGCGTTGAAAGCCGCATTCCGATTTTAAAGCACCGCGACAAACGCAAGTCGCGCAATAAAGAAGAGGATTAATACCAGCCGCCATCTTCTTTTCTACGCTTCGTTTTTTTGGTACAACAATTGGTTGTTAATACGATATAAAATATTGTATTATGAAGCCCTTCTACTTTTTTTCCCTAACGGTCCTTTTTATTGCAGCTTGCAGCACTAATGCCATTACTGGTCGCAAACAATTACAATTATTTCCTGAATCATCCTTACAGCAGCAAGCTGTTGGTGAATACCGGACTTTTCTGCAACAGAACAAAGTTGTTGCTGCTGGCAACAGCAATGCAGCCATGGTAAAAAGGGTAGGAGGAAGGTTGTCCTCCGCCATCAAAACTTATTATGCCTCCAGGCAAAAACCTGTTGAACTCAACAACTATCAATGGGAATTTAATTTGGTAGAAGATAAACAGATAAATGCATGGTGTATGCCCGGCGGGAAAGTAGTTGTGTACACAGGACTATTATCGGTTACCCAGAACGAAACAGCGCTCGCAGTTGTACTGGCGCACGAAATTACCCACGCTTTGGCCCAGCACGGCAACGAACGCATGAGCCAGGTGTCTATAGCGCAAGGGTTACAAGTAGCCGGAAACGCGTTCACACAGGGAAACACGCAAGTCAATTCCATCTTCAATAATGTTTATGGTCCGGGAGCTTCCATAGCTGTGTTACTCCCCAATTCCCGTAAACAAGAATTAGAAGCGGATCGCTTTGGATTGATATTCACCGCTATGGCTGGATACGACCCAAGAGAAGCCGTTCCTTTTTGGGAAAGGATGGAGAAAACCAGCAAAGGAAACGAACCACCCCAATTTCTTTCATCACATCCTTCCGACGCTAACAGAATAGCCGAAATCAAGAGATACATGCCAGCAGCATTGAAGTATTACAAACGAAAATAATATCTAGCGCCTACATAATGAACAATAGTTGTAAAAATCGCGGATTATCTTGCACACAAGGCTAAAACAATAGGAAAACCCATATATTCAACGTATCTTCGCAGTCCTAAAAAGTCATATAATGATAACATTTGCCTAACCATTAGGTAACTATCATTAACTTGACATTCTACTTTACTTTTTAACCTTTAAGTGTAGTATGGCATTAGAAACTGTGTTAGAAAAATTACAACTCGCTCAAGAAAAAAATCTTCTTATTCAGGGTTTACCATCATCCATCGAAAAGCAGTTTGCAAAAGTTTCGTTTTGCAAAAGCGTCACGCCCTTGCTGAGAAATCGTAAGATCGATTTCGCACTTGTGTTCGCGGTAAGCCGCAAACAGCTCACCGACATTGTAACAGACGTTGCGCCTGCTATGCAAGCTGAAGGTAAGTTTTGGGTAGCTTACCCAAAACCAGCAGCTAAAATCGCCAGCGATTTGTGCCGTTACGAAAATTGGGATATGATCTGTAACCTGGGCTACGAACCAGAATGCGTGGTAACCCTGGACACTTGTTGGATCGCCATGAAATTTAAGAAGTGCACCTTGCAGCCAGTGATTAAAACCACCAGTCGTAAGCAGGTAGCAGTTGTAATGGAAGCTTAAAACGGCTTCTATTTTTTTATTGGAAATTTCGCCTGATTATTTTGGGCGGCCCGATGCCAATTATTTCAGTGTGTGTATAAAGTTTGCAGCTGACAACCATCACAAGTGTCGGGAATTATTTCTGCGCCACTCATTATTTATAAATTACTGTACCTAATTTTTGCGTAAGTTGTATTTCCATTTGCTTTAAGTGTTGGTGTGTTTGCAAAATCAGCATCTGCTCGTCAACATCAGTACTATGTTGTAATTCAAGTTGATTCTCTAACATCATTTTTTTAATCTTACGCAGTTTCAGGTAGTTAAGGCAGGAAATGACTTCTTCTCTAAATAGTTCAGCCCTGGTGGGTATGTGACCTTCGTATTTATCTTTCCATTTAGGACTGATCTCGGCATCGTTGCTCATGAGCAGAATTACAAATTCGCTGAGGGTTCTATTTTCGGAATAAAGAAAACTTTTTTCGTTGGGCGATTTTCCGGCTTTGTACCATTCTTTGTAATGCTGAAGCACCTCCACCAGGGTTTGGTTCTCCATCAAAACATCCAATTCATTTTCTTCTATTTCCTTGAGCAAATAGTCTGCTACATTGCTGTTTGTTTCCCATTCATTTTGTCCGAATTCTATCAAACATCTTACCAGCGCTTTTTCGTTGTGCTCATCTTTATTAAAAAGCAGTTCATCCGAAGGTTCGGGTAAATTTTCGTTGCCTTCATTTCCAGCATTCTCCTCTGAAGCAGTGCCAACCTGTTTGTATTCTTCCTTGTTTATTTTATCACGGATGATTTTATTCACCAGTGCATTCATGCCAGTTTCTTCTATCTTCAGTAATTCTGAAACCTGCTTGATGTAATCTTGGCGGCGGGTGAAATCTTCAGCACGGTTGATGCGGGCGATTGTTTCTGCCACTTGGTTTACGACCGCACTTTTTTTGGCACTGTCATTTCCGGCATCCTTTAGTGCTACTTCCAGTTGAAAAAGAATAAAATCTTTTTTATTGGCGGCTACAAATTCTTTGAAGGCACTTGCCCCAACTTTGTTTACATAACTGTCTGGATCCTCTTTGTCGGGAATCAATACCAACTTCACGTTCAATCTTTCTTCCAGCGCCAGATCCAGTCCGCGCAGCGCTGCTTTAATTCCGGCCCCATCACCGTCGTACACAATGGTAAGGTTGTTACAATATTTTTTGATCAGCCTTAACTGATCTGTAGTGAGCGAGGTGCCACCGCTGGCCACTACATTTTCTACGCCAGCCTGGTGAAGGCTCACTACATCGGTGTAACCTTCTACCAACAAACATTCGTCTGCTTTATCGATGGCCAACCTGGCAAAATAAGCACCATAGAGGATTTTACTTTTTACATAGATCTCATTTTCTGGTGTATTGATGTACTTGGGAGCTTTATCATTTTTTTTAATGATTCGGGCGCCAAAACCTAAAATTTTTCCGCTGGGGTTGTGAATGGGGAATATGATCCTACCTCTGTAATTGTCCTGTAGCTTCTCCTCTCGCTGTACCACCAAACCCGTTTTTAGCAATAGTTCTGGATTGTACAAAGCTTCAGTAGCAGCCTTTGTAAAACTATCTCTTGCTTCGGGATTGTAACCAATTTGAAATTTTTCGATGATGTCTTCTCTGAAGCCGCGTTCTTTGAGATAACTCAAAGCGATGTCTTCTCCTTCAGCAGTATCAAAAAGTGTTTTGCTAAAAAATTTCTGGGCAAACTGGTTGATGATAAAAAGGCTTTCAGATGTCTGCTGCTGAATTTTAAATTCTGGACTGGTAGCCGTTTCCTCTATTTCAATATTGTATTTGTTGGCCAGCCATCTGAGGGCTTCTACATAACTGTATTTTTCCAGGTCCATCAAAAAGCTAATGCTGTTGCCGCTTTTACCACAACCAAAACATTTGTAAATTTCTTTAGTAGGGGATACGGTAAAAGACGGAGATTTTTCGTTGTGAAAAGGGCAAAGGCCCAAGTAATTAGCCCCCCTTTTTTTCAGTTTGACGTAACTGCCTACAATGTCGAGAATATCGACACTGTTTTGAATTTTTTGTATGGTTTCCTGACTGATCAACTGTTAAAATACGGTCAAATTTAGCAACAATCGGCCATTGTTAAACAAATATCAATTTTTAAAAGGGTTATGGCTTAGTTTATGAAAATATCCCCTGCAAATCATCTGTTATTTTATAGGAAACTGTTTATCTTTAACCATTCAAAAAAAAAACAACAACATGAGGAAAATTTTTATTGCATCGATGCTGTTTTTTGGCAGTGTCAGCGCCATGTCCCAAACTTTAGAGGATGTAAATAAGTTGCTCGATCAAAAAAAATACAGAGAAGCTAAAACAGCCGTGGATGCGGTGGTGGCCAATCCTAAACAAGCTACTAAATCAGATTCCTGGTATTTCAAAGCCCGGGTTTACAACGCGTTGTCCCTTGATCCCACTACAGGTGCTGATGAAGCTTTTGTTTTAAAAACACAATCTTTTGAAGCTTTAAAAAAATACCAGGAGTTAGATTCTAAAGACATTCGATTAAAGTTTGAAGCGTATCAATCTTATCTGGACATCTATTTAGGCATGTTTGATCTGGGAGCTAAATACTTTAACGAAAAAGAATACGGAAAGGCCTTTAACTCTTTCAAATATGCTTTGGATACAAAGGATTTTATTTTGTCTAAAAATTACACATACGATAACGTAAAGCTATATCCATTGGATACTTCTTTGGTGTTGAACACTGCTATTTCTGCGATGCAAGACAAAAATGAAGAGCAAACGGTGAAGTACTACAGAATGCTCACAGATGCCAATGTTTCGGGCGATACCTACTTAGAAGTGTACGAATATTTAGCTGATCTTTACACCAAGAAAGATGATAAAGTAAACCAGCAATCGATCATCGAAAAAGGAAAACAATTGTATCCCAACAATGATTATTGGTACCTGTTAGAGTTGGATGCTATGCGGGATAAAGCAGATCAACCTACCATGTTTGCCAAATACGAAGAAGTAATGGCAAAAAATCCGAAAAACTTTGTAGTGCCTTATAACTATTCGATCGAAATGTACAATACAATCTGGGGTAGAGATGCCAAAGGAGGAGATCAAACGGCTGTGAAAGAAAAATTAACTACCACTCTTAAAGCCGCCATTGAAAATGATAAAGGCAACGATGCCACTGTTTTACTTTCGAAGCATTTGTACAACCTGAGCTCCGATCTCAGCATTGCTGCCAATATGGTAAAAGGTACAAAGCCTGAAGACGTGAAGAAAAAAGCAGACCTGGTGGCAACAACAAACCTGCAAATGGATGAGTTTTTAATGTATGCAAATAAAGCCAGTACTTATTTTGACGCACAGCCTACCTTAAAAGGTGCTCAAAAAGGTGCTTACACCGAAATGTTGGTAAGTATGGTAGAAGTGTACAATTATAAAAAGAACCCGACTAAAGCAGCAGAAATGCAAAAAAAGAAAGAAGGGCTGGATAAATAATTCAAACATATTTTAAGATAATTTAAAAGGCCTCCAAAATGGAGGCCTTTTAAATTATGATGACTTATCTCAAAAGAGTAAACTAACCGCTTGCAGTTCTATTTTTTGAGAAAGAAGGTATATAAATATTCATTCTTAGATGGCCTGATAGGGTGGACGTTATTTTTCAATATGTTCTTATACTTCGCTTCTACTTCTCTCCTTACTGGGGTAGATGTGCGGCCTAGCCAAGCAGCGGAGGCTATCTGTGTCAAATAAGTAAAGGCTGTTTATTTATGCAGCATCTATTGCTTCGCTGTGTTCCAGTTGTCCTTCCCATTTGCTAACCGCGGCGGTAGCCAATGCATTGCCCAATACGTTGGTCATGGTTCTGCCCATGTCGCAGAACACGTCAATGGCCAGTATCAATCCAACCCCTTCAGGGGGAATACCAAACATAGCGCCAGTAGCCAATACTACCACCAATGATGCCCTTGGAACACCTGCAATGCCTTTGCTGGTGATGAGAAAAACCAGCAGCATTAAAATTTGTTGACCTACATCTCCGGTGATGGCGGTGATGTTATAAGCCTGTGCGATAAACATGCTGGCAAAAGTCATGTACATCATGCTACCGTCTAGGTTAAATGAATAGCCTAAAGGCAAAACAAAACTTACAATTTTATTGCTGCAGCCAAAACGTTCCATTTCCTCCACCAATTTAGGATAAACAGCTTCACTGCTGGCTGTACTAAATGCAATCGACATCGGCGTGGCAATTCTTCTTAATAAAATTCTTAGTCTGTGTTTTAGAATAAGGTATCCTACCCCCAATAACAAGAGCCAAAGTATCAGTAGCCCCAGATAAAAATCGCCGATATACCATCCAAAAGTGACCAATATGCCTAAACCATTTTTAGCGATTGCGGCAGCCATTGCACCAAAAACACCAGCAGGGGCCAGGTACATGACATAGGTCACCATTTTAAGCACTACGTGGGCAATGGCATCAAGGGCATTGATAATGGGTTCACCTTTTTTACCTATTGCAGTAAGTGCAATGCCAAAAAATATGGAGAATACCACCAGTTGTAGAATTTCATTGGTGGCCATTGCTTCTATCACACTCCGGGGTACCACATGTTCTACGAACTTTTGTAAGGAAAACCCCTGCGATTTTTCCAGAAGGTCTTTTACTGCATTCGGGTCTGTGCTGGTAATGTCTGCGCCTACACCAGGTTTGAGAATATTTACCAAAATAAGACCCAGCGTTAGTGAAACAAGGGATGCAGTGATGAACCATAACATGGCCTTTCCACCCACGCGCCCCACTGTTTTCATATCTCCTAATTTGGCTATACCTACCACCAATGTGGCAAATACAATCGGCGCAATGATCATCTGCACCAATCTTAGAAATATGGTGGTGAGTAATTTTGCATTAGTGGCAAAAGTATTCTGTGTTTCGGGACCGTAATTTTCGTGAACAAAATAGCCAGCAACTATCCCCAGTACCATCGATAGGAGTATGTAAAGGGTAAGTTTACTTTTTTTAGTAGTTTTATCAGTGATTTCCATACGCTAATGTGTTGACTTACAATTGTATTTTTGGTTAGATGACTATTGTAAACGATAAAACTAAAGGAAAGATTGGGGAATAAAAAATGAAATTCTGTTAGAGGTGTTTGCTTATTTTTCAAAAACAGTTGTTCGTTTTGTATTTAACGTGGTGGAAAAAATCACCCATTCTGCCCTTTGTGTCTATCGGTAGGTTTAAAAAATGTAAGGTACAATGGAATTATTTTGTTCGATGAAAGATTACTGGGTTTCATAGGTAAAATTCCTTACCTTTGCCGCCCGAAAAGAGCAATCTTTTTATTTATTCATTTCCCACATGGCTCAAAAAGTTTCTCGCAGGACGCGGGAACGCCAGCAGGGAGTAACTTAAAAACAGTTATATAATGCCAAAGGTTAAAACCAACAGTAGCGCAAAGAAGCGCTTCAAAGTTACCGGTACAGGTAAAATCCTCCACCAGAAAGCGTTCAAGCGCCACATCCTCACAAAAAAATCCACCAAGCGTAAGCGTGGTATGCGTATAGATGGTCAAATATCGCCTACGCACGTGCCTTTTGTGAAGCGTTTATTGAATCTCTAACAAAATGGAAAATTTTATCAACTATTAACTTTAAAAAAATTAAAATATGCCACGTTCAGTAAATGCAGTAGCCAGCAGGGCCCGCCGCAAAAGAATATTAAAAGCTGCCAAAGGTTATTATGGTAAGCGTAAAAATGTATATACCGTTGCCAAAAACGTAATGGAAAAAGGTTTAACGTATAGCTACGTTGGACGTAAATTAAAAAAACGTGAATACCGCACTTTATGGATCGCCCGTATCAATGCAGCTGTAAGAGCAGAAGGCATGACGTATAGTGTGTTTATCAACAAACTAGCGGAAAAAAACATTGATTTGAACCGTAAAGTATTGGCTGATTTGGCAATGAATGAGCCAGAAGCTTTTACGACACTGGTAAACTCTGTTAAATAATTGACAGCCAAACCGTTTAACTTATATGGCCGTCCACAGCAGTGGATGGCTTTTTTTGTAGAATAATCGTTTGCTATATAATATATTTGCGAGGCAAAAATATTATGCAATACTTTAAAGCGCATTTTTAAGAAAATGACTAATAACTATGACAGTCTCGTTCACCAGACTTTTAACTTTCCGCAGGAAGGTTTTAAGCTGCAAGACGATTACCTCCAGTATAATGATGTAGACATCAAAGCGCTGATCGACAAACATGGCACACCTTTAAAAGTGAGCTATCTTCCAAAAATTGGAATGCAGATCAACAAAGCAAAAAAAATGTTTGAAAATGCCTTCAAAAAACACAAATACGAAGGCGTGTACCATTACTGTTATTGTACCAAAAGTTCCCATTTTAGCTTTATTGTTGAAGAAGCCCTCAAACACAATATTCACCTGGAAACTTCTTTTGCTTATGATATAGATATCATCAATTCATTGTACAAAAGCAGAAAAATTACCAAAGACATACATATCGTGTGCAACGGTTTCAAACAAAAAAATTATACCAGTCGAATCGCCAGACTCATCAATACAGGTTTTAAAAATGTGATACCGGTATTGGATAACAAAGAAGAATTGAACATGTATAAGCGTGCGATCAGAACAGGAGAGCCGTTCAAACTGGGGATTAGAATTGCGGCGGAGGAGGAACCTTCTTTTCCTTTTTATACCTCCAGATTGGGTATCAAAGCCAAAGATGTATTGGAATATTATGTAGATGAGATTGAAGGCAATGAAGACAAGTTTCAATTGAAGATGCTGCATATCTTTTTAAACAAGGGCATCAAAGATGATATCTACTACTGGAGTGAATTGCAGAAAAGCATCAACTTGTATTGTCAGTTGAAAAAGATTTGTCCAGAGCTGGATTCTATCAACATCGGTGGTGGATTTCCTATTAAACATTCGCTGGGCTTTGATTACGACTACCAGTTTATGATCAACGAAATTGTTGGGAACATCAAGGCGGCTTGTAAAAAAGCGAAAGTACAGATGCCCAATATCTATACGGAGTTTGGAAGTTTCACAGTAGGAGAGAGCATGGCTCATATATTCAGCGTTATCGGAGAAAAAGTGCAGAACGACCGCGAAACCTGGTATATGATCGATTCTTCGTTCATCACCACCTTACCCGATACCTGGGGTATTGGAGAAAAATTCCTGATGCTGCCCATCAACAAATGGGGCAACGAATACCAACGGGTGGTCCTGGGTGGTATCACTTGCGATGGGCATGATTATTACGATTCCGAAGAACATATCAACGAAGTGTTTTTACCGAAAATTAAAAATAGTAATCCAGGTGAAGAAGAGTCAAACAAAGAGCCATTGTATGTAGGCTTTTTCCATACGGGCGCTTATCAAGACCAGATCAGTGGATATGGCGGCATCAAACATTGTTTGATACCATCACCTAAACATGTGATTATTGAAAGGGATAAAAACGGTAAGTTGATCGAATGGACGTACGCCAAAGAGCAAACCTCTCAAAGTATGTTGAAAATTCTTGGGTACAAATAATTAAAAGGCAAATATATTCATAGCCATTCCTGAAAAGGGATGGCTTTTTCGATGATACCAAGTTGCTAAAATTGAAGTGTTTTTGAGTTATTGAAAATCCTTATTTTCAAACATTCCCTTGTAATAGAGATAAAATTTTCCATCCCGGTTGTTGCGCCAGTAACGTTTGCCTTGTAGGTCGTAATAATACTTTCCGTTTACTGCTTTACTGGCTGCCTGATCGTTTACCACAATCACTTTGGGTGTAGCTGTTTTTAAAGGGGCTTTGTAAGCTGGTTTATCTTTAACTGAAGAGGAAGCGGGTATTAATCTAGTGCTATCGAAGGTAGCCGTATGTGTTGGCTTAGGCAACGTAGTTTTTTTGCTACAGGCCGCAAACAATAACCCCAAAATTGCTATCAAAATAAATACTAAACGTTTTGTGGGCATGAGTTTTTTATACCCTTTACAAGAACGAAGCCAACATTGCAAAGCAAGTTGAATATTGTCTTTAATTTTTGGTTTTATACTTCTTATTCACTTTCGGATTATTAAAATAATCATCCAGTTCTTTTTCATCTGCGGGCTCCTCTGTAAAGGGTATATCAATCAATTGTACCTGCATCTGTTTTAGTTCTTCTTTTAGTTTACGCGACTTATTCAGAATATCAGGATCGCGAACGCCATTGAGCTGATTGTCTTGCAATGCATATTCTAATCTTTTGATACTGCTGCGAATGAGTGTGGCAATGTTTTGTTCATAGCTACTATTGGGAGCCGTAGCTTCTTTAACAGGAACCATGGCTATACCAACACTGGGTAAAATTTTGCCGGCGGTTTTTTGACCTTCATTAGGCAGCGAAGAAAATACCGTACCGCCCAGTGCGGTGGAGGCCGAGGTGAGGTCAAATCCTGTTCTGGTTTTTTTCGTTTTTTTAATTTTACGGTCTACTAATCGGAAGCTGCTTTTCAGTGATTTGATGTATTTGCGGGCATCGTTTTGTAATCTTTCAAACTCAGTCAACTGCTGTGGATAATTTATATTTTCTTTTACAATAATCTCTATCCGGGCGGTATCGCTAGAATGAAACTTGGTCCTTCCAATAAAGTACAATTCTAATTTTTTTGTTTTTTCTTTATCTCCGTCTTTTATAAAATCAAAAGGGATAGGCCAGGTAAAATCGTCCCCACATTTGGCAACAGGAGTGGTAGATTTTACAGGATAGTTACTGACGAAGTTTATTTCTTCGATGGGAAAACTGCCATTTTCACACTGTATTTTAAAACTAACGGTATCTCCCTCATCAATATAAAGTGTATTGGTAACCGTAGGTTTCACCTTCGATGCGATGATTTCTGTGCTGTAAAATAACAACACAAAAGAAGTGTCTATCCGATCGTTCGGTTCTTCGAGGTTTTGTACACTGAGGTTTACTTTATATTCAAAATCGTACTTTAACCTGCCCGATAAGAAAAAAGATTTCTCTGCTATAAAAGTGAGCAGACCATTATCTTTATTGATTTTCAATCCTACGGGTGAATTTTTTAGAAACCAATAATACTGGGAGATTTTTCTGTTTATTTCTAGTTGGTACTTCAACGTTGAATCAACATGCAACGTAAAATATGGATTCAAGTTTTTAATGCGCAGCATACTATCTGCAGGATGGTGTACTGCTGGCAAAGTATCTAGCGCCGTTGTTTGGCCGTAGCTATTCAATAAGTTTGAAATGATAAAAAAAAGAAATAGGAAGGTCTTTCTGATCATTTTGTGGGGGTTCTGATGATTTTAAACGAAGTTACTTGTTTCAATAAAAAAACGGCCAACTCATTCCAACCATTTAAATACATTTTATGACGATACTTTAATAAATATTATTATTTCCCCATCTCCTGCTATTTTTAACAAAAAATAAAACAGCATGAAATGCATTTTTTTTGCCTTGATAAGTTGTACGTTTAGCTGCGCAGTAAAATCGCAAACTGCTGAAGATTCCATCAAGGCTACGATACAGGGTTTGTTTACTGCCATGCAACAAGCAGATGGTGCAGGCGCAGTAGCCAGTTTCGCCGATAGTGCAGTGATACAAACCATTGAGAAAGCCAAGGATGGTTCTATAGTGGTTATAACAGATAAAGTAGTTGATTTTGGGAAGCGGGTATCGGCTGCTCCTAAGGGTGCGTTGGATGAAAGAATTTCATTTGATGTCATCAAAGTGGATGGCCCATTAGCAATTGCTTGGACACCTTACCAGTTTTATTACAACGGAACTTTTAGTCATTGTGGCGTTAATTCTTTTCAGTTATTGAGAACGGCTAAGGGTTGGAAAATTCAATATATCATCGACACAAGAAGAAAAACAGGTTGTAGGTAAAAAGAAAACCACTCCGGGAACGGAGCGGTTTTCAGCCTTTGTCTGATTAACTAAGGTCAACAACTCTATCTAATCTAAAAATTTTACAGAATGTTGATTTCTTTTGCACCTGTTTTATAAATCTCTTTTTTTGGAAGTTCGAGTTTCAAAATTCCATTTTCGTATTTTGCTGTGATGTTTTCAGCATCAATTTTTTCGTCTAAAGTAAAACTGCGTCTGAAAGCACGATAACTAAATTCACGTCGGATTGATTTGCTGTTTTCTTCTGTTGACTGCTCTTTCTTTTCTGCACTGATGGTTAAAATATTTGCTTCTAGCTTCAGGTTAAAATCCTTTTTTTCTAAGCCGGGAGCCGCCAATTCAACGAAGTATTGTGCTTCTTTTTCAACGATGTTAACCGGAGGAAAACTCAATACATCTTCTCTAAATGTTTTTGCAACTGTGGAAGGAAATTCATTGAAAAGTTCTTTCATCATTCCGTCAATTGATCTGCTAATGTTGTTGTTTACTTTTACAAGTGTCATGATAATTATTTTTATTTTTTTGTAATTAGATATTTGATAAGTACTGTTCAAATGCTGTTCCAATCCGATTCGTGGTAAAATTTGGCATATTTATCATGAATAAAAAGACATTATGGCATTATTTCAAATAATAACCAGTCGTAATGGCAGTTTTAATCTATTTCGTATAGAAATATTTCGATTGATTATACGAAAGAAGTCTTTAATTTTGCACTTTAAAAATCATCCTTTAAATATAATTATATGTATCCAGCAGAGATAGTAATTCCGATGAAAGAAGAATTAACGGAAAATGGTTTTTCAGAAATGTTGAATGCCGAAGACGTGGAAAACGTTTTGAGTACAAAAGGAACTACCCTT
>Ga0105046_10007683_pt1 | contig 16954 bp, 1 predicted proteins | sample MAT03_FD_78385 | JGI IMG/M metagenome (GOLD analysis project Ga0105046, IMG submission 78385) | Freshwater microbial communities from Lake Fryxell liftoff mats and glacier meltwater in Antarctica - MAT-03 (megahit assembly) | ecosystem: Environmental > Aquatic > Freshwater > Ice > Liftoff...
AGGCCGTCGCCATCGGTGTCCGCCCGATTGGCCCGGGTTCCTGCCGCCAGTTCGTCCCGATTGCTGATGCCGTCGCCATCGAGGTCGGTGGTGGCATCCGCGGGATTCTCCGGGTCCAGCCCGTTGGCCAACTCAACGGCATCGTCCATGCCGTCGGCATCAACATCGCGTCCCACGAAATCCGAGCGCCGGAGGGCGAAGCCGCGGAGGGCATCGACGCGCAGACCGGTGGGGCCGCCGCCGTTGTTGAGGCGGAAGACCAGTCGATTGGTGCCGCTGACGAGGACATTGGTGAAGGCAAACGTCCGATAGACGGTGAAGCTGCTGCTCGGGAATCCAAGCGACGCGCCATTGGCGAGAATCTCGTCTCCGGCATCGTCTGTGGCCCACTGCCCTTCCACCTCGGCTGTCTCGCCGATGAGATCTTCGAGCACCACTTCGATCGCGTACTGGAATTCTCCAGCAGGGCTTCCGCTCGTGTCCAACCGCGGCCCGATCCACTTGGACGTCGCCGTGTTCGCAAGCCAGGGCCCGCTCGCGATGGGGAAGATCGTCGAGGAATGAACGACCGCGTTCGTTGAACCGCCGTCGGGATTGACCAAAAACCGGTAATGCGGATCCACCGCACCATCGGGCAGCGCAGCCCCATTGGCATCCACGCCGGTGTTGAACAGCCCGGCAATCGGCACCCAGGCCGGGTCCCGAATCTCCGCGGAAACAGGAGCGGCCTCTGAGAACAGGGCCCCGTCCGTCACGCGGAACTGGAACGACGCCGTCCCCCTGAACCGACGCCCCGCCCGCACCAGCACCCGGCCCTGAGCATCCGTGACCAGGGTCCCGACCGCGGTGATCTCAGCGCCGGGAGTGGTGCCGTCCACGGTCTGGAACAGCCGGACGCCCGCTGGCAGGGACAACACCTCCGCCGAAAGCTTGTCGGTGTCGGGATCGCTTCCACCGAGCGTGGCGATCGCGAGATCGGGAGCCAGGAGTATGACCGTCGCCAACGCAATGGGCGCCCTGTTCACCTTGCGCCAGGTCAGCGTGAACTCGTTGGTCCCGGTCTGGCCCGCGGTATCCACCGCGATCGTCATTACCGTCACACTGCCGGTCTCCGGAGCACTGTTGGGGATCGTCAGGGTGAGATCCGTCCGATCCGTCGGATTAGACGGATCGCCGCGATGGACGTTGGTTGAAAGGGTGAGCGGTGCGGGCGCGGTCACGCGCAGTGCGCTCAGGCCGAGGTCATCGGTGGCGGAAACCCGGAGCGTGAACGGCAGCCCACGGGTCACTGGCAGGGACCCGGGCGGAACCAACCCAATCGTCGGGACCGGCGGTTGATCCGGCTGGATCTCGACCACGAGGCGTCGCGCCTGGCCATCGTTGCCGAACCGATCCTGGGCGATGGCGGTGAAAACCACGCTGCCGCTCGCGGGCAGGGTGAACGGCACCCGGAACGGCGGGATGACTGCGGTTCCCAGAGGATTGGTCAGACCGGAGAAGTACCGGATCTTCACCGCGCCTTCGTTGACGGCGAGAACCGATTCAAGTTCGATCCGGCGCCCCCCGATCGGCGCAAGGCCGCCGCGGATGCGCAGATTGGAAAGTTCCGGTCCGACGTCATCGAGGGTGTCGAAGGTGGAGACGAACGGTTGTCCCAGGGCCGCGTTGCCGGCGAGATCCACGACGTTGCTCACGGTGAGCGTGTAGCGGGTGTTGGAACGGAGCAGGCGCTCGGTCAGGAAACGCGCCACCAGTCCACCCGCCGCAACCTCGGCCCGACCCGCCACCGGACCCTCAGGACCAGTGAGCGACAGGGCGACGCCTTCCCTCACCAGTTCATTGAAGGTCAACCGCGGAGTGAGGGCGTTGGTGAGCGAACCGATGTTGACGTTGATCTCGCCCGGGGAGGGGAAGATCGAGACCAACCGCGGGGGATCGTTGTCGGCGGTCACAAAGCTGAAACTGGAGGTCCGGTCGATCAACCGCCCCGCGAGATCCCGCGGCCCGGTGTCGGAACCCCCTCCGCCGGGACGCGGCAGAGTTGGGAGGATCAGCAGACTGTACCGGGTCTCCGATCGCAGCGGCGCGAGCGGTTGCACCCGGACCAGACTGCCGGAGAGTCCACCTGCTGGAGTCCGCACTTCGGCGGCAAAGGCGATGTTGGCTCCGGAGTTCGCCTCGACCAGGCGGAGTCCGCCGTCGTCCAGCGAGGCCGGGTCGATTGCCTCGCTGAAGAACAGGTCGATGGGAGCCCGGGTTGAAATCCCGGAATCGCCATCCTTCGGATCGCTGCCGACGAAGCGCGGGGCGGCTTCGTCGAGGCGCAGATCGCCGGTGTCCACCACCTGGCCGTTTGAAGCCAGCGTGACCCGCGTCTCCAGAATTCCGTCAAAGGTCTCCCCGGAAATCCGCAGGAGCAGGTTGGTTCCGAGCGGGATCTCCGACAGCGTGAACACTCCGTCCAGATCGGTGCGGAAGCTGGCGCGGTCGGTGAACCCGCCGCGCGACCCGAAGAAAAGCGTCGCGACCGTTTGCGCGGCGGGATCGCCATTGGCCCGGAGCACGCGACCCACGACCGTGCCCGCTTCGCTCAGGATCAAATTCTGTTCCGCCGTCCCACCGGCGAGGAGGGTCAGGACCGCAGAAGCCGACAGCGCACCGGCGCGGACCACCAGACGGCTGTCGCCTGTAGCGACTCCATTGAAGGTGAAGCGACCGGACGCATCGGTGACGGACCGCATCTGCGGTTCGCCCTGGAGATCCGGGGCAAGTGCGGTCAACTCCACTTCCGTCCCCAACGGGGCGGCAGTCAGGCCATCCCCGAGAAAGACCCGGCCGGTCGCCGTTCCAACCCCACGCAGGCGCACTTCAGCGCTGCCTTCACCAGGAGCGGTCAGGCGGGCCTCCGCCGAACCCACGTCCCGCGATCCGGGTGCCGCCAGCGATCGGGCAAAAAGACGGATGGAAGTCACCGGCAGATTTCCGAACACGACAACCCCTTCTTGACTGCTGTCAGCCTCGATCCGGCCACCGGCGAAAGCCGCCTGAACCCGGGCTGCCGCCGGCGAACCGTCGGCATGCAGGACGACGACGCGTAGGTTGGCGCGGGGTTCGACCAACATGGGAATGTCCACGGAGGGAACGGTGGTGCTGATGGTGCCGCGGGCCGTCGCGGACAGACCGGTTACGGGATCCCGGGCGTCGAGACGGAAGCCTCCTTCGGGCACGCCGACGAAGCGGAAGCGACCCGACGCATCGGTCGTCGCCCGCCGGGCCGGATACAGGGCCAGATCATGAACCAGAGTTACCTCGGCACCGGTCAACGTGCCGGTGCGGAAGCTGTCCACCACCGTGCCGCTCACCTCGCCCAGGAACGGTTCCAGCAATTCCACCCGCGCCACCGCCCCATCGGAGGGGATGCTGGTGGTGCCCTGCACGCCGAGACCCGAGATCGGATCCTCGCTCCGCACGACATAAGCCCCGAGCGGAAGTCCGCCGAGGGTGAACCCGCCGGTGACATCGGTCACCGTGAGGAATTCATTAAGGCGTATCTGTGCGTCGATCACCGGACTTCCGTCGCGCCGGCGGTATTGACCGGCAATTGAACCGGAGCCGGCGAGGCGCATGACGATCTCGGGGGACGCGCCCAACCCGAGTTCCACCACCGCCCGCGCCTGAAGACGGCTGGCACCGGCAATCGCCGTGGCGAACGTCTCGTATTGGTTCTCGAACAACCCGTCGAAACGCACCCGCCCCGCCAGATCCGTCGGGCCAGTGAACCGTCCAAAGGGAAACCCAGAAGCCTGCACGGTCACGTCCGCGCCCGGGACACTGGCGCCCGCAGCATTGACCACGCGCACGATCAGGTTGCCCTGCCCCAGCAGCCGGACCTCGACGCGATTGGTCCGGCCCGGTTCAACGCTCACCCGGGAACGCCCGGGCCGGCCGTTCACCGGATCAAACGCATAGACTTCATAAGAGGCTGGTGCCGGCAACAGGACCGTCGGGGGAAACTCCGGCGGAACCGCCTTCCCCGCGGCTCCCATGTCGGCACCCACCTGCTGGGTGATCGGGTTGCGGATGTCGTCCGGTTGGAACCCGCGCAACTGCACCTCCGCATTGGCGGAGAAGGAACCCTCGAACGGAACCAGCACCCGCACGCCCTCGGCCGCGGCGCTGCCGTCGGGATTGAACACCCGTCCGGCAATCCGGCCCTGGCTTTCCCGGGGTGCAGGAAACTGAAAGAGGATGTCGCGGATCTCGCGGCGCAACTCGGTCAACTGGCCGCCCTGCGAGAGCACGACGGGGAAGAAGGGCGAGGCGCAGAAAAGCGTGAACTCGCCCGGCACCGGTTGCCCCGGAAGGACCCGGACCGCGCCTCCGCCGAACGGCACGGCGCCTTCAAACCCGAAGGTTCCCGCGGCCGCATCCGAATCCACTTCACTCCCGACCCGCATGGCGGGGCTTCCATTCGGCCGTGGCCGGATGATCCCCAACTGCACGCGGGCCCCGATCAGCACGCCCTGGCCATTCTTCACCAACCCGGAGACGGACCCGCGCTTGAAATGCTGGAGGTCCACCGTCACCTCCTGATCGTCGCCATCGAGTCGGCCGGTGTTGAATCCCCATCTCGTCGGATTGAAGGCAGCACCTTCTCCGTTCAACAGGGGATCCGACGCGCCGGAAAAGATCGCGAACGCCTTGTTGATCGCCAGTTCCAACGCGGCTTCATCCGGACCGCTCCGCAACGTGTCGAGGATCCCGCTCACGTCGGTGTCGGCCACCGGCGGCGCCGGCGAACTGAAGGTGTGCTCGCCCAATTCCAGACCTTCGAACCGGAAGAACCCGCGCTCGTCGGCGTCCACCCAAAGGAATCCGTTCTCGACCGGCTTGGCCACCCGGGCGAAGGGCACGGGATCCCCGTTGGCACTACGGACGGTTCCCTTCACCACCCCGGCCTGGCCCAGGATGATGTCGGCCACGTTGACCACGCCCGGCAGCACCTGGACCTCGCGACCGCCGCGGCGCGACACCCGGAAGGCCGGGTTCCGCTCCGGCGTGATCGCCGCCGAGATCGTCCTGTTCCCGGGAGGAATATCGACGATCTCGAACCGTCCCAACTCGTCAGTGGTCGTCAAGCGCAGGCCGCCGGCCACCAGCGCGTTCGCCACCGGCACCCCCGACGACGTCAACACGCGGCCGTTCAACCGCCCAAACGATTCCAGATCCACCGCCACCGTCGTGAGCAGATTGCCCGACACCCGCACCCGCGTTCGCGAGCCCAGTCGGGATCCGTCCGGCGAAAACGCCACCACATCCCATGTCCCCTCTGGAATTCGACCGAACCGGAACACGCCATCGGCGTCGGCAGTGGTTGTCGCCACCACATTGTTGAGGGTCCGGTTGTTCAACTCACCCACGTACACGGTCGCACCGGGCACCGTGGTCTGGAGATCGGCCTCGGTGACCCGTCCCTGCATCGTGCCCACCCGGACCCGGATTTCGTTCAGGGGAAGGTCGATCCCAACCGTCTCGCCCGGACGCGCCAGGAAGCCGGACACCACCCGCGTGTGCCCGGCACCGTCATCGGCCTCGAGGGTGAAAGTTCCCAATGGGACTCCGAAGAAGGCGAAGCGGCCCGCCCGATCGGTGAACAGCCCGCGGCCCAGTTCACGCGAACCCGGATCCGCGAAGAGATTCACCGCCGCGTTCGCCGCCGGATTCGTCGAGCCCGGCTGATACACGGTGCCGAACACGGTCCCACGGCCGCGGAACTGGAGCCCGATGAAGTTGGTGTTGCCCTGACGGGCGGCGGAGGAGACCTGATCCCGCACCAGGGCGCGATCGAGTCCCTCCACCATGGCAATGGCCTCGGGCAGCGATCCGAGGGCGAACGCTTGCAGGAGCGAGTTCTGGTTGTTCGCTGCCAGATCGAGCAACTGCTCCCGTCTCGCGTCCGTGGCACCGGCGGCCACCAGCGCCTGCAACTGCTCCGGGCTCAATCCGGTGGTGTCGGTCGCGCTGATCGCGTAGGCCGGCCCCGCCAGGACGAAATCGAAGGTGAATTCGCCCCGTTCATCCGCGAAGACCTGGCTCACGCGGAAGATGTGGTCGAAGCAATCCGATAGCCCCTCCACCTTGTCTTCCATCGTCAGCGTCACCGGCACTCCCACCGCGGGCGAACCGTCCGCTCGCAGCACCCGCCCGTTTACCGCCACCCCTTCCTTCCACACCGCCCCACGAAACTCATGCACCACGTCCACCGTCTGCAAGGGCAGCAGGTTGCCCCGTGCATCCGAGACGCCCGAGAGCGTCAACTGCCGCGGGCGGATGGCGGAGACGCCCCGACGCAGGTTCACCAGAGCCAACCGGCCGCCAGCCTGGATCTGCACCGACTGCGCCCGATTGCCACCGGTCACCACGAAATTGTCCGGGCGATCCACTCCGGCCTGGGTCATCGCCTTCGAGAACAACACGCCCACCACCGTGCCGTAGTTCAGCACATCGCTGGGAGGCGAGCACGGCCGCCCGGGACGCCCCGCCAACACGGTCGGATCCTGCATCACCTTCACCACCCGCGGCGGCAGTTCCCTCACCGCCACCGTCGTGAACCCCGTCACCGCCCCGTCGGCATCGCCGTCACAGTCGGGATCCGCTCCCAACCCCGCCGCGGTCATCACCGCGCATGTCCCCGCCGTCAGGGCGCCCAGGGACGCCTCGCCCTGCTCTCCGGTGCCGTCGGTTCCCACCCGGAGTCGCGTCACCCGCAAGCCGGGAACCGCGTTGGTCAACCGCCACCGCACCGTCGGCTCCACGTTCCCCGCCAGCACCACCCAACGCCCGATGGAGCCCGGGTACTGAAGCCCGCGAACCACGGACGACCGTTCGACTCCCACCACCGCATCCACCCCAACCTCGGCCTCGGCACCCGCCGCGCCCGGGGGAAGGTCATCGGCGAGAAAGGTCCAGGCTTCACCGCGCCCGGCGAGATCCGGAGCCAGTCGCGTCAGCAACGAAGCAAAATCCACTCCGGCACCGGCGACGTCCGCGAGTGCTGCTGCCAAGGCCTCACGCCACTGAAGTCCCGCCTCGGTCTCGCGCAGGATCTGGTCAAAGCCCGCGTCAAAGCGGCGTCCGCCCTGCCAATCGAGCAACAGGTCGGCGAACACCCGGTCGGGGGCATCGCCGAAGCGCAGGCGTTGGCCCGCCTCGTTCAATTCCAGGACGCGGCTGCGGATCACATCGCGCGCGGGACGCGTCACGCCCAGCGGCACCAGCGGGGCAGTGGCCGCACTGAGGGCCTGGCCCAGCACCCGATCCGCCGCGGCGAGCAACCGCTCGGGCAGGCGGCGGACATCGTCGGGCATCGCGAGCGAATCCGGCGAGAGTTCCACCCCGCGTTCGTCCACACCCATCGAAAGCCGGAACTGCCCGGCGGTGACTTCTTCGCCAAAGGACAGGTTCGAGAACCGCACACTGCCGGTGCGCAGCGCCTTCAGACGGAACCGCGCCGTGCCGCTCTGTCCGGGCAGGATCGTCCCGAGACGCACCGTGGGTTCCGACAGCAATTCGGCTCCGGAGACCGCCGCCGACGGCAAGGTGATGCTGACCTCGTTGGCCGGGACCTCGGAGGTGTTGAGGATCGTGACGCTGGCAAAGTACGGCTCCTGCGAACGCACCGTCCGGGGCGCACTGAAGGCCAGCGAGAACCGCGGATTGCGCACGAGCACCGAGCCGGCCGCCTTGCCGGTCACCTGGATCAACCCGGCCGCCAATCCTTCAAGGTCCGCCGTCAGGTCGAGATCCAGCACGTGCAATCCCTCCTGCAAGCCTTCCACCAGAAACTCACACTGCCCGCCCTGCCCCGGCTGCAATCGGCTGATGTCGTCCGCCGTTCCCGCCTTGCCGTCCGGCCCGAGGCCCAGCAGCGGCAACTGCGACTGGATCGCCTGGGCGGTCCCGACCCGCGCGAATCGCAACGGATCATCCGAGGTCCCGGCAATGCGATCGGTGCCCGTGGGCAGGACGAGCTTCGCCCGCAGGTTGAGCACGCTCAGTCCGGAATCGGACGGTGCCGCGTTCTCGGTGAAGACCTGGACGGAGAAGAACTGGTTCAGGAAACCGATGTTGCCCGGGATTACCAGCAGCGCCGGGATGGGAGGAATGCTGAGCCCGACCCCGTCCTCGGAGTCTTCCGTGAACTGAAAGGCGATGCCCTTGATCTGGATTCCGGCGACCTGCGCCTCAGGAGGCAGCGGGAGGGACTCGGCGATCTGCTGGTTCAATAGATCCGCCGCCGCCAGTCGTTCCAGCAACTCCGCCACCGGAATGATCTCCGTGGATTGACGGGCCCGCGGCGACACCACCGGTGCCCGTACCTGAATCGTCTTGCCGTCGAGAACCAGCCCGACCTCGAACTCGGTGACCCGGAAATTCTGTTCATCAATGAAGATTCCCTTCTCGCGGATCTCGTCTGAACTGAGCGGACGCGACGTGACCCGGGAGACCAGGACCTCGTCGAACACGCGGACCGGGATCGAACGCGGCGTCGCCTCCAGCAGCACCACCCGGGTGGGACCGTCATCACGCACCAACTGGATCGCGTCCAACTGGTAGTCGCCGACCACATTGAGCGCCGGCAGAAGCAGCGGTTGCCCTGGCAAGCCCAGCAGTTCCCGCGCGGGACTTCCCCCGCCGCGCAAGGTCCCCACCAGGTACGCACCCTGGAGCAACGCCGGGTCCCCGGTGTAACGGGTGGCGATGGAACCCGGGATGCCCTTCGGCACGGACAACACCGCGGGCGAGACATCCAGTGCAGAACCGCTGATGCGGTACTCGAGTGAGGTCAACGGCGTCGCCGCACCGCACTGCACTGCGAACAGCAGGCAGGCCAACAGAAGAAATCGTTTCACGGTAACACCTCCGCTTCCATCCCGCGGCCCGTTCGGGCATCGAGGATCAGTTCCACCCATTCACCCACCGCACGTCCCGTGGCATCCGCCCCGGTCATCCGGAAACACCACGCCGGCACCAACCGCACCGCGCCGTCCGCGGCACGCGCCGGGGCCCACACCAACTCACCCCGCGACACCCGTCGCGGGTCCGGCGGTCCCTCGTCCCGCCACCATCGTTCCAGACACCAACCCATCGGTTGCATCCCCACGACCGGTCCGGCTTCTTCCGCCGGAGTCCACGACCGGACCGAAGATCCGCGAGACACGCCCGCAGCCCGGATCTCGATGCTCGCCCGGCTGCCGTGAACCGGGATGCCATCCAACTGACGGCGGAAATGGAATTGTCGGGCCACCAGCCTCTCCTCGGTCCGGCCCGTCACCTCGCTCCGACTGGCCAGGATCCGACCCGACCGATCCAACCGCCACGCGGCCGTCTCGGTGGGACTGTGGGATTGGAGGAACCGCTCGGCGTCGCCCTGCGCGAAATTCTCCGGCGGTGCCTCGGCATCCAGCGCGCCTGGCAGGCTGGGCTGACCGAACTCCAGGACGCCACCGAGATCGCGGATCCGGTAACGCTCGCCCGAACCGGGATTCAAACCCGGATTCCAGCGCGCCCCGCGCCACGCCGGCAGGCTCCCCGGAAGCTCCGGTCCCGCCGCGAACCCCGCCGGAGCCCACAGCCCGGGCCAGAGCTCATGAGCCGCAACCGCCTCGTCCAGATCATCGCCGAGATCGTCGCCCACCGTTCCCCGATAGGCGATGAAGTCGATCGGTTCCTGAGGCCCCCGGTCCTGCGTCATGCGGTATAGCGAATCCGGTTCGGTCCCGACGAAGTACAGGATCCCCCATTCGCGTTGGACGCCGTCCATGGACCGGAACCAGGAGAGCCCGATCTCCTGTCCCTTCTGCATGGCGTCGATGAAGGTACGGGTGTCTTTGCGACTGGCGACCTTGGCAAAGATGAAGCCCAGCACCGCATGGATCGGGCGCGGACTGCTCCGCATCACGAGCTCCCAATTGACCCTTCCCGCCACCTCATCCGTGATGGGGTCGCCATTCCTGTCGATGCCCGGGTTGAGGATCGAACACGCCTCGGAGATGAAAAAGTCGGCGTCCCTGCTCCAACGGCGCTCGTCCGCCAGGTCGGTCACCGGTGCCAGGATCCGACCGGCAGGAGCATTGTTGATCTGATTGTGATCCAGGATCCGACCGTCCTTCGATCCATGGGCGTGCACGTACAACCAGTCTGCCTCTCCGCTGTCCGGAAACTGGGGGCCGGCGAAGTTCTGCAACATCCGCCGCATCGCATTGTCGCCGTTGTTCACCACCGCCGCCACGTTGTCATCAAATTCGAGGAAGCCCTGAAGGAACATGCGCGGTCCCAGCGGCGATCCCGTCAGCAGATCCCGATAGTCGAAACGCGGTTTCAACTCCGGTCCCCGATCCTCGTGTTTCACCGTCGCAATCGCCAGTTCCGCCGCGTCCACCATCACTTCCTCGATCAATCCGCCCGCCGGCATCGACGGTCCCGTGACCTTCACCCGGATCAGGTTTTCGTCCGGGACAAACAGCCGGGCCGGATCCGTCCGACTGAGCGTCAGACGCACCGGGGTCTGTCCCGGAGCGATCTCGTAAAGGCCGGAGCCCGCCTGCGTCTCCAGCAGCGGACGCCGAATCCGATTGGGCGAGGACTCGGAGGAGAACTCCGCCTCCAATCCGGTCAGGCGCGGCGACCCGAGCAGAAACACCTCGATGCGATCCGCCAGGCCGATCGTCGTCGCTGGCGAACGCGGGCGGGTGCCGGTGGCCGGCCAGTCATCCAGCATCGCGGTAGTGCGATTGGGGCCCGCCACGAACAGGGTGAAGAACGGGTTCGGAGCCACTACCGGTTCCCCCACCGGCATCCGTTCCATCGTCACCGCGAAGGCATCATCTTGCTTCGATGCCTGCACCGGATTTCCCTCCAGGGTCATTTCCACCACCGGCTCGCCTTCGAGCGTCGGGATTCCCTCTTCGCTCACCACCGCGAGTGCTTCCCCGGATTCATTGCCCAGCGCTTCCTCTTCAAACGCCGTCAGCACAATTCCCGTTCCCAACGTCGCATCCAGCAGCGGACGCGCCGCGCGCCGCGGTGCCGGACCCGAACCGCCCGCGCCCTCCCCGTCGGCATCGCGAAGCTGGACGTTGACACCGGTGAAACCACCGGGACCCCAGGAAGAGACTTCGACCGGAAGGTCCACATCGAGACGGAGTGCTCGGGCCAGTTCGCGGATCCCAGGCTGGCCGGGCGCGCCGTTCACCACCCGATGCAGGTTCGAAAGACGGAGCGCGAGTTCATCCGTCCTTCCCGCGGCGATCAGGCTCTGGATGAACGCCTCGTGATGCGGTTGCGTCGGTGCCTGCACCGTGCGCCGGAGGAAATCGAAGGTGGCAGCAACATAGCGGCGGTGGATCGCCGGGTCGGCCAGCAGCAATTGCACATAGCCTTCGTCATGCCCCTGCTTGGCCCGGAGCCAGTCGCCCAGGTCCGGCGTCTCGGTCACGTCATCGAGATCCTCCACCAACCGGCCGAATGCCTGCCGCGCCTTCTCACTGCCGCGGATGGTCGCGAGGATGTACTCCTCGAAGCTCTGCAATCCGCGCTCCCGATAGGCCGTCGGCGAGATGTCGTTGAGCGCGCCGCGCAACTCGGGATCGCCAGCCAGGCGCGCCAGCGCCGCGCGGATGGCCGACTTGCCCAGCTTCTTGATTTTCCCGCGTTCCTGCGCGGCGATGGCATCATCGGCAAACCGCCTCAGCACCGGAGCCTCGGGCGTGCCGAAACGCAGCGCCGCACGCACTCCCGGTCGGGCCGCCAGGGCCGCGTACTCCTGGAACACTCCCCATTCATATCCCTCGGCCAATGGCACGCCGGCCGTGACCCAGTTGCCATGGATGGCGTCGAGGAACGCCGACGGTGCCAGCGGCAGGCTCGCATTCAATCCGGGCGTGGAGGGAGCCGTCACGAACGCCCCTTCCAGCACCCACTTCAACAACAGCATCTGCCGGCCCATGCCCGCGTCGCCCAAGGTGTCGTCCCCCGCCGCCTGCGGGCGGGCCAGGTGCGCCTGGCCAAACATGAAATGTTCCCGGCGCTCGGCGTAGAAAGTCGTGTCGGGAAGCAGCCGCGCCCGTGCCGGCACGTCCCGGACCTTCGCGCGCATCACCTGGGCGATCACCTCCGCCGGCGTGAAGGGCGCAGAGAACCCGGCCGACAGCGGCTGCCCCGGTCCGACCTTCGCCACCTCGAACTCGACCGCTCCATCCGAGAGCGCCGACCCCTGCGGCAGGCGGTACAACCAGCGCACCACCGCGCCGGAGTCGTCCGTCAACGCGCCGCCTTCATCCAGTCCAAGAGGCGTCAGGAAATACCAGTCGCCGATGAGGGTCTCATCCCGCAAGGGTCCCTGCGCCACGAAGGCGGCACGCCCGGCGGGATTGAAGTTCAGGTTCTGACCGAGCGACGCCGGGAGGAACAATTCGTAGTCGTTGTCGCTCTTGCCCGGGATGTAGTTGCGATTGCAGGCCTGCACCACCGCATCCAGGTTTTCACTCCGCCACAGTCCCGCGCCCGATCCCTGCTCGAAGACCCACAGGTGCGCCGGATCCAACAGGAACTTCTGCGTCAACGCATCCGACAACCCTTCGCTGACCGCACCGCGCACCGCCTCGCGCACCGCGTTCAATCGGGCACGATACCGCTGGGGTTCCGGCAGCTCCGTGTCGCCCAGCAGAAAGTTCTGCGTCCGCACCGGCACGAACGGATCCAGGTCGCCGATGTTGCCCTGTTCATCCTGGCTGAGGATGGCAAAGGGCCGCGCCGTGAGTCGGCTGCGATCCACCCGGTTGGTGGTCATCTCGTAGAAGATGTCGTCGTCGAGACGCCCGTTCTCGTTCGCATCAAAAGCGAGGTACAGGCGCAGCTTGCCCGACGCCGTGAAGTTGTCGCGGGCCAGCAGATCAATCTGATCCGTCGCGGGATTCAGCACGCCCGCCACCGCCGGTCCGAGGCGATCCGCGGCCATCGCCGGGTTGGCCGTGTCGAACAAGGGCAACAAGTTCGAAAGGGCCGCCGCCTCGATCAGGGGGCCAAGCGTTCCGTCACTGGCGACCATCTCGACCTGACCCTGCTCGGTCACCCAGTTCCACCGGAGCCGGAAGCCCACTCCCGACGCGATCGAGTTGGACCAGCGCGTCAACCGCTGGACTTCGCCCCCTTTGAGATAGAGCACGTCCATCATCCACGGACGGTTGGTCGGCAGGCCTGCCACGACGGTCGTCTTCACCGACAAATCCTGACCCAGCAACCCCGCCAGCCCGCCGATCAGGGGCACCGTGGTCGTGCGCTCGCGGACCTCGCGGATCATTTCCACGTCCCGGGCGAACTTGCCCACGAACCGGTCGCGTGACGTGCGGATGGCATCGAGGCTCTCGGTCGCTGCCCCGAGCAACACCGAGGGATCCGCCCCCAGCGGCAACGCCGTGACCACCACCATCCGCGACAGGTCCAACGCCTGGTCCACCAGGGCCGGAACCCCGCGCTGGTTCTGCACGATCAACGCCGCCGTCTCCAGGGTCGGCTCGCCGATCGGCGCCACCCCGACGATGCGGACCAGGATCTCCGGCTGACCTCCTTCAAACCCCGGGAGCGATTGCGGCCGCGCACTCCGCGGCAGCCGCGCGTGATCCGCGAAACCCGGGCCCACCAACGGTGCCGTCGGTTGCACCGTCACCGAAGCCGTGGCGGTCCCGATGCCGCCGTCCTGATCCTCGACCTCCACCTTCACCGTCTGGGTTCCCGGACGTCCAAAGGTCACCGGCACCACGAACTGATGGCGTCCTTCGATCCGTGATTCCGGCAGGGTCCAGCGGTAACTGAACGAGTCTTCCGTCCCCGGATCGGTCACCCGCGCCGACACCAGCACCGTGTCGCCCGCGCTCGCGGTCGTCGGCATTCCTTCCAGAACGACCGTCGGCGCGACGTTGCGCACCGTCACCTGCGTGGACTTGAAGCCGGTCACCCGCGCCCGTTCCGAGTCGGTCTTGTCGGTCGTCACTCCCACCGAAACCGTGTAGGTGCCGCTCTGACGATATCGATGCTGCTGAGTCTGCGAACCCGCCGCCGCACCGCGATAGAGTTCCACCGTGCCGTCGCCGTAATCCACCACCCAACTGAGTTCACCCGCGCCCGGGCCCGCACCGGATGCCGAGAAGTTGAAGAGCCCCGTCGAACCTTCGGCCGGCTCGATCGGAGCCGAGATCTGGACCGTCAGGTGATCCACCGCGCGCCCGGTGATGAGGTCGCTGAACAGACGGAAGAACTGCGGCGTGTTGAGCATCGGATTGTGTCCGCTCTCCGACTCGCCGAACCCAGCAACGACCGAATGAACCTTCGCATGCGGCGCATTGAAATCGATCGCCGATCCCGCTCCGCGGGCCAGGCTGGCAATGGGCACCGTGCCGTCGCCGCTGACAAAGCGGAGCTCCACTTCCTTCGATAGGCGGAACTGGTTTGAACTGACGGGCAACTGCCCGTCGCTGAACCGCACCAGACTGCCCGGAGGCTTCCCGGGTTCCTCCGGTTCAAAGGCATCCCCAGTGGCCGAATCCGCTACCGCATTGTTGGTGGGGATGACCGGCACCAGACGGCTCAGCAACCGCAGTTGCCCGATGGTGTCCGGCGTGCAACCCATCCCGAAGATGTGGTGCATCTCGACGTCGCCGGCATCGTCCCGGTGATCGGCGATGGCCTGGGAACGGAAGGTGGTCAGGTTCGTCACCGCCGGGTGAACCCCACCCGGCTGAAGGGACAGCGGTGCGCCCGCCAGCGCGGCCGATTCGCGCAACAGATGTTTCCCCAGCACGTCCAGGTACTGCTCGAAGTTGAACGTCTGATGCCCAAATCCATTGGTGTTCACGTCCTGGCCATCTTCGATCAGCGGTCGGATGCCCAGCGCGAACAGTTCCTTCGCCGGCAGGAACTGGTGGCCTGCCGGGTAGAACTGGAGGAGGCGCCGGAACGTGCCGATGGGCCCGGCAATGTTCAGGCTCATGTCGTTCAACTCACCCGTCGTGACCCCGGCCAGAATCTTCGATGCCCCCAGCCATGGCGTTCCCACCGAGATGAATCGCTTCACCAACGGCCGTTGCCCGGGCAACAGCAGGTACGCGCGACCCACCAACCCGCCGTTCGAATGACAGACGAGATCAATGCCATCCGCATCCGGATGGATCTCGCGGATGAGACGGACATAGTCGCGCAGCTTCTCCGCCGACTTCTGGTTGTCCACCCGCCAGTCGTAGGGGAAGACGAACAGATCCGGGGTCGGGTCCTGCGACAACACCGGCGCGCCGTCGAGCCGGCGGCGGCGGCCCGGCAGCGTGGGATCCTGGGTGGATCCCTCGAGTTGCTCATACTCGACGTAGTGCAACTCGGCCTTCATCTGCTGGATCCAGTCGCCGTAGTAGGACTTTAACTCGACCGGCTCCAGCGCGTAACGGAGCGCATCCGTCACCTGCGTCTCCAGGAGCGGCGTCCCGTCCGGCCGCAGTTCCATCTCGTGCTTGAGACGGTTCAACAGGATTTCTTCCAGGCCGCCCAACCAGCGTTCCTTCCGGTCGATGTGCAACCGCGAGGCGCCGAACCCGGGCACCAAAACCAGCGGACGATCGTTGTAATTGACGCGGACCAGCGTGTGCGCCCCGGGGAACAGCGTCGGTTCGAGATCCCCCTTCAGGATCATGTTCAGCAGCGGAATACTGTTCAACGCACCCACCAACACCGCCGCGCCGTCTCCGAGGTTCAGGATGCTTCCTATACTCCCCGGCACGGTCTGGTTCGCTGCGGTCAGTGCTTCCAGCAATTCCGTGGAATGCGGGATCGACACACCCGCCACCGCCAGCGTCGGGTTCAACCGGAACCGCGCCGTGAACCGGTCCAGCGCCGCCGGATTCTCCGTGATCTCGGTTTGGCGTCGGCTTGGCAGTCCCACCCACAAACGCGGCGACGGCCTGAGCAACGGACGGGTCACCTGCAACGTTGCCGACTGATCGACGATCGCCTTCAGCTCCGCCTCCGTCGGCGCGCCGCCCAACACGAGGAATGGCCCGGCCAGATACCGGTTGTACAGGGGATGGTTCGGATCCGACGACAGCCGCTGCGCCGTGAAGTCGGGCGGGAGCAGACTGAGCGTGTCCCCGAAGGCCCCGATCTTGGAAAGCAGGATGCCAATATTCAGACCATTGCGGAGAAGCGAGGTGAAGCGTTGCACCGCCGTCGGCACGGTCTCCGTTGCCGCCTTCTTGAAGTTCACCACCACACCGATCAACTCCACCACCCGCCGCACCAGCAGCGCACTTTCCAATTGCGAATCGCCCACCACCGCCGGCACCAACGTTCCGCCCTTCTCCGGCTGCGGCCGCCCCTGCCGATCCACCGCCACCAACGCCAGTTTGAGGCGCCCCTGCGCGTCCGCCGAGCCTCCCGGCGCATCGAACGGAGCCGCTCCGCCGCTCGACACGAGCGCGACCCGCGCCCCGAGCTCCGTGAGCTGCCGCGCCCGGATACCGTCGGGCCCGTCGACGAGGACCACGTCCCGGTCCGCGACCGGGCCAAGGGCCTCGAGCGCCCGCGGGATCTTGCCCTCGACATCGAGGACGCGCGAGAGCTGCTCGGAGAGGCCGGGGTCAAGGTGCAACGGAAGGTCTGCCACGAGGCGCCGAGTATACGGGCGGCGGCCTCGTGACCCGGGCCATCGGTGGTCGCGTCAGCGCTCGACGACGCGCGCCACCACCCCCGCCCGCGCCGGCACCGGCACCGTCGCACGTCCGTCGCGGATGTCGATCCGCTGGCGGACCGCCATCGAGCCATCGACGGCACCATCCAGTTCGATCGGGACCAACTCGCCGGCGCCCATCCGTCCGCCCACGCCCTCGATGGTCACGCCCAGGGCGACCGGCTC
>Ga0105046_10007687_pt1 | contig 16949 bp, 11 predicted proteins | sample MAT03_FD_78385 | JGI IMG/M metagenome (GOLD analysis project Ga0105046, IMG submission 78385) | Freshwater microbial communities from Lake Fryxell liftoff mats and glacier meltwater in Antarctica - MAT-03 (megahit assembly) | ecosystem: Environmental > Aquatic > Freshwater > Ice > Liftoff...
AAACATTAAAAGTATACTTGATGAATTTAAAAGTTTGAAAAGTTTATTTGCGGATTTTTATCAAGACACACATGTGAATATTTTGCCTTCGTTAAAAATATTTACATCTGAATTAAACAAAGTTGAAAGAAAAAATACTAATTATAAATATCTTATTCCTTTGACAGAAAATAATTCTGCGTGCAAACGTTTGAATTTATATTTAAGATGGATGGTAAGAAAAGATGAAATCGATACAGGAATCTGGAAAGACAAAATCGACAAATCAAAACTTATAATGCCTGTTGATACTCATATTTACAGAGTTTCACAGAAATTAAAACTTATTAAAAGAAAATCATGTGATATGAAATTTGCTGTAGAGCTGACAGAGAGGTTAAAGAGTTTCGATGTTGCTGATCCTGTAAAATATGATTTCGCATTGTGTCATTTTGGGATAGATAAAGTTGTATTATGATAATAATTTTGCCAAATTCATTTTATTTTCAGATTTGATAAAGATTTTACAATAGTGAAAAACTTTATCGAAACTGTATACATGAATTGAAATTGCAGTCAGTTTTGAGTATCTTCAAAGTTAGGTAGTGAAATATAAAAGCTACAAAAACAGACAATTTTCGAAGAAATATTGACAAGAAGTATAAATAAGAACATGAGCAGAATTGAAAAAATTAAAAGTAATTTTAAAGAGTTTGGAATTGATTCCTTCCTGATAAAAAACCTTCCCAATATAAGGTATATTTCCGGATTTTCCGGAAGTGCAGCGAATATAATACTGACAAAGGACAAGAATTATTTTATCACAGATTTCAGATATAAGACTCAGTCAAAAACCGAAGTTTATGAGGATTTTGAAGTTATAATTTATGTACAGAATTCTATGATGTTTCTGAAAGAATTAATTGAAAAAGAATCTTTGAAAAAGATTGGCTTTGAGTCAAACTTTGTAAATTACAATGATACATTAGAATTAAAGAAAAATTTTCCGGAAGTTGAGTTTATAGAAATAGACAGTTTAATTGAAAAAATAATTTCAATAAAGAATGAAACTGAAATTGAGCTGACAAAAAAGGCAGTTGATATAAGTGACAAGACATTTTCCGAATTGCTTAAAATTATCAAACCCGGAATGACAGAGCGTGAAGTATCGGCAGAGATTTCATATTTGCAAAAGAAGTTTGGAGCAGACGGGGATTCATTTGATGCGATTGTTGCATCAGGAGAGCGAAGTGCATTTCCTCATGCGAGACCGACAGATAAAATAATTTGCAATAATGAATTACTGAAATTAGATTTCGGATGTACAGTACAGGGAATGAAGTCAGATATTACGAGAACAATTGCTATAGGAAATGTGAGTGATGAATGTAAAAAAATCTATGCAATAGTCAGAGAGGCACAGGAGATTGCATTGAATAAGGTAAGAGCCGGGATTTCAGTCAAAGAGCTTGATGCCTCTGCAAGAGATTTTATAAAAGAAAAAGGTTACGGGGAAAATTTCGGACACGGACTTGGACATGGACTGGGATATGATATTCATGAGAAGCCGTCAATAAATGAAAGAACGGATTTCATACTTGAGGAAAATAATATTATAACAATCGAACCCGGAATATATATAGAAGGATTAGGCGGTGTAAGAATAGAGGATGATGTGGTAGTAAAGGAAAACGGTTGTGAAATATTGAACAAATCAACTAAAGAATTTATATCAATTTAATTATAAAAAATAAGTATCTATATTTCTCAGATTAAATTTTGTAATAAATTTATGATGAAGATAATTACAAATAATAATCAGAAATCAGAATAAGAAAATTTGAATAAAGTTCTAATAATTTCGTATTATTTTCCGCCGATGGGAATGGGAGGTGTTCAGAGAACACTGAAATTCGCAAAATATCTCAGAGAATTTGGATGGGAATCAGTAGTGCTGACAGACAGTCCAAAGAAATATTATGCTATAGATGAAAGTTTACTGAAGGAAGCAATAGAATGCGGAATCAAAATTGAGAGAACAGGTAAAGAAGTTTTTGATATAAAAGATATAGTTGTAAAAGCACCAAATGAAAAATTAAGAAAATTAAAGACAAAGTTCTCACAGTTTTTTTTCATACCTGATTCAAAAATATTCTGGAAGAAAAAAGCTTTGGCGAAAGTGGATGAAATATGGAAAAAGTATGATGGATTTGATTTAATTTTTGCGACAGCACCGCCATACACTGATTTTTTAATCGGGCAGTCGATCAAAAGAAAATACAAAGTTCCGTTAGTGACTGATTACAGGGACTTATGGGTAGATAATAAAGTGTTAAATTCTTATCCGACATATTATCACAAGATGTCAAATATACGTCTTGAGAAAAAGGTTTTGGCTGAATCAAACAAAATTATTACAACAAACAGAAAGACAAAGGAGCTTATAATTACGCGTTATGGAAATGTAGAATATAACGATGTGAAAATTATTCCGCACGGATATGATCAGGAAGATTATGATAAAGCTATGAAAGAAGAGTTACCGGTTACAAGTAAAATGAGATTTCTTTATTCCGGAAGTTTTTATTGTTACAATCCTAAATCATATTTTGATGCTATAAAATTTTTATTTGACAAATATCCCGAGCTTGAAAAAGAAATAGAATTTTGTTTCTTAGGAATATTTAACAGTGAATATTTAAAATATTGTCAGACGATAAAAATTGACGGGAAACTTAATATCAAAGGTTATGTGGAACATACAGAGTGTATAAAATATATATTAAGTTCAGATGTTTTAATATTATTAAAAAGCAAAGGTGAGAATGAAATCGCTACGATGGTTGGGAAAGTTGGTGAATACATAGGAAGCAGAAAAAATATATTAGCATTGCTGCCTGAAGGTCTGACACAAAAAACTTTACAGGAATATGGAGCAGTAAAAACCGAAAAATCTGAAGAGCCGAGAGAAATTGCGGATGCAATTTATGAATATTATTTATTATGGAAAGAAAAGAAAATGCCTGTTGCCAATGAAGAGTTTATTGTTTTATACAACAGAAAGACTATGGCAGATGAACTTGCTACTGAGTTTAATTATTTATTAGATATTGAGTAAGTTTTGATTTACGATTTTTGATTTACGATTTATGATTTAGAATTAAGATTTACGATTTACGATTTACGATTTATGATTTATGATTTATGATTTATGATTTATGATTTACGATTTACGATTTATGATTTACGATTTAAGATTTATGATTTACGATTTAAGAAAAATGTAAATAATAAAGTATTGACAATAATTTATGAAAATATTATTAATTGGAAACGGTGGCAGGGAGAATGCGATAGCATGGAAAATTTACAATTCCGAATCATTTAAAAAAGCCGGCGGGAAAATTTATACAACCACAGGAAATCCGGGCACAGATAAGTATTCTGAAGCGATAAATATATCATCCACGGAAATTAAAAAATTAATAGAATTTTCTGAAAAAGAAAAAATAGAATTTGTTATAGTTGGTCCTGAGATACCATTATCAATGGGAATAGTTGATGAATTTCAGGAAAAAAAAATTAAAATATTTGGTCCTACGAAGTCTGCAGCAGAGATTGAATCAAGTAAAATATTTGCTAAGAAATTAATGGAAGAGAATAACATTCCCACAGGCGGGTACAAAAATTTTTCGGTTAATGAAACAGATAAGGCAATAAAATTTATAAGCGAGAGAAATTTTCCTTTGGTGTTTAAAGCAGACGGATTGGCAGCGGGAAAGGGAGTGATGATAGCAAATAATAAAAGGGAATCTGAAGAAATCATAAGAGATTTTAGTGAAGGAAATACAGTAAATGAAGCCGGATTTAATTTTATTATAGAAGAATATTTAGATGGAGAAGAAGTTTCAGTATTTGCAATATGTGACGGAGAGAATTTTATATTACTTCCTTTTTCACAGGATCATAAAAAAATCAACGATGGAGAATTAGGAAAGAATACAGGCGGAATGGGAGCAGTAGCGCCAATCAGAAAATTTATGACAAAGGACATTACTGAGAAGATAGAAAACAAAATTGTAAAACCGGTTTTGAAAGCAATGACAGAAGCCGGAAGAGAGTTTAGAGGATGTTTATTTTGCGGACTGATGATAGTAAAAGGCGAGCCGTTTGTGATAGAATTTAATTGCCGATTCGGAGATCCGGAGACACAGGCAGTGTTACCTTTGATAAAATCTGATTTTCTGGAAATGCTATTAAAGGCAGGTGAAAAAGATATAAAGAATTATAAATTAGAAACAAATGATTACAATGTGTGCAGTATAGTACTGGCTTCGGAAGGTTATCCGGATAAATATGAAGTTGGAAAAATTATCAGTGGTTTGGAAAATGTGAGTGCAGATTGTCAGATATTTCATTCAGGCACAAAGTATGGAAAAGACATAAATGAAGTTGTGACGAATGGAGGAAGAGTAATTTCTGTTGCGGGAATTTCTGATAAATCTTTGACAGAAGCAGTAAAAATTGCATATGAGAATGCCGATAAAATTAAATTTGAAAATAAATATAACAGAAAAGATATTGGATTCAGTCAGATTTAAAAAGAATTATTTAATAAAAATTCAGAGGGAATATTAAGTTGAGAATATTAGTCACAGGCGGAACGGGTTATATCGGATCGCATACAGTTGTCGAATTACAAAAGGAAGGATATGAAGTTTTGATATTGGATAACCTTTCCAATTCGGATGAGAAAGTTTTAGAGAATATAGAAAAGATAAGCGGAGTAAAGCCAATTTTCAGCAAGACAGATCTGAGTAACAGAGCTGAGACAGAGCTATATTTTAAACAAAATAAAAATATAGATGCAGTCATACATTTTGCAGCATTCAAAGCTGTGGGTGAGTCAGTTCAGAAGCCATTGATGTATTACAACAACAATGTTACGGGTATGATAAACCTGCTTGATGAAATGCTAAAGAATGAAATCGGGAATATAGTTTATTCCTCATCGTGCACAGTGTATGGAGAGGCAGATAAACTGCCGGTAGATGAAAACTCACCGATAAAAAAAGCTGAATCACCGTATGGATTTACGAAACAGATAGGCGAGCAAATATTGACAGACATTTCAAAAATCAGTAAGATTCAGTCAGTGATACTGAGATATTTTAATCCGACCGGTGCTCATGACAGTTCATTAATCGGAGAATTACCGATAGGAATTCCGAATAATTTAGTTCCGTATATTACACAAACAGCAATCGGTGAAAGGGAAATTCTGACAATAAACGGAAATGATTATGACACACCGGACGGAACGAATATTCGTGATTACATACATGTCGTTGATCTTGCGAAAGCACATTTATCGGCACTTGACAGAGTATTAAACAAGAAGAACGAGACAAATTATGAAATATATAATTTAGGAACGGGTAAAGGAAATTCTGTAATGGAAGTAATAAAAGCATTTGAAGAAGTAGCAGAAATGAAACTGAATTACAGAGTTGGACCCAGAAGAGAAGGAGATGTCGTCAGTATTTATTCTGATACAAAAAAGGCAAATGAAATGCTTGGATGGAAAGCTGAGAGAGATTTAAAGAATATGATGCTGACATCATGGAACTGGCAGCTTTACGTGAGACGTAAAACGTGAGACGCTTGCCCGCCTTTAGCGGGTGAGACGCTTGCCCCGCCTTTAGCGGGTGAGACGCTTGCCCCGCCTTTGGCGGGTGAGACGCTTGCCCGCCTTTGGCGGGTGAGACGTGAAATGTGTGCGTATTGATTTAATTGAATTAATAATTAGAAATTATAATGCATAATGAATTGATAAATAAAATATTATCATCAGACAAGCGTTCGATTGCGAGGGCTTTGACGATGGTTGAGAATGAAGATGAAGGAAGCGAAGAGATTTTAAAAAAGTTATACAGGCATACAGGCAAGGCACACAGAATAGGAATAACGGGACCACCGGGAGCCGGAAAATCGACATTAACAAATAATCTGATAAAGTTAATGACAGATAAAGGATACAAAGTCGGAGTTATAGCAGTTGATCCTACGAGTCCGTTTACAGGAGGTGCATTACTTGGTGACAGAATCAGAATGCAGGAAGTCGGATTACTTGAGAATGTATTTATAAGATCAATGGCAACGAGGGGAAGTTTAGGCGGACTTTGCAGAAATGTGGTAGAGGCATGTGATGTAATGGATGCATCGGGAAAAGATTTTTTGATAATAGAGACAGTAGGTGTAGGGCAATCAGAGCTTGACATTGCACAGACAGCAGATACAACATTGGTTGTACTGGTACCGGAGTCAGGAGATTCAATACAGGCAATGAAGGCAGGATTAATGGAGATTGCAGATATATTTGTATTGAACAAATCAGACAGAGACGGAGCAGACGGAGTAGCCGCAACAATAAAAAATATAATACATTTAAAACCTCCGACCAGAGATGGCTGGATAATAAATGTTTTAAAGACAATTGGAAGTCAGAATATTGGTACTGAAGATTTGTTTGCTGAAATTATAAAACACAAAGAGCATCTGGAAAAGAGCGGATTTTTGAAAATAAAGAGAACTGAGCAATTAAGTAAGAAGATAATAGACATGGTGAATAATAAACTTGAGACAGATTTCTGGAATGTAAAAAGAAGAGAAGAGCTTTCAAACAGAATAGAATCAATATTTCAGAAGGAAAATGATCCATATACATTCGCTGAGAGGATAATAAAGTAGAAAGTAAAGCATAAAATAAAAGTCAGATTAATTCTATTAAATTCATTGATTTTGCAAAGCAAAAATTTTAGTTTAAAAGTCAAAAAAAATTCAAAAATAAAAAAATATTGAAGGAGTAGTGTTCTATAATGGAAAAAATGGATAAAGTAAAACATACCGGTATTATGAATAAAATGCGTGATAAGATGCCTGTTATTATCATAATTCTAATAATCGCTTTTCTTGCAACGATAGTATTTGAATGGGGAATGAATTATATGGGAATTGGCGGTCAGCAGGAGCCATTCGCCAAGATCAATAATCAGGAAATCACATATCAGGAATTTGAAAAAATTGTGCAGCAGCAGCTTGATCAGATGCGTCAGCAGAATGAGGGTAAAGATGTAACAGAAGAGCAAATTAAACAGACACGTGATCAGGTATGGAATAGTTTAGTGAGTCAGACAATCACAAAACAGGCTATTCAAAAATACGGAATAACAGTATCGGATCAGGAAATATTAGAGTGGATAGGAAGACCTGAGACATTACCGGAACCTATTAAGAAAAATTTTATGGATTCCACAGGTGTGTTTAATATTGGATTTTATCAGCAGGCATTAAATATGAAAACGAAGGAAGCCTCAACATTCTGGAAACAGGTAGAAGAATATTTAAGAGAGACTTTACTGGCAGAAAAGTTACAGTCAATATTAACGGAGGGTGTGGTAGTATCGGAAGGGGATGTATTAGATAAATATAAAGACGACAATATCAGAGCGAATTTCAATTATGCTTTTTTAGACTTAAATTCTATAAAAGATTCAAATCTGTATGCTGTGACAAATGAAGATATGAAAAAATATTATGATGAAAATAAAATTGATTTCAAACAAAACGAGAGTTTCAAATTAAAATATATAAATTTCCCAAATACAGCAACTCAGGAAGATTCTACAAATGTATTTAAACAAATGAATTCTTACCTAAAACAGTTAAAGTTATTTGAACCGGGAGATACAGCAATTAAAGAATATGTAAATGAAAACTCTACAGTTCCATATTCAAATGAATATCAGAAAACATCTGCGTTTGATGCAGCGGCACAGAAATTTTTATTTAATGCAAAGCCGGGAGATATCTCTGATGCATTAATCGGAAATAACGGATATCAGGTAATACGATTGATAGACACAAAAGAAGGAACAGAAGAGTTATCAAGCGCTTCACATATACTTGTTAAAGTTGATACTGATACGGCGGCGGCATTGAAGAAAGCAACAGATTATTATAACAGAGTAAAAAACGGGGAAGATATAGAGAAATTGGCATTTGAAGTATCGGATGATCCTTCGGCAAAACAAAACAATGGAAATCTGGGCTGGTTTGCAAAAGGTTCAATGGTGAAGGAGTTTGAAGATGCAGTAAATAATAATCCTGAAGGAACTGTAGTAGGACCGGTAAAAACAAATTTCGGATTTCATATAATAAAAGTTTTGGGTAAATCAAAGAAAGAGTTTAAAGTAGCACAGGTAACACAGACAGTAAAACCAAGCAGCAGGTCATTACAATTAACGAAAAAGAAAGCGGAAGAATTTTATCAGGATGTTACAAAAGGCGGAAAAAACATTGATACACTGGCAGCACAGATGAAGATGACTGTTCAGACATCTCCTGAAATACAAAAAGACGGTATGGTTCCGCTTGCAGGTAAGGATAAAAATTTAATGGATATGTTTTTTAAAGACAATGTAAATAAAGTATCAGAGCCTGTAAAAGTAAATGATGGTTTTGCAATTTATACTTCTATACAAAAAACAGCAGAAGGGTTTCAGAATTTTGATTCTGTAAAAACAAATATGATTAAGCCGAAAGTAATAAATGAAAAGAAATATAAGATTTTACTGGGAATTGCAAACGATCTTGAAGGAAAAATCAGTAACGGAGATATACTTGCTTTAAGAAATACTGCACCTCAGTATGTATATGAGACTGCGGACAGTTTTTCAGTTTCGAAACCAAACACATTGATTGGTCAGGATTATGCATTGAGTAATGCAATTTTCAAAATGAAGCCGGGTGAAGTATCCAAGCCGATAAAAGGAGCTAAAGGATATTATATAGTAAAACTTAATTCAGTTACAGATTTCATTGAAGCTGATTATTTAGTAAAGGCAGAAGAGATTAAAAAGACATTAACAGGTTCAAAAAAGCAGCAGGTGATTTCTGAATGGCTTCAGAATGCTCAGGCGGATGCTGATATAATTGATAACAGAAGTAAATATCTTAATTAATAAATTTACTTTGCATTTTATATAAAATGTAAAGTGTGAAAGAAATTTGAATTAAAATTTAAGTTTGAAAGTGTTATTTATAATCCACTATATGTAATTTCATATAGTGGATTTTTAATGTTTAGAAAAAGCAGAATTAAATTAATAGTATTATTTATATTTATTGTGAATATCCCTGCGGGAATATTTTCTCAGGGCGTGACTGCGACACATACCGGATATGGATTCAGTGTAATACCACATGTATCTTTTATTTCGTCTTCAACATTACAATTATATGCACTTTCTAATGATGCATTTCAAAGAAGTCAGGCTGAGGAAATATCAGGTGGTTATGGATATGGACTATCTATCAGAAAGAATTTGTTTACAGAGGATTTAACATTCGGTATTTCAATAGAGAATATTAACATAAAGGATGATGCATTGACACAAACATTCAGCAATGATTCTTTGACGGTAAGAGCAAGAGTAACGGAAGAACTTTCAGTTATACCTGTAGAATTCACCGGATATTTTAGTTTACCTCAATTTGCTGATAATCTGGAAATTTATCTTGGCGGTGGAATCGGGGTTTATTTTGGTGACAGAGTAAGAACAATATTAAATTTACAAAGTAAAACCATTTCAAAAAAACCCGGATACAGTCTGGTGATATTAAGCGGGATGGCATATAAATTCACAAAGCAATTTTCCGGAATATTCGAGTTAAAATTCAGAGAAGCAGAATACACTGTAAATAGTGAGTATTCAGTTTCGGAGATAAAAATAAACGGAAATTATTACGATTTGCCACAGGAATTATATTCAAGTATTTTTGTTGACGGACTAAAAGTCAGTCTGGGAATTTCTTATAATTTTTAAAAATAAAACACTAAACATAAATGAAATTATTTTTTATAATTTTTATTTTATCAGCGGTAATAATATTCACACCTATTGAGAGTGAGACTTCTTTAAATACAAATCCTACTTTATATTCAAAATCAAAATTCTTTGTAAAAACAAAAAATGAATTAAGAATATCGGAAGCAACCGGTAAAGTCTTACTGGAAACGGGTTTAAAGACATTGGATGAGAAAATAAATAAGTTCAATATAGTCGGAATAAAAAATGTATTCAGACTTAATAACGGAAATCCTGAAATTTACAATAAATATGAAATGTCAAAAATATATATTTTTGATATAGATACAAATGATTATGCGGATTTGCAGAAAGTTCTTGAAGAATTTAAGGAAGATGATGCAATAGAATTTTGTGAACCAAATTATATCGGTAGTGCTGCCGGAGTACGTGAAAAAATAAGTAAACTTTCTATTAATCAACAGAAAAAAGACACACTTGAAAATTTAAGTTATGCTAATACATCAGAGCCAAATGATGAAATGTTTTCAAAGCAATGGTATATGGATAATAAGGGATTTATGTTACCATCGGGCGGAGGTTCCGCAAAAATCGGAGCTGATATAAATATTCTTAAGACATGGGAAATAGAATCGGGAAGTGAAGATGTGATTGTTGCAATACTTGATTCCGGAATAAAAGATGATCATCCGGATTTAGTGAACAGAATGTGGATTAATACAAAAGAGATTCCCGGAAACGGAATAGATGATGATTTTAACGGATATACGGATGATTACAAAGGCTGGGATTTTGCATATGATGACAGAAGACCTGAAGACGGGTTTGGTCATGGTACTAATATAGCGACAGTAATAGGTGCAAGTACAAATAATATAATTGGTTTTGCAGGTATTGATAAAAAATGCAGATTAATGAATTGTAAAAATCTAAATTCAGATAATACCGGTGAATATTCATGGTGGTCTGAGTCAATAAAGTATGCAGTAGATAACGGTGCAAAAATAATTAATATGAGTGAAGGCGGAGATGATTATTCAAGGGTTCTTGAAACTGCAATTAATTATGCATTGGATAATAATGTGCTTGTTGTTTCCGCTATGATGAATAAAGGTGACGGAAGGGATTATTATCCGGCATCTATAGAGGGAGTTGTTGCAGTGGGAGCTACCGACTCGGATGATTTGAGATGTAAATCATTTACATGGGGCGGAGGAAGTTGCTGGGGTAGTCACATCTCTGTAGTTGCACCCGGCAACAGAATTTATGGATTAGATTATGAGGATAACTTTAATTATGAAGTTTACTGGAGCGGAACATCACAGTCAACGGCAATTGTAAGCGGAATAGCATCTTTATTATTCTCACAGGATAAATCCCGTTCTGCAGATGATTTAAAAAAGATTATAAAAGTAACATCAAAAGATTTAGTAGGTGACAGCCGTGAGGACAAACCCGGCTGGGATAAATTTTACGGCTACGGGAGAGTTGATAGTTATTCAGCTTTAACTTTTGAAAATTATAATTTAATAGAAAATACTGACGAACAATTTCAAAAAAATGAAGAAATTATAAAGGAAGAAGAAACAAAAAAAGAACAGGATATTGATAAATCTTCGAATGATACAGAGAAACCTGTGAATAAAAACACAGCTGAGCCGGCAAGAAAAAAGTAATTTCGATATGCCAAATGGTAAATTGTTTTTAAAATTATGAACTTAGATTTATTAAACGAAAAGCTTATAAATCCTGAATTATTAGAGAAGATAATTTATTTTAAAGAAATTGATTCTACAAATCTTTATGCAAAAAATAATCAAAAAACTGCAACAGACAATTCGTTAATTTTAACTTCTTTTCAGACAAAGGGTATAGGAAGATTTGGTAAAAACTGGGAATCTTTAGATGAAAGCAATCTCACTTTTTCTATTGTAAAACACAGAAAGATAAGGATTGACGAAATTCATTTTATGAATTTTTATTCGTCTTATATATTATTTCAAACAGTTAAGTCTTTTATATCTGAGTTTCAGAATAATAAATTATATTTGAAATGGCCAAATGATATTATTTTAAACGGAAAGAAAACTGCCGGAATGCTGCTCGACGTAATGAATCTGAATTCTGAAAATAAAAGATTTATAATCGGAACAGGTTTAAATATTAATCAGACAGAATTTTCAGCTGATATAAAACATAAAGCTACATCATTAAAAATTGAGTTTAAAGAAAATTTTATACCGGAAGAAATTCTGATTAAGTATATAAGTTTATTTTATGAAAATATTTATCTCATAAATGAATATGAAGTTTTAATGAAAAAATGGAATGACAATTCAAATTTAAACGGAAAGAAAATAAGTTTTAAACAGATAGATGACGGAAAAGAAATATCAGCAGAAGTAATCAATATAGAAAATGACGGGGGACTTCTTGTAAATATTGAATCCGGGAAAAAAGCTAAATTCTTTTCCGGTGAGATAAGTATAATTTATTAATCCTTCAAAATGAGACCAACTCTTTTTAAGCAAAGCATTTCATAAATCCTCCGATTTTTTCAATGACTACTTCCGGTTTATAACCTATAAAAAGTAATTAGGAACTCTCATAAATAAAATTTATATTTGCACACACAAATTTTTCGTATGAGCAATAACTTGATATATATTTCCACAATGTATATAACTTTAACATAGTTACTCATTATTTCTAATAATTTGTGTTATTTCTAATAGCTCTAATATTTAAAAAATACCCCCCAAAAACAGTAATCCCCCAAAACATTAAAGGTTAAATAAGTATACATAAAGTATTTTATAATCTGAAAACGGTTATAGAGATTTTATGTTAACTATTATATTTTAAAAGAAATTAAACGCTGTGCATGAAGTAAAATTGCATATAAAATAAATGAATTTTAAATTAAACCAAAATACTACAAGTAAAGAAGAATCATTAATTAAAAAACTAAATTATGAAAAAATTAATTACTTTATTAATTTTAACATTTTCAACAGGTTTATTGTATTCTCAGGGATATTATTATAATGGAGAGAAAATAAATCTTCAGCCAAGGGAAGATAAAATTGCAATAATATTAAAAAACACAAATTATTCTGAAGGACAAATAATTGAAAAACTCAGCAGATATATTTCCTCCGGCGAAGAAATAAAAAGAATTTCCGATGAAATATATATTATAAAATATTCATCAAAGAAAAATGAATCAGAAATAATTAATCAGATAGCTGAGATTTCAAATGATAAATCTATAGTTAAATTTTCTTCGAGAGTTTATTATGGAAGCTCAAAGAAAGTTTCACAGATTGTTACAGACAGATTTATTATCAGATTGAAAAACAATAATGATGCTGAAAGATTAAATTCTTTAAACATACTGAATAACATTTCAGTAATTGAAATTTCAAAAGACGGAAGAAGATACATATTGAAAGCGAATGAAAGTGTAACAAAGAATGCTCTTGAACTTTCAGAAATATATTATAATACAGGAATAGTAGAATATGCTGAGCCGGATTTTTTGTATCCGGAGAAATGTCTGTTGCTTTCAGTTCCGAATGATCCGAATTTTAATTCACAATGGGCTTTGAAAAACACCGGACAGTTATTACAAACGGGAAGTAGTTTTTCTGCTTTTGGTGATGCATCAACAGTAAGTGGAATTCCCGGATCAGACATGAACGTCACAGGTGCGTGGGATTTTACAACAGGTTCTGAAGAAATTAAAATTGGTGTAATTGATACCGGAATAGATTCTCTTCATCCGGATTTTCAGCAGGCGGGACATTTGCTTTGCGGATATGATGCTTTTAATAATATAAATAGTGTTCCGACGGATCTGGGAGATCATGGAACATCTACAGCAGGATTAATTGGTGCTGTAATGAATAATTCCATAGGAATTTCCGGAGTTGCTCCAAACTGTAAACTGATGTCAATATTAATTTTTGATATAAACGGAAACTCATATAATTCTACAATTTCAAGAGCATTTGATTCTGCAGTAGCAAAAGGATTAGATGTATTGAGTAACAGTTGGGGTGGCTTAACGGCTTCATCAGTAGTTACAAATTCAATTAACAATGCGGCTATAAACGGAAGAAGCAATTTAGGATGTGTAATTTTATTTGCTTCAGGGAATGACGGGAATAATCCTCCACTTTATCCTTCAGTATTATCAAATGTAATTTGTGTTGGTGCATCAACACCACACGATCAGGCAAAATCTCCGGGAACGGGAAATCATTTTTTCTGGGGAAGTAATTATGGAGAGAGTGCTTCAGGTGATCTTGATTTGATAGCACCTACTAATTGTTACACTTTAAAAATTGGAGGATATGAACCATACTTTTGGGGAACATCAGCAGCATGTCCTAATGCAGCAGGAGTGGCAGCATTGATATTATCTGTAAACATTGCACAGTCACGATTGCAGGTTGTAGAAAATTTATTGAGAGGTTGTGATAAAATAGACAACGTGCCGTATGATGTAAACAAGCCTTACGGTAAGTGGAGTACATATTATGGTTACGGAAGAGTAAATGCATTGAATTCAGTCAGATTAGCTGCGGGAATTGATGTGACCCCTCCAACTATTAATCATTTAAATGTAAGTTCAAGCTCGAGTACATATCCAACAATTATAAATGCAGAAATCGTAGATCAGAATGGAGCATCGGTTTCATTAACCGGAATAAATCAACCGAAAGTATTTTATAAAATCAAGAAAACTACCGGAGCATGGTCATCATTTGATTCTGTTTGTGCTTTTGCAAATACAGGAAATAATATTATGTTTAAAATTCCCTCACAGGGCTGGGAGACGGAAGTACAATATTACATAAGAGCGCGTGATGAAGATGGAAATGAAAACACATTTCCCAAACATGCACCGAATGCATACTGGTTATGCTACTATTCGGTTGGGAATATTACCTTTGACATAAAAAAGGTTTCAGCTTTTACAGGTGCTGATTACGGTGCTACTCTATCTTATCCGGTTGTATTTGGAAGTTTTAAAGTATTGGATACAAAAGTAATAATTTACATGCGTCATACTTATTTAGATGATGAAGTTATACAAATATTTTCCCCATCTACAGATGCCAGTAATAACAGAAAATGTTTATTCTCTTCAAACGGCGGTAGTATGGATAATATTACCGGTGCGAAAGTTTCAGATTCAGCGTCATTATTCTGGAAGGACGGCACCCCTCCTTATACAAACGGATTATACAAGCCAGAATTTAACTTAAGAGGATTGAACGGTAAAAGTGCAGCAGGTAACTGGAAGATTCTTCATTTTGACAGGGGAGTTACAGACTATGCATTTTTTGACAGTTTAAAAATTATATTAAGTAAAACCACCGGTGTTGCCAGTTCGTCTGTAAGACTAAACAGTGAAAAAGATTCAATAATTAATTTTGATACAACGGCATTTCCTGATGTGACGACAAGGGACTTTTACATGAAAAATTCCGGAACTTCAAATTTAAATATTTATTCTTATTCAATCACAGGCGCATTTGCCGGAATGTTTTCGATTATCAATACTCCGCCGACAGTAATATTGCCTAATGACAGCGGGCTTTTCAGATTAAAGCTAAACACAATAACAACAAGTTTATTCCCGGGAGATTTTATTTCTACCGAAGGTGCAATTTTAAATATTAATAATAACGATCCTTATAAATCTGTATTCAAAGTATCACTTCAGACAAATACACCGCTTCAATCAGGATTACGAAATCTGAATTTAAAAGCAATTGTAGAAGGATTGTATCATGCAACCAACAACACAAGTACATCTGATACACTGAAAGTTATGATTCGGAATTCTACTTCGCCATATCAGATTGTAGATTCAGTAAAAACTATTTTAGATTCAACCGGAAATGCTATATGTACATTCGGTATTCCGCAGAACAACGTAAATTATTTTATAATTTTAAAATACAGAAGCGGAATAGAAACTTGGAGTTCGCGAGGTGTAAGTTTTATAAACTCAATAATGAATTATAATTTCACGGATTCCCTTTCAAAAGCTTATGGTAACAATATGATTTTGAAAGGATCTAAATATTGTATTTACAGTGGTGATGCAAACCGCGATGGAACAATAGATGGGCTGGATATAAGTTCGATTGAAAACTCTGTATGGGGAGCAATGACAGGTTACACAGGTGAGGATCTGAATAACGATAATATAGTAGATGCAACTGATTTAGGTTTGGTGGAAAATAATTCTACAAAATTAATTGTAACAATAAGGCCATGACAAGATAATTTTTTTTAAAATTAATGTTAAATTAATTTTTATTTTTAAAACCGGAATCTGTGAACAGCGGATTCCGGTTTTTTGTTTATTTAAACTAATTTAAATTTAAAATTCGATATGAATAAAATTAAAATATTTAAAAATAATAATTTGAAATGTAATTTCTCATCTAAGATATACTTTTCACAAAATCGATTTTTTACCATTTGAGAAATAGAATGAATTACTATAATTTTGATTCAATATTTAGAATAAAACAAAATGAAAATAAAAAGTTCGGTTAAACAACTAACAATTTTTCAATTTGCTGTGACGGATAAACTTAACGGTAGTTTTAGAGGTAAAAGAAATGATAAGAGCACCGACAAAAAAAGGGATCAGAAATAATCAATAAAACATATTACCTGTGCGACGCCAATCTTACAGAATAATATAGGTGATTAATCTAATCCCAATAATTTATAATTTACAATTACTACAAACTTAACTTCATTTAATAAAATGAAAAAGCTAAAATCCATTCCGGTTTATATATTAATACTTGTTCTGAGTTCAATATTTATTATTTCCTGTAGTAATGATCCGGTAACGCCTATTGATCTGGGACCATATCAGTTTGACAGTGCGAGGTATTATTGGAGTTTTAAAACATTGAATCTTCAATTTTTTACATTTCATGCATTTGATACATCTAACATTGTTTTTCTTGAGGCATATAACTTGTTTCTTTATGATGGTATTAATTTCACTGCTCATAATTTTGGTTTTGATGGTTTATCTGC
>Ga0105046_10007692_pt1 | contig 16940 bp, 11 predicted proteins | sample MAT03_FD_78385 | JGI IMG/M metagenome (GOLD analysis project Ga0105046, IMG submission 78385) | Freshwater microbial communities from Lake Fryxell liftoff mats and glacier meltwater in Antarctica - MAT-03 (megahit assembly) | ecosystem: Environmental > Aquatic > Freshwater > Ice > Liftoff...
GGAGGCACCGGCGACCTTGTCAAAGAGTTCGTGCAGCGCGATAAACTGCGGGCCGCGTGAGGACCAGTGGGCCTGCTTGGCGTGCGACGCGAGGTCGATAGCGTCTGCAAGGCGCGGGGCCAAGATGGAGACAACCGTCTCTCGGGCGCTGGCGGGAATGGAGTTTTTTGTGACGTGCATGTTGGACGGTAGGGCGGAGACGAAGAGGCAACGCCTTCCCGCTGTGCCGCATCCCGGCCTGCACCGAACATTGATCCAGCCCGCGGCATCCTGCGCGGGCGAAGCGGCGAATCATGTGAGACATGACTCCCCCGAACACACAGACCACCACGACCAGTCAGAACCAGACGAGTGACCTCGACACCACCCGCCGCCCCCGGACCCTCGCCGCGCTGCGGGAATCCGGCTGGAAGTCGCGCAGCGTCAAGGCCGAGCTTCGTGACAACCTCACCCGCGCCCTCGCGGCGGGTGAGGAACTCTTCCCCGGCATCGTCGGCTACGACGACACCGTGGTCCCCGAGGTGGTCAACGCCATCCTCGCCGGGCACGACATGCTCTTCCTTGGCGAGAAGGGCCAGGGCAAGAGCAAGCTCATGCGAATGATCTCGCGATTCCTCGATGACGCCGTGCCGTACCTCGACATTCCCGGCTCACCGGTGAAGGAAGATCCGTACGCGCCCATCACCCGCGCAGGCCGCGAGCTGATCGCGAGCAAGATTCCCGCCGAAGTGCCCATCGCGTGGTGGAAGCGTGAGGAGAGGTACGCCGAGCGGCTCTCGCCGGGCACGAAGTTTGCCGACATCATCGGCGAGATCGACCCCGCGCGGCTCCTCTCCGGCACCAGCATGTCCGCCGAAGATTCCCTGCACTTTGGACTCATCCCGCGCCTGCACCGCGGCATCTTCGCGATGAACGAGCTCCCCGATCTCGACGACCTTGTTCAGGTCGGCCTGTTCAACATCCTCGAAGAACGCGATGTGCAGATCCGCGGCTATCCGATCAAGTTCGACATCGACGTGCTCATTCTTTTCAGCGCCAACCCCAGCACGTACAACCGTTCGGGCAAGGTCATCCCGCAGCTCAAAGACCGCATCGGCGCCACCATCCAGACCCACTACCCGCGCGAGCGCGACGTGGGCATCGAGATCATGGAGCACCAGGCGGCGCTGGACCTCGGCGGCGAGTACCCCGTGCTCGTGCCGCGATTCATGAAGGAGATCTGCGAGCAGATGTCCATCGCGGCCCGTAAGAGCAAGCACGTGGACCACGCCAGCGGCGTCTCCGCACGCTTCTCCATCGCCAACTATCGCACGATGGTCGCCAACGCACGCCGCCGCGGCATCGTGCTGGGCGAGAAGCCCAGCGTTCCAAGGATCAGCGACCTCTCCCACTTCCACGCATCGGCGCTCGGCAAGGTCGAGCTCGACATGATGGGCTCGCACCAGATGACCGAGCGACAGGTGCTGGATTCCATCCTCGCGGACGCTGTGAAGACCATCTTCGACGAGTATGTGACAAAGCACGGCCTGGGCGAGATTGCGGAAGTCTTTGCAAAGGGCGTGAAGATCGAGGTGGGAGACATGCTCCCCAGCAGCCACTACGCCGCGCTCCTGAAGCGCGTGCCGAAGGCGTGGGAGAAGGCCTTCGAGGTCAACGCGAGCGAGGATCCCTCGGTCCGGGCGAGCTGCGTCGAGTTTGTGCTTGCGGGTCTCTGGGCAGGCGACTTGATCAGCCGCGCCGAGCGGCACGGGCGAGTGAGCTACGAAACGTAGTCACAATGCTCGGAATCCTGACGGCGGCGTCGGCATCCAACGCCAAATGGGCTCGAGGCCGCCGGATAGGATCGACCAGTGACAACGCACACCAACCACCCGCGGCACGCTTCCGCCGAAATCACGCTCGCGGGTGACGTGGCTCGCGCACTCACCCGGCAAGCCGCCGCCCCCTGGAGTGGCGCAAGCGCCATTGACACTGACCCGCTGCTACGCAGATCGCTCACGCTCTTCTTCCCGCAGCACCGCGGCACAGCCTCGGTTTCCGAAGCCGACGTTGCTGCTTTTCATGACGCGCTCCATCACGCCGCCAAGAGGCTCGGTGGTGATGCGCCGACAGGCTGGAGCGAGCGGATCGTCGGAGCCGTGCCCGAGATGGCGCGAAGGCTTGCGCTCGACGCACAAGCAGTGCTGGAGTGGGATCCTGCGGCCAACAGCATCGACGAGGTCGTGCTGGCCTATCCGGGCCTGCTCGCGACCGCGGCCCATCGGCTGGCCCACGAGATCCTCCTCGCGGGCGTGCCGCTGCTGCCGCGCCTGATCAGCGAGCACGCGCACAGCCGCTACGGCATCGACATCCATCCCGGTGCCACCATCGGTGAGCGTTTCGTCATCGATCACGGCACGGGCGTCGTGATCGGCGAGACCTCGCAGATCGGCGCGGGCGTAACCATCTATCAGGGCGTCACGATCGGTGCGATGCGCGTTCGGAAGAAGGATCAGGGTCAGAAGCGCCACCCAACGCTCGAAGATGGCGTGGTGGTCTACGCGAACGCGACGATCCTCGGAGGCCGTACCGTCATCGGAGCCCGCAGCATCATCGGGGGCAACGCGCTCGTGACCAGCAGTGTGCCGCCGGGCTCGGTTGTGACGCGTTCGTGCGATGAGCCCGGTGCCGCGGTGTCTTGACGGCAACGACAAGTACGAAGTAGTGGATTGAGGGAGAGATCACGTGAAATTCAGCAGCATTCTTGAAACCATCGGAAACACGCCGCACGTGCGGCTCAGCAAGCTCTTTCCGTCGCATGAGGTCTGGTTCAAGCTCGAACGCTCGAACCCGGGCGGCAGCATCAAGGATCGCATCGCCCTCGCCATGGTCGAGGATGCCGAGAAGCGAGGCCTGCTCACAAAGGGCGCAACGATCATCGAGCCCACCAGCGGCAACACGGGCATCGGCCTCGCGATGGTGGCGGCCGTGAAGGGGTATCCGATCATACTTGTGATGCCCGAGTCGATGAGCATCGAGCGCCGTCGCATCATGAAGGCCTACGGCGCCGAGCTCGTCCTCACGCCCAAGGAGCTGGGCATGAAGGGTGCGATCGCAAAGGCGACCGAGCTCGTCGCGGAGCGTGCGCGGGCGTGGATGCCAATGCAGTTCGACAACCCTGCCAATGTCGAGGTTCACGTCCGCACAACCGCCGCGGAGATTCTGCGCGACTTCCCCGAAGGCTTCGACGCGATGATCACCGGCGTCGGCACCGGGGGCCACATCACCGGCTGCGCCCGCGTCTTCAAGCAGAAGTTCCCAACGATGAAGGCCATCGCAGTCGAGCCCGTCAAGAGCCCGGTCCTCAGCGGCGGCGCGCACTCCCCCCACCGCATCCAAGGCATCGGCGCGGGCTTCGTGCCCTCGATCCTCGATCGCAGCCTGCTCGACGGCATCATCCAGGTCGCAGAGCCGGACGCGGAAGAGTTCGCACGTCGCGCCGCGCGCGAAGAGGGCATCTTCATCGGCATCTCCAGCGGAGCCACCCTCGCCGCGATCTCGCAGTCACTTCCAAGCATGAAGCCGGGCGCGAGGATCTTGGGCTTCTGCTACGACACCGGCGAGCGTTATCTCTCCATAGAGGGCTTCCTGCCAGCGTAACGAAACCCGATCAGCGCTACTTCCACGGCCTGGGGAGGGGCGGCTCCCACGGTGGCATCATCACAATGAAGAGATTCTGCCAGATTGCAGCACCGCCCTGGCGTGGGCGCATCTACAGGGGGGGCCAGCTTCGAGGTGCGAGACCGACCGGGAGCGACCCGCCACAGTATCGGAATGTTCCACGGCGACCCCGGTTCAGAAGGACTGCGATGTGAAGATCTCCAAGCGTGGGGCCTTGATGCTGGGCATTGGGGCTGGCTATGCCCTTCTGATCATCGTCTTCGCCGCCACCAAGACGATTGACAGGAGCGCCGTCGCCATTCTGGCCGCGTGCTTCGTGGGATGGATGGCGGCGATCGTGCCTCTTCTGAACGACAAGCGCGGGACTCATTGCGGGCGCCGTTGGAAGAGTTAAGCACCGCGCTGAGGCCATTGAGGCGTGGCTGGCGCAAGTGACGAGCGAATTGGAATCGCCTAAGGGCGTTGGTGCGAACTTATGAAGGCCATGACGACGCCCGATCCATCCCTTCCGCCGCCCGATCCCGAATCTGCGGGGAGTCTGCCGCGCGACAACGAACCCCGGCACGCCGGCGGCGTCGTGCACTCCTACCAGCGCTACGACCCAAAGAACTTTCCCTCCCCCACCGCGCCGCCGCCGGACCTCGCGTCGGCCGCGATGGAGCACATGCTGGAGTTCGGCTCCACGCGCGACCTGACGCCCGAGGAGCTTGCGAAGGCCATTCGGCTCGATCCATCGATGTTCCCTCGGCTTGGGCCCAGCATCGAGAGTCTTCGCAAGATGCTCGAGGAGCGCAAGCGCAAGATCCTCTCAACCTATGAGACCGACGCGGCACGCAAGGAGGCCAAGCAAGCCTCCGACGCCGCGGCCCGTGAGGCACGCCCGCCGCGCGAGCAGCGAGAGGAGTTTCTCAAGGCCGCGAAGCGCGAGCAGATCGCCGACCTCGAGAATCTGTGGTACCGGCAGAAGAAGGAAAGCTCGGACTTCGCCAAGGACCTGCTCGCGCTGATGGAATCGCTTGGAAACAAGTACCAGATCGAGGAGATGGCGAGCAAGTACGCCTTCACGGGCCGCGAGGAAATGGGCGTTGAAGAAGCCCTCGCCACCAAAGAAGAGCTCGAGACAATCGACAAGCTGCTCGAGCAGCTCAAGCGTGCCGCGGAGACGGCCCAGCTTGCGATCATCGATATGGATGAGCTCTCTGAGTTCGCCGAATCGGAGCAGATCGAGCAGCTCAACGAGATCCAGCGGATGGTCGAGGAGTACGTGCGCGAGGAGGCCAAGCGCCAGGGGATCGAGGAGTCTGGCAAGGGATATCGCCTGACGCCCGCGGCGATGCGCGTCTTTCAGCGCAAGGTGCTTCAGGAGATCTTCAGCGACCTGCAGGCGGCCCGGTCCGGACGCCACGCAGGCCCAATCGCTGGCGAGGGCGCCGTCGAGCTCCAGCGAACCAAGCAGTACGAGTTCGGCGATTCCGCGGCCCACATGGACATCATCGGCACGGTCGCCAACGCCGTCGCGCGCAGCGCGCTCCGCGACGGTCCGCGCCAGGGCACGTCGAAGCTTCGAGTCTCGATGGACGATCTTCAGACGCACCTGACCAAGAACAACCCCAAGTGCGCCAGCGTGCTGTGCATGGACATGTCCGGCTCAATGCGCTTCGGTGGGCAGTACGTGCAGTGCAAGCGCATGGCCCTCGCGCTCGACGGGCTGATCCGCACCGAGTATCCCGGCGACTTTGTCGGTTTCGTCGAGATGTTCTCCCTCGCCAAGCGCCGCTCGCTCGCCGAGGTTCCAGCCCTGATGCCCAAGCCCGTCTCGATCAGGTCCAGCGTTGTCCGCCTGAAGGCTGACATGTCCGACCCGCGTGTCAGCGAGATGCAGATCCCGCAGCACTTCACAAACCTGCAGCACGGCCTCCAGATCGCGCGCCAGATCCTGCAGGTTCAGGACACGCCCAATCGCCAGGTGATGCTCATCACCGACGGCCTCCCCACCGCTCACTTTGAGGGCAAGGAACTCTTCCTCCTCTACCCACCCGATCCACGCACGGAAGAAGCAACGATGCGAGAGGCTCGCCTGTGCGTGCGCGAGGGGATCACCATCAACGTCTTCCTGCTTCCCAACTGGAACCAGACAAGCGAAGACGTTCAGTTCGCGCATCGCCTCGCGGAGACCACGCGCGGCCGCGTCTTCTTCACCGGCGGCCGCGACCTCGACCGCTTCGTCCTCTGGGACTACGTCTCACAGCGGCGGAAGATCATCGGGTAAGCCGTGGAGGAAGTGGTCGAGTGGTCGAGTGGAGAAGTGGTCGAGTGAAGAAAGCAGAACGATCGCCAGCTAAACAGCAGGCGATCATCCGAGGTCAAGCGACCACTCAACCACGTCCAGAGCCTTACCGGCGTTCGAGCACTTCTGACTCCGGATATCGCACCTTCTTCAACCCCGCCAGCCAGTCGTCCGACGCCCTGTAGCCCGCCGTCGCGACCACCAGCGCGCCGAAGCCACTCCCCTTGAGCCCCAGGATCTCGTCATACTGGCTCGCTTCGATCCCCTCCATCGGGCAGGCGTCAACGCCAAGCTCGGCCGCCGCGAAAAGGAAGAAACCAAGCGCGATGTACACCTGCCGCGCGCTCCACGGCTTGGGGTCGCCGCCCTCCTCGAACTGCTTCAGCGTGCCGTGCATCATCTTGCGGTAGTCCTCGAGCATCGCGACAGGCGTGCCGCGAACTTCGACCATGCGGTCGATGAGACGATCCGCGTGCTTGCGGGACATCTCGGTGCGCTGGCAGAAGACCATGAGGTGCGAGGCGTCGGTGATCTGCGACTGATTCCACGACACCGGACGAAGCTTGGCCCGGATCGCCGGATCGTTCACCACGATGAACTTCCAGGGCTGGAGCCCATACGAACTCGGCGATGCGATCGTGGCCTGCTCGATCGCAGACCAGGTCGGGCCGGGTATCTTCTTCGTAGCGTCGAACTTCTTGACGGCGTACCGCCAGTTAAGATTCTCGATGATCGTGGCGGCCTCGACTGGCGTGCTAGTAGGCACTTCTCGGCTCCTTGGTTGCGTCGTGTTCCCGAAACCGACGGTAGCGTCGCGAATACACACCGGTTCGATGCCAGCACCGCCCGATGGTGCGGTGCCACAAGCCGCGGCAGAATCTGCTAGAGTGTAGTGATCGGGGCATCAATCGCATGGCCCCAAGTTGAACACTCCCAGATCTTTCCGGACATCCTTGACCGCCGTGGAGACCGCACGATGAAGACCAATTGCAACACCAAGACCCTCGGAGCCTCCCTGACGATGACCATCGCGAGCATGGTCCTGAGCAGCGGCGCGGCACTCGCCCAGCCAGGAATATCTGCGCTCACGCCAACAGACGCGGCCTCGGGCTGGACCTCTCTTTCGCAGAGCACCGACGCCTGGCGCGGCTTCAAGGCCCAAACATTTCCCGCCAAGGGCTGGTCACTCAAGGACGGCGTCCTGACCCACGCCGCGGGCGGCGGCGGCGGCGACATCCTCACGAAGGCGCAGTACAAGGACTTCGAGCTCGCCTTAGAGTACCAAGTCGCGCATAACGCCAACAGCGGCATCATGTTCCGCGTCACCGAGAAGCATGACGCGCCCTGGATGACCGGCCCGGAGATGCAGGTCTTCGACGACGCCGGCGCAGGGCAGGATCCCCTCGACTGGCACTCAGCCGGCGCGGTCTACGAACTCTACAAGCCCGCCAAGGAGAAGGTCAGCAAGCCCGCGGGCGAATGGAACCAGGCACGCGTCTACCTGCGCGATGGCCGCCTCCAGCAGTGGCTCAATGGCGTCAAGCTCGTCGACGCTCGCATCTTCGGTGCCGATGGCCAGCCCACCAAAGAGTGGTCAGACCGCATCGCCGCGAGCAAGTTCAAGGAGTATGAGGGCTTCGGCATCCAGCCGGCCGGCTCGCTCGCGCTGCAGGACCATGGAGACCAGGTCTCGTACCGCAACATCGCCGTCCGCGACCTCGCGGCCGCGCCAAAGGGCGAGATCGCGCTCTTCAACGGCAAGGACCTCACCGGCTGGATGCCCTTCGTGCCCGGCGCGGCGGAGGCGAAGATGCAGCCCGCCGACGTCTGGAGCGTCGTGGATGAGAAGGGCGAGAAGGTGCTGATCTGCAAGGGCCAGCCCGTTGGCTACCTTCGGACGCAGGCAGCGCACAAGAACTTCATCTTGAAGCTCCAGTGGCGCTTCCCAGAGGGCAAGGATCCCGGCAACTCCGGCGTGCTCCTGCGCCAGGTCGGTGAGGATAAGGTCTGGCCAAAGAGCGTCGAAGCCCAGCTCCAATCGGGCAGCGCTGGCGACTTCTGGAACATCGAAGAGTTCACGATGACCACCGACCCCCTCCGCACCACGGGCCGCAATACCAAGAAGACCCACCACGCCGAGCGGCCGCTGGGCGAGTGGAACGAGTACGAGATCATCGTGGACAAGGGCCTCGTGGCGGTCAAGGTCAACGGCGAAGAAGTCAATCGTGCGACAGGCGTCGAAGAGATCGCCGGCCACATCGCGCTCCAGAGCGAGGGCGCCGAGATCCACTTCAAGAACATCCGCCTGATCCCGCTCGCGGACTAATGAAAGCGAGCAGCACTAATGCACCACGACGTCGAACGCTTCCTCAAACCCTTCCGCGTCAACGACGGCAAGGGCTTCAAGCTCGCCGACCATGACCCGCGCTTCACGGCCGGAGTTAATGGCAAAGAAGAGGGTGCTGCGCTCCTCGAGCAGGGAGTGGCGTGGCTCGCCGAGACGCAGGAGAAGCTCTACGCGCAGGACCGCTGGTCGCTGCTGCTGATCTTCCAGGCGATGGACGCCGCGGGCAAGGACGGCACGATCAAGCACGTCATGTCGGGCATCAACCCGCAAGGCTGCCAGATCTATTCCTTCAAGGCACCAAGCAGGGAGGAGCTCGACCACGACTTCATGTGGCGCTGCATGCGGCGCCTCCCCGAGCGCGGCCGCATTGGCATCTTCAACCGCTCCTACTACGAAGAAGTCCTCGTCGTCAAGGTCCATCAGGAACTGCTCAAGACCCAGAGGCTCGACCCCAGCCTCGTGACCAAACAAATCTGGACCGAGCGCTACGAGGACATTCGCAACATCGAGCGCTACCTCACGCGCAACGGCGTCATCATCCGCAAGTTCTTCCTGAACGTCAGCAAGGACGAGCAGCGCGACCGCCTCCTCAGTCGCCTCGAGGATCCCACCAAGAACTGGAAGTTCTCGCGCACGGACGTGCACGAGCGCGAGCACTGGGACGCCTACATGGACGCCTACCAGGAGATGATCCGCCAGACCAGCACTCCCTGGGCGCCTTGGTACGTCATGCCCGCCGACAAGAAGTGGTTCACACGCGTCGCGGTCTCCTCCGCGATCGTCGACGCGCTCGACGATCTCGATCTCTCGTTCCCGGCTCCAGACCCCAGCAAGATCGAAGAATTCAAAGAGGTCGAGGAGCGCCTGCGGGCTCAGTAAAAGAAGCTGAGCACCACATCGCCCCGGCCACCGCCACCAAATCTCCAACACCAAAAAAACGCGAGGCGGGCCACACGGCCCGCCTCGCTCGTTAGTGCTTGATTGCATTCGCTCAGATTCCGATCAGGCGGGCAAGCCGTCCGTCACAGAATCCCGGGCCTCACCCGCCCTGACCCTCTTCCTTCTTCTCGCTCTTGGCCGGAACCGGGCGGTTGAACTTCGCCAGCAGCGCGTCGATCTTGTCCTCAAGGTCCTTGTCCCATGGCGACAGGTTGTTGAGATAGACCTTCCCGTCGGGATCAATCAGCGCCATGTGAGGGATGCCGCCGACCGCAAAGTCGGGGTTGAAGCAGTTCTGCTTCGTCACCACGATCGGCCAGGTGACCTCCATCTCCTTGATCCACGGCGTCATCATCGCAAGCTCGGCCTCGGGCGTCGAAGCGTCCTTCTTGCGAGCCTTCGGGTCCGCGGCCTTGTGATCAATCACGAAGCCCTGCAGGCTCGTGACGCCAAGCAGCACGACGTCCTTGCCCTGGTAGCGAGCCTGCATCTCACGCATGTGCGGGAAGGCCGCGATGCACGGTCCGCACCACGTCGCCCAGAAGTCCACGACCACGACCTTGCCCTTGAACGAGTCAAAGCCAGTGATCGGCGACTCGGTGCCATGGCTCCACAGCACATTGACGGCAGGCGCAGCGTGCCCAACGAGCATGCCCCGCATCGCGGCCCCGTTGTAGAGCTCGACCTGCCCGGCGTAATAGCCCCGCTCGCGCTCGGAGAAGGTCTCCATCGTGCTCGCCTGCTTCGCCAGAGTTGCGACCGTGGTCCGCAGCGTCTCACGCTGCTCGGCCGGCATCGAGGGCGCATCGGCACCCAGCATCGCATCGGCAAACGGCAGCAGCTCACGCACGTTCGCGACCGGCCACGCCGGCGTCACCATCGGAACCATGCGCTGCATGATCGCCTCGCGGCCTTCGAGCGCCTCACCGACCATCACCACGTCCCGGAAGACGGGCGTTGCCCGACCGGCCTTGATGGCATCGCCCAGCGCGGGGTGGTCGGAGGCGGTCCGAATCGCGGCGGCACGATCGGCCATGAACTTCTCGCGGGCCTCGGGCGACGCCTGCCGCCCGGGATTCGCGACGGTGCCAGCGACGAGGGCCGCGGCCGCCGCGCCATCGACCGTGGACTCCGCCGCGACCCTCGTAAGCCGCTCGCGAATCGCGGCTCGGGTCTCGGGGCTGACCATGGCGAACATGTTGGCGCTGGACATCTGCTCAAGCTGGGAGACGCTCAGCTCCGGGATGGAAATGCCCTCCATGAACTCTGCCATCTTCGGGTCCGGCTTCCCATCCATCACCTTCTTGCCCTCGGCCTTAAACCGCTCGATCGCTTTGGCAACCTGTTCATCGCTCGGCGGCGCGGCGAGAACAGAAGAGGCCAGACCAGCGGACGCAAAGACGGCGGCGGCGAGGCCGATGGCACCCAGCTTGCGGATCCGGAGCAAATTCATGCGAGTCTCCTTTGGTTTGATGGACCTATCTCTCATTCTACACAACACCAGGCTTCCCCGGGTGGGGGGAGCCCCCGGTGCCAGAGGCAAGGCCGCCCCGCCCCCTCGTCCCCGCCGCGGTACGCTCCCCGCGTGACGATCCGCAAACTCCCCGGCGACTTCCGCGTGGATGAACGCGTCAGCAGCGCGTGGCTCGCGTCGCTGGCCCCCGAGCCCATACCCGGCCGCGAGCACGCGGTCTTTCGCCTCATCAAGCAGTCTCTCACAACGCCCGAGGCGTGCGTCAAGCTCGCGCGCGCACTCGGCGTCGAACCATCTCGCCTCGAGTACGCGGGCCTGAAGGACAAGCACGCCCGCACGCGCCAGCATGTCTCCATCGCGCCTCCCTCGTCCGTGACCGCGAATCAACCGACCGCCGCCTCTCTCGCGAGAGACATTGACGATGGCTCCGGCGACGCCTGGTCCGCCGTGTTCATCGGCTTCGCGACAAGCCACGTCAACGCCTCCATCATCGAGGCCAACGCGTTCGAGATCGTCGTGCGCGACCTCTCGCCGCGTCAGGCCGACGACATGATCGCCCACGCCCGCCGCTTGCGCGATCCCTCCACCGATCGCGAACCATCACTCCTCTTCACCAACTACTTCGGCGACCAACGCTTCGGCTCCGCTCGCCACGGCGCTGGCTTCGCCGCAAAGAGCCTGATCGACGGCGATTTCGAGAGCGCACTGCGGCTCCTCATCGCCACGCCAGCGCGAAAGGACTCCGGCTCGCGCCGCGACACCACCCGCATCCTCGCCAACACCTGGGGACAATGGAAAGAGGCCCTCGCCACCCTCACCGGCGGCGTCGAGCGCCACGCCATCCAGATCCTCGCCCGCGGCGGCTCCTTCGTCGAAGCCTTCGCCGCACTCCCTCATGCGACGCAGTCTCTCTGCGTCGAGGCGTACCAGTCCTACCTCTGGAACGCCGCGGCACGAAACCTCACACGCCACATCGCCGGTGACAATGCCTTCGAAGCACAGGACGACTTCGGCCTCATGGTCTTTGCTCCCGGAAGCACCGTCGAGGCAAACCTGCGCGAGTCCACGATGCCGATGCCAGCACGAGGCGTCGAGCCCGCGCCGTCATGGGCAGCTGCGATGCACGCGGCCCTCACATCAGAAGGAGTGCAGATGGATCAGCTCACGATCCCGCACGTCCGCAGGCCCGCGTTCCGCAGCGCCATCCGCCCCCTCTTCGCCGCCGCGCACGACGTTGACTTCGGACCCGTTCATCGCGACGAGCTCGCCAGCCCAACGTCCCCAAACCGCTCCAAGCGCGAGGTCGCCTTCGCGCTCCCCCGCGGCTCATATGCAACGGTGCTCTTGCGCGCCATGGGTCAGTAGCGGGAGAAGTGGTCGAGTGGCCAAGTGGCGAACTGGCGAAGTGTTCCAGTGAAAAAGCCACGAGCCGCGGAATCCGAGCGTATCTCGACGTACCCAAGGCACTTGACCACTCAAATTCTTGGCCCCTCGACCACTTCCTCCCCGGCTGCCCCATCACACCCGCGCCGGCTCCGATGCTCCGATCACCGGCCCGATCAGTGTCCCGTCCGCGCGAGTCTGGCTCGCGAGCAGCGCCTTGTAGTCCTGCAGTGCCGCGACGCCCCAGTCGCGCTCGCGCAGTGCCTTGATCGCGTGCACGGCCGCGACCGCCGCGGTCGTGGTCGAGAACATCGGGATGTTCAGCCGAACCGCCGTCGAGCGGATGCGTCCTTCGTCCGTCTGCCAGCCCGTGCGCGTCGGCGTGTTGATGATGAGCCCGATCTGCCCGTTGTGCATCAGGTCCAGCACGTTGGGCCTCGCACCCGTTGCGATCTTCTGCAGGATCTCGGGCTCAAGCCCCTGGGACTTCATGTGTGCCGCGGTCCCGTCGGTCGCGTACACGCGCCAGCCCATCTGCAGCAGCATCCGCACAGCCTCGACAATCGGCTGGCGATCCTCCTCGCGCACGCTGACAAAGACGCCGCCCTTGGCGGGGTCCGTGGGCAGCTTCACGCCGCTCGCAAGCTGGCTCTTGGCAAAGGCAATCGGCAGGCTCGTGTCGATGCCCATGACCTCGCCCGTGCTCCGCATCTCGGGCCCGAGCACAAAGTCCACGCCCGGGAACTTGCTGAAGGGGAAGACCGACTCCTTGATGGCGTACATCCCGCGCAGCTTGACCTCTCGAGCCCCAAGCCCCGCGAGCGTCGCGCCCATCATGCACTTCGCGGCCAGCGCAGGCCACGGAACGTGCGTCGCCTTGCTCACAAACGGCACCGTTCGGCTCGCTCGCGGGTTCACCTCGAGAACAAAGATCTGATCGTCCTTGATCGCCAACTGGATGTTCATGAGCCCGCACACACGCAGCTCGCGCGCAATCTCGCGTCCAAGGTTCTCGATGCGCCCAATCAGCTCCGGCGCCAGCGAGGCCGGCGGCAGCGAGCACGCCGAATCGCCCGAGTGCACGCCCGCATGCTCGATCTGCTCCATCACGCCCGCCACCAGCGCGTGGCGCCCGCGGTTGATCGCGTGATCCACCGGCAGGGTCGGATCAAAGTCCCCCACCACATCCACATCAACCTCCGTCGCGCCAGCGAGGAACTTGTCAATCAGCACCGGAGCCTCGTCCATGCCGCTGGACTCCAGCGCGGTCGTGATGAACGACAGCAGCGCACGCTCATCAGGACAGATCTCCATGCCGCGCCCACCAAGCACGTAGCTCGGCCGCAGCAGCACGGGATATCCAAGCTCGCGCGCCACATCGACTGCCTGCGGGATCGATCGAGCAATCCCCGACGGCGGCCGCGAGAGCTTGAGCTTCTCAAGCAGCGCATCAAACCGGTTGCGATCCTCGGCAAGGTCGATCGAGTCCAGCGACGTGCCGATGATGGGCACTCCCGCCGAGACCAGCCCGTGTGCCAGGTTCAGCGGCGTCTGGCCACCAAACTGCACGATCGTCCCCTTCACAAGCCCGGCCTTCGCCGAAGCTGGCGCCCCGAGCGCCGTCAGCCCTGTTCCATTCAGTCGCTCGATCACATTCAGCGTGTCCTCGAGCGTCAGGGGCTCAAAGAAGAGCAGGTCGCTGGTGTCATAGTCCGTCGAGACCGTCTCGGGATTCGAGTTGATCATGACCGACTCAAAGCCCATGTCCCTCGCCGCGTACGCGGCGTGGCAACAGCAGTAATCAAACTCGATCCCCTGCCCAATGCGATTGGGACCCCCGCCCAGGATCACGACCTTCTGCCGATCCGTCAGCCGGATCTCATCCTCGCCCGTGAACAGCGCCGCGCTGCCGCTCGCCGCCGCCGCATGGCCCGCACCCGGCGTCACGTGGGTCGTGCCGCGCTCGTACGTCGAGTAGTAGTACGGTGTGATCGCCTCAAACTCAGCGGCGCACGTGTCCACCAGCTTGTAGACCGGCTGGATGCCCAGCCCCTTGCGATGCTCGCGCACTTTCAGGATCGTCTCGGCCTTCAGCTCGCCAAAGTAGAGGTTGGCAAGCTGCGCATCGCTGTACCCGTGCTGCTTGGCGCGAAACAGCACCTCGGCGGGAACGGCCTCGAGCTTGTTGTAGTTGCACAGCACGTCCTCGAACTTCACCAGTTCCTCGATCTGGGAGATGAAGAACGGGTCGATGCGGCTCAGCTCGTTGACCTTGTCGATGCTCCAGCCCATCTTGAGCGCGTACCGCACATAAAACAGCCGCCCCTGGCTCGGCACAGAGAGCTTGCGGCTCAGCTTCTCGATCGGGATCGGCCACTCAATCGGCTGACCATCCGCGGTGCGCAGGCCCCACGGCGATGAGCCCGTGCCCGGACGCGCCCCCGGCGAAACATCAAGGATCAGCTGATCATGCTCGACGGCCCTCATCGCCGCGAGCCACTTGTCGTTGCGATCAAGTCCAAGCCCGAACCGCTTGACATCCATCGAGCGGATGACCTTCTGCAGCGACTCCTTGAAAGAGCGGCCAATGGCCATCGCCTCGCCCACGCTCTTCATCTGCGTCGTCAGCGTCTCGTCGGCCTCGGGGAACTTCTCAAATGTCCATCGCGGCAGCTTCGTCACCACGTAGTCAATCGCAGGCTCGAAGCACGCGCTCGTGGTCCCCGTGATGTCGTTGCGCAGCTCATCAAGCGTGTACCCGATCGCCAGCTTCGCGGCGATCTTCGCAATCGGGAACCCCGTCGCCTTGCTCGCAAGAGCCGAGGAGCGCGACACACGCGGGTTCATCTCCACCACCACCATCTCGAACGGCTTGGTCCCATCCGCACCCCTCGCCGGAGCCGGATTCACTGCAAATTGCACGTTGGACCCGCCCGTCTCAACGCCAACAGCACGCATGATCGCGATGGCGGCGTCCCGCATCGCCTGATACTCCTTGTCCGAGAGCGTCAGGATCGGAGCGACCGTCACGGAATCACCCGTGTGCACGCCCATCGCATCGATGTTCTCGATGCCGCACACGATGATGCAGTTGTCCTTCTTGTCGCGTACGACCTCGAGCTCGAACTCCTTCCAGCCGATCACCGACTGATCGATCTGGACCTGCCCGATCATGGAGGCCGAGAGGCCGCGCTGCATGATGTCGCGGAACTCTTCCTTGTTGTACGCGATGCCGCCGCCAGTCCCGCCGAGCGTGAAGGCTGGCCGAATGATCGCGGGCAGACCGATCTCATCGAGGAACTCAACTCCCTCGTCCATCGTCGTCACGGTCTTGCTTCGCGGCATCTTGAGGCCCAGCCCCTCCACGATCTCCTTGAAGATCTGCCGATCCTCGGCGCGGTGGATAACCCGCCGGTTCGCGCCGATCATCTCGATCCCGTGCAGGTCCAGCGTGCCGTCGTCAAAGAGTCCGCACGCGCAATTCAGCGCCGTCTGACCGCCCAGCGTCGGCAGCACCGCATCGATCCGCTGGCCGCTGGCATTCTCGCGCTCGATGATCTTCCGCACCGCCTCGGGCGTGATGGGCTCGATATACGTCCGATCCGCGAACTGCGGATCGGTCATGATCGTCGCCGGGTTGCTGTTCACCAGCACGATCCGGTACCCCTCGGCCTTCAGCGCCTTGCAGGCCTGCGTGCCGGAATAGTCAAACTCGCAACCCTGCCCGATGACAATGGGGCCGGAGCCGATCACGAGGATGGTCTTGATGTCGGTTCGCTTGGGCATGTCGGCTCCGCCGTTGCAGCGGTGCCGGGGCCAGCATCCCGGTACACAGCGCAAACTGGGTCAGGATACACGCACGCCGCGAAGAATCCAGTACCCCAGCCCGCCAGCCCTCAGAGCCGACAGCCTTCCCGCACTCCCCGCCGATGCCCGGCTCGCACCACTTCCCCTCGCCCCACCTCCGACCTACCATTCCCCCTGACCCGTTTCAGGGCCACGGGGACACTCCCCAGCCCGTTTTTCAAGGAGCTTGCTCGGATGGCGCATGATCCACTCGATACCGTGATCGGCGTGGCGGAGATGGTTCGTCGCGATCCCGCGGCCGCCTCCCGCCACACGGATGCCGCTCGCAAGGCAGAAGCCGCCGGAAACCGCGATCTCGCGATCGCCGAGTTCCGAAAGGCCGCCAGCGCCGACTCTGAAAACGCCGACGTCCTCTTCCGCCTCGCCTACGCCCTCGATCTCGTCGGCGAGGAGGACGAAGCCCTCTCCGTCTACGAGCGCTGCATCACCAAGCAGCCCGCGCGTGTCAACGCACTTATCAACCTCGGGGTCCTCTACGAGGATCGCGGCGAGTACGCCGCGGCCGAACGCTGCCTCCGCCAGGTGCTGGACACCAACCCCAACCACCTCCGCGCCCGCCTCTTCATGAAGGACGTCATCGCAAGCAAGGAGATGGTCGTCCTCGAGGAGCAGGACCGCGACGTCTTCAAGCGCAAAGCGATGCTCGACACGCCCGTCACGGACTTCGAGCTCTCTGTCCGCGCCCGCACCTGCCTCAAGAAGATGAACATCCGCACGCTCGGCGATCTCCTCCGCATCACGGAGGCCGAGCTGCTCAGCTACAAGAACTTCGGCGAGTCGTCCCTCACCGAGATCAAGAAGATGCTCTCGGCCAAGGGCCTGCGCCTCGGCCAGGGCCTCGAAGACGCGCACCGCCAGGCCCGCAAGCAGCTCATGGAGCAGTACAAGGGCACCGGCCGCGAGACCACGCTCGCCAAGCTCGTCTCCGAGCTCGCCCTCTCCGTCCGCGCCCGCAAGGCTCTCCAGCTCCTCAACATCCAGAC
>Ga0105046_10007693_pt1 | contig 16940 bp, 13 predicted proteins | sample MAT03_FD_78385 | JGI IMG/M metagenome (GOLD analysis project Ga0105046, IMG submission 78385) | Freshwater microbial communities from Lake Fryxell liftoff mats and glacier meltwater in Antarctica - MAT-03 (megahit assembly) | ecosystem: Environmental > Aquatic > Freshwater > Ice > Liftoff...
ATGGCGTGGAAACGATGGATCACTGGGCCCAACGTGCGTTCGGCGTCGGCTCTGATGCTCGACGTGGCGATGGCGCGTGGGATGGAGTGCTGTTCCAGCCACGCGATTAGCTCCAACGCCCCAGGACGTGGCGCGACGGGAACACTTGTCACCACATGGTGATGTTCGCCACGCCAACGTTCGCGGAACGTCTCCACGTCGACAGCGAAACGCTCCGCCACCATGCCTTCGCTGATGGCGATCTTCCGGCCGATGAGCGTCGTATAAAAAACGTCATCCAACTCGTGGCCGAGCGAGCGCATCGCGGTTTGCCACGCTGCGCGAGTCCGACGCTCAGAATCAAACAACAGCCCGTCGAGATCGCAGATGACCGCGCGGATCATGCGACCCAACACGGACCGCGGCCCTCCGGGCCGCTTGACGCTGGTATGGGATGTCGCGCCCATTGATCAGGAGGATCGATCGCCCAATAACGAAGCGGCCCGGAGGGCCGCGGTCCGTGTTGGGCCGCGCTTGCGCGCGGCGACTTCATCACCCCTGCACGCCGAGCTGCTTCATCAGCTCGGCCTTCACCGAGTTCGGATCGGTCTTGCCGCCGGACAACTTCATGGTGACACCGACCAAGCGACCGAGGGCGGCGAGTTTGCCCCCCTGCACGTCGGCGACGACCTTGGGTTCCGCGGCGATGGCTTGCTTCACCCATTCGGTGAGCTGGCCGGCGTCCTGGACTTGGATCATGCCTTTGTCGGTGAAGTACTTTTCCGGCTCGATGCCGCTGGCGAACAACGCACTGCACTCGGCTTTTGCGACCACGCGGGCGACCTTGCCGCCATCGACCAGCGCGATGATCTTCGCCAACGTCGCGATGGGCGCGGCGACGGTGAGTGGCTTGTGCTGCTCGTTGGCCAGACGGATCGCCTCTTCGCGCGTCCAGTTGGCGGCGAGCTTCGGCTTGGCGCCGAGTTTGATGATCGCCTCAAAATAATCGGCGATATCCGTCTCCATCGTCAGCTCACGCGCGACGGCGCGTTCCAGGCCGTACTCCTTCATGAAGCGGTCTTCGCGCAGGCGCGGCAACTCCGGCATCGTCGCTTTGATCTCAGCCACTCGCGCGGCCGGGATGTGCAGCGGCGGCAGATCAGGATCGGGGAAGTAGCGATAGTCCGCGGCATTTTCTTTGCCGCGCATGGCGCGGGTGACCTTCTGGTCGGGATCCCACAGTTTGGTCTGCTGAACGATCTCGGCGATGCGGCCGGCCTTGTTCAGCGCGATCTGGTTCTGGATCTCGTAATCGATGGCGGCTTCCACCGCGCGGAACGAGTTGAGGTTCTTGATCTCGACGCGGACGCCGAACTTCTCCTGACCCTTGGGACGCACCGAGACGTTGGCGTCGCAGCGCAGCGAACCTTCTTGCATCTCGCAGTCGCTGACGCCCGCCGACTTGAGCGCGCGCTTCAGCTCGACCAGGTAGGCATAGGCTTCGGCCGACGAACGGATCTGCGGCTCAGAGACGATCTCCACCAGCGGCACGCCGGCGCGGTTAAGGTCGACCTCGGAATACGGGCCGTGGTCCTGGTGGACCAGCTTGCCGGCGTCCTCTTCCATGTGGATGCGAGTCAGGTCGATGTACTTCTCGCTGCCATCCGCCAGTTCGATGTTCACGCCACCGCCCAGACAATACGGCTCGTCGTACTGGCTGATCTGGTAACCCTTGGGCAAGTCAGGATAAAAGTAGTGCTTCCGGTCGAACTTGCTGTGCTCCTGGACATTCCCGCCGAGGGCGAGGGCGGCCTTCACCGCGAGTTCAACGGCGTGGCCGTTGATCACCGGCAGTGCACCAGGCAGACCGAGCGACACCGTGTCCACCTGGCTGTTAGGCTCGCGGCCGAACACCGTGGTGGCGCCGCAGAACATCTTGGTCTGGGTCTTGAGCTGGCAGTGGACTTCGAGGCCGATGACGGGTTCGTACTCAGACATGGGAGGCACCAAAGGCAGGCTACGGGGGACAGGCTACAGACCACAGGAACAGCCCTGTGTGCGCGGGTCGCAGAGTAGTCCGCACGCCCAGGAGTCCAGGGCAGCGGGCTTCCACCGCAGACGTTCGACGATCAACTGCGACCCACGCCCACGATCCTGTGGCCTGTAGCCTGTTCCCCGTAGCCTGCCGACATGCCCCACGACATCTCCCCCAGCGGTTCTCCAGGCGAAGTCGCCACGTTGCTGAACTGGACCACCGAGGGCCTGATCCCGGTAATCGCCCAGGCGCACGACACCGGCGAGGTGTTGATGTTCGCCTATGCCAACCGCGAGGCCCTGGCGCAGACCCTGCGCACCGGCATCGCCACGTACTTCAGCCGCAGTCGCGGTGGGTTGTGGGTGAAGGGCGAGACCAGCGGCTACAAGCAGACCATCGTCGAGGTGCGTGTCGACTGCGACGGCGATTGCGTGCTCTACCGCGTCGACGCACCGGGGCCGGCCTGCCATCAGTTGCGGCGCTCGTGTTTCTCCAATCGCATCGACAGCAATGGCAGCGTGCACTGCGACAAGCCGGTGATCGGGTGAACGGACGGGATTCGCAACCGCCGCCCAGGCGTTTGGAGCCGATTCCGCAATCGACCGCGGAAGCAGACCAGGCGAAGGGCATGCGCACGCTGACGGTTTCGCGGACCACGGCGCGCTTCATTGCTGACGGTCATCCATGGGTGCGACCGGATCGTTTCACCCGTGGCCTGGAAACGCTCCAGACCGGCGAACCGGTGACGCTGATCGATGAAGGCGGCAAACGCCTGGCCTCCGCTTTGGCTGATCCGGCGAATGAAGTGTGCGCGCGCGTCTATCACCGTCGTCCCGATATGCCGTTCGTTCCGGCGCAGGCGTTGACCCGCGCGTGGGACAAACGTGCGGCGCTGCACACGAATCCTGAGACCGATTGCTACCGCGTCGTCCATGGCGAAGGCGACTTCCTGCCGGGGCTGCGTATCGAGCGTTATGCGTCAGTGTTCGTCGTGCTGGTGCTGGCGGACTGTGCCACGCCCTACGTCGATGAGATCTGCCGCAGCCTGCAACGACGTGTACCTGATGCGATCGTGGTGCGACGCGATCACCGCAGCGATCTGCGCCGCGAGGACGTGACCTCACGCCGCTATGGCGGCGGTGAGTTGGATCCGGAAGCGATCGTCATCGGTCGCGAACTCGGCGTAACATATCCACTGCGCCCGTACTCCGGACTCGCCACCGGCATCTACGTCGACCAACGGGCGACGCGCGCGTGGTTGATGCCGCAGGTGGCGGGCAAACGTGTGCTCAACTTGTTCGCCTATACGGGCGCTTTCTCGCTCGCCTTGCTCAAGGCCGGTGCGGCGGCGGCAGTAGACGTGGATGTGGCTGGACCAGCGTTGGCGCGTGCGGCAGAGGCCGCCGTGCTCAACGGCGTCGCCGACCGCCATGCCATCCATCAGGGCGATTGCCGGAAGTACCTGACAAGCACCACCGAGCTCTTTGACCTGATCATCTGCGATCCACCGACTGCCGCGCACGGCGGCGATGGCTGGATCCTGCGCCGTGACTACCCCGAAGTCCTGCGCGCGGCCAGTGCCCGTCTGGCTCCCGGCGGAATGTTGGTGGCGTGCTGCAACACCATTGGCGGCAAACCATTCCCATTGGCGGATGTGGTCGGCGAAGCGACCCGGGCAGCGGGGATCACAACCACCGAGGTGGCGGTTCCCGCGCTGGGTGAAGACCTTCCAACCCTCAGCGGTTTCCCCGAAGGTCGGCCGTTTCGCCTGGCGGCCGTCCGCCGCCGGTGAGTGAGACGCCAACGCCAACCTGACAGACGCCGCGATCCGCAAAAATCTGCGGAACAGACATGATCGGCACAACGTTGCCATTCCTAGATGATGCACGGGGGCCTTCCCCACGGCGTCATGCCTAACCCACTACCCGGTCCTATGGACCACTTGGAGTTTCCCATGCGTACCGTCCTCGCTCTCGCCATCGGTGTCCTGTTTGCCGGCGCCGGCTTCGCCGACGACAAGCTCAACACCGTCTGTCCCAAGTCCGGCAAGCCAGCTGACGGCGCCACCGTCGCCACCGTGAAGGACGGCGCGAAGGACATGAAAATCGCCATCTGCTGCAACGGCTGCAAGGACAAGGTCGAAGCCGAACCCGCCAAGTTCGTCACCGCTGCCAAGGCCAACAAGAAGGCTGAATAAGCCCGTTCGCGCGACTCCGGTCGCGTGGATCCAAAAACCCTCCCGGTCTCCGGGAGGGTTTTTTTTGTTTATTCATCGAAGCAGGTGCGAAGTGCGAGGTGCAAAGCGCCTCGCACTTCGCACAGCGAGCTGGGCGAGCGATCGCACTTCGCACTTCGCACCAAAACGACGAACCGCAACGACGAACCGCAACGACGAACCGCAACGAATAACCGCAGGGCTGAGCCCTGCGGTTCTCTTGTTCTCAGCCGGCTAACGACTCATTCGTTGTCGGCGTTGCGACCGTTGAATATCTCTTGGATCTCTTCGCTCAGACGATTCTTGATGCGCTCACGTTCGGCCTTGCTGCCAACCTTGTTGGCGGCGCCGCCAAAGAGGTAGTGATCAAGGTCGATCGCGGTGCGCATCATCTTGGTGTGGAACAGTTTTTCCTGGTAGTTGTTCACATCCACCGCGGCGTAGTCGTCCAGAATCTCCCTTGAGATGAACTTCTGGATTGAGGTGATCTTGTGGTCGATGTAGTGCTTGGTGCCTTCGATGTCGCGGGTGAAACCACGCACGCGGTAGTCGAGCGACAACACGTCGGAATCGAAGCTGTGGATCAGGAAGTTGAGCGCCTGCAGCGGCGAGATCTTGCCGCAGGTCGACACGTCGATGTCGGCGCGGAAGGTCGCGATGCCGCTGTACGGGTGCGATTCCGGGTAGGTGTGGACGCAGATGTGGCTCTTGTCGAGGTGCGCCACGACCGCTTCGGGCACCGGACCCGGCGCTTCCTTGTTCTCGGGATCCTGCTCGACCGGCTCTTCGCTGATCAGCATGGTCACCGACGCGCCCTGCGGATTGTAGTCCTGACGGGCGACATTGAGGATGTTCGCCCCGATGATGCTCGTCACTTCGGTGAGGATCTGGGTCAGGCGCGCGGCGTTGTATTCCTCGTCGATGTAGGCGAGGTAGTCGCGGCGCTCCGACGCATTGCGGGCATAACACACGTCATAGAGGTTGAAGCTCAGTGACTTGGTCAGGTTGTTGAAACCATCGAGTTTGAGTTTCTTGAACTTGTTGCCCATCGCAGAGGACCTCGGGACGAGGGGTGGACGGATGACAGCTGAGGCTTCCGGGGACGCCCCGGCTTTATGAAAGAGCGGCTGTTTATCCCGCTTCGCGTGAGGGGCAAGAACAACGCTCATGCGGGGCCGCCTCCAGACGGAGACTAGAGCATCACCGCCGACCAAGAAGACCACATGAAGGCTGAGTATGCCCGCGGTGGTGGTTGTCCACGCCCACGAACGCGCCTCTGGCGTCGAGCGGTCACAACCAGACAACAGGGACATGCCCGGTAACACCTTCGGCTCCGCTTTCCGCGTCACCACCTTTGGCGAATCGCATGGCCCAGCGGTGGGCTGTGTGATTGATGGTTGCCCGCCTAACCATGCGCTCGATCTGGCGGCGGTGCAGGCCTTCCTCGCGCGTCGTCGCCCAGGCCAATCGAAACTGGTGACGCCCCGTGACGAAGAGGACAAGGTCGAGGTGCTCTCTGGCCTTGATCTGGAGAGTGGCAAGACGCTTGGCACGCCGATCTGCTTGGTAGTGCGCAACCAGGATCAGAAATCGTCGAGCTACGGCGACTGGCACCACATCTATCGTCCGAGCCACGCCGACTTCGGCTACGATGCCAAGTATGGCATCCGTGCTTGGCAGGGCGGCGGCCGTTCCTCTGCGCGTGAAACCGTTGGCCGTGTCGCTGCTGGCGCGGTGGCGGAACAACTGCTGACGGCGCGTTTCCCGACACTGCGCATCGTCGCCTGGGTTGAACGCGTGCACCGCATCGATGCGCGTGGCGACCTCGACCCCCTCACGATCACGCGTGAAGCGGTCGACGGACACCCGACGCGTTGCCCGCATCCGGCCAAGGCGGCGTTGATGGAAGAGGCGATCCTCACCGCCAAGAAAAACGGCGACAGCCTGGGTGGCTACATCCGCTTGCTGGTCCATGGCGTTCCGCCCGGACTCGGCGAGCCGGTGTTCGACAAGCTTGATGCGTTGTTGGCGCAGGCGTTCCTTAGTCTGCCGGCGTGCAAAGGTATTGAGGTTGGTTCCGGTTTCAGCGGGCCCGAGCTCAGCGGTCTGGAACACAACGATCACTACCGTTGGGATGGCGACCCCAAACAGATGACCACCGCGAGCAACCGCTCCGGCGGCATCCAGGGCGGCATCAGCAACGGCATGCCACTCGATCTGCGCCTGGTGTTCAAGCCGACGGCAACGGTGCTGAAACCCCAGCCGAGCGCGGATGACGCTGGCAACAACGTCGACCTTCAGGCCAAGGGCCGCCACGATCCCTGCGTGCTCCCACGCGCGGTGCCGATCGTTGAAGCGATGACGGCACTCGTGCTGGCGGATTGCTGGCTCCGCCAACGTGGCCAAGTCGGCGATCCATGGCCTGGTTTGGATGGGCCGCTCAACGTTTGACCGCCATGCGTGAAGATCCGTAGAATCGCTGCAACCACGTTTGCCACAGCTACGTGTCTCCCGTCGGTGGCAGTCACCTGCGCCCAGCTTTGATGCGTCCTTCATGTGTCCTTCACCGACTGGACGATCGTCCGCGGTTCCATGACCGTGACGGCCATTTGTCCAAACTGCCAATCAACCATCAGTGATCCTGATACTGGTGCCTGCGCTCATTGTGGCAGCGGCATGATGCGCATCCCGTTGGTGATCGAACAGCCGTACGCAGCGGAAGCACCGGACATCGTCATTCTCCAGGACAGCCTTCGCCTTGATCCGGGTCGCTACGACACCAAACGTCCACCCAGCAGCACCAGTAGCGCCGAAACCTTGATTCTTCCGCGGGGCGATGATCGCGATGGCTCGACTGCCATCCGCCTGGGCAACCTGCCGGCCACCTCCTCCAATCAACCACCCCTGCCGAGCGGTATCAGCAGCACCAACAAGTTCACCTTGGTCGAGGAACTCGGCCGCGGTGGTATGGGCATCATCCTGCGTGGACGTGACAAGGTCCTGCACCGCGACGTGGCGCTGAAAGTCATTCGCGATCCGGGTGACGACGTACAACGCGAGCGCTTCATCAAAGAAGCCCAGGTCACCGGTCAGCTTGAGCATCCGAACATCGTGCCGGTACACGAATTCGGCGTCGACCAGAATGGCCGCATCTTCTTCGCCATGAAACTGGTGCGCGGTCGCACCTTGGGCGAAGTGCTTGATGGCCACCGCGCGAACGACACCGATGTCCTACGCGACTTCCCACTCAGCAAGCTGGTCACCATCCTCATCCAGGTCAGCCACGCGGTGGCCTTCGCCCATTCGCGCGGGGTGATCCACCGCGATTTGAAACCGAGCAACATCATGCTCGGCGATTTCGGCGAGGTCATGTTGATGGATTGGGGCCTAGCCAAGGTCGGCGTGGTCGGCGTGGCCGACGTGACTGAACCAGCCCACGTCGGTGATGACACCCCCTCAGTTGGTGATCGTCCCACGGTGCGACGTTTCGACGACACCCAGGATGGTTCGGTGCTCGGCACGCCGGTGTACATGCCGCCAGAGCAGGCACTCGGAAAAATCGCCAGTCTTGATGCCCGCAGCGATGTCTATGCCCTGGGCGCGATCCTCTACGAAATACTTAGCCTGCGCACGCCGGTCGAAGGCGACGATATCAATGAAGTGCTGGCCAAGGTCACCCGTGGCGACATCGATCCGCCAGAACAGCGCGCACCACAGCGTGACATCCCGCGCGATCTTTCCTCTGTCGCGATGAAGGCGTTGTCATTCAAGCCCGAACATCGCTACCCCGATGCCGGGTCGATGCGCCGCGACCTCGAACTCTTCCTTGATGGACGCATGGTTTCAGCGCGTGAAGACAATCTGCTCGAAGTTCTCGCACGCTTTGTTCGCCGCCACCGCATCGCTTCGCTGGTCGTTGGGCTGACGCTGGTGTTGCTGGTGTCGGTGGTGACCCTCAGCTACTTCGCCAACAATGCGCAGCGCCGCCGAGCCGAAGGCGAGCGCCAGCGCGCCGAGGTACTGCAACGCGCCGCCGAGGAGCAGGGCGCCAGGGCCGTGGCCAGCGGTGAATTAGCCGAAGCCGAACGCCAGCGCGCGATCACGGCACAACAACAAGCTGAGGAACAACGCCGCCTTGCCGACAGTGCACGTAGCCGCGCGGATGCTGCGCTGGAAAGCGAATCGCGCCTGCGTCAACGCAGCGAACACATCGCCCACCTCGCATCTTTGTCGCTGGCAAGCGAGCAGATCGCCCGCCGCGACTACGACGCTGCGCGTGCCTCACTCGATGCCTGCCCGCTGCGTCTGCGTGACTGGTCGTGGCGCCGCCTAGCACTGCTGTGCCACCGCCATCTCGCGCAGTTCAATGACCACGTCGGTGCGGTACGTCATTTAGGCATTGGCGATGGCGGACGGCTGATGGCCTCCGCCGGTGATGATGGTTCGCTGGTGGTCAGCGACATCGCCAGCCGTCAACGCGTGATGGAACTGGCCATTGCCGCCAAGGCGCTGGCGATGGCGCAGGATCGTCCATTGCTGGTTGCCGCCGAGGATTCCCAGGTGCTGTTGATCGATGTCCGTGCAGGCAACGTGGTGGCGCAGATAGCGGTGCCCGGCATCGGCGTGATCGCACTGTCGGACGACGGTGGACAGGTTGCACTTGGCGATGGCGAAGGCGGCATCTGGTGGTGGGACACTGCCACCGGACAGCATCGCGCGATCGCTCGCCTGCCATCGACGATCACCGCATTGGGCCTGACCACGGATGGTGAACTGATCGCCGGTACCCAAACGGGTGAGGTGCTGTCCACCGACCGGGATGGCAACCGGCGCTGGCAAGGGGAACTTCCTGGGAAGGTGCTGGCGCTTTCCGCGCAGGGACTGGGACTCGTGTATGAAAGCCGTACGCGCATCCTCACGGTGCACGATGCGGCGAGTGGTACGCAACTGGCCACCACGACCACCGCGCAGGTGCTGACTTCTGGTCGGTTCTCCGTCGACGGTCGACGTTTCGTGACCGTCGGCGACGACCGCACCGCACGGGTGTTCAGCAGCATGGAGGCTCAGCCGGTGGTGATTCTGGAAGGCCACGCTGGTGCCGTGCTTGATGCGACCTTCAGCGATGGTCACGCCCGTCTGCTGAGCAGCTCAAGCGATGGGAGTGTGCGGCTGTGGGATGCCACCCGGGCCATGGATGTGCGTCAGCTTGCTGCTCCTGACAGCCCGACGGTGGTCGGTTGTGATTCTGCCGGCGCCATTGGCTTACTCGCTCGTGAAGACGGCACCGTGCGCGCACTGCGGCTGATCGACCGCCGTCCGGCATGGGAAGTCACCATCGGCTTTGCTGCGCGCACCAGCGCCAACGCTGCCTCACTGGTCGTGCTGGGCGGCAACCATGGGCAGGTGCGAGTGCTCGACCTGCGCTCCGGTGATATCGTTGCGGCGCACGGCATGGGCACGGCGACCCTCCAGGCCATCGTCAGCGATGCCGCGGCCAGTCGCCTGATCGCACTCGATGACGAAGGATGGTTGCGTGGTATTGACCGGGCGAGTGGGGCACGTTTTGCCACCCAGGTATTTCCACCAGGAAGCGGAGCGTTGGTCCTGGCCGATGACGATCGGCAACTGCTTGCTGGCGGCGCTGACGGTTCGCTCGCCTGGTGTTCGGTCGATGATGGCAGTGTGGTGCGGCGTGAAACCACGCCGCTGCGCAACCTTGCTGCGCTGGCGGTGGCGAAAGATGGCGTGCTGTTGGTGCTTGCCGGCGATAATCAGGTCGTGCTATGGAATAGCGCCACGCGTCAAACGGTCGCCACTTTGCGCGGCCATAGCGGTGCGGTGAACGACATCAGCTTCAACCGCGATGGTTCCCGCATCATCACCGCCGGACAGGATGGAACCGTTCGCCTGTGGGATACCGTCAGCGGGCGGGCGCTGCTGGTACTCGATGCCCATGCCCAGGGTGTGCGTTCGGCACGTCTGATCGGTGATGACCGCGAACTGCTGACGGTCGGCCGCGACGGCCGCGTCCTCGGTTGGCTGGCACTTGATCGCCAATCGTGGGATTGAACCGGAGCGAGGCGTAAGGTTTAGTCCGCGAGCCGAATGCCCTGCACCGGTGCTCCAGTCTCAAGCCATTACTCGTCAACGGCGATACGGAACCCGATGTGCGCATGATGCGCCACCGGCAAGTATTTACCGCGCGTGGTGGTACGACCGTCGCCCGGTTCGACCGCCCACGAACCACCACGCACCACGCGACTCACGCCTTCCAGGCGCAGCGGATCGGTTGTTGGTTGGGTTGGATATGGACCGTAATGGTCCTGGCACCATTCCGAGACATTGCCCAACATGTCGTGCAAGCCCCAACGATTCGAGGGCAGACCTTTCACCGGACGCGTCGAAATGACATCCGGAGCGCTGAACCAACCGATCCCGCTCTCGGTCTGCAATCCATGATCGGCACCTGAACGACAGGCATATTCCCATTCCGCCTCGGTTGGCAGTCGGGCACGCAGGCCCGGCACCAGGGCGTTGAGCCGTTGGGCGAATGCCACGCTGTCATTCCAGGTGATGTTCTCCACCGGCAGGTCGTCGCCACGGAAACCACCGGGGCGTTTCCCGCTGATGGCCTGGAACTGCGCCTGGGTCACCTCACTGTCGGCCAACCACCAACCACGCGTGAAGGTAACCGTCACGGCCTTCTCATCCGGGCGATGTGCGGGATCAGTGTCGAGACTACCCATCACAAAACGGCCGGGAGGGATTGCACGTAGTCGCAGGGTCACCCCACGTACGGCGAGGTCGGCCCAGCGTCCTTGGGCATCACTGCCACTGCTGGACGCCCAGCCCGGTCCGCCTGATGGATTCTTACTCGCCGCACCCATCGCGGTCGTAGTCGAAGACGGGTCGCCCACAGCGGTTTTACCCGCGCCAGATCCCATCCACCACCAGCCCATGACTGCGCATGCCGTCAGAGCCGCACCGGCAATGATGTACGCGACGCGAACCGACCGGCGGGATTCTTCTGCTCGCGGCACCAGCAAGAATCCTGCATCTTTGGCGAGTGTCCGTGACGGCGCGTGTGGATCGCGCACTGGCTCTCTCGGGCTCGGTATCATAGCCGGTCCGGCCGTGAGTGGCATGGCGTGAATCGGCACGAAATCATATTGCACCCGTTCAAGATCTTCGCGCAGCTGCCCTGGCGTGGCGTAACGGTGTGCCGGATCGCGCGCCATCGCCTTGGCCAGCACCGCTGCCAAGTCATCACTGAGATCGGCCACCAGCTTTTGCGGATCCGACATCGGTGCGGCACGGATGGCCTTTTCCAGCTCGGGACGACTGCGACCGTTGAATGGCTGACGTCCGGTGAGCAGCACATACAACACGGCGCCCATACTGTAGAGATCAGCACGGATGTCGCTCTGTCCGCCAGCATGCAGCTGTTCAGGAGCGAGCGTTCCCAGATCGGTTACCGCGTCATCACCATCGCGCAACACTTCCAATGAACGGATCAGTCCGAAATCGGCAAGTTTCACCGCATCATCATCGGCGACGAAGATGTTGCCAAGGCGCAGGTCGCCATGCACCAGACCAACGCGGTGGATGCCTTCCAGTCCGCGCGTGGCCGCGACCACCAGACCGAGCGCATGGGCGACTGCCAAGCCCTGAGGATGGACCGCCTGCACCTGCATCAGGGTGCGACCGATGACCAGTTCCATCGCTTGGTAGAGCAGCCCGTCCACCTGGCCAACATCGTAACACGACACCACGTTGGGATGGTGCACTCCACCAGCGCTGCGGGCTTCCTGCATGAAGCGTTCAACAAAACCGGCGGTACGACTCAGGCGAGGATTGAGCACTCGCAACGCGACCTCGCGTTGCATCGAGAGTTGGATCGCGCGGTAAACCGTGGCGTTGCGTCCGGAACCCAGGCGTTCAAGCACATGGTAGCCGGGGACCGACGGGATCGGCTGTGAGCGCAGGTGGATCGACGTGCGACGGCGATCAGAGGGCTTGGAATCTGGGCTCATAGTGCTCGCGGGACTCCTTGAGTGATGGTGGATAACAACGTGAAGATCGTGCGCGGATCAGGGGCGGTCACGGTGAAGCGTGAGGCACCGCTGGTATTTCTATGCGGCACGAGTTTACCGGTTCTTCATCTGCGCTTCATGGAGTGGCGGAGCTTATCTCACGCGACCACCTGCCCGGTGTTGCCCCACGCATCATCCCACCAACCCACTGGTGTCCTCCATGTTCCGCCATGTATTGCTGCTTGTGCTCGGCGCGGTCCTCGCCGCCGCTGATAGTTCCACCACCATCGTGATTGATGGGTCGAGCACCGTGTACCCCATCACCGTTGCCATCGGCGAACGCTACGCGAGCCAGACGCCCAATGTCGGCATCGAGGTGCTGTGCTCCGGCAGCACCGCGGGCTTCCGCCGGCTAGTCAGCGGCGAAGTTCCCATCTCCGGTGCCAGTCGCCCGATCAAGGCCGATGAACTGGCCAAAGCGGCCAAGGCCGGCATCGAGGTGATCGAGCTGCCGGTGGCCTTCGACGGTCTGTCGGTGGTGGTGAACAAACACAACACCTTTGTCGATTACCTGACGGTCGCGGAGTTGAAAAAGATGTGGGAACCAGACAGCACGGTGAAGAGCTGGCGTCAAGTCCGTGCGAGCTTTCCCGATGTGCCGATCGTCCTGTATGGCGCTGGCAAGGACTCGGGCACCTTCGACTACTTCACTGAAGTCATCGTCGGCACCTCACGCGCGTCACGCGAGGACTACACTGCCAGCGAGGACGACAACGACCTGGTTCAGGGCGTGGTGCGCAACCGCGGCTCGCTGGGCTATTTCGGCATGTCGTACTTCCACGAGAACGAGGCGCTGCTGAAAGCCGTGCCGATCGATAGCGGCAAGGGTCCGGTCCTGCCGAGCATGGAAACCGTAGCCAACGGCACCTACCGTCCGTTGTCGCGCCCCTTGTTCATCTATGTGAACAAGGCCGCCCTCGGACGCAGCGAGGTACGTAAGTTCATCGAAGCTTACCTTGCCATGGCTTCGAACATCGCACCGCAGGTCGGCTATGTGCCCTTCCCGCAGCGCACCTACGACCTGGTGAGCGCACGTCTGGCGGCCGGCACCAGCGGGTCGATCTACACCAACGCTCGCGAGGGTGCGCGCCTGGATGAACTGCTGATGGCACAAACGGTAGCGAAAGCGCCGACCAAAGATGCGGCGAAGCCCCCCGTCGCGAGCACACCCGTCGCGAGCACACCCGTCGCGAGCACCGCCAAGGAACCGCAAGCTGCACCAGCAGCACCAGCAGCCAATACGCCGCCGGCAAAAACGCCGGTGGCAGCCGCGGTAGTCGTTCCGGTCGCAGTGGCTCCCGCGCCAGCGGGCAAACCCGCCGCGAAAGAACCCGTCACGAAGGAACCCGTCACCCAGGCCCCAGTTACCGTACTGCGCACGCCGGCAGCGCCGGCCACGCCGATCGATGCCCGCCGCATGGATCATTTGCGCGACCGAGCGATTCAGTTCGCCCGCTTGACGCTCGACGAATCTGCCAACCTGAACGACCTTCAGGCGCGGATTGAAGAACTGCGACAACTCGCCGCCGGCATGGCAGGAAATACCACCGCTGGCACGCTCACCCTGCCGGAGGATCAGGCGGGATTCGTCGCCTTGATTGAACGCCTCAACCTTACCAGTGATGGTCGGGCGCTGCTTGATGAACCAGCCCTCGCCCGCCTCAAACAGACACTGTCGGCGATCACCGATGCCGACACCAAGCGCGCGCTCGCGCTCGCGCTGCTGCAGCCCGGCCCAGAACAACTGCCTCGTTTCACTGCGGCGATCAGCGCCGCCAACGGCGGTCAGGCCGATGTCGACGCGGTGCTGTGTTATGCTCGCGGCGGCTTCACCCTGCGTTGATCCGCTCCGACGCCAAATTTACCCGAGGGCCCATCCGTGAGTATCCGACTGCTTCCGCTGCTGTGCGCCATGGCTCTCGCCGGGTGTGGCTCCACTCATCGTCATGCGGCGGTGACCACCCCGTTCACCGGCACTTGGCATCAGGCCTCGGCCGCTCACTCGTCCGCTCACTCGTCCGCTCATTCGACTGCCCATGCGGCTGAACCGCTCGGCTTCCTCGCCATCAGTGATAAACAGGTGCTGTTCAACCTTGATGGCCTGCCGCGTGGTTTGGTGGCGATCAGTGACAACGGCACGGATGCGGGTCTGCGCAGTGGGCGCCTGACGTGCGATGATGGTCGCATCCTTTACGTCGCGGTCGGCGATTCGCTCACCACGCGCGACACGGCGGATGGACGACTGCTCACCCCAACGCTGCACCTCGATGTGCATATCTTCGCTCCCGGGGCTGGAGCCGGTGATGCGCCGCAGAAGGTCCTGCGCCTGTGGCCTTCCGCTGCGCTGGCGGTCGCCTCTCTGCCGTTGCTTGAGCGTCCGGCGGCTGTCGCTCCAGTTGCCGCCGCACCAGTTGCCGTCGCACCAGTTGCCGTCGCTCCAGCGGCCGCCGCTCGGGCGCCTGACGTGGCGCCGGGATCTCCGGTCGATCGGCGTTTCGCCGCCATGCTGGTACACCTGGGCGATCCATTCCTCGCAAGCATCGCTGACCGTCTTATCGGCGCACGTTCTGACGGTCTGCCGCTTACGGACCTCGATCAGCTCTACCGCCGCGCGACCACGGTGGTGCGCAATGAGATCCTGCGCGACTTGGATTCGGCGCGTCGTGGTGACAGTCTTGGTGACAGTCTTGGTGACAGTCTTGGTGAAAAAAGCGCCTTGACGCGGGTCGATGCTCGCCTGGCACAACTCGCCACCGCCGACAGCGCCTATGGCGAATGGCGAGGACGGCCCTGAATGGCCGGCAGCGATTCCTCTGCCAGTCGCCGCAATGGTCCACCACGGATCATGAACGGCCAACTTGAGGCCTATCCGCTAACGGATCTGTTGCAGTTTCTGCAGAGCATGCGCAAACGCGTACACCTGCTGGTTGAACGGAGTGATCCCCGCCAATCGGGTGGCATCTATTTCGCCAGCGGTCGCCCAGTACACGCCTACGCCCCGCCGAAAGACGGCGACGAGGCGGTGATGGAACTCCTGACGTGGCAGAGCGGACGATTCCTGCTGATTGATGACGCGGTGCCGGAACGCGAATCGGTGGCATCAGACCTGCAGAACCTGCTGCTGGAAGGCCTGCGGCGGCTGGACGAATCCAGCCGGCACCTGCCGTGTTTCCCCCTGCCTGACACCATCCCGACGCCGCGCAACGTGCTCGATCCAGCTACTGAAGACCAGTTGCTGACACTCCGGGAATGGCGGCTGTTGGCCGCGGTTGATGGTCGACGCAGCACCATTGATCTCGCTCATTTGCTCGGACGCGCAGTGCCAGAGATCCAACGTGGCTTAGCAAATCTCGCCGCATCCGGATTGATTCGCCTGCACCATCAGTGATGGAGCGGTTTTAGTTAGAAGCTGTCTGAAAAGACCACAACTCACATGGAGGACCAGAGGACCAGCGGACCAGCGGACCGGAGAAAACGGTGACGCAAAAATCCGGAAAAACAGGGCTTGCCTCTCGGTTTCTCTCCAGTCCTCCAGTCCTCCGGTCCTCCGGTCCTCCATGTCAGATCCTGCCTTTCCAGACTGCGTCTTCTTAAGTCCGGCACTGAACCGTCGCAGTCCAGTCGCGTTGATCCTGCCAAGCACAGGAGAACGCCATGCACGACCCCGCTGAAGCCGCAAGTGACGGTAAGATCGATCTCGTTCCGATGATCGACTGCGTCATGCTGCTCTTGCTGTTTTTCATCCTCACCACCAAATTTACGGCGGATGAGAAGCAGGTCTCGGCACTGTTACCGACCGACAAGGGAACGGCGACCCCGCTCAATCCTCCACCGGTGATCAAACCGCCGCAGGACATCAACCTGGTGGTCACACCGACAGGTATCTCGCGCGGGCTGAAAGAAGCGGACTACCAACGCACCTGGAATGAAATCGAGCGGCTGCGCGGGCGCACACCGCCATCAGCCGCACTCCGCATCGGCGGCAGCGATCCGCTGGTGATCGATGGCGGACTGTTCGCCTCCCAGGACAAGGCGGCGATTAAGGCGCAGGTCGACGTAATCCACGCCTTCGTCGCACGCGAACTCGCCGCGCGCGAAGACGCTGGCGACCGCACGGAACAGTCGCCGGTGAACATCCATTGCTTCAGCGGCCTGTCGTGGGGTTACGCTCTGGTGGTCTATGACGCGGTACGGGCGTACGAGGCGCAGCACCAACCGGCGGCCACCCAACCAAACAGCATCCTTGCCGAGGGCCAACGCACAGTGACCTTCGCCCCGCCACACCTGCGGAATAGTACGGTCAAAGAACTCGGCCGCGAACTCTGGCACCTCACGCACCTACAGTGAGATCCTATCACGATGGCGACTGCTCACCGTTACGAATTACGGGGGAGTACGCCGACAACCAACTCGACGTGCAAAACTCTGGCGCGAATGGAACGCCAATGGCTTGGTGCAGAGTAATTCCAGAGACCGGTGACCGGTGACCCACTTGCTCTGACCCACTTGCCCTGACCCACTTGCCCTGACCCACTTGCCCTGTCCCTCCGCGAACGAAAGGACAGGGCATGAGGCGAATCCGCTTACTCAGAGCGTCAAGTTGTAACGTTCGGCGACG
>Ga0105046_10007697_pt1 | contig 16934 bp, 10 predicted proteins | sample MAT03_FD_78385 | JGI IMG/M metagenome (GOLD analysis project Ga0105046, IMG submission 78385) | Freshwater microbial communities from Lake Fryxell liftoff mats and glacier meltwater in Antarctica - MAT-03 (megahit assembly) | ecosystem: Environmental > Aquatic > Freshwater > Ice > Liftoff...
AGCTTCTACCTGCAGGGGTGGGCCGACGACGAGGAGTTGCTGGCGTTCCTGACCAAGCTCCGCGAACGCGAGGCCTGACGACAGCAACTCCCGAGCCGAACGCGATTGGGTTGCACCCCGGGCTACACGCCGTCGCCCTCCGGGCGAAAAGACCCGAGTCACCCGCCGCCTCACGGCGGTCGGCTCGCCGGTCTCAGCCGAACACGTCGGCCGGGTCGGCGCTCTTCACGCGCCGCACCGCCAACAGCCCCGACGCGGCGCACATGCCGGTCGTCAGCGCGAACACCAGCCCGGCGCGGCCGGGGGTTAGCTCCAGCGGCATCCCGGTCAGGTGCGTCAGGAACCGGTACGCGGCCCACGTCGCCAACAGACCCGGCAGGTAGCCCGTGATCGCCAGGATGCCCGCTTCCTGCAGCACGATGCCGTTCAGGTAGCCGTTGCGGTAGCCGATCGCCTTAAGCGTCGCGTACTGCGGCAGGTGGTCGGCCACGTCGCCCGACAGGATTTGATAGACGATCACCACCCCGACGACGAACCCGAGCACCACGCCGGCCCCGAACGCGAACCCGACCGGCGTGCTCACCCACCAGAACCCGCGCTCCCGCGCCACCAGCTCGTCCTTCGTCAGCACCGTCACGTCGCCGGCGTCGCCGAACGCGGCGCGGACGCGGTCGCGCACGGCGAGCGGGTCGGCGCCGGCTTCCACGCGGACCGCGGCGTAGTCGATGCCGGCCAGCGGGCTCTGGGGGTGGAACGGCTCACGCAGGGCGGCGGCGAACGTGCGGTCGCTCAGGATCAGCGTGCCGTCGGTGGCGAAGTCGAAGCCGAGGTCGAAGCCCGCGGCGAGGTCGAGGGTCTGCCCGGCGAGCTCGGTGCGGGTGCCGACGGCGAACGGGCCGAACACCGTCTCGCCGGGGGCGTCCGGGTTCTGGCGGCTGAGGCGGTCGAACAGCGCGGCGCCGGGGCGGTTCAGCGTCTCCCACCCGCCGGGGTCGAGGTCCGGCAGGTCGAACACGCGCGCCGCCGGATCGACGCCGACGACGCGGAGCTTGCGCGTCTGCGCGCGCCCGCCGGGGTCGGCGGCGGTGTGGCGGAGGGTGCTGACGTTTTGCTCGACGTAAATGGCGTGGACCGACGCCACGCCGGGCACGCCGGCCGCCTGTTCGAGCCGGCGGCGGCTGAACGTGTCGGGGAACACCAGCGCCGGCCGGCCGGGGTTGAGCAGCACCAGTTCGGCGTCGATGCTGCGGAACAGGCGGGTGTTGCCGTCGAGCATGGCGTTCATGATGCCGAGCTGGACGCCCATCAGCACCACGGCGAAGCCGATGCCGGACGCGAACAGGGCGAACCGGACCGGGTCGTGGACCAGGTTCTTCCACGCCAGCGGGACGGGCGGCACGCGGGTCATGCGGGTTCCAACAAGGACATACCGCGAGGCGAGCCGACCGCCGTGAGGCGGCGGGTGACGCGATTCAAGAACGTCACCCGCCGCCTCACGGCGGTCGGCTCGCCCGGGTTCCGCGTCATGCGAACAGGTCCGCGGGGTCGGCGGCGTGGACCTTCCGCACCGCGATGAGGCCCGACCCCAGGCACATGCCGCACGTCAGACCCAGTACCACGGCGGCCCGGGACGCGGTCATCTCGGTGGGGATGCCGCCGACGGTGCGGGCCACGGCGTACAGCCCGACCGCCGCCAGGAACCCCGGCACGAACCCGAGCACCGCCAGGAACGCCGCCTGCGACAGCACCACGCCGCCGAGGAACGGCGGGCGGTAGCCGAGCGCCTTCACCGTGGCGTACTCCGGCAGCATGGCGCGGATGTCGGCGGCCATCATCTGGTAGACGAAGATGATGCCGACGGCGACGGCCAGCACCACCGCCACCAGCAGGAACTGGCCGATCGACGTGAGCCGCATCCAGTGGCGGTTCTCGTGCGCCTCGATCTCCGGCCGCGTCATCACCCGCACGTCCGGCGGCAGCGCGGCCCGCAGCTGAACCGCGGCCGCGTCCGCGTCGGTCCCCACGTCGAGGGTGACGAGCCCAAACGCGACGCGGTCGGCGGGGCGGTACGACATCGCCGCGAACGTCGGCTCGGCGGCGATGAGCATGGCGTTCCAGCTGAACCCGGTGCCGAGCGCGAACCCGCCCACCACATCGACGCGGCGGCCGTTGTAGCGGAGCATGGTGCCGGTGTCAGGGTCGCCGTCGGGCGGCACGTCCAGCAGGTCGGCGAGGCGGCCGAACTCGGGCTTGGAGCGGGTGTCGTACAGCACCGCGTCGGGGCCGGTGAGGAGCTTCCCGGCGCTCCCGGCGGCGTCCCGCGAGGCGAAGACGCGGCCGCGGTCCACGGCGAACACGTCGGCGAGGCGGTCGGGCGGGGCGCCGAGGACGCTGATGCTGCGGACGCCGCCGGCGGGCACGGCGCGGCCGAGGAGGTCGCGGCGGGCCGGCGTCCGCCAGGTGCCGATGCCCATGCTCAGCGGGAGGGCGTCGGCGACGCCGGGGGCGGCGCGGGCCTGGGCCAGCCGGGCGCGGGGGAACTCGCCGGTGCGGCTCACGTCCACGTACTCGGTGGAGACCAGCAGCAGGTCGAACCGGAGGGCGTCGTAGAGCATCGCGGCGGTGCGGCCGACGCCGTCGTACAGGCCGAGTTCCATGAACACCAGCACGACCGCGAACGCCACCCCCGCGGCGGCCACGGCGGTGCGGCCGCGCTTGTGTGCCAGGTTGTGCCACGCCAGCCCGGCGGGGGACATGGGGAACCGCCCGGGTATTCGCCGCTCGCGGCGGTGCAACGGCTGCACCGCCGCGAGCGGCGTCAGGATTTCGCCGCCAGCAGCCGCTCCGCCACGGCGTTGTGGAGGGTGTCGCCGTCCCACCGGAAGGCGGCGTGGTGCGGGCACGCGCTGACGCAGAACGGCTTCCCGCCGACCGACGCGCACAGGTCGCAGTTCGCCGCCTGCCGGGCCACCACCGCCGTGCCGGTCGCGCCGGGCTTCCCCACCGGCACCATGTGGATCGACCCGTACGGGCAGTTCCGCTCGCACAGCCCGCAGCCGATGCAGTGGTTCTCCACCAGCACCTCCAGCTTCGTCCCCTTGCGGTGGATCGCGTCCACCGGGCAGCCGTCCATGCAGTACGGCTTGTGACACGACCGGCACGACGTGGCCACCAGGAAGTCGCCGAACCGCATCCCGTCGCGCAACAGCCGCGGGTTGCCGCCGTGGGTGTCGGCGCACGCCCGGGTACACTCGTCGCACCGGGTGCAGCTCTTCAGGTCGAGCACCAGCATCCGCTGCCCCTGGAACAGCCCCTGCGACACGTAGGCCGGGGTCAGCTCCGGCGGCATCGTCTTGGGCGGGTTCAGTCGCCGGCGGACGGTCTCGAACAGCGCGTCCCGCACCGGGGGGAACCGGAGGCACATCCGCTTGAACAGCGGGCCGGGGATGCGGATCAGCTCGACCGGGTCGATGGCCGCCGCGCTCACCTGGCGGCGGCTGGTTTTCGCGTCCTGCGGGAGGATGCCGGCCGCCTTCAGCTCGTCCCCGAGCAGGCCGATCTCGCCGATCCCGTCGCCCTCGCCGAGCCGGCCGATCAGCTGCTTGCGGCCGCCGACCGTCTTGTACAGCTCGACGTTGCCGATGCGGATGATGTAGAAGTCGCTGGCGTACGTCCCCTCTTCGAGCAGCACCACCTCGCGGTCGGCCGAGACGTACCGGACCGGCTCCTCGTCCGGCCAGGCCGTGAGCAGGAACTTGACCACGTCCCGCTGCACCTCCGGCGGGAGGCCGGGTACGTCCTTGGTCCCCCGGAGGAGGTGCGACCCGGAGATGCCGCGCTCGATCGCCCGCGGCCGGTACACCTCGCGCACGGCCTGGCGGGTGTCGCGGGAGCGGAGGAACATGTCGAGCATGTTCCGCGTCATCTCGTACACCACCACGTCGCGCGGGGCGCTCGGGTGAGGCTCGGACACGTACTCGTCGGGCCGCTCCGGCGACTTCACCACCCACGTCCGGCCCAGCTCGTTCGGGTTGGCGAACACCTCGATGGTGGCGGTGCGGGCCTTCTGCGTCAGCGGCGCCATCTCGCCCTGGAGCAGCTCCGTGCCGGGGATCGGGTTGACGTTGATCTTCCGCCCCAGCTCGCGCTTGACGACGGTCTCCGGCTCCTTCCCGAGGAGGCGGCCGATCCAGCCGGGCGGGATCGTCTCGCGGACCGGCTCGTAGACGTTGAACTCGCCCGTGCCGGTGAGGAGGAACGCGGTCGTGTCGTACTCGCCGGCCCAGGCGAGAATCTTCCGCTCGCCGGGCCGGATGACCCACCGGCGGACCGACCCCTCGTTCCACTTCAGGTACGCGAACGGGACCGACGCGAACGGGGCCACCACCCGCCCCTGGTCGGCCGGCTTCCCCGGCGGCACGTAGAAGACGCGGATGTCGCGCACCTCCTCGGCGGTGAGGAAGTCGCCGCCCTTCGGGAACTCCTTGTTCGGGTTCAGCGGGATCAGCTCCGGCGAGTCGGGCCACGCCCGCGGCTGCACCCGGCGGCGGAGCGACAGCGCCCCCGTCGGGCAGCTGGTCATGCACTCGCCGCACTGCACGCACGTCGATTGCGCCAGGTCCGGGTCGGGCTTGCCGTCGGTGCGGGCGCGCGGCCCCATCAGGAAGTCGAGGTCGAAGCTGACCCGGGTGGCGTACCCCTTGCCGGTGTGGCCGATGACCTGGAACGGCTTCACCTCCGAGCACGACCGCACGCACCGGTCGCACAGGATGCACTTGTCGTGGTCCACGACGACGGTGCGCGACGAGTACGGGAAGCGCTCGTCGACGACGCGGTTCCACGCCGCCCAGGCGGCGTCGGCGTCGCCGGGGAGGGCCTCGTGGCCGGGGTCGGTGGGGGCGAGCACGTCGAGGGGGATGCGCCGCAGCGGCTTGGTGTGCGGGCGGAGCGCGTCGGTGTCGCTGGGGATGACCTCGGCCATGCGGTTGCGGCTGAACGCCCCGTCCGGCCGCTTCAGCCGCTCGCGCACCTTGGTGGCCCCGAGCAGGCCGGCGACCTTGTCCAGTTCGTTGTCGTACCGCTTCCCCTCCGGGTACACCGTGCCGTTGTCCTCCCACTGGAGCCGTTCCGGCTTGTGGTCGGCGTACAGCATCTCGACGACGAGGCTGACCGACTTCTGCACCTTCTGGGCGCTGGCGGCCAGTTCCTTCTGCCGCTTCAGCCGGTCCTCCGGCCGCTTCTCCTTCGCGTCGGCCTCCTTCAGCACGTCGAGCGCGGCCGGCTCGTGCCGCTCGGCACCGAGGCGGGTGGTGACTTCGAGCCCGGTGCTGACTTCGAGGTGGCAGGCGGGGAACAGCTTCCGCTCGGCGGTGGGCGGCCGGCCCTTCTTGCTCCGGGCGACGTGGACCGAGCAGACGCGGCAGACGGCGACCGGGTTGAGGTGCGCCATGTGGCAGAGCACCGGCAGCCGGTCGCGGAGGTCTTTCTCGGTCCACAACCGCTTGTTGACGAGTTCCCGGCCGGCGTCGTAGACGGTGGTGGCGCGGGGGATCGGCTTCCCCGCGGCGTCGCGCAGCACGGCCCCGGCCGAGTCGGTCTTGGGGACGGCCTTCGGCACGGAGACGGAGTACCCGTCGATGACGACGACGATCGTCTCCCCGAACTGCTCGGCCGTGGCCTTTTCCTTGCGGACCAGCACATCGTCCTCGTCGGACGACAGGTTCAGGGTGGTTTCCGGGCTGTCGTAGACGGGCATCGGGGTGTCCTAGTCTCGGGCGACGGCGGGCGAGCGGCCCGCGTGAGCGGGCTGTTCCTGTGCGCGTTCGAGGTGCGTAGGAACAGCCCGCTCACGCGGGCCGCTCGCCCCTCTCGGCCGCCGCCGGCTTCAGGAAGTATTCCAGCGCGCACGCCAGCGGCATCGGCGCGCTCGTGCCGAGGGCACAGATCGACGTCTGCGACATCGCGTCCCGGAGCTCCGCCACGTCCGCGGCGGCGGACTTCAGCTCGGCGGCGCTGAGGCCGGATTCGGCGGCGCGGCCGCGGATCAGGTCGAGGCCGATCTGGTACAGCTTCTGCGACCCGAGGCGGCACGGCACACACTTCCCGCACGACTCGTTGCGGAAGAACCGCGTGAAGTTCACCGCCTGCGACAGGGCGTCGGTCCCCTTCGCGTACACCACGATCGCCGCCCCCAGGCCGACGCCGACCTTCAGCTTGAGGGCGCCGTTCACCCCGCGGAAGAAGTTCAGGTCCAGCGGCAGCTGGCGGAAGTCGAGGGTGGTCGAGCCGGGCGGCAGGTGGGCGCGGGCGATGCGCTCCATCGTCGCCTTCTCGGCCGGGCTGCGGAAGCCCCCCAGCACCTTCGTCAGCCACGCCTCGTAGCCGGCGGCGTCCGGCACCGGGGCGATCGGGAGCTGCGCGGGGACGATGCCGCTGGACGGCCCCGACGGGGCGACGGCGAACAGCTCGGCCTTCATCCCGCCGCAGTACTCGCGGCCGTCGAGCACGTCGCCGAACGGGATGCCGACCGGCACCTCGTACACGCCCGGCCGCCGCACGTCGCCGCTGATCGAGAACAGCCGGCGGCCGACGAACGCGGCGTCCGTGCCCGGCACCTTGTAGCCGGCGCCGGCGTAGGTCTTCCCCTTGCGGGTGATGACGTGCGGCACCCAGGCCAGCGTCTCGACGTTGTTTACCACCGTCGGCTGGTCCCACAGGCCGTTCGTCATGAGCTCCGGCGGCCGCTGGCGGGGCTGGCCGCGCTTGTCCTCCATCGCCTCGATGAGGGCGCTCTGCTCGCCGCAGATGTACCCGCCGGGGCTCTCGAACACGTCGGCGCGGAACGGGATGCCGGTGCCGAAGATGTCGGGTCCGCAGGCGCCGAGGCGCTCGGCGCGCTTGATCTCGGTCTCGATCGCGTGGATCTGCTCGTGGTACTCGTGGCGGACGAACACGTACCCGGCGGTGGCGCCGGTCAGCAGCCCGGCGAGGATCAGCCCCTCGACGACGAGGTGCGGGGTGCGCAGCAGCAGCTCGCGGTCCTTGAACGTGCCGGGCTCGCTCTCGTCGCCGTTGCACACGACGTACTTGTCCGGCCCCTTGCCGCGGGCGACGAGGAGCTGCCACCACTTGTCGAACGCCGGCTCGCCGGCGCCGCCCATGCCGAACAGGTTCGACGCCGCCACCTCGGCGAGGTGCGGGTGGTGCTCCGCCGCCCAGTCCTTCGGCGTGCGCTCGCCGAGCGACTTCGGCGGCAGCGGCACCGGCTGGTCGCCGTCCTTCAGCTGGCGGACGGCGTCGGGGTGCGTCGCCAGCCAGGTGGCGACCTCGCGGACGCCGCGGTAGTCGCGCGGGTGGTTTTGGGTGGCGTAGCAGTCGATCTCCCACCGCGCCGTCGGCAGCTCGTCCGGCAGCTCGAAGTCGGCCAGCGACCGCGCCCGCGGGTCGAACGGGAGTGCCGGCATCCCGTACTCGACGTTCGTGGCCGGCTCGTACGTCGCGTCGGTGTCGGGCACGACGTGCGCGCCGGCGGCGATGGCGCGGATGGTGTCGTCCATGCGGGCGCGGAACGCCTCGGCCTTCTCGCCGGTCTTGCGGGCGAACACCCACGCGTGGTGGTGCTCCTCGACCGGCATCGGGTGGCGCTCGACCCACACGGCGGGGGCGCGGTCGCACCGGCCGAGGCACGACACGCCCTCGACGACCAGCCGGCAGCGGTCGGGCGTCGGCGTCGGCAGTTCGATGCGCTTGCCGCCGGGCGCCTTCCGGGCCTGCTCCGCCCACCCGGGTGCGTTCTTGGCCAGGTCGGCGGAGATGGCTTCGTCGTTGCAGAGGGTGAGGAGGCCGGTCCGGCTGTTGAGGAGGTTGCCGGCGCCCTTGTGGGCGCACGTCACGTCGCGGCAGACGCGGACCTCCAGTACGGCCGGCTTGTCGCGCTCCTGGCGGAACGCCGGGAAGAAGCTGGCGACCTCCTCGATCCGGTACATCGGCACGCCGACGAGCCGCGCCAGCTGCGCCAGCTCCTGGTCCGGCAGGTAGCCGTACCGGTTCTGGATCTCGCGGAGGCGCTTGACGATCATCATGGCGGCGGTCCGTGTCCTGCAACGCCGCGAGCGGCGGAACCGAGGGCGTTACTTCCCACCCTTGAGGAACTCGGCGAGCGTCTGCGGCGGCCGGGGGTCGCGGGTCGTGCTCCCCAAGCCGTGCAGCGGCTGCTCGCCGTTGTGGTAGCGGTGGCAGTCGGTGCAGCGGTGCCGCACCCCGGCGGCGCGCGTCACGGTGGTGTCGGGCAGCTTCACCTCGTGGCCGGCCGGGGCGTGACAGGCGCGGCACGAATCGACGCCGCGGATGGCGATCGGCTCGACCTCGTTGATCGGGTAGGCCGGAGTCGCGGCCGGGCGGTCGGTGCCGGGGTGGCACTCGGCGCAGGTCAGCCCGCGGTGGGACACGTGGTTGAACTTCGCGTGCGGGAACCAGACCGTGTGCTGCGGCAACGGGGCGACCAACTTGTCATCCTTTCCGGGCACGTGGCACTTGGCGCAGGCGGCCTTCACCCCCACCATCCCGTTGACGGCAAGCGACCCCACCTTGACGCCGAATTTGCTGAGTTCCCGGTTCGGGGGCACCCCGTCGAGGCGGCCGCCGGGGAGCAAGGCTTCCGCGCCAGGCTGCTCCGCCCTCAGCAGGCCAAGGGCGTAGCCGCCGCCGAGCAGTTCCGTGAGTTGTTTTCTCTCCATGCGGTGCGGCAGTGGGAAGCCTTTGACCTCGAGCGAGAACACCTTCCCGAGCGGGGCGGCGATCGGGTGGCAGGCCTTGCAGCTGGCGTCGTAGTTCACCGGCAGGTAGTACGCCCCCTCGGCACGCGGCTGACCCCGCAGCGCGGCGCCGAGCCCCTCGGGCGGCAGCTGCGCGTCGAGCTGGTGGCAGGACGCGCACTTCAGCTCGACCCCGCTCCCGGTGTCGAGGCCGGCGAACCGGTCGAACGCCTCGGGGCTGTACGCCTCCTTCAGCCGCTTCGCCGTGAGCGGGCCGCTCCGCTCGTCCTTGTCGTTCAGGCGGGTGGTCGTGACCATCCCCGGCGTCATGTGGACGGCGTGGCTGAACTTCAGCTTCCGCGGCGTGTAGTTCTGCCCGGCGGGGAAGTCGCGCAGCGCGCGGAACTCGAGGTGGTCGGACGCGAACGCGCCGAACTTCGAGGGGTCACTCCCGGTCGCGTGCGGCACGTCGCGGTGGCAGCCGACGCAGTGATTGTCCGAGATGTCCGTGAGCGAGTTGGTGCGGCCGCCGTGGTCGTGGTGGCAGTTCGAGCAGCGGTCGTGGAACCCGGCCCACTCGCCCCCCATCTCCTTGACGCTCTCGTGGTGGGCGGGGCCCGCGTGGCACTTCGTACACGTCAGCTTGTGCCACCGGCCGTTCGCGTCCAGCACGTTCGACCAGCTCAGGTCGGCGATGTCGTGCTGGACGTGGCAGGCGGCGCACTGATGGTCCCAGGCGGCGTGCGGGTTGGCGAGCTCGCCGTGGGTGTGGAACGCCGCCGCCTGCGGGTGCCAGATCTCCACAATCAGCCACAACCCCGTCAGCACGAGGGCCGCCAGCAGGGCCATCCGCTTGGCCGTGGCGTAGCGGTCCGGGATGCGGACGTAGCCGCGGAACCCGGTGAACCGGTCGGACCGATCGCGGCTCGGGGAGCGGGGCGGGCGCATGGGTTACCAGAACTTCAGGGCGCGGACGGCGTGGACGAACATCAGCCCGGTCATCGCCGCGGACAGGCCGACGTGGGCCGGCACCCAGGCGTGGAGCCAGGCGTTCACCCGCCGCTGGGTGTCCCACTCGCGGCGGTACTTCGCCAGCTGCTCCAGCCGGTCGATCGCCGGGAACGCCTCGGCCGGCAGCGTCTGGCGCAACTGGGCGAAGCGGCGGCGGGCCTCGTACTCCGACCGCAGCGGCGACAGCGACGCCCGGCCGCGCTCCAGGTACGGCACGAGAATCCCTTCGCAGAACAGCCACAGTTCCTCGGCCGGCTTGTCGCGGACCAGCGCCTCCGACCGCGCCTCCACGGCCGCCCCGCCGCCGGGCACCGGCAGCACCTCGCCCGGCTCCGCCCCTTCGAGCGTCAGCGACTCCAGGAGCCGGAACACCTCGCCGGTGCGGTCGCGGTCGTGCTCCTTCGACCACACCGCCGGCTTCTTGCCGATGTACCCGGCGGCCACGCGGTCCACCTGCGACGCGACGGTCTCGTCGGGCACCTCGTCGATGAGTTCCTGCGGCAGCCACTGCTGCACGACGAGCCCCCAGACGCCGCTGGCGATGGTGGCAAGGAACAGCGCCATCGTCGCCGCCGGGAGGATGCCGCCGAACCCGTACTTGCCGTGGACCAGGATGACCGGCAGCACGGCGACGCCGAGGACAACGTGGACCCACAGCCAGAGGCGGACGTTCCACAGGAGCGGCGGCCAGCCGCGCACGCGGCGGTACCGCTTCCGCAGCATCAGGAGCATCTCGAAGACGATGACGACGAGCCCGACGAGCCCGAGGACGACGCCGGCCGTGCTGCTCGGCTCCACCCACGCGTTGAGCGGCCGCATGACCGCGTAGGGGAGGGCGGCGGCGAGCGCGGTGGCGGCGAGGATGACGGACACGCGGCGGCCGACCGACCAGTTCTTGCTGAGGAGCACGCGGAACCCCGACGGGTGCGACAGCCGATGCTACCACGCCCGGCCCCGGTGTCAACGGCCTGTCGCAGCCCGGTTCGGGTCGGGCGCGTCGGACGGGCCGTGCGGGGCGGCGTGCGGGGAGGATAGCGAAAAATGCCGCCGCGGGCTTGTCCGGCCCGCAAAAAAATGGGAAACTTACGTCGCGTTTTCCACCCCCGGACCGCCCCGCATGACGCGCACCGGCTGGATCGTCGCCGTGTTCGCCCCGGCCGTGGCGGTCGTCGCCGCGGCGTCGGCGGTGTTCCGGCCGGTCGGCGGCGTGTCCGGGTCGCCGCTGCCGCGCCCCGCCGACGCGCCGGTTGCCGTGACCGTCGGCCTCGCTGTCGGCCAGAGCGGCTGCTCGTCTGGCGGCTGTCACGGCGGCGTCGGCGGCCCGTCCGCGGCCCGTTGGGTGACTTCGGCGCACGAGTGGGCCGCCGCCGACCCGCACCGCCGGGCGTTCGAGGTGTTGGAGGAGAATCACGCCGGGACTAAGGGCTTGGCGACGCGGATGATGGCGCTGCTTTACCCGGACAAGCCGGCCGAGGAGCGGTTGGCGACGAAGGACGTGCGCTGCCTCGCCTGCCACACCAACCCGACGCTGGCGGCATCGAAGAACCCACACGACATCGCGCTGCGGAGCGAGGGCGTCAGCTGCGAGGCGTGTCACGGCAGCGCCAGCGGCTGGCTCGGACCGCACACCGGCGGCGCGGGACGCGCCGCCGGCTACGAGGCGGGCCGCATGGCGAAGCTGTACGACCTGGGCGAGCGCGCCCTGGCGTGCGCCGGCTGTCACGTCGGCGCCCCGGAGGGGAACGGGTTGCCGCTGCGCGACATGAGCCACGACATGATCGCGGCCGGCCACCCGCGGCTGAACTTCGACTTCGCCACGTACCAGTTCATGCTGCCGCCCCACTGGGACGAGACGGACCGCGCCCCCGACTTCGAGGCGCGGGCGTGGCTGGTCGGGCGGGTTGCGCACGCCGAAGCCGCGTGCCTTCTGACCGCCGACCGGGCGAAGCGTGCGGAGGCGTGGCCGGAGTTCGCCGAGTACAGTTGCGTGGCGTGCCACCACCGCGTCGGCGACCCTGACGCCGCGTACCCGGCGTCCGACGCGAAGCGGCTCGGGTCGCTGCCGTGGCAGCCGATCTGGCCGGTGACGGGGAATGTGCCGGCGCTCGGGAAGGTGGAGACGGCGATGCGCGGCCCGCGGCCGAATCCGGGCGCGGGTGTGGCGGCGGCGAACGCTGCGAAGGAGTTGGCGGGGTTGCGGACGAACCTGGGCGGCATGACCGCTCAGGAGTGGTTCACGAAAGCACTCCCATCCGGCGAGTGGGACCGCGACCTGACGGAACAGGTGTATCACGGCCGGGTGGCGCTGCTGCGAGCAACGCCGGACCGGAACTCGGTCACGAGAATCGGACTCGCGCACCTGGCCGGCGACGCACTCCGCCTGCCGCGCGGCACGGTGCGATTCGACCTCCCGCCCGGCACCGCGGAGGCAGTCCGGGCGCTGGTGAGGTGACGGCAAGGCGAGTTGCCGCTTGCCGCTTCGCGCCGGGCAGCGCGAAGCGGCAAGCGGCAACTCGCCTTGCAGACACAGGATTCCGCGCACGGACGCGCCCCCCGACCGCGAGACCATCCGTGCGAACCGCGGTTTCCCTCATCGCCGCCGCCCTCGTCGGCGGCGCGTTCTTCGGCCCCACGCCGCCGGCCCCCGCCGCGCCGTCGGGCGACCGCCCGTATGCCGTCGGCCCACTGCCCGGCGAAACGAGGGGCGGGCTGTCGTGTGCCGCGGCGTCGTGCCACGGCGGCGGCCGGCCCGGCGAGCGGTTCAGCGAGCACTCCACCTGGGCCGCCGACCTGACCCGCAACCCGCCCGTCCCGCACGACCCGCACGCCAATGCCTACCGCGTCCTGTTCAACGCCGACTCCGTCCGCATCGCCGGGCTCGTCGGCGGCGGCCCGGCGCACACCAACGACCGCTGCCTGGCCTGCCACACCGCACCGAACGCGACCGACGGCGCGGTGGCGGAGGGCGTCGGCTGTGCGGGCTGTCACGGCCCCGAGGAGAAGTGGCTGACCCGGCACTACCTCCCGGAGTGGAAGGCGCTGAGCAACCGCGACAAGGCCGCGTTCGGGTTCGTGCCGACGAAGAACCTCGTCGCCCGCACGTCCACCTGCGCCGGCTGTCACGTCGGCGACGCGACCCGCGACGTGGACCACGACCTGATCGCCGCCGGCCACCCGCGGCTGAACTTCGAGTACGCCCGCTTCGACCACAGCGAGGCGTACCGCAAGCACTGGGCCGACCCCGCCGCCGACCGCGACTTCGAGGTGAAGGAGTGGGCGATCGGGCAGCTCACGAGCCTGCGCGCCGCACTCGACCTGCTGACCGCCCGCGCGACCGCGGCGGACGCGAAGCTCGTGGGGCAGTCGTGGCCCGAGTTCAGCGAGGGGAGTTGCTACGCGTGCCACCAAACCGTCGGCCGCGACCTGTACCCCACCCGCGAGATTCCAGGCGGGCTCACCCGCCGGGGGAGCCTCGTACCGTGGCAGCCGTGGTACACGGCACTCGTCGACGACGCGGCCCTGTTCGCCGCCCTCTTCCCCGGCTCGGCCCGTCCGGACCTCACCGAGCTGCGGACGGAGATGGAGAAGCGATCCCCCGACCCCGCGAAGGTCAAGGGAATCGCCGCCCGCGCCGTCGTCGGGCTCGCCGCCACGCTCGCCGCCATCCAGGCCGCCGAGGACCGCGGCTCGTTCCCGGCCGTGTCGCCGTCGCGACTCGCCGGCCTTCTCGCGGCTGGCGCACTGACCGACGACGGCCGGTTGCGGGACGACGACTGGGACGCCGTGGCCCAGCGGTATCTGGGGCTGGCGATGACGTACCACGCGGCCGGCGGCGACGGCCCGGCCACGGTTGGCTGGCGGAAGCCGCTCCTCGACCTGCGGGCGGCGCTGGCGTTTCCGACCGCGGCCGGCGGCCGGATCGACAGCCCCCGCAGCTACCACGCCCGCGACGCCGTGCGCCCGCTGACCGACCTGCGCACGCTCACCACCCCGAGGACCGGCCGATGACGAACGGACACGCGCGGTGGGTCGTGGCGACCGGGCTGTTCGCCGCCGGGCTGGCCGTCGTCGCCGGAACGTTCGTATCGCCGGCCGCCGCCCAGGGACCCGTCGCCGACCCGCTCCTGCCGAAGGACGCGGACGACGTTTCGACCGGGTACACGGCGTGCTCCTTGTGCCACGCCGTCGAGTACCCGATCGACGTGGCGAAGAACCAGTTCGCCAAGAAGTACGCGTCGCACGAGTTCGTCCGGCTCAGCGAGGGGAACACCTGGAATCGTGAAGACCCGCACTCGCAGGCGCACAAGGTGCTGGAATCGAAGCTCGGCCAGCAGATGAAGCAGCTCCTCAAGTACGACGTGGCCAAGGCGCCGCAGTGCCTCACCTGCCACGCCATCGACGTCGCGCCCGGGCTGTCGCCGGAGAAGAAGAAGGCCGAGCACTTCGAGACGAGCGAGGGGATCACCTGCAACGCCTGCCACGGGCTCCGGCCGAACTGGCAGAAGGCCCACTACGACGAGAAGGGCGGCACCATCCGCTGGCGGCTGTACACGCCCGAGAAGAAGCGCGACGAAGGGCTCCGCAACCTCCGCGACCCGCACGTCCGGGCCGAGCTGTGTGCGTCGTGCCACGTCGGCAGCGCGGCCGCGGGCAAGGTGGTGACGCACGACATGTACGCCGCCGGCCACCCGCCGCTGCCGCCGTTCGAGTTGGCGACGTTCATGGAATCCCAACCGAAGCACTGGGGCTACCCGACCGACCCGGAGCTCAAGTTCTTCTCCCAGGCCGGCGCCGACAAATTCGCCGCCCAGGCCAAGAAGGACCTCCCCGAGAACTGGCGGTGGAGCCTGTACCGGTTCCACCCGAAGGACGACGAGGTGTACATCGCCCGGTCGGTCACCGCCGGCGCGGTCGCGTCGCTGAAGGCCGAGATGGAGATGCTCGCGGACGACGCCAACCGGGCCGGCGGGAAGGACTGGGAGGGGATCGACTACGCCCGGTTCGACTGCTACGCCTGCCACCACGACCTGAAGGTGCCGAGCGACCGACAGCAGCGCGGGTACGACGACGGCAAGCCCGGCCGGCCGCCGATGAAGGCGTGGCTCGGGGCGCTCCCCGGCGTCGTCGCCGAGCACGCCGCGACCCTCGCCCCGCTCGCCGCCACCGCGAAGGAGTTCCCGGCGAAGTGGGGTGCGGTGCGGGCGGCGGCGGTCGCCCGCCCGTTCGGCGACCCCGAGAGACTCAAGGAGGCCGCCGGCGCGATGGCCGCGTGGTGCGACGACTTCCTGAAGAAGAGCGAGGCCGACGGCAAGCCGCTGTACTCGAAGGCCGAGTCGAAGAAGCTGCTCGACGCGATCGGGACCGCCGCCACGTCGAAGCGGTGGACCGCCGACCCCGAGGCGGCGATGCACCTGACGTGGGCGTACCTCAGCCTCCGCGACGGGATGGGGCTCGCCACCCGGGTCGGAGACCGGGACGAACTCGGGAAGACGGTGCCGCTGCGGGTGCGGGCGACGCCGTACAGCCGGAACGACCTGCCGGTGCCGGCCGGCGAGGCGATCGGCCCGCGGCTGCGGCTGTTCGCCGCCTTCAAGTCCGACGACTTCACCGCCCGGTTCCAGCAGCTGCTGAAGAAGTGAGCCGCCCGCGGCCCCGCTCACTACACCACCGAGAGCCCGGGGGCGCCCGCCCCCGGGCTCTGCCCGTTCTCCCCTCCCCGGAGCCCGCCCGTGACCCGCCGCTTCTGCGCCCCGCTGTTCGTCCTCGCCGCGACGGCATTCGTCGCCTCCGGCCAGACCGCCCCCAACCCCGCCACCAAGGCCGTCCCCCGCGACAAGGGCTGGATCACCACGCACGAGTCGTTCGTCAAGCGCGCCGCCAAGGGCGACGTGGACGTCCTCTTCCTCGGCGACTCGATCACCCAGGGGTGGAACGGCAACGGCAAGGCCGCGTGGAAGGAGACGTTCGAGCCCATGAAGGCCGCCAACTTCGGCATCGGCGGCGACCGCACCGAGCACGTCCTCTGGCGGATCACCGAGGGGAAGGAACTCGACGGCATCAACCCGAAGGTCGCGGTGCTGATGATCGGCACCAACAACAGCGGGGCCAACTCGCCCGACCAGATCGCCGAGGGCGTCACTGCGATCGTCAAGGAGCTGCGCAAGCAGCGGCCCGAGACGAAGGTGCTGCTGCTCGGCGTCTTCCCGCGCGCCGCCAAGTCCACGAAGGAGTCGAAGTCGGTGCCGGCGTCGGACCTGCAGCCGAAGATCGGGCAGATCAACGAGCGGATCGCCAAGCTCGACGACGGCAAGTCGGTGAAGTACCTCGACATCGGCGGCCGCTTCCTGGAGGCCGACGGCAGCCTCAGCCGCGAGGTGATGAACGACTACCTCCACCTGACGGCGAAGGGGTACGGCGTCTGGGCCGACGCGATCAAGGGGCCGGTCGCGGACATGTTGAAGCGCTGACGTGTCGAAAGCCCGGGGACGGCCTCCCCCGGGCCTGCTAACTCTTTACCCCGTCCGCTTGACGCGCGGCGGGTCGGGCTTAAGATATCGACACCTCTCGCCCGGCCGATGGGCGAACGCCGAGGTGGCGGAATTGGCAGACGCGCTAGATTCAGGTTCTAGTACTCGAAAGGGTGTGGAGGTTCAAGTCCTCTCCTCGGCACACAAGACAGGGCAAGGGGTTACGGCGAGGGCCGTCCCCTTGCCCTGCTCACGTTGCCAAGCCCGTGGCAGCCTTCTGGCAAAGTCATTTCACTGACACCGGGCTGACGCTGCGGCGGACCCCGACACGGCGTCTCGGTAACTGCGTAACGGCAGCTACCACGTCCAGTTCTTCTACCACGGCAAGCTCCACGGCTTCACCCTGGATAAGGTCTCGAAGGCCGAGGCCGAGTCGAAGGTCGGCCAGGTCGATGACCTCCTCATGCGGCTGTAGCGAAAGCTCTGGAGCCTGCCCCCGGGGACGGACCGCGTCACCTTTATCACGCACGACGGCGCCCCGCCGACGACCCCGGTGGAGGAGAATGACCGGAATCGTGAATATACTCCGCCCGGCGGGGGTTGATCTTTTCTTCGGCGTGGTGATCGGTTCCACTGTGATCGTAGCGAGCGGAGGGCTCGCTGTTCGGTTCGGGAGTCACGGATGGCAGCTTGGTTCTTCCCC
>Ga0105046_10007701_pt1 | contig 16930 bp, 12 predicted proteins | sample MAT03_FD_78385 | JGI IMG/M metagenome (GOLD analysis project Ga0105046, IMG submission 78385) | Freshwater microbial communities from Lake Fryxell liftoff mats and glacier meltwater in Antarctica - MAT-03 (megahit assembly) | ecosystem: Environmental > Aquatic > Freshwater > Ice > Liftoff...
CTCGCCTCCGGGCTTGTCTCGGTGGTTCCCACGCTTCTGCGCTACCGTGGCGCAGTTTCTTGACTTGACCGAGTTGTGCGCCGCTCACTCCCCGACCTAACCACTGCACAACCGGCGTCTCACAAACCCCTGTTGTTTGTCATCCGTGGGCTTGCCTGAGATTCCGGTTCGGGCGAGGATATCTACATCTATGCCTCCTCACAGCCGGAGTTTCAGCTGATGCGTATCGCGTGCCGAGTTGCTCTGCTGCTGTTCTGCATCGGGTCTCTCGACTCCGATACGAGAGCGGATGAACTCTTAACACAGCTCCGTCGGCCGGTCGATGCGGTCTGGCTTGAACCGGGACAACTTTTGCTGACGGCGAACTCTCGGTCGGGCAGTTTGAGTCTCGTCGATCTAAGGACTTCCTCAGTGGCCCATGAAGCGGTCATCGGTGGAAGACCTGCGGGGCTGGTCAGGATCTCGGAGAACCGGCTGGCAGTCATCGATCAGTCAGCCCACCGGTTGCGATTCTTAAAGGTCACTCTCGCCCCGTGTTCCGTTTCAGTGGAGTCCGAGGTCTCCGTCCTGCGCGGGCCGAACTCGGTCGTTCTTTTGGAAGTCGACAGTCCAGTTTCCAGCGAGCCCGATTCCCGGACCACGACACGAGTACTCTCAGTGGCGAGCTTGTGGGACCGTTCCCTCGAGAAAATCGAACTCGATCTTTCCACGGAGACCCCGACCGAAATCGGTCGCCTGCAAGTCCAGCTCTCGTTTGCTCCGCGCGATCAACTCGTGTTGCCCGGTGGGAAGAAAGTATTGGTCTCTGACAATCATGCGGGGCGGCTGGCATTGATCGATATCGAGAGTTGGACCATCGATTCGATCCGTTCCCTCAATGCCCACAATATTCGCGGGCTGGCGTTAACCGAAGATCGCGCTGCGGTGCTGATCGCTCACCAGATTTTGAATCAACAGGTGACGACCGGCCTCGACGCGGTTCGCGATGGCACGTTGATGCAGAACGTGGTACGAGTGCTGCCCCTGAAAAATCTCTATGACACGCAGGCCCTGCTTCCCGTGCATGCCCGGACGATCTTCCTCGGACGGGCCTTGGAAGGCGCCGCGGACCCAGCTGACATCGTGCTCGATTCCAAGCAGAATCTGTGCGTGGCTCTCGCGGGTGTGGACCAGATGGCCCTCGTGACCGCAGGCGGCATCGAGAAGCAACGGCCCGTGGTGGGACGGCGGCCAACAGTGCTACTCCCCTGCCCTGACCGCCCTGAGGTGGTGGTGGTCAATACGTTTGGCGATTCACTCACGCTGATCGATACTGCAACGGCTCAAGTGCGGGCTCAAATCTCACTCGGGCCGCAACCGGAACTGAGCCATGCCGATCGGGGAGAGTTACTGTTTTACGATGCTCGACTCTCGTTTGAAAACTGGCTGAGTTGCCACAGCTGCCACACAGACGGGCACGCGAATGGACTTTCGTCGGATACTCTGGGCGACGGTACAGCGGGGACGCCGAAACGGGTGCTGACGTTGTTGGGTGGACGAGACGCCAATCCATGGGGGTGGAATGGGAACGTCCGCATTCTGCACGAACAAGTCTCGAAATCGATCCGCAATACGATGCACGGTCAGCAGTTGCCCATGACGCAAATCAACGACATGGTGGCGTATCTGCACGTGCTTGAGCCCGCTCCTCCGCTGCTGCCAGCGACCGATGATCCAGCGGATACATTGCTTCTAAATCAGGGGCGAAAGGTCTTTGAAACTGCGGGGTGCATCCGCTGCCATATCCCGCCGCTGACCTATACGTCGGATGCCACCTACGACGTGGGCATTCATGATGAGGCCGGTCACAAGCTCTTCAACCCGCCATCGCTGCGCGGCGTCAGTCAGCGCGACAACTTGTTTCACGACGCCCGCGCCAAGACGCTGGAAGATGTCTTAGAACAAGGCCATTTCTTTCAAACTCCGCTCACCGCTGAGGACCAGTTGGCGTTACTAAGGTTTTTGAGGAGCTTGTGAGAGCATGGGCGGTGCAGCAGCTCCACACGCTCGGCTGGCACAGGTTGGCTCACTTTGGAGCCTACCTGTGTGCGTCAGCACAAGAGGTACGCTCGCGACGCGTTTCCCTGAAGTATATTTCTTCCGGCTACCGCCGCCCTGGTAGAGTCCAAAGCGGCTCAACCGTTGCCACCCCGTCATTCCGTCGCAGGCGGAGACATGGTGTCGTGGGGGGCCAACCGCGAAAAATGACCTTGAGGTCGCTTCAGAAAAAGATTTCGAAGTCCATGAGAACCACTCTCAATTCCATCACTTGCAGTGATAAGGCGGCCAGAGTGTGGCAGATCAGCTCATTGGCCGGAGCAGACGGGGAATGAATGGTATGAACCTTGCCAATGCTTCCGAGAAGCAGCGAGAAAGGTAGCGACTCAACTTCGCGTCGTCCCAGCCATGTCTGCAGGAGAACACCCATGCTATTTTTCAACAGCCCGACGCGTCGGCGCGTCACCAAGCCTGCGTCGCGTGCTGGCATCACCAGCGCGCTGGAGTCCCGCGTGTTGCTGGCCGGTAACACCACAGCGAGACTCTCCTCAGCTGGGACACTGACTATCAATGGAGACGCGAACAACAATAGTGTTGACGTCACTGATGATGGAGCTGGAACGATCACCGTCCGTGAAGACGGGGGCGGCACAATCAACGGCAGCAATGACATCACTTTCAGCTCTGCCAATGTCAAGAACATCTCCATCAATGGCCTCGCTGGCAACGATGATGTGCGGGTGAACGATCTCTCCTCGCTCTCCGGAAGCATCTCCGCTAGCTTGGGAATCGGGCAAGATGCTCTGTCTGTCAACAACTCCAACGTCGCCGGCAAGTTGACCGTCTTGGGAGGCTTGGGCAACGACACGGTGGCACTCTCGGGATCGATCACTGGGGCTGTTCACATCAACACTGATGGAGGTTCGGACAACGTCAGTTTCGAAAGCAGCCACGTGAAGGGAACCACCACGGTGCTCACGAGGACGGGGGATGACATTCTGAATGTGACCAGCTCCGAGTTTGACCAAGCTGTCAGCATTAACACCGATGGCGGTTCAGACCAGGTCAACCTCCAAGATGTCCTCGCGCACGGAACTGTCAACGTTCTGACCGGGGTGGACGTGGGGGATGATTATGTCGAAGTAGGCGTATCGACGTTCGATGAAGCGGTCGTAGGCGTATCAACGTTCGATAAAGCGGTCACGATCATGACGTATGCCGGCTCTGATTCCATCAAGATTGGTGCGGGGACAACGTTCGACGGGGCTGTGCTTCTGAACACCGGAATCGGCTCGGATACCGTGGATGCCACCGGGAGCACCTTCAACGGGAAAGTGACCGTCCTTCTCGCGGATGGCGCTGATCAGCTCACCTTGACGGATAATGCTTTCAACCAATCCGTCTTGCTGGACGGCGGAACTGGGAAAGACATTCTGACAGACACCGCAAACATGTTCGCCTTTGCCCCGGTCATCAAGAATTTCGAGACGATCATCTAACCGAAGATCGCAAAGATGCTCGATTGCGCTCACGGTCGTTGGAACAGAGATGATCGCAGCGATCACCCTGAATCAACGACCGATGAGCCAATTCGGGGGAAAGATTCTGACCCGAAGTGGACCAGTTGGATACGTCAGACAAAAACAGGATCACCGGGTGTGGACGCGAAACCACACTCGTTGACTGAGCGAGTGTCGGACGCCACAGTCAAGATGCGAACTGACCGAACGGGGTACTGCCCCGGAAACGGTCACGGTCGTTTTGAGCGAAGAGACACTCGTCGTCAAGCCGAGCGGGTCGTTGGCAACCTTGAGGGGCGGTGTCATCCTCTTGGTGAGGGTTGAGAGTCAGCGGTCGCCTGCAGCCTATTCAGGAAAATGACGATTAGACCGGAATTTGTCGGTTCACCGTAGGATTTGGAGTGTTGGGGTAATAGTGGCTGGCAAATGCTTTTTAAATCCGCCGGAAGTCTCCGCCAGCTCTATGAGTTGTGTCACCCTATGAGTCCCCACAATTTAATTCTGATCTGCGTCAGCATTCCATTTTGAGAGCCAAGACCCACGATTCTTGGCGAATTCCACCTGCCACCATTTAATACTACCACCTTTTGATCTCCTCGATGGAAGAGTCAGAGCGACATGAATGTTAATGAAGCTGATTATCGGAACCGAGTCCGCTAGGGCGTGTCGCTCCGTCCGTGTAGAGTCGCTCATGATTGCGCCAGAATGTCGGAGAACGAGCAATTCGCTCCCTCAAAACGAATAGTGAGCGAACTCATATTGTGGCGTAAAACTTGCAATTTGAGGATCTATGATGTCGTGATTCTCCCCATGACACATTGAATCGGGGTGCCTATTTCGGGCATTCCTGTCTGTCACTTTTGAAGAGAGAGTCACATGATCAGTTGGAACACTTCATCGCAGCGTCGACAAAATCGCAATTCGATCGATCCTGCTGCCAACTCGCTCGAAAAACGCACAATGTTGGCGGGCGCTCTGGTCGCCAGGCTTTCGGCAAATGGCACTTTGACCATTGACGGGGACTCAGCCAGCAACAACATTCGAGTGGCAGTATCCGGAGCAACGCTCCAGGTGACTGCCGGTAAGCAAGATATGATGAACGGAGGCCCATTCTTCTTCTACCCCACAGCGAGCGTGAAGAATATCACGATTTCTGGAAATGGGGGAGATGACAATGTCGTCGTGACAGGAGTGATTCTGCCAGGGTACTTGACCGTCAAGTTGGGGAGCGGGAATGATGTCGCGAGTCTTGCGAACAGCCGCGTCGGTGGGCGACTGACCGTCAACGGGGACGCCGGAAACGACTTCGCAAATATCTTCAGCACAGAAGTCAATGGGGACACGTTCGTCGTGGACGATTTGGGAGACGACGAGATCCGTCTATCCCTGGTGGCGCATGGCAAACTGAATGTATTGACGGGCGCCGGCCACGATCGGCTGACTACCTTCGGCACTAGTGTCGATAAGGCCGTCGTGATCAATACGGGTTCTGGTGCCGATAATGTCATAATGACAGCGTCGAATTTCGCGGAGTCATTGAACTTGGCCACGGCAGAAGGGGCCGATCATGTCAGTGCCGATTCCAATACATTCAACGGGTCTCTGAAGATCAATGCGGGTTCGGAAGTCGACAATGTGGGCTTGTTTGGCAATCAGTTCAATGCCGCCGCGTCACTCGACGGAGGGCTGGGTGTTGACATGCTTCGACAGGATGATATTAATTTCTTCACCGTGTTGCCTTCGATGAAGAACTTCGAACGAGACACCATGCTCTAAGAGGGGGCACAGGTTGGCTCGCTTTGGAGCGTATCGGTGTGCCCGGCACAAGAGGCCATCCGGATAACGCTCCTCGTGCAAGAACCTCTTCTGGCTTCTCCGCCTCGGTAGAGCCTAAAGCGACTCAACCGAGCCCATCCCGCCATCGGGCCGGACAGTTCCCAGAGCCAAGGTCAACGGCCTTGGTCCACGTGGCCCAGTCGATGGCTCAAGCCTGAATGGCTGACCATACTGCCATTGGCACGCATGGGGCAGCGAATGGCCAGCTGGTTGGCCCTAGAACCATCAGGACGCCGAGCTTCCCAGGCCGGTTTCCTGGGCTGTGGGAATGATTGACCCGTGGGGCCGAACGTGAGAGGCGCATCGGAGTCACGACGTTGTCAGGACCCACAATAGCGCACAAGTGCGGGAACCACCCGCGTGTGTGCATCCCAATCGTCGGTGGCGGTTTCCCGGCTCCCTCTCCCCCGTAATCGGTGCGAGTTGCCAAGTGTTCGTGGCTGCTGAGGAGGAGGGTTGGGGGCAGAGGGCCACACCGTGATTTGCGCGGTGGCCCAGAGGCGGCTTTGCACGCCTGAGCGACGCAGGCACAAGAGGATCATTCCCATCAATGCGCCACTCTGCAATCCCTTTTGTTGCTCTGCAACCCAGACCCTCAAAGCAGAATCTGGGTAGCCACCCTGCCTGTGCCACCCCGTCTGTGCGACCCCGCCGCCGCGACCTCAAACAGCACCGAGGCGCATGCAGCGACGGGCAGGATTGCCCCCCGTACACTCGCGTCACCCGTGGGCCATCTCGCGCAGGACCGTCGCCAGCGTTTCGCACCCTTCGTCGACCTGCTCGGGCGTGATGTTCAGGGCGGGGAGCAGCCGCACCACGGTGTCGTGTGTGGCGTTGATCAGCAGCCCGCGCTCCATGCACTTAGCGACGGCGGGGGCCGCGCTGATGGCGAGTTCCAAGCCAATCATCATATTGCAGATGCGCAGGTCGCGGATCAGCGGGAGCTCTTCTTTCAGCTTTGTAAAGTGCTGCCGGAAGCGTTCCGACATCTGGCGGCTGTGAGGGATGAGCTGCTCTTCCTCGATCGTCTGGATCGTGGCCAGGCCCGCAGCCATCGCGATCGGGTTCCCGCCAAAGGTGCTGGCGTGCATGCCGGGACGCAGGCTGGGCGCGATTTCGTCCTTGCAGATGATCGCGCCGCAGGCGACGCCCGAGGCGATCCCCTTGGCCATCGTAATGATGTCGGGCTGCACGCCGAATGTCTGGTAGGCGAACCAGTTGCCGGTGCGGCCGTTGCAGGTTTGGACTTCGTCGAAAATCAACAGCAGACCGAATTCGTCGCACAGCTGGCGAAGCCCTTCGAGGAATCCGGGGGCGGGGATGTTGACGCCCCCTTCGCCTTGAACTGGCTCGATCATGATCGCAGCTGTCTCGTCGTCGATTAGATCTCGCACAGCTAGCAGGTCGTTCCTCGGCGAATAGAGGAACCCCGGCAGCATCGGGCCGATCCCTTCGTGGTACTTCGGCTGGGCGGTGGCGGTCACCGCTCCATAGGTTCGCCCGTGGAACCCGTCGAGGAACGTGATGATCTTGTACTTGCCTGCCGGGGTGTGCAGCCGGGCCAGCTTGATCGCCCCCTCGTTGGCTTCTGTACCGCTGTTACAGAAGAACGCTTTGCCGAAGCTGCGCGTACACAGGGCCTCGGCGAACTCGCCCTGCGGCTCGGTGTACCAGGTATTCGGAACATGAATCAGTTCGGCAGCCTGCTTCTGGATCGCCGCGATCACCTTTTGGGGCGTATACCCCAGCATGTTGCAGCCCCAACCGGGGAAGAGATCGAGGTAACGTTTCCCCTCGGCATTCCAGACGTAGCTCCCCTCCCCCTTCACCAGACAAACCGGATACCGGCGATAGTTCGGGACCACATACTTGTTGAACAAGGCAATGGTCTGTTCGCTCGATCGGTGAGGCATTTGGAACGGTGTCCGGAAGTGAGGGGTTCGGGGCGGAAGGATTATAGGCCAAGGGCAACAGACATCCCCGTCCATCGACCAAGCGTCGGCCCAACGAACTGCGGACAAGAACGCCCATCCCACGGTTCGACCAGTGGACGCAGTTTATCAAAGAGTGCGATTGAGGAAACGCCAGCCTGCGGGTGCGGAGAGCGCGGTGTGTGCGTCCGGACAGTAGGTCGCTTTTCACGCTGGCAGGAACTCACCGATGAACAAGCACAGGCAGTTCAAAAAAGGGTCTTTTCCGGTTGGCAAACCAGCGACATCGCGACCGGCCTCTAAACCGCAAAGCAGTGGCAGCGAATCGCCGCGAGCGAGAGCCCACGCAACGCGATTCCCTCGCGAGGAGCAGCCGCGAATGCGGCGACAGCAGCGGGCGGCAACGCGTCATCGAGCTGGGAACGGCTCGCTCAGCAGACACACAGCTGTCGCCTCTTCGAGTCTGAAGAGAGGCTTGATTGCTCTTGTTCACGGGAGAAATGGGACTCCACCGGTTTTTCTGACGCACACACAGGGTGTGGTTCATCTTCCGTAGCGCGAGCGGCGACGGGTTCGGGCTCCGATCGCTGAAGCTCATCTTGAGTGGGGTGGAATCGGGAGAGTCGTCGCCGAATTCGTGAGAATTCCGATGACCAGTGCCTTCACGTCGGTCGGCAGAATTCTCCGGAAGTCTGTTACGGGGGGCGGGTGTTTTATAAACGGACGGCTGTATCAGAACCGGCCGCCCCAGCGGAGGATTACAGTTTCGCCAGGTTGTTGGTCACCGGCTGTGCGTTGGAAGTGGAGACGGCGGTCGAAGACGTAGCCGATCTCGAAGAGCGAGCGGTTTCCGTCTCGCAGGCGGGTTTCATAACCGATGACGACGCGATAGTCGCGGTAGCCCAGCTTGTCGTGGTCGCTGGTGGCGTGGTCGATCGCCCATTGATTCCCTCCCATTTGGCCGCCGACATAGAACCAGTGGCTGGCGGCTGTGCCGGATTGGTAGCGCCAAGCGAGGCGTGGGTTCGGGAAGAGGGCGTCGATTTCCAGCCATTCTTGAGGGTGCCAGCGCACACCACCGAGGGGCAGGACCGGAAGATCGAATCGGCTGAGAGCCAATGCTCCGCCGATGACAGTCCACTCAGCATTCACATGCGCGGCCAACATCCCACCGCCGATCAATCGGAAAGCATCGCTCGATTTGTTATTCCAATCGCTCACGAACGCCGGGGCCAGTTGCAGATGGACCGTCCAGACATCGTTGATCGGCTGGGCCACGTTCATCTCCAGCCGCAGGTCATACAGCTGGGCCTGGACGGCGGGTGTCGATGGTCCCGAGGCGAACGTCCAGCCGAAACGGGGGACGACCCAGACGCCGGGAGCGCTCTCGGACTTCCACAGGGACTTGAATCCGAGCGTCGTCAGCCCGAATCCGCTTCCGTTGGGAATGATCTCCAGGACACCGGCTGACTCGCGCCAGAGGGCTTCGTTCTCGTCGACAACATCGTCGAGCCAGCTGGGCTCGACGGAACTCTTGATCGCCCTTTCCAGGGATTCACCGGTGGATTCGGGCTGACGGATATCGATGACTCCGCCAGGGGATGGGGGAGTAGAGGCTGGGTCGGCGGGTGCGTCGGCCTCTTCAGTGGGGGCACCGCGGGCGGGGACCTCTTCCGTCACTCCTGGCGGCAACAAGAGAGGAGCCTCTCCGTTGGGCGAGGTTGCTTCCGCTGCAATGACTTCGGACGACGCTGCGGGAGAGATGGTCGCCGGTGACTGAGCGACGGGCGGAGCAGCCTGAGAGAACGAATCAGCGGCCGCCAAGCGTGCAGCCGCAGTGCCGAGATACATCGACAGACAGCACAAAGGAAGCAGTCGAAGGAGCAGCATCATCGACTCCAAGGGGGGAAGCAAGATTCCGGAAGGTGTTAGTGGAATTCGGGGGAAACGGTCAATGGGAATTGGTTGTGAAGGCGGGTGGCTGGACGGTGAGCGGTCAGGCAGACGTCTGACGATTTCTGCGACGAAAGTTGGGCTAGAGTGCTCGTTGGTAGATGTTGAGGATGTCGGCTTCGGTGGGGCGTTTCGCGGTGAGCAGCATCAGGCGGGTGATGCTGTGGGCTTTTTGTGCGAGTTGGGGCAAATGTTGCGGGGTGACGTGGAGTTCGGACAGGCGACCAGGGATGCCGATGCGTTCGCGGAGTGTGTCGACCGCGAGGATGGCGGAATCGGCGGCTTCGGTCGGGCTCATGCCGTGGGTGTCGACTCCCATGAACCCCGCGATCTGTGTGAACTCGGGGGTTCGAACATCGCGGAGGAACCGCATGACGTGCGGCAGCAGGAGCCCGTTCCCCTCGCCATGCGTGCAGTGAACCGCTCCACCAATGGGGTACTCCATCGCGTGGACCAGAGCCACACCGCTATTGGAGAACGCCAAGCCGCCGAGCGTGGCAGCCAGGGCCATGTCCTCGCGAGCCGCGCGATCGGTGGGGGATTCGACGGCTCGGGCGAGAGACCGATGGATCAGCCGGATGGCCTGCTCGGCGAAGAGGTCGCTCAGCGGGTTCTTTCCCTGGTAGGCAAAGGGTTCATTGATCGGGATCGCGAGGTCCTGTGAGCGGGTATTGGTGAAGCCTTCGATCGCGTGGGTGAGAGCGTCTATGCCGCTATCTGCGGTCACCTTGCGAGGGCAAGTGAGCGTGAACTCGGGATCGACAATCGCCAGCAGAGGACGCAAGTAGCGGCTCTGGGTGCTGACCTTAACGGCATTGTCAGTGTCGGTAAGGACCGAAGAATTAGAGACCTCGCTGCCGGTCCCCGCAGTCGTAGGTATCGCAATGAACGGCACGACCGGGCCGGGAACCTTGTCGAATCCAAAGTAATCCTGCGGCGAGCCCCCGTGGCGGGCCACCACAGCTGTCATCTTGGCGAGGTCGATGTTGCTGCCGCCGCCGAGCCCGATGATCGCGTCTGGCTGGCACGACCGGGCGGCATCAATGCCGCGCTGAGCCGCTGCGATGGAGGGTTCAGGCTCGCCGCCTTCGAAGAGGATCGAGTCGGCCCCGGCTGCTCGCAGTTGTTCGTTCACGCTCGCGAGCGGCGGCAGCTTCGCGAGGACCGGGTCGGTCATCACCAGGACTCGCTTCCACCCCTGTCGGCGGGCCGCTGCCCCCAACTCGCGAATCGCCCCCCAGCCGAAGGCGAGTTGGCTGCTGGAGGAGAAAGACCAATGTCGAATGGGGGTGTTCATAAGGTGGCCAAGGGGGCTGAAGCAGCGGGGGAGAAGGGAGCACTCTTCGCAGAATTCGTAAGAATTCTGTGACCCTCCTCCTTCGCCGAGCTCGTCAGAATTCTTACGAATTCTGCTACGACCCGAGATGCGAGTCGAGGAGCGGCGTTGACCATAGGTTACCAAGGTCCATTGACCGATGGGAGCGGTATCGATTACGCCGTGGGTAAGGGTTACGCAATCATTAGACTTTGACTGCGCGGTAAATCTTCTCCAGAATCGCCATTGTTCGAACTGGAACGGCGATATTCGCCGATGAGACAAGTAACACCGATTGACTCGCAGGCTGCCATTGGTTGGCTCTCACGCGAAAACAACAGTGTTCTCTGTCTGGTGCGGCCATGAACGCCATCCTCTTCTTCCCCACGACAATCGCCACGGAAATGCAACAGCTGCGGGCCGAAGTGGCGTCGCATCGCCGGGCGATCAAAGTCGCGTCGAATGCATTTGAGCAATCGCGAGCGGTCTGGTCCTCGCAAGAGTCGGAAATCAGCCTGCGAATGAATGCCATGCGTCAGCGATTGGCCGCACTGCTGGCTTAGCATGGAGTTGGGAAGCGGTCAGCGGGGCGTGGGGGGGCCAGACGACAACTCCCACACTCTGATTCCCGGTGCCCTGCCCTTGTCGAATGTATGTGATTGTCTAGAAACCAGTTAAGAACTTGCGTGAACTGCGGGTCACACCCTCGATCAGATCACGAAACCGATGGCGGGGCGATGATAGGATAGACGGCAACGTCCGTTCGTCCGGGTTCAGATGTCCAGACTCCGCTTCCGGTCGCCGACTCGCGCTGTGTTTAGTCACGTCTCACCCAAGGGCTCAGCAATGAAGATCATGGTTACCGGAGCCACCGGGCTTGTGGGCACACAACTGGTACCGTTGCTCCAAACAGACGGCCATGCGGTCGTCACCCTCACCCGTCGAGCCCCTCGCAACTCCTCGGAGCGGCAATGGGATTACGTCAGCAGCTTGCCTGCCGGGACTCTGGACGGGATCGACGCCATCGTCCATCTGGCAGGTGACAACATTGCCGAGGGCCGCTGGACAGCTGCGAAGAAACAGCGGATTCGTGATAGCCGAGTGATCGGAACCCGCTTGCTGGCCGAGGCAGCTGCGGCCAGCGGCGGGACCGTGAAGTCGTTCATCTGTGCCAGCGCGATCGGCTATTATGGGAACCGAGGGAATGAAGAACTGAGAGAAGACTCAGCCCCCGGAACGGGATTCCTGCCTGATGTCTGCCGAGAATGGGAAGCCGCTACTGATCCCGCCCGGCAAGCAGGCATTCGCGTCGTTAATGTCCGCTTGGGAGTAGTCCTGAGCCAAGTCGGTGGAGCCCTCGCCAAGATGCTGCTGCCCTTCAAGATGTGCGTGGGCGGCATCGTCGGTTCTGGCGCTCAGTATTGGAGCTGGTTGACCGTCGATGAGGCCGCCCACATCTTCCGCTTTGCCGTTCAGAACACGGACTTGAATGGCCCAGTCAACGCCGTCTCCCCGCAACCCGTAACGAACACCGAGTTCACGAAAGCCTTGGGGAGAGTGCTGCACCGCCCCACCCTCTTCCCCCTCCCCGCATTCATGGCCAGGATTGTTCTCGGGGAGATGGCCGATGATTTGATCCTCGGCTCGACCCGTGTCGTGCCCACTCGCCTCCAAGCTGCGGGATACAAGTTTTTACACCCCGAGATCGGCGAGGCTCTCGCGTCCTCCATCCAGTCTTAAATGCCGAAAGTATTGACAGGATCGAAACCACCGAATGACCCGGTGACACACACGCGGGTTGTTCCGAATGGAAGGCGCTTGGCATAAACTCTTCGTTAGGTTGGATGTTCGAGTTGCACATGCTGGTTGTTGATCGCCGATCTCCTGAGTGGACGAATATGGACATTCGTCAAAGCCGACTTTCAGGAACGGATTTCCGCCGTGGTTCTTCACCGACATTGCAATCGCCAATTCCGATTTGGGTTGGGGCTCTCGCTCTGCGGCATGATCGCGGGCTGTGGGATGAATCGTCAGACGGTCCGAAATGATCGTGGGAACGAACCCAGGCCCGCTGTTGTCGAGATCGATGAGTCGGCCGCTCCTCTGCGAGAGGATTCAGAACCGGCTGAGATCCAAGAGGTCGCCTTCTCTGAAGAGGCTGTTCAAGCTTCGCCGGGAGACACGCTGGAACCACGCGCCGCCGACTGGTCGCTGAGCACCTTTGAGTCTCTCGCCCTCGCCCATAATCCCGCGATCCAGCAAGCCGCCGCTTCCGCGAACAAGGCGATGGGATACCGCGATCAAGTCGGTCGCAGGCCCAATCCCGTCGTCGGCTACAACGGCACTCAGCTGGCCGACCGCTCCACCGACCAGCACGTCGCCTTTATCGAACAAGACTTTGTCACTGCCGATAAACTCTGCAAGAACCGCACCGTCTTGGAGCAAGAGGTCCAATCCCAGCTGTGGGAGGTTCAGACTCAGCGGCAACGCGTCCTGACCGATGTCCGACGCTCCTTTTATAAGGCTCTGTCGGCGCAGCGTCGTCTGGAACTCGCCAAGGAGTTTCAGACGGTCGCTGAAAAGGGGGTCAAGGCCGCCCAAGCTCGTTTGAACGCCCAGGAAGGGAGCCGAACGGATCTCCTGCAATCGGAGATTCAACTGAAGCAGGTCGAAGTCCAGCTGCGTCAGTCGGAAGCGGCACTGCGTGGTTCCTGGAAGCAGTTGGTCACGCTGTCGGGCGTTCCCGAGACGGCTCCTCAACATCTCGCCGGTGCTCTCCCCGAGTTCTCTGAACCGCGTGACTGGCCACAAGTCTCCTCAGACATTCTGGCCTCCAGCCCGGAACTGCACTCCGCGCGTTCTCGTCTCTTGAGAGCTCAGGCGAACATGGATCGCCAGGAGGCCCAATCCACCCCGAACGTCTCCTTCATGTTGGCGGCGGGCCGCGATAACGGGACCGGTTCAAGTATGATCAATACACAAGTCGGCCTGCCCTTACCCATTCACAATGCGAATCAAGGCAACATCTCCGCAGCTCATTCCGAGTACTGCCGAGCCTCGCAGGATGTCCGCCGCACGGAACTCGCGATCCAGTCGCGACTCGCCCAGGCTCAAAACGAGTACGAGTCCGCAGCTGCCGCCGTCGACCAGTACCGCGATGAAATTTTGCCGCGAGCGATGGAGACACTGAAGCTAGTGGAAGCCGCCTATGCAGCCGGTGAGTTTGACTTCCTGCAAGTCCTCGTGGCCCGGCGGACCTACTTTGATTCGAACCTCGCGTACCTGACCGGTCAGTCCGAGCTGGCCCAGGCAGCGAGCCTCGTCGACGGACTGGTATTGACCGGCGGTCTGGATTCGACGCGCGACACCGAGTTCGATAGCGGCCTCCGTGATCAAGCACTCAGCGGACAGTAGAAGCTGGCGAACAACGGGCCGTGACGTGGCGCCCATCAGACGTCGGGTGCATTGAGTCGAGTGAGCGGCACGGCGCTAGCCGCTAGCACTTGGTTTAGATCAACAACCAGAATGCCTGAGCGTTAAAACACAGGGAACGTCTTCCCTGGCTCGCCCTCGCTGACGCTTCGGGTGACCACAGCAAGTGCCATTGGGCGCTCGTCACTGGCTCCCCGGGCCGTACGCTGACGAGAGCCGGCCGCGAGCGCCGAACCGCTCATAGAGAACGACGCTCCTACGGTGAGATCGGCTGCAACAGGACTTGGTGACACGGCGATCCTCATTCAATCGTCCCGCCACAGCTTCTGCACCAAACCGAAGTTTCTGCGAGATTCCTCTTGCGAATACTACGTGGGTAGTAATACTTATGACACGTGTCGGTTGCGTCTCTTCGGACGCGACCGAATCACCCGCTAGACCAGTTCTTTGAACTGCAGGAGAATCGCATGAGTCGGCACGGGGCAAATCCGACCCAGGGCGAGCTGGAGTTGCTCAATCTCCTCTGGGAGCATGGGGCACTCTCGCTCTCTGAGGTGCATGAACGCGTGGGACGCGATGTGGGATACACCACTGTGCAGACGCGGCTGAATCGACTGGTCGACAAGGGCTGGGTCGAGAAGGCCAAGCCGGGCCGACAGCCCACACACTATTCAGCGGTCATCGAGCCGGATGCGGTGCGGGAGAGTCAGCTCGACCAATTTGTGGAGCAGGTCTCGCAAGGATCGGTCGTGCCGCTCGTGGCCCATTTGGTCCAGGGCGCGAGTCTGACTCCTAGTGAACTGACCGAACTCAAGAAGCTGATCCGAGACGCCGAACGTCGTCAACAATCTCTCAGCGAGGAGCAATGAGCCATGTCGCATGAATGGACCTTGTTGATTGCCCGGACCAGTGCGCTGCTGTTCCTCAATGGGTGTTGTGTGTTGTTATTGACTCGCTGGCGACCGCTCATGAATCCTCGCTGGCACCGCCTGGCGTGGAGCGTGGTGCTGTTGCAAGGAGTCATGCTCTTTCCAGTTTCGTTGCAGGTGGCAGTCCCGAAGTGGTGGCCCGATCATGTGACCCGCGAACGAATGCCCGCCCTTCCCTCCTCCGCTGAGACTTCGGTGCCTCGTCACAGTGGGGAGAGACAGAAAGCGGAGTCTCTGCCATCCCATTCACTCTCGCGGAAACATTCGATGGGTGGGGATGCCGTCGAAGCGTCCAACGCCCCACGGTCAATCCCGGTCACTCACAGTGAGATGCCCCTCGCGACAGCCTCAACCACCGAGTCGCAACTCAGCGCTCTGGCGCCGACGATTGAGTCCAGCATACCTCCATTCGAGGTGTCAAACTCATCGCTCCTGAGCGCGACCACAATCGACCTGCCTACGCCGGGCAATCTGGATCGCTCCCAGGGGCTGGTCTCACTGATGGGGAAACTCACTTGGGGCTCCATTGGAATTTGGCTGATCGCTATCTGGGCCTGTGGCATGCTCTCCGTTCTCGCAGTTCTCGTCTCGCACTATCTCTCGCTGCATCGGGCTCTCATGCAATGTCGCCCCGCTCGGCGCAGCTGGGCTCGAGAGCTGCAGGAGCTCTGCTTGGAGTTGGGACTGCATCATGAAGTTCCGCTCGATGTGCATCCGTCGTTGGGTCCGTTCCTGTGTTGGACTCCGCGTGGTCAACGAGTGGTCGTCCCCGTGCGGCTGTGGAACCGATTGCCTGCTACCGAACGAGTGGCTGTGTTGCACCACGAACTCTGCCATCTGCGTCGAGGCGATTTATGGAAGGCAGCGCTCGCCCGGTTGGTCGTGGCGGTCCATTGGTTTAACCCGCTGGCGTGGTTTTCGGCTCGGCGGTTCGATGAATCGGCGGAATGGTCCTGCGATGCCCTGCTGGCTATTGAATCACCGGCACGCGTGACTCCACTGGCGAATGCATTGCTGGCGGCCGCACAGGCTGGCGAGAAGTCTCCGCTGCTGGCTTTGTCAGCCACTGGGGGACCGCTCTTTCAACGAGTTCGGCGACTAGTGGCTTGGGATTCTCACAAGGATACGCTCATGCAAAAGAGTTTATGGACCGTTCTACTGCTCGTTGCGACCTGCGTGGGGAGTGTCCAACTGCAATGGACTTCGCCCGCACTGCAAGCAGCCGACGAATCGTCGGAAGCGGCTGCCGATGCCCCAGCTGCAGCTGCAGTTGCAGCTGAGAAAGACGTATCAGAAACTGAGGCAACTGCCAGCACTCCAGCCACTCCGATCGCAGGTCCTCCGACTCCCTTGGCGGAGACTGCCCAGCGAATCGTGATCGGCGACAACGAGAACTTGAAGAAGTTCGTCACGCTGATCCAAACTCCGACGGGTCAAGTCCTCATGGCTGATCGGGCGGCGATGGCTGCTCAAAATGCTGGCAGCAATGCGGACGCAGCGTCGCAGTGGGAACAGTTTGTCGCGAAGTCATTCGAACTCGGAGGCGGGTCATGGACGATCGAACGCGATCAGTTCGACGGCATCAGCCAGTATGTCCATGCGGTCCAGTCCGGCGAGAAAGATCTGGTGGCCATCACTGCGGTGTTCCACGAGGTGGCGACCGCCCTCGATGGGAAGTCTGAAATCTCTCCCGTCTTAAAGCGTTTCCTGGAGCATGAAGCCGCACCCGCTTTCGTCTATCAAGACGAGTTACGACCCCGATTGCATCCCGGCATCGACGAACTGGCTGAACAGTTCGCCGAACATCTGGTCCGAATCCCCTCTGGGAAGTATGTCATCCGCCCCGCACGACGCGTTCAAGTCGAACGTCGACTGGCGTTTCTCGACCAGCTTCAGGCTCCTCTGGGACGATTCGAGAAGGAGCTGAGTGCCTGGGCTCAGGACTTGGTCCGGGGAGATGAATTGCATGACCAGTTC